>RCMY010001666.1_pt1 | contig 20857 bp, 11 predicted proteins | sample 2041341 | NCBI WGS metagenome assembly RCMY01 (sample SAMN09708234, study PRJNA481090) | Marine sediment metagenome, whole genome shotgun sequencing project.
GCTCTGTAATATGATTGTTTTATAAACATTCTAAAAAGTGGCTCTTAATGAAATTCAGCCAGATATCTCTCTTTTCGGTTTAACTGAGCATTCTTGCCCATTCGGGAAGACGTTGTAACCTTGTTGAAGACGTCCGCACTCTGGTCTGTTCGACCTGCCCATTTGGCTAAGCATTATATAGAGGGAATATCTGAAAAGAGCAACAAAAGGAAAGTAACAGTGCAGATATCTCGACAGGATTGTTTATCGGTTTAGAGGTTTGGGCAGTAATGGATTCGTTTATGCGAAGCTTCTTGTTATGCGAAGCATGCTCTCCTAATTGACCACGCCAAAATCATCAGCTCGGAAAATCCGGACATAGCGCCGATCAGGCAGGGCACGGGTAGGTGCATGTCGGAATCCAGTTGTACAATGACGGATGCCAGGGGCGAGGAATCGCGTTTGTCAGTGCCCACGCAACAAAGGGTACGGGTTTATCGCCGTTGACTTCCACCAGAGTTTCTCCGGACCCAGTACGGATATCTCGAAGTGCAGGTGCGGCGCCGCATCGCTGACATTGCCGCTGGAACCGACCAGGCCGATTGGATCGCCACTTCGTAATTGTTTGCCTTCCACGAGGCCGGGCGCATAGCTGTCCAGATGCGCGTAGTAATAGACAAATTTTTCTGTGGGATCGAACTGGTAGACGGTAAGGCCGCCCTGATTGCTGTAGAACAGTTTCACGACTGTGCCATCGTCCGCTGCGATCACCTTGGTTCCACTCGGCGCCATGATGTCGATTCCGTTGTGGATACGACCTCCGCTTCGTGCCTCGGTATAGGTGTCGGTCAACCGGCTGGCCTTGATGCCCACGACCGGGATCAACAGTGGCAACGAAGGAATCCCGATCGACGTCGGGGCCACTATCACCGGCGTTACTGCGGTCGCGGTGGATTGCAGAGGGGGAGAGTTGGCGGCATCCATTGGTATCGCTGGCGACAACCATGGATGCGAACCATCCGCCGCCGAAGCGCCGTTGGAATTTACTGTCGGCGTGGCGGATTGTTGTGGCGGATTGATTGCTGCTGGCGTATCTGCCGCCAGCAGCTGTGGACAGAACACGAAGGCGAAGATGCCGGCCGCGCCGAACAGGGCACCGCCGACAAAGGACAACCCGTGTTTCAAAGCAGGATGTATGCGTCGCTCGGCGCCGTTTGCCACTGACGGGTCGGGATTAATGCCTACCGAACTCATTCCTGCAAAATCACCGGCATACCGGGCGAGACCGCCTGCGCCAGCGCCAGTGCATTCCAGTTAGTTAGGCGGATGCAGCCATGTGATTGCGTCTTGCTGATTTTCGAAGGCTCCGGCGTGCCATGGATACCGTAATGTTCTTTCGACAAATCGATCCAGACCACGCCAACCGGGTTGTTCGGGCCGGCCGAAATTGTCGCTTTCTTCTTTACCGACTTGGCATCCCAGAACAGCGCCGGGTTGTAGCGGAATACCGGCTTTTTGGTGACGCCCAGGATTTTCCAGGCGCCGATCGGCAGCGGATCGTGCTTGCTGCCTGTGGTGACAGGAAATTGGGCGATGATCTTGCCCGCCGCATCCACCAGCATCACCACCGAATCGGACCTGTCGACGACGACTTTCGCTACCTCTGGCAAAAGCACAGGCGAACAGATATTCGGCACCACAATGTCCTGTCCAGCTGTGGCGAAATCCTGGCTCGGGTTCAGTTGTTGCAGCAAAGCCGGGCTCGCATTGAATTTTTCGCCAAGCGCTTCGGCCGGCGAGGCGTATCCGAGGGCCGGCAGTTTGGCTTGTTCCATAATGTCGTGCGGTATCAAGACGAAGGGACCTGCGACATCCTCTGCCGTAATCCTGTAGGTCACCAGTGCCGGTACCGCATCGCGATTCAGTGTAACCCAAGTGTCCGCGTCGATCGTGCCGTTTGCATCCAGCCCCTTGCTGGCCTGGTATCCAACGATCGCCCTGCGCATGGTCGAGCCATAGACGGCATCGAGCTCGCCAGGCCCGAAGTTCGCGTGACCCAGCAGTATCTGCGCGCGCAGCACCGCGGCGCCGCGGGTTTTCGGACCGACCGTCGCGATTAGGCTTGCGTCGTTGACCGCCTCCGTTGATAATGGTGATAGATAGTCGCTGTCTAGGGGGGAAGAAGCTCCCACATTGGCGGCTACGGAAGGATGGCAAATACCCAGCACCGACACCGAAATTGCCAAAAACAGCACCAAAAAATAGCTCATTGTCCTGCTCCTCCATTCATGCTCAACCCCTGTATGAGTTCAACCAATTAATTGCTTGCTGCCGGTCGTCGTCCTCGTAGCGATCATACGATCACCCACCTTGGTGTAGTGGACCGTCACCGGCATTCCTGATTTTACATTCTCCAGGGAGACAGGGACACCCGCATCATCAACATACGCAGTACTCTTTGTGTATGCCGAATGGATTGAGCATGTCTTTTAACCATGAACAATTTCAAACTGAACCAGGAAGAAGCTCATCCAACGATGTGATCTTTCCGACCAGAGATTTATAGAAGATATTATCCTGAGCAGTGTTCAACTCACGCTCCAATACCTTCGCCTCAATTCCATTCGCCAAGTATACCTTTTCCATGATGGCATCTGACCCCGTCTTACCTGCCCTTTTTAATCTTTCAGCATTTTTTACGGGGATAAACTTTCCGGAACTTGCGTTAAAAATAACGTTATAAGTATCTGATTTTTGTTTTTCAGCCACGATATTCTCTTTCAATATAGTCCCCAACATGAGCAGTAAAAGTGTAGATGTCTTTGACATCAGTGAATTCTATCATCGCTGAAATTTTTTCATTGGCTGACAACGTTTCGGCTGTTGAGGTTTGTTGCGTCAACCAGGACTCGATTCAGTAAGTTTTTAAGACCATCCCTTGTGTATGGCTTGTGCAGGAAAGCTTGGGGTAGCTCCTTATAATCACCTTTCATTGCAAGGATTTCGTCGTAACCGCTGGAAAGGATTACCGGAAGGTCCGGCTTAATTTTACGCAGGGCGGCAAGGGTTTCCCAACCGTTCATATCCGGCATGGAAAGATCGGTGAGAAGACAATCTATACTGTTATGATGTTTTTGAAACAGAGCTACGGCCTCGTTTCCACCTACAGCTACAAAAACAGTAAAACCAAGGTTTTCAAGTACTGCCTCTGTGACAGTGCAAAATAAAGGATCATCGTCTACCAATAGTACAGTTCTTTTTACCGTGTAAGTCTCTTGTTTTGACATCAAGGCACCCTTTACAAAAACGATTATTAACAATTTCTTTCCCTTGGTTTAAGCGTCTTTGGGGAATAGCACTCAATAGCATGCCGAGACGGGAAATGTTGCTTTTGGTTACCAAAACTGATTTTTTCTGTTGGGTTGTCCAATTGTGAACATTGCTCTAACAATAGCAATCATTGTGCCAGGTACATATCATTGGCGACCACATCGACTAACATTCCGCTTTGTCAGAGAAAATATTCAAGAAAGAGGAAATAGGGAGCTATCAATGGATTTATGATATTGGTCAGATACCGCCAATTGGTTACGTGTGACCAATATTGGATTTCAGGGCTTTTAAGATGAGAGACCGCAAAGGAAGTACAGAGAAGAGGATGCCGCTCTCCAGGAATGAGAGGTTGTTGATATCTGTCAGACATTCAAAGACCTATCAACATGAAAAAGCATTTCAATAGCTCAGATTATTCCAGAGAATCTCTGTGTCAGCGGCGACCTTAGCCATTAAATCTGCTCCTTCCCCCAATCATCTTCCCTCAAAAGCATCCGGGCGCCTCATCACAGGTCATATATGACCATGTGGTTATATGTGACCTGTGATGGAGTGGCCTTGAGTGATATTGGACTCTCTGTCTTTCAGACATTTTTGCACAATAAAGCAAAGCGATAGAGGTAGTGTGTTGAGATAATGCCACCTGGCACAATGCTTGCTGTTAAAGTATTTAAGATGGCAGCCGTGCAAGATTTGTGGTGTCGTGATTTGGAAGCCGAAGTCGCTCATGCACCAACCGGGTAAGACGGCTTATGGGCCCGGGGGATGGCGTGGAGAATACCTGAGTAGCACTGCAATCTGCTTTTCAGAGTGCCGTCGAAAACTCTAAGACCTGGCCAACCACGGCTGGTCTGCATGAATCGGACAAATGTACTCATTCCTGCGGTGAAAGCTTGCAAGGGCGTTCGATTGAAACAGTGAAATGAAAAAAGGAGCATGATCATGGGCGACAAAGGTGGCAAAAAAGACAAGAGAAAAAGCCAGAAACAAAGCAGCGACAAGCAAGAACAAAAGCATAACACCAAGTTGAAAAAGCAACAAAAAGATAAACCTGCGCTTGTTTTGCCGAAGTAACAGCTCGTTTCGTCCTTCAGGTTTTGCAGGGCTGCAGGCGGTTTGTTGTTCTGGCTTTCGATAACCGGCAAAAAATGAGGGTCTGAGAAGATCGATGAGGAAAGAATCTTTGCATGAAAACTTATCAGCCCACCATGAAAACGATATCCAGGTTGCCCGGAAATTCAGAGACGAACAGGCCGATGACAGAACCGACCATTGAAGATGTTGTCGATATTCTGGATTCCATTCGAGAGCCTATCCTGGTGCTTGATGCCGATTTCCGGGTTGTAAAGGCCAACCATTCCTTTTACCGGACATTCAAAGTCGAACCGGACGCGACGGAGGGAGCCAGCATTTACGATCTTGGCAACCGGCAATGGAACATTCCCGGACTGAGAGAGCTGCTTGAAAAAATCCTCCCTGAAAATGCGAAATTCGATGACTTCGAGGTGGAACATACCTTTGCGACCATCGGCCTAAAAATCATGCATCTGAATGCTTGCCGGATCGAGAGAGAGACAACGGAGATGCAACTGATCTTTCTGGCCATCGAGGATGTAACCGACCGGGTGACTCATCAAAAACATATCGAGGAGCTGGTTAAAAGTCGAACTGCCGAACTTGTCGTCGCCAGCGAAGAAGCTGATAGAGGCAGACAGGTTGCAGAAAACTCCCTTGCCGAAATACAAAAGTTAAAGGTTTTGCTGGAAGCAGAACGAGCCTATCTACAGGAAGAGATCAAACTGGAATACAATCATGAGACCATCGTCGGGCACAGCAACGGACTGAAATATGTGCTCTACAAGGTTGAACAGATCGCCGGTAGCAATACCACCGTCCTTGTTTTGGGCGAGACCGGATCCGGGAAAGAGTTGGCTGCCCGTGCTATTCACTACCTCAGCCCGCGGAAAAATCGTGCATTGATCAAAGTAAACTGCAGCACTCTGCCGGCAAACCTCATTGAAAGTGAACTGTTCGGTCATGAAAAGGGTGCCTTTACCGGATCCCAGGCCAGACACCTCGGGCGATTTGAGATTGCCGACGGGGCGACCATCTTTCTCGATGAAATCGGTGAATTACCTCTTGAACTGCAGGCCAAGCTACTGAGAGTAGTCCAGGAGGGCGAATTTGAACGTTTGGGCGGGAACCGCACCATCAAGGTCGATGCCCGCATTATTGCCGCCACCAATCGCAATCTGGAGGAGGAGGTCCGAAAAGGCAATTTCCGCGAGGATCTCTGGTACCGGCTGAATGTCTTCCCGATTACCATGCCGCCGCTTCGGGACCGCCGGGACGACATTCCGCTCCTCGTAGCGTTTTATATCAAAAAAATCGCCAAACGATTAGGTAAGCCGGTTGATATCGTACCGGAAACAGTCATGCGTAAGCTGCAGGATTACCACTGGCCGGGAAATATCAGGGAACTGGAAAATGTGCTCGAACGGGCAATAATCAATTCGTCGGGCCCCAAACTCCATCTGGCTGATGAACTAAGAAAGCCAGTTAAAGGATTGAACACCAGTCCAAAAACCTTGGAAGCGGTCGAACGCGAACATATAATCCAGGTGCTGGAACAGACCAATTGGAAAGTAAGCGGCAAAGACAGTGCGGCGGAAATTCTCGACCTCGACCGCAGCACCTTGCGGGCTCGCATGCGCAAACTCAAAATTCAGAAGCTCTAACCCGCATTTCTCACGCGCGCAACCCGGGAAAGACCCTCTAACCATCGGTAAATTATGAACGAAGACCCAAATGAAATTGGAACACCGGAAGAATGCTCACACAAAATCCTCGAACTGAGTGGGGTACATTTCGAACCGGACGCCGCCGTTGACCTCTGGTTGAAGATCGTAAATCATAAATGGCTGCTTTCGGAGAAACTGGGTCGAGATGTAGGCTTGCGGACTTCCTGCATAGATTTCCTCGAGAACATCGAGCAGGCCCCCGATGGTTACCCAAAAAGCAGTAAAATACTCCTCGTGAGCTGACAATTACCCCCATACCCGAATGTTCAAGACCACCCAGCTTTTGGCCGCAATGAATCCAGACAATCAGATTACCCTGTTGCACAATGGGGAGGCTTATTTTCCAATGCTGGAAGCAACCCTGGACCGAGCTGAACATCGAATATACCTGGAAAGCTATATTTTTGAGGATGACCAGACCGGACAACGTATTACCGAAGCGCTCCGGCGAGCCGCCTTGCGGGGGGTAAAAACTCATCTGTTGATCGATGGATTCGGCTCGAACAGCTTGCCGAAAACTATGACTGATTACCTTGAAGAGGCAGGCGTCTTGGTGATGAAATTCCGGCCCAAGATATCTCCCTGGACGTTTCGGCGCCGGAGGTTGCGCCGCCTGCACCGGAAAATTGTCGTCGTCGACCGGCAGGTGGCATTTGTCGGCGGCATGAACATTATCGACGATATGGAAATCTCCGGCCGGAAATCGCCGCGTTTTGACTATGCGGTAAGCGTCGAAGGGCCGTTGGTACAGGAAATCTATGGTTCCTGCCGTCGGCTGTGGTTGCGAGTATCCTGGTTCCACCACCTGCGTTTTGTTCGGGACCGGGACCACGCAAGACACATTCCTCCGCCAAAAGCCGCGGGAGATATGCGCTCTGCCTTTCTGGTCCGCGATAATTTCCGCCATCGTCGTGATATTGAAGATGCCTATCTGCAGGCGATCGGCCAGGCGAAAAACGAAATCATTCTGGCAAATGCCTACTTTTTGCCCGGCTTGAATTTTCGCCATGCACTTGTAGCTGCAGCCCGTCGTGGAGTCCGGGTAATTTTGCTCCTGCAGGGGACAATCGATCATCGATTAGCCTACTATGCAACACGTGCCCTCTTTGGCAACTTCCTTGATGCGGGGATAGAAATCTATGAATACCACAAAAGTATGCTGCACGCCAAGGTCGCGGTGATCGATAATCATTGGGCAACGGTAGGATCTTCAAATCTCGACCCTTTCAGTCTGCTGCTTGCTCTTGAGGCAAATGTCGTTGTCGATGACCAGGACTTTGCTGCAGCATTAAAGGACAGCCTGGAACAGGCTATCGCGATGGGAGCAAGGCGGCTCTCTGAACATCATTGGCGATCACAGCCGATGATGCTGCGACTGATGAGCTGGCTCAGCTATGGGCTGACACGATTCCTGACCGGAATAGCTGGGTATGCTCCGAAAACCGGCCGATGAAGCCGGCGCCCATCCCCTTCCCTCTTCGTCTGCCGTCAAGCGTGGCTGAATGAACGGCTAACGGTCATATATGACCATCGGTTACATATGACCGTTACGGTACGGCAGACCTCTATTTTTCGTTGCCATTTTACCTTGTTTATTGTTTCGCAAAATCAATTAGATAAAACGAAACCACAAACAAAAAGAACCTGGCACAGCGCTTGTTTAACTACACTTAAACTAGAAACATACGGACACTCCCGTTCGGAAACTTTATGAGAAGGAACCAAAATGAGAACAAACACACTTCTGGCTTTCATCTTCATAGCGTTGGGGATTGTGGCTTTCGTCTATCAGGGAATCACCTATACGACTAATGAAAAGGTGGTAAATATCGGTCCGCTGGAAGTGACGGCGGAAAAAACCAGGACACTACCGCTGTCACCAATACTTGGCGCTCTAGCTCTTGCGGGAGGTATCGTGCTGCTCGTAGTTGGAAGGAAAAAAGCCTGAATCGCACTGCCATGCTCGGCTACCCATCAATTTAGAGAAGTTACAATCACCGGTTAGATAAGCTTCATTGTCAAGGAGTCTCTCATGAAAAATCGATTATTGGTAGTGTTCACCCTGGCTGTCGCCTTGTCTCTGCAAACTGGTTTTGTTTGGGCAGGCGACGCAACAGAAAATCTTACGTTAACTACCACCACCCCGACATCAGTTGAGAAAAATGCACAATTAGAAAATCAGGAAGAAATTTATGGCGTCCAACTTATGACGCCACAAGAACGTTCCGCATTTCGCACCAAAATGTCCGGAGCAAAAACGTTAGAAGAGCAGGAGAAAATCCGCAACGAAAATCACCGGGCCATGCAGGAACGAGCCCAATCCCATGGCCTGAACCTGCCCGACCAGGTTCCCGCCGGTAAGCGAGGTATGGACCAAGGCAGTGGGATGATAAACCAGAACGGTAGTATGATGAATCAGAGCGATGGTATCGGCCATGGCGGCGGCTTGGGATCCGGCGGCGGACATAGTCAATGATCTGGACAGGCGGTCCCTATTCACGCCAAAAAACGCAAAAGGTTATGCGAGGCAAGAGATTCGGCATATTGATTGAGACATTGGATGAGTGAGACCTTGAAACGTAGCACCTGTCCCTCAATTCAAAATCTTGAAGAAAAGTTCCAGACTGAACTTTTCCATCAGGCTATATCATTCACATTGCCAGGACATCTCGGAAACGCGATGCAAAAAAGGACAAATTTTGAGCCGCACCATTATCACAGGTTATTTTGCAAAACAGGATGAAGGCCGAAAAGCCCTTCTGGAATTAACCAGAAGAGGCTTTGGGGCTTCTGTCCTAATCCAAAAAAACGCGAACGGAGTCACGCAGACACGAGACCCGTTCTTCCGGCGTCTTGCTGCCAGAGCAGGTTTGGCTGCCATTTTGTTCGGGGGATTTGGCATTATTATCTGCCTTTTTCTGCACTGGCTGAAGTTGTTTCCTGCCTGGAATATAGCAACTGCCCCGGCAGTCGTCCTGATGTGTGCCGCCATCGGCGGACTAGCGGTTCTCGCCCTGTTTCGACGAGAAAAATTTGGTGTTAAGCACACCATTATGCGCAACCACGCCCGCTGGCTGGTGTCCGGAGAATCTGTCGTTCTTCTCAATGTGCCGGTAGATCTGTTACCGGTCGGAATGGCATTATTGCGTGAAAGCGGCGATACCCTTCCTGCTCTTTTTGTCCTGCATGCTAGCCGCGAGCGCCGTCTGGAGGCTCGGGGCCGGATTGAAAAACTCTCCCAGCCCCAGATCCTGGAACATGCCAGGCGCCATGCCGGCGAGCAAGAGGTGGATCAGCATCCTTCGCCCAACAGCGACTTGCTCAAACGAATCAAGCAAACACGGAAATGGCTACGTCAGGTATGCGTGGATCTCGGTGCGGCAAGCCGTCTGGAACAAAAAGCCACCCTTGCGGCCGATTGGATACTCGACAACGAGTACATTCTGGAGGAGAATGCCCGCGATGTGCTGCTCAACCTTCCACTGCGCTTTTTTAAGCAGTTGCCGAGCCTGGCCTCCGCTCCCTATCGGGGGTTGCCGTGCATCTACGGCCTTGCCAAAAATCTTGTCAGCCATTTGGATTTGCACCTGGATCGGGAGAATATTTCCGCCTTTCTGGATGCCCACCAATCGGTGCGAACACTGACCATCGGAGAACTCTGGGCGATTCCACAGATGTTGCGTATCGCCCTTATTGAAAGTATCCAGAGCCTCGCGGTCACTGCCTTGGCCGATCTTCGCGATCGGCAGTTGGCCGATTTCTGGGCGAACCGGCTGATCGCCGCCAATCGTCGTGATTACAACCAGCTCTTTGCCCTTCTCTCCGAACTTACGATAGCAGAGACCAAGCCCAGCCCTTATTTCGGCGTGCAGCTGATTGGCCTGCTCTACGATGAAGGAGCCGCCCTGTTGCCGGTCCAGAACTGGCTCGAACGTACGCTGAAAACGCCCCTGTATGATCTTCAGCAGCGTGCACTGAACCGCCAGACCAGGGACCAGTTGGCCTGCGGCAATGCCTTCACCAGTCTGCGCCACCTTGCTCTTTTGGACTGGCGGGAGATCTTCGAAAAGCTCAACCGGGTTGAACAAATACTGCGGTTCGATCCGTCCGGTATCTATCCCGGCATGGATTTCGCCACCCGCGACCGCTGTCGTGGGGCAGTTGAAGCAATCGCTCTTGCTGCCGGCCGGCCCGAAAAAGAGATTGCCGCTCATGTTATCAAGCTGGCAAAAGAGGTCATGGAAACAAAGGCAGGCGATGAACGTCGCAGCCACGTCGGTACCTGGCTGATCGGCGAGGGTCGGGCCGACCTGGCCCAACTGCTCTTTTATCGCGAAGCATACCGTTACCGGTTTCTGGCATGGATCTATGCTCATCACACCGCTGTCTATTTTTTCGCCATTAGTTTTTTCTTTACCCTGTTCCTGATGCTGGTCACCAGCTTCACTCTGCACCCCAGCTCGGGTATGGCCGGAAGGTCACCAACCATCTTTTTCGGCTTGCTGTTGCTCATGATGGTACCCCTCAGCCAGCTGGCAATCGAGGTGGTAAATTACCTGATCACTCGCCTGCTGCCTCCCCGGCCTTTAGCCAAAATGGATTTCGCCGATTCAGGGATTCCCGACGTTTTCCGCACTCTGGTGGTCGTGCCGATGATGCTGTCCGACAAGGAAACAGTCATATCCGAAGTGGAGAAGCTGGAAATCCGCTATCTGGCCAATAAAGAAACAAATCTTCTCTTCAGTCTTTTTTCTGATTTTATCGACGCCGAAGCACTTTCCCTTGAGGATGACAGCCTCCTGCTGAAAGATGCAAGTGAACACATTGAAGCCCTCAACCAGCGCCACGGGAGCGGGCGCTTCTTCCTGTTCCACCGCGAGCGTTCCTGGAGCGAATCCGAACAAAAATTTATCGGCTGGGAACGTAAACGGGGCAAGCTGGAGGAGCTGAACCGCCTTATCGATGGGACACGGCCCGAGGATGCTCCACCCCTGGTCTTTGTGGGGAACCCGGATCACCTGGCGAACGTCCGTTTCATCATCACCCTGGACAGTGACACCCAGTTGCCACACTCGACCGCCCGCAGGATGGTCGAGACCCTGGCCCACCCCCTTAATCAGCCGCGCTTCGACGAGGCAGGCCAGATTATCGCCGGTTCCTACACCATCATCCAACCGCGGGTGAGTCCGACCCTGACAAGCACGAGTATCTCGACCTTCAGCCGTCTTTTTGCCGATGCCGTCGGGATCGACCCCTACACCGAGGCTATCTCCGATGTCTATCAGGATCTCAGCGGCGAAGGCTCGTACCAGGGCAAAGGCATCTACGATGTTCGCACCTTCAGCCGGATTCTGTCGGGACGGTTCCCGGAAAACTGGATTCTGAGCCACGACCTGATCGAAGGCGCCCATGTCCGGGTGGGCCTGGCCAGCGATATCGAGCTGTTCGATGACTTTCCACAGGGGTATCAGAGCTATGTCAAGCGGGCCCATCGCTGGATCCGCGGTGACTGGCAGATAGCCGGCTGGATTTTCCCAAGTGTGCCTCTGGTGGAGGGCGGCCGGGGACGAAATCCGCTGTCGCAACTCAACCGCTGGAAGATTATCGACAACCTGCGCCGCAGTATGCTGCCGGCCGCCAGCGTTCTGCTGCTGCTGGCATCCTGGCTCATTTCGCCACGGATGGGCGCCTGTGCCACGCTGGTTATCGGCATACAGCTAATCTTCCATCCCCTGGCCCAGCCCTTCACCATGGCCACCACCATAAAAGGATTAAAATATTTTGATCTCCGGCAGTTAGGCCACGACATCCTGCGGGCAATGACCGACGCCGCCCTGCTCCCGCACCAGGCGGCAGTGACCCTGGATGCCATTGCCCGGGTCGGCTACCGGCGGTTGATCTCCAAACGCCGGCTGCTGCAGTGGACAGCCCAGGCGACCATTTTGAGTGGGCGCGGGCAAGGAGACGGTACACGGAAACAGTCCCTCTTCGTGGCCGGTCTCGCTTTCTGCAGCCTTTTCAGCATAATCGCGGCCTTGACCCTCTTCTCTATTACCCCAGAGAGCCTGCTGCTTGCTGCTCCCTGGCTCGGCCTGTGGTTTTTCTCTCCACTGATAGGCTGGTTTTTAAATCTGCGTCCGGTCGAAAGAAAGAGCGACCGCCCGCTGCCGGAGGCGGACCACCGCCTGCTCAGGCAGGTCGCCAGGCGGACTTGGCACTTTTTCTCGGCATTTGTCGGCGACAACACCTCGTGGCTGCCGGCCGACAACTATCAGGTTGCCCATCAGGATCGCCTGGCCATGCGGACAAGTCCGACCAATATCGGCCTCTGGATGGCCAGCGCCCTGGGAGCTTATGATTCCGGCTACCTGACCATTGACCAGGTCTTGAGACGATCGACCAGCACCATGGCGACTATCGGCCGCCTCGAACGATATCAGGGACATCTGCTCAACTGGTACGATATAGGGACTCTGGCCCCTTTAGAACCTCGTTATGTTTCCACCGTCGACAGCGGCAACCTGCTGGGCGCCCTGTGGGCCTTGCGACAGGGCCTCGACGAACTGGTTCGCGATCCGCTTATCGACGGCAAGGCTTTTGGTGGTTTGGCCGATACTGGCGAAGTACTGAAACAGGTGGTGATCCGGAAAGGTTTGGTTGATTTCAGTCACAAGACTCTCGACGCACTTTTGGTAAACTGGAATGCTCCCCCGTCCTCCCTGATTAAGCTGCTGCATCGCCAAGAACGAATAACGATCGATGTCCAGTCGGTCGTTACCGCCGCGACAACCACCCCATGGGCGAAAGAACTGGCAGACCAGGCGACTGCCTGGCAATCTATTGCCGAGCGCTATCTCGCCTGGGCCCTTATCCTTGCCGAAAAATCTGTGGCAGAACGTGCCCCGCTGGGTGAGCTTGCCGAATTGGCCATCGACAAAGACCTCTCCCGGGCACCATCGCTTATCGATCTGGCAGAGGGAAACATCGAGTCGATCGGGCTTCTGAGAAGAATTCGGCACATGTCCCCAGAGACCTGCCCTACCCTCACCGTCTGGCTCGACCGTGTTATTGATGCCTTCGCCACAGCGCAATGGCTGGCCGGAGAAACCCTGGCGTTAGCTGATCGATTAATGGCAGACATTGATACTTTCACATCAGGGATGGACATGCGTTTTCTCTACGACCCTAAACGCAAGCTGTTTACTATCGGCTATAACGTTTCCACCAACCGCCTGGATGGCTCCAGTTACGACCTCCTGGCCAGCGAATCACGACTCGGCAGTTTCGTAGCCATCGCCCGGGGCGATGTCCCCCTGGAACATTGGTTCACCCTCAGCCGACCCTATGGTGCTGTCGGCCGGCAGCGGGTGTTGCTCAGTTGGACCGGGACCATGTTCGAATACCTGATGCCGCTGCTCTTCCAACACTCCTACTCCCATTCGCTTCTCGCCAAGGCGGCTGAAAATGCGGTGGCAATCCAGATCACCTACGGCCGTACCCACGGGGTGCCCTGGGGCATTTCCGAGTCCGCCTTTGCCGATCTGGACCTGGAAAAAACCTATCAATACAAGGCGTTTGGCGTGCCGGCCCTCAGCCTGAAGCGCGGCATGGAGGAACAACCGGTCGTCGCCCCGTACGCCTCTCTACTGGCATTGAACCTGGCACCAGGTGCGGTGGTGCGGAATCTGAAAAGGCTGAACGGTCTCGGTTTGCTTGGCGATTACGGCTACTTCGAGGCAATGGATTTCAGCCGGCAGCCGCAGCGCGATCTTTCCAGCCAAATCCTGAAACACGGGGTAATTATCGAGGCCTATATGGCCCATCACCAGGGCATGGCCTTTCTGGCCCTCACCAATTTCCTCCATGACAACCCGTTCCCGCGTCGTTTCCATAGCGATCCAAGAGTCCGTGCCTTTGAGGCGCTGCTCCAGGAACGTATCCCGACCCTGCCGCCGATTCACCTTATCTCGATCCGGCAGAGTGAACCAAAGCTCCTGGCCGTCGACCTGATCGCTCCGTCACACACCACCATTACCACCCCCCATACCACCATGCCCAAAACACTACTGCTCAGCAACGGCCGTTATGGACTGATGATCACCAACAGCGGCGGCGGTTACAGTCAGTGGGGCAGCCGACAACTGACCCGCTGGCGATCCGATCCGACCTGCGATACCCAGGGAAGTTTTTGCTATATCCATGAAGTAGATACCGATCATCTCTGGTCGACGACCTATCATCCGGTCGGCGGCAATGTCGATGGCTACTCGGTCGACTTTGCCCTCGACCGGGCAGTATTCAGGCGTACCGACAACTCCATTACCAGTGAAACTGAGATCATCGTCTCACCGGAGGACGATGTGGAGATTCGACGAATCACCCTGGTCAACCACTCCGGTCAGGTCCGCTGCCTAAACCTTACCAGCTATGTTGAACTGGCTATGGCGCCGCATAACGCCGACCTCCAGCACCCGGCCTTCAACAAGCTTTTCATAGAGACCGAGGCAGTCCCGGACCATGAGGCGCTGCTGGCCTGGAGGCGATTGAGGGGTGAAAAAGATCCGCCCCTCTATGTCGCTCATTGTCTGACGCTTCAAGAAAATGAAAGCGCGAACCCGGAAGGAAAAGGCTGGCAGTTTGAAACTGACCGGGCTCGTTTCATCGGCCGCGGGCGGACGCTGGTACGGCCCATGGGGGCAATGCAGGATCTTGGCGGCAGTCAGGGCTTTGTCCTCGATCCGATTCTCAGCCTGCGAAAAAACATCTCTCTTGCGCCGGGCGGGCGCGTCCAGGTTCGCCTGATGCTCGCTGCCGGGGCAAGCCGGGAACAGGTGTTGTTGCTCCTTGATAAGTACAGTGATCCCCATGACACCGAGCAGGCCATGGCTTTCGCCTGGCACTATGCCCAGCAGCAGTTACAGATGCTGCGCATCCAGGCAGACGAAGCCCGAAGATTCCAGCACCTGGCAAGTCACCTGCTCTTTGCCAATTCACTGCTGCGCGCTTCCGCCAGACGGCTTGCTGAAAATTACAAAGGTCAGGCCGGCCTGTGGCCGTACGGTATCTCGGGAGACCGACCGATGATCCTCATCACCATTGGCGAAACACGGGAAATCAGTCTGGTCCGGCAGATGGTCCAGGCCCATACCTACCTGCAGATGCATGGTTTATCGTTCGATCTGATAATCCTTAACGAAGAGGCGGGGAGTTATCAGCAGCCACTCCAGGAAAGGCTGGAACAGCTGATTCACAGCCATACTCACTCGACAACGGTGGAGCAGCCGGGAGCGATTTTTCTCAGAAATCTGAAGCAGATACCGGAGGAAGGTCAGAAACTCCTGAAGGCCGCAGCATCCGTTGTGATGGTGGCGGCCCGCGGCCCCCTTCTCCAGCAACTGGGAGTACCGGTGGAGGTGCCGGAACTGCTGGAGAGGCTCATAACAAAACGTGGCCGCCCGGAGCCTTCAACCCCGCTGCCTTTCATGGAGCTGAACTATTTCAACAGCCTCGGCGGCTTTACCCCGGACGGTCGGGAATATGCGATCTATCTCGGCCCTGGCACCAACACCCCGGCACCTTGGGTTAACGTTATCGCCAACCCGACATTCGGCACCATGGTCAGCGAGACGGGGTCCGGCTTTACCTGGTATGGCAACAGCCAACGCAACCGGTTGACCGGCTGGTCGAACGACCCGGTATTGGATCCGGCTACCGAGGCCCTCTATATCCGCGACGAGGAGAGCGGCGTCTACTGGTCACCGACCGCCTCACCGATCCGGGAAGAGCCTGCCTACAGGGCCCGGCATGGAGCCGGTTATACGGTTTTTGAACATAACAGCAACGGCATCGAGCAGGAGCTGACCGTCTTCGTTCCGGTGGATGAGAACGACGGCACTCCGGTCAAACTCCAGCGGCTGCGGCTCATCAACGGTTCCTCGGTCAAACGCAGGCTGTCGATTACCTATTATGTCGAATTGACCCTTGGCGAAAACCGCGAAACCTCCCAGATGCATGTCTCCACCCACTGGGATGACGAGATTTGTGCGATGCTGGCCAAAAACCGCTATCATCCCGAGTACGGCGATCGAATCGCCTTCGTGGCCATCACTCCGGAGGCCGAATCATACAGCGGCGACCGAACCGCATTTATCGGTCGCAATCGTTCGCCGGCCATACCACTTGCCATGGAACTGACCAAACTTTCCGGGCGAGTCGGAGCCGGACTGGATCCCTGCGCGGCACTGCAGGTAACCTTCACCATGGCACCGGGCGAACGCCGGCATATCACCTGCATGCTGGGTCAGGCCGAATCGACTGTTCAGGCCCGGGAAATTGTACTCCGCTACCGCGAAGATCATGCCGTGACGGACGCGCTGCAGGAGACCAAAGCCTGGTGGAATGAGCTGCTCGGCACCATTGAGGTACACACCCCGGAACTGGCCGCCGACCTCCTCATTAACCGCTGGCTGCAGTACCAGTCCCTCAGCTGCCGGCTCTGGGGCCGCTCCGCTTTCTATCAGTCGGGCGGCGCCTTCGGTTTTCGCGATCAGCTCCAGGATGTCATGGCCTTTTGTTACGCCAGACCCGAAATTACGCGTGACCAGATTCTGCGGTCGGCGAGCCGGCAGTTTCTGGAAGGAGATGTGCAGCACTGGTGGCATGAACCGGCCGGCGCCGGGATTCGCTCGCGTATTTCCGACGATCTGCTCTGGTTGCCTTATGTGGTCGCACACTACGTCCGCACCACCGGGGATACGGATATCCTCCTGACGGAGATCCCCTTCCTGCAGGGTGCCTTACTGGCAGACGACCAGCATGAACTTTTCTCCACCCCTGATATCTCCCTTGAGCATTCCACACTTTTTGAACACTGTCGGCGCGCCGTCAACCGCGGTCTGACGACTGGGCCCCACGGCCTTCCTTTGATGGGAACGGGGGATTGGAACGATGGCCTGAATCTGGTCGGTGCCAAAGGAAAGGGGGAGAGCATCTGGCTCGCCTGGTTCCTCTGCGATTGTTTACAGGGAATGGCTGAGTTGGCAACTTTGCTGCAGCAACCGGAACTGAGCAGGGCTTATCAGGAGAAAAGAGCTGTCCTCGCAGGGCGAGTCGAAAAATCCGCCTGGGACGGTGCTTGGTATCAACGGGGAACCTTCGATGACGGCACCCCGCTCGGATCGAGTACAAATTCTGAGGCCAGGATCGACTCTCTGCCTCAATCCTGGGCATGGCTGTCAGGCGCGGCCGATCCTGTGCGGGCCGGCGAAGCCATGGAATCTGCCTGGCACCATCTTGTTCATGAGGATGAGGGGCTGGCGCTGCTCTTTACTCCACCTTTTGATCACGCGGAACCCTCGCCCGGCTATATCAAAGGATATCCGCCAGGGGTACGCGAGAACGGCGGTCAGTACACTCACGCCGCCCTGTGGATGGCCATGGCTATGGCCCGGCAAGGCAATGGGGAGCGAGCAGTAAAACTGCTTCGTCTGCTTAACCCGATCGAGCACGCCCGCGACGCCCAGGCCGTCTGGGACTACGGGGTTGAACCCTATGTGGTTGCCGCCGATGTCTACCGCCTGCCCGGGCGGATCGGTCGGGGCGGCTGGTCCTGGTACACCGGGGCGGCGGCGTGGATGTACCGGGCCTGGACCGAAGAGGTTCTTGGGCTCAAGGTACGGGGGAATCAAATGGAAATTGACCCGGTCATCCCAGCAAGCTGGCCGCGATTTAGCCTCAATTATCGACATGGCGAGACAACCTATGCGATCGAGGTGGAAAATCCTTCCGGCTGTGAGCGCGGCGTAATCTGGGTGGAGATGGATGGAAAACGCATGGTCGGTGAGGTGATCCTGCTGGAACGAGAACTGGTCAAACACCGGGTCGTCGTCATGATGGGAAAATCGACCAGGCCTCTGGAGGTCGACACGACACTAAAACAGGCGGAACTGGGTATCGCCGGGAAAATATTTTCTGTAATAGAATAGAAACACATCTCTTTGAACAGTAACGGTTTGCACCGTCAATCAATTAAGCATCGGATAGCATCATTTAGTGGGAATCTCATGGCCATTAAGAAAAAAAATCCTCAAAAAAGGAACACCACGGCGTCTTCCTCCAGGTCGATACGATTATTGCCACCCAGGCAATCTGGCGGTGTTACGGCCCCTGATAAAGAGATAACACAATCGAAAGTCGAACCGAGAGAACAATTCCCCATCGTCGGCATCGGTGCCTCATCCGGTGGACTGGCAGCGTTTAAGGCCTTCTTCTCGGGTATTCCCACGGTCACCAAACCCAACATGGCCTTTGTCCTGGTACAGCATTTAGCCCCGGACCATAAAAGCATCCTCACCGGCCTCATCCAACGCTACACCCGCATGCAGGTCTCCGAGGTCGAAGACGGAATGGAGGTTCGACCAAACTGTGCCTATATCATCCCACCCGGCCGAGACATGGCCTTTCTGAACGGTAGCCTGCAGTTACTCGAACCATCTGCCCCTCGCGGTCAGCGTCTGCCAATTGATTTTTTCTTCAGATCACTGGCCAGGGATCAGCGGGAGAGAGCCATCTGTATCGTCCTTTCCGGCACCGGCAGCGACGGCACCCTGGGCGTACGGGCAATCAAAGGCGAGGGTGGCATGGCCATGGCACAATCCCCCAATACTACTGAATATGAAGGCATGCCAAAAAGTGCCATTGCCACCGGTCTGATCGACTATGAGCTGCCGCCAGCTGAGATGGCCGCTCATCTCATGGCCTATACAGCGCACGCCTTCAACGGACTACCCAAAATATCTTCTCCCACGCCGACAAAGGATGAGAACACCAGGAAAACGATATTCAATCTGCTGCTCAAGGGTACCGGACACGATTTTTCCCAATACAAACCAAGCACTATTACCTGCCACCTTGAAAGACGGATGGCCGTCCACCAGATCGAAACGATGGCTGACTACGTCAGGTATCTGCAGCAGACTCCTGTCGAGTTGAAAGCACTTTTCTCGGATTTGTTGATCGGCAAGACCAGTTTCTTTCGCGATTCTGAACCATTCAAGGCTCTTGAAAAAAAAAATCATCCCCAAGCTCTTTGCCGACAGATCGGTAAGCGAAACTGTCCGCGTCTGGTCACAGGGTTGCTCGACCGGCGAGGAGGCCTATTCCCTTGCCATCCTGCTGCAGGAGCATTTGAATAAACTCAAACAGAGCTATACGGTGCAGATTTTCGCCACCGACATCGACAGCAGGGCAATCACCACGGCCCGTGCCGGCCTCTATCCGGCCAGCATCGCCGCGGATATCTCACCTGAACGGCTGGCGCGTTTTTTTACCATCGAATCCGATAATACTACCTACCGTATCAACAAAGGCATACGGGATATGGTGATCTTTTCCGAGCAGGATGTCACTCGAGATCCACCATTTTCAAAACTCGACCTTATCAGTTGCCGCAACCTCCTCATTTATATGAGCTCCAACCTGCAAAATAAAATCATTTCCCTCTTCCATTTTGCGCTAAAACCAGGCGGTTTTCTTTTCCTGGGCTCTTCAGAAACCGCAAGGGGTTTTGGTGAGATGTTTGCCGTATTTGACAAAAAATCCCAACTCTATCGGCGCAAACAGGGGATGAACGGTGTTTATCAAGCTGCCCTGGGCCGCAATTTTTCCACCACGGCGGTTGAAGGCGATATCCAGCCAAAGCCGGCCTGGAAGAAAGGGGGGCTCGGAAAACTGTCGCTGCGCGAGCTGACCGAGCAGGCACTGCTGAAGCAGGTAGCCCCCACTGGTGCGCTGGTTAATGGTTGCGGCGACATCCTCTATCTCCAGGGCCGGACCGGGATGTACCTGGAACCGCCCTCCGGTGAGACTGCAGTCAACAATATCCTGGACATGGCTCGCGAAGGATTGCAACACGGATTGGCTTCGGCTTTGCACAAGACATCGACATCACAGAAGACTTCACGTCGCACCGGTCTGCTGGTCAACAACAATGGAGCTTTCACCACGGTCAATCTGACCATCAGCCCGGTGATTACCGGTCCCGCAACATCAGCCGAGGTGCCTCTCTATCTGGTTACTCTGGAGGAAGTGGTACGGGCGGGCATTGATAATTCAGCAGACGCTGAAGGCCCCCTCCCCTCTTCGGAATTTGCTGCAAGCGTATATATTGCCTCGCTCAGACTGGAACTACAAACCAAGGAACAATTCCTGCAAATAGCCAACGAGGAGCTTAAATCCTCCAATGAGGAGATGCAATCGATCAACGAAGAACTGCAGTCCGCCAATGAAGAGCTGCAGACATCCAAGGAGGAACTCCAGTCGACCAACGAGGAACTCGCCACGGTCAACGCCGAACTGCAGAGCAATGTCACGGATCTGACCAGTGCGAACAACGACATGAACAATATGGTGGCCGGCACCGGCATCGGTACGGTCTTTGTCGACCACCGATTGCGCATTCTCCGGTTCACCCCTGATATTACCCAGATCATCAACTTGATCCAGACCGATGTAGGGCGGCCAATTGGTCATATTGTCCCCCATATGGTGGGGTGTGACCACCTGGTTGCTGATGTTCAGACCGTGCTGGATAGCCTGGCGCCCCTGGAGAAAGATGTGCAGACGGCCGAAGGATTGTGGTACACGATGCGCATCCATCCCTACCGCACCATCGACAATGTGATCGAAGGGGCGGTCATCAGCTTTATCGACATCACCGAACGTAAACGGGTGGAAGGTGCCCTGCA
>RCMY010002320.1_pt1 | contig 20844 bp, 16 predicted proteins | sample 2041341 | NCBI WGS metagenome assembly RCMY01 (sample SAMN09708234, study PRJNA481090) | Marine sediment metagenome, whole genome shotgun sequencing project.
CAGCGGTGTGGCCTTCGAGCTGTCCCGTCGGGGGCTGAAAACGCTCAGTGTCGACACGCTGCCAGCCGCTGGATATGGCTCCACCAGCGCCTCGAGCGCCGTGGTCCGCCTCAACTACTCGACTGAAGCGGGCATGGCCCTCGCCTATGAGGGCCTGCACTATTGGAACGGTTGGGCCGACTACCTCGAACTCGACGACCCTGGACCACTCATCGAGTTGGTTCGCCACACCAAGTTGATGCCCAAGCTGGCAGATGCTGCGCACTTCGAGCGGGTGGTCTCGCTGATGGTCAAGCTCGGCATCGAGCACAGCGTGATCTCAATCGACGAAGCCGAGGAACGATTCCCGGTTCTCGATTTGCATCGTTTCGGTCCTCCCGCCGCGCTCGACGATCTCGACAACCCGTTCTGGGGTGAGCCGACGGCGAAGGTCGATGAGATCCTTGTCATGCCGCTGGGCGGTTATGTGTCAGATCCGCAGCTCGCAGCTCAGAACCTGGCCGAGGCGGCCAAGGCGAAGGGCGCCGCCTTCCGCTTCAACACCAAGGTGACGGGGATCCTCCGCTCCGACGACAATCGAGTGCGGGGGGTGCAACTGACCGATGGGTCCGAGCTGCTGGCGCCGATCGTGGTGAACGTCGCTGGGCCACACTCGCCCGTTGTCAACGAGATGGCTGGTGTGCTCGACGACATGAACATCAAGACCCGGCCGATGAAGCGCGAGGTGTATGTGGTGCCAGCGCCGAAGGGTGTCGACTTCGAGACCGATGGTGTGATGAGTGGCGACCTCGACATCGGCGTGTACTTCCGTCCTGAGCGCGGCAACAACATCCTGATCGGCAGCACCGAGCCAGAGTGCGATCCGCTCACCTGGATCGACGATCCCGACACCGTTGGCGACGCGCTCGACGACGATGAGCACCAGTTGTTGGTGTTGCGCACATCTCGACGAGTTCGCGATCTCGGCGTGCCGCACACCAAGCGCGGTGTGGTGTCGAGCTACGACGTCTCTGACGACTGGGTGCCGATCTATGACCGCACCAGCCTCGACGGCTTCTACGTGGCCATCGGTACCAGCGGAAACCAGTTCAAGAATGCGGCGAGTGCGGCGCATTGCGTGGCCGAGCTCATCGTGGCGGTCGAGGCTGGTCACGACCACGACGCCGAGCCGCTCGAGGTGCAGGGCCGCTACACCGGCCTGCCCATCGACATGGCAACCTTCTCCCGCCTGCGCACCATCGACACGGAAAGCTCCATGACCGTCATGGGGTAGTTCTGGGGTCAGTCGGAGAGCCAGGGTTCGGTGGGGACGCCGAGGCCGTCGGCGATGCGGTTGACGTAGGCGTAGTAGGACGTGACCTCGACGATGTCGAGGATGTCGCGGTCGCTGAATCCCACCGTGCGCAGGGCATCCACGTCAGCCTTCACCATCGCGCCGGGCGTGTGGGTCAGCTTCACTGCGTAGACGAGCATGGCTTGCCGTTTTTCGGACAGCTCAGCACCGCGCCAATCGGCTTCGACTGCGGCCACGAGATCATCGTTCTTGAGCAGTTGGCGCAGACCGCGCCGGTGGTGGACCACTCAATAGTGACAGTGGTTCTCGAGGCTCACCACCAAGGCAATCAGCTCTCGTTCGACCTTTCGAAGCGTCCCAGTCCCGGCCATCGCCGAGCGGTACAGCGCATCGTGTGCGGCGAGCCCCGTGGGATTGAGCGAGTGGATGCCCATGATGTGGTCGACTCGCCCGTGATCACGGTCGACGACTCGCTCGTACAGCTCGCTCAGCGCTCCCTCGCCCCACTCGTCGTCTGGCACCGTCGTGATCCATGGCTCCATGCCGCCAGTCTGGCGTGTTGGCCAGCCGGATTCGTTGACATTCACCAACGGATGATTCTCAGGGCGAATGGTCCGGTTAGGACAAGCGGTCAGGAGCGGCGAATTTGTTGGGATCCCAGTTCCGGATGAAGTCTCCGAATTCTTCTGGCGGTAGCGGCCTGGTAAACACGTATCCCTGCGCGAAGCGACAGCCCATCTCTCGGATGAGCTCGAGTTGGGCGGGTTGCTCGATGCCTTGGGCGGTGGTTTCGAGCCCGATGGTCTGCGAAATCCCGATCAGGTGTCTGACGACGTCCGCCGCTGTCTCGTTGGCCGTGATCTGGGTCATCAGCGAACGGTCGAGTTTGACTGAATCGAACGGCAGATGTTGCGCCTCGGAGAACGACGAGAAGCCAACACCGAGGTCGCCAATGGCGGCTCGAGCACCGCGTGAGCTCAGGGCCCGCAGAGTACTGATCACGGCTTGGGAGTCTGGCGAAGAGCTTGGGCTCAGTTCGATACCGACCTTCACCCGATCGTTCAGTCGTGTGCCATCGAGGATGGTGCGAACGAGATGGCGGTCGAGCACGTCAGTTGTCGTCATGTTCAGCCACAGCGTCACTTCGTCGAGCGCACCCTCGTCGACCCAGTCCGAAACGTGGAAGAGAGCCTTCTGCAGGATCTGTTCGCCCACTCGATTCAGCACACCGAGCGAGGTGGCCGTCTGGATCAACTCAACTGTCGCCACAGGTCCTTTGTCTGGGCGATCCCAACGAGCAAATGCTTCGACAGCGACGATCTTTCCGGTCGAGAGGTCGACCGCCGGCTGCAGGGCAACCGAGAGGCTGTGCTCCCGGATAGCGACCCGCAGGGCAACGTCGAGTTCCTCTTGACGACTGACCCGCACTCGTTGGTATGGGTGGAACAACACGTGGTGGTGTGTCGTGTCCGTTTCGCTCAGGGCGATCTCGGCAGCTTGGAACAAATGGCTGGCGTCGGGATTCTCTCGATCAAACAACGCGCCGCCGACGCGAGGCTCGAGCACGTGCGGAAGCCCGTCCACCTTCACGTCCACAGAAAGGGTGTCGAGCACCTTGGCCAACAGCTGTTCGCCGTCGTCGCGGCGGCGCAGGTTTGGAACGAAGAGCAGGAGTTGTTGATCGCTGAGGGCCATCGCTATCAAGTCGGGGTGAAGGGCGAGCAGTCGATGTTCGATGGCCTCGTGGAGTTGCCAGCGGCCGAGGCCGCTGTTGTTTGGCCCACTGGGGATGGGGCGATGGTCGGCTCGAATCAACAGGGCGGTCTGCTCGACAGCGGTTGCTGCGATGAGTGCGCGCTCGACCTCGGCGGTGAAGTGGGGGAGCGATTTCGGCCCAGTTCGTCCGGGTACAGCTGAAGTATCGGTTTCGTTGGCCGAGACTTCGAGGGGAAGGCCAGCTCGCAATCGACGGAGCCCGCCACGGCGGATGTTGTCAGTGTCGCTGTCGCCGTTTGGTCGGGCGCCGGTGTTTGTTGGTGTGTCCGTCATCTGTGCCGTCCATCCGCGAGGCCTTGCGCGTGTGTGCTGACCCTGCTGTCGCCTTTTCCTCATCGGCGTGAGATCAGACGTCATGAATAGGTCGGCCTGCCCGATGCAGATCGTCGGCGTCGGCCTTCCCAGCAGCCCGACGTGCTGCGCGAAGCCAGGGGCATCCCCTCAATTTCGCTGCTCGGCGGTCGATGGACCTGTCAATGCCCACCATCAAGGAGCTGGCGTGAAGATCCGCGGCAAGCTGTTGACCCTCATCCTCATTCCCCTCTTGGCCGTCAGTGCGGCTGCCGCCGTTTGGGGTTTTCGGGATCAGTCCGTGAAGACCGAGCAAGCGGGGGATTCGGCGGAACTCGCGTCGATGTCTGGCGCGGAGCGCCAGGTGATCCTCGGCTACGCCAACGAGCGACTCGCGCTCTACTCAGATCTCACGCAAGGCGAGATCGACCAGCTCAGGTTGAACACTGATGAGGCACTCGCCAACATCGGTCTTGACACCGGAGCGGTCGAGACCGCTCGTTCGTTGGACAATCGTGAAGCCGCCGCTGCTCGCTACTCCGATGCGATTGGCGAGCTGCTCGGGACGACAGGGAGCGCTGTCGACATCTACCAGTCCGACCAGCTGCTGACGAACATCGCCGTGCAATCGGCTCTCGTGACGCTCGAAGCTAGGGAGAACGCCTGGTTCGAGTACATCGAGACCACGGCGACCATCGCCGAGACCGGCCAGACCATGTCGCTTGTTCCGGTCGCCATCTCGCTGACCGAGGCATCGACTCTTTCAGGCGAGACCAACCAGTTCATCGACCAGCAGGACGAGCCTGAGCTCAAGGTTGCTGCGAACAGCGCCGCCGAACAGAACATGGCGAACCTCGCCTTCTTGGCCACCAACGAGATGGCATCGGGACTGGCGAACGTCGCAACGGCGACCATCCTCGATGGTCTCGCCGATGCCCGGGCCGAGTGGAATCGGGCCCTCCCAGCCGCTGATGACCATCTGATTGCGCAGACGCAGCGAACCCTCGATGAGGCCAACGACGTCCGCTTGCTGTTCACGCTCCTCGGCGCCCTTGGCTTGATCGTGCTCGCCGGCCTGATGGTCGTGATTCACCGCTCGATAACCCAACCGCTCGAGAGTCTCGTGGTACGTGCTCGTGCCGTGGCCCAGGAGGATCTGCCAGAGTTGGTTCGCTTGCTTCGAAGCGAAGATGACGTCGACCGCTTGCCTGAGCCGATCGCCATCCCCGTCACGAACAACGACGAAATCGGCCAGCTGGTCGAAGCATTCAACGAGGTGCACTTCACAGCTCATGAGCTGGCAACCGAGCAGGCGCTCGGTCGCCGCAACGTTGCCGAGATGTTCGTCAACCTCGGTCGCCGCAACCAGCAGCTCCTCCAGCGAATTCTTGGCCTTCTCACCGACCTCGAACGTGATGAAGAGGACCCCGACACCCTCCGCGACCTCTTCGTGTTGGACAACGTGGTCACCCGTATGAGGCGCAACGCTGAATCACTGCTGGTGTTGGCCGGTGGACAGACACCTCGCCAATGGTCCAACCCCGTGTCACTAGAGGACACGATTCGTTCTGCCCTCTCTGAAGTCGAGAACTACGAGCGCATCGATATCGCCGCTCTGGCCGAGGTTCGCATTCCCGGCAACGTGGTTGCTGACGTCGCTCACCTTTTGGCTGAGCTCATCGAGAACGCCGTGGCGTTCTCCGACCCAGTGACCCAGGTCATGGTCGGCGGCCACTTCGAGAACGACGGCTACGTGGTCACCATCTTCGACCAGGGCATCGGCATGACTGAAGAGGAGCTGGAAGACAACAATCGCCGGATCGTCAGTCCACCTCCGCTGGATCAGGCACCGACGAAGTTCCTCGGGCTCTTCGTGGTCGGCCGTCTCGCTGATCGCCATGACATTCGCGTCCGTCTCACGAAGGCTCCCGGCCGCGGTGTGATGGCTCGAGTTCTCATCCCGAACGCCACGCTCATTGTCGACGAAGCCGTCGACACCTCGCCTTCTGGTGCAGTCGAAGAGGTTGACGGTGCCGTGGTCAGCGCAGCTGAGGCCGGAATCGTCGGCGCCGGAGCGGCCCTGCCGGAAGCAACCGCGGAATCGAACGATGCCGACACCGATGACTCCACCCACGGCGAATTCGACGACGCCGCTCTCGGCGCCGTCGGGATCGATGTCGCTCCGCTCGGGGCGGATCTCGAAGATCTCGATGATGCGCTCGCCGATATCGGGACTGATGAGATTCCCGTGGCCGCAGCAACCGAGGAACCAACAAGTCCTTCCACCATCCATGACCTGCCGATCCATGATGCTGTCCCGGCGGCCGAAGATGGATTGCCGATGACGGCTGACGGTCTGCCCATTCGTTCCGTTGGCGCAAGCGTTGCCGAGCCTGCAATCAAGGCGGAGTCGGACCTGCCCACGCGACGAACCAACGACGGCGACGGTCTTCCGACCAGAGTCCGAGGCGATGCCCTCGGCGAGGAGTCGGTCGCTGCTGCTGAACCGGCACCGCAGCCAGAACAGCGCGAAGCGATCGGCGAAGAGGCTGCCGGCAGCTTCTCGTCGATGATGTCCGCATTCAGCACGGGGGTCACCCGTGGCCTCGAAGAAACAGCATTCGATGCTCTCGACGAAGGAACCGACCAATGACCGCTCGTACAGAGGCTGACCAGTTCACCTTTCTCGTCAACAAGTTCGTTGCTGAGACTGCAGGAGTCAACGATGCCATCACCGTCTCGGCCGATGGCATCAAGTTGGCTGCCTCCGATGGCTTGCCACGAGCAACGGCTGATCAATTCGGTGCCATCACCTCTGGCTTGGCGTCGCTGACGCTCGGTGCCGCTCGCTGCTTCGCCGAGGACTCGGTGCACCGAGTCGTGGTCGAGATGGAACGCTCCTACCTCTTGATCGTGAACATCTCTGCTGGTTCGGTGCTCGGCGTTGTTGCGCAGAAGTCATCCGATATCGGGCTTGTTGCATACGAAATGACCATGTTCGCCGAGCGAGTTTCGCGTGTGCTGACGCCGAAGCTCGTCGCTGAACTCAAGAACACACTGAGCCTCTGAGGCTCTGAGGCTCGAGACCATGTCGACCTACGACCCCAACAAGGCATCCACGTCGGGCGGTGATCTGATCCGCCCCTACTTGGCGACCGCCGGCCGGACCGCCAGCCGAGTCGAAGGACTGAAACTCGAGACGCTGGTGGAACACACCGGCACGACTGCAAACCTTCGATTCGAGTCGGCCAGGGTGTACGAGCTGTCCGAATCGGCCATCTCGATTGCCGAGCTCTGCGCCCACCTCGGGCTTCCTTTGGGTTCGATGAAGGTGATCGTCGGCGACATGATCAAGAGCGGCGATCTCAAGGCCCACCGAACGATCGACGGCTCGAGTTCCGACGACGTCCAATTGATCACGCGCTTGATCTCTGGTGTGAGGACGCTCTGATGAGCCCAAATCCTGTGAGTGCGAAGTTTGTTGTGGCCGGTGGCTTCGGCGTCGGAAAGACGACATTCGTCGGCAGCGTGTCCGAGATCGATCCGCTTCGTACAGAAGCGTCGATGACTGCTGCGGCCGCTGGTATCGACGACGCCTCGCAGGTATCAACCAAGACCACGACCACGGTGGCGATGGACTTCGGCCGCATCACGATCGACAACGATTTGGTGCTGTATCTCTTTGGTACTCCAGGCCAGGACCGATTTGCATTCATGTGGGATGACCTCATGAACGGTGCTCTGGGCGGCGTCGTACTCGTTGACTCTCGCCGTTTGGCCGACTGCTTCTACGCGGTCGACTACCTCGAGAAGCGGAACCTGCCGTTCGTCGTTGCCGTCAACACCTTCGACGGCGAGCTTGCCCACCCGTTGGAATCGGTCAGAACTGCACTCCAAGTGCAAGACAGCGTGAAGGTGATCAGCTGTGACGCGCGCGATCGTCATTCAGTGAAGGAAGTCCTGTTGACGCTGTTCGAGGTGATCCTCGCCCGCCTCACTGCCGACTCCGCCGCCGCACGCAGCTGACCCCTCCCAAAGGCCAAGGGCCGACTCGTCAGTGGTTCGCCTGTTGGCGGCTGGGGAGCCGGCCTGTGATGCGCTGCGACAGCTGATCGAAGGTCAGCGGTTCGTGGAACAGGTAGCCCTGCACGTTTGTGCACTGCAGCTGTTCGATGATCGCTGCCTGATCCTTTGTCTCGATGCCTTCGACCACGGTGTCGAGTTCGAGTGCTCGGCACAACTCGATGACGGCGCGTACGACGCTGAGCGCCACGTTGTCCTGATCGATGCGTTGCACGAACGATCGGTCGATTTTCACGATGTCGATCGGCAGTTGCTGAAGGTACGACAGCGACGAGTAGCCCGTGCCGAAGTCGTCGATTGCGATCTTGACGCCTGTGCTGCGCAACGCCTTCATGATCGGAACGCTGCTCGACTGATCGTCGACGACAGCTGACTCCGTCACCTCGATGGTGAGGCGGTCTGCGGGCATCCCCGACGACGTCAGGGCATGCGCAACTCGAGCGGGAAAGCTCGTGTCGGAGATCTGGCCTGCGGTCGCGTTGACGGCGAGGCGAATGTCCCGGCCCGTCGTGCGAAGAGCAGCAATATCGGACGTGGCCTGGAGGAGTACCCGGTCGCCGATCTCGTCGAGGAGACCTGCATCTTGCGCAATCGCAACGAACTCGCCAGGGTGACGCAGGTTGCCGTGCTCGTCGCGCCATCGCACGAGTGCCTCGACGCCGACGATGCCCTGGCCAGGTAGCTGGACGATGGGCTGGTAGTGCACGATGAAACGGTTCTCGGCCAGCGCGCTGGCGAGCCCGGCCTCCACCTCGAATCGGCGATCCAGTCGACTTTGGAGCTCGTCGTCATGGACGACCACGCCGCCGCGGTTCGATTCCTTGGCTTGGTAGGCGGCCGTGTCGGCTTCGCCGAGCAGGTGCTTGGCGTCGTGAGCTGCGTCACCAACGGAGAGGGCAATGCCGATGCTGACGCCGATCTTCACGCGACGCCCGTCGACGATGAATCCGCTCGTGACGGTTCGTCGTACGTCTTCGGCAACTTCGAGTGCTTCTTCCAGAGTGGCACTGCAGAGCATCACGACGAACTCGTCGCCACCGAAGCGCGCCGCCACAACGCCGTCGGCACTCAGCAGTTTCTCGAGCCGCCGGCCGAGGAGACGAAGGAGTTCGTCGCCTGCAGCGTGGCCGAGTGAGTCGTTGACGGTCTTGAATCGGTCGAGGTCGCAGAAGAGGATCGCGGGTCGGTTTCCCTGGGCGAGTTGTTCCTCGAGGAGCTGCACGAGCTTGGCTCGGTTGGCGAGGCCGGTGAGGGTGTCGGTGTAGGCGAGTTTGCGGAGATCCTGCGTCATGCGTCGCTCGTCGGTGATGTCACGTCCGACGCCGAAGTGGAATCCGGTGCTGTCGTCGCGGCGGATCGACCATTGGATGTGACGAGCAAGTCCGCCGTCGGCGGTGCGCATCTGGGCGATGAGTTCAACCCCGCCAGAACGGGCGAGTGCCTCGCCGAGCGTTCCGGGATCCAGGTCGTCGAAGCTGATGACCATGTCTTCGAACGCACTGTCGAGGACCTGATCGCGGTCGAAGCCGAGCGCACTGGTGAGGGCATCGTTGGCCTCGACAAGCGAGCCGTTGTGATCGAGCACGACGAAGATCAGACCGTCGGTGGAGAAGAACTGGCTGAGGACGAAGTCGCGGAGATCGCCCGCTTCCTCGTCGGTGGTGGCCCGATGTTGCTCCTCGGTCGCTTCCGCTCCTGGGGGTGGTGCCTGCGATGCCGAGGGGATCGAGGCGGGCTCGATGGTTGCCACGAAGAGCTGAGCTTGATCGTCGATGGAGCGGAGCGTCCGCGCCCCGGAGGACGGGTCGATGGCTGCCATGGCCTTGTTCGAAACGAGTGTCTTGCCGGCTGCGTCGACAATGGCCGTCGGCTGATCGAGAGCGTGCACGATGGCGCTCCAGATGGCCACGAGTGGCATCGAATCAGACGAGGCTGTCATGCTCAGGCCGATGGCTTGGCGAAGGTCGTCGGGACAGTCTTGAACAAGCCACAATCAAGGAACACCACGGCCTCGTACCAGAACCCTCGAGGCGCTGGAATCGTCCATGATTGGACGACGGCGGGCGTGGACGCATCGGACACACCCACCTATCGGCAGATTTCCGCTCCATATTGAGACTCTTTCGCCCGCTCCGGCTGCATCGATCAGACGATCTCGGTCCACCCGAGTCGGCGGCGAGCGATGTTGCGCACCGGAGTTCGAACGGTCTCCACTGCGAGGTAGATCACGGGGAAGGCGAGTAGCACGAGGAACGTCGAGCTGAGGAGCCCACCGATCAGGGTGAAACTGAGCGCCTCCCAGAATGGATCGCTGAGGGCGAGCGGCAGCAGGCCAACCACCGTGGTGAGCGTGGTGGCGACGAGAGGTCGGAAGCGTCGGGTGACGGCTTGGCCGATCGCTTCTCCGGGGCGGAGTCCGGCTCGGCGACCCTGGTTGGCGGCGTCGATCAGCAGAATCGTGTTGTTGACGACCACGCCGATCAGAGCGATCAGACCAACGAACACGAAGAAGCTCAGCGGGTTGTCGGTGAGGCTGAGCGCACTGAACACGCCGAACAAGCTGAATGGAATCGCCATCAGAATGAGGAGTGGTTGAACGATCGAACGGAACTGGACAACGAGGAGCAGCGTCACGAGGACAACAGCGACCAGGAGCGCCACCAAGAGACCAGCGAAGTCGTCCTGGTTGTCGGACTCTTGACCGAAGTCGAAGCTGATCGCCTCGGCGCCGAGGCCTCGCGCTGCCAATTCGTCAGCGGGGAACAAGGCATTGACCAGTTCCTCCGCGGCGTTGAGGTTGTTGGTGAGGTCGTCATTGCTGAACGCAGCGCGGACCTCGATCTGGCGTTCGCCGTTGGTTCGGAACACCTGGCCCTCGGTCGAGATGAGCGCATCGGCGATTTGGGTGGCTTCACCGCTGGCCTTGTCGAGTTCGGTGCCGACGAGCGCTGCGCGCAATTCGGTGGCCAAGGTCTCAGCCTCGGCGACATTGGCGTCGGTCGCCGTGATCTGCGCCGCGAACGGGAAGTCCTCGACGGGGGGCCCGTTCTCGTTCGTGCCGATGGTGAGCCGGCCGCCTTCGAAGCCGACGAGTGCAGCTTCGAGTCGCTCGACGAACTCGGGTGCCGTGGTGTCGCGATCGCCGAACGGAGTGATGTCGATGAAGGTGAGCAGCGTCCGCTCGTTGCCTCGGATGTACTGCGAGCGAACGAGGTCGTCGCCGAGCACTTCGATGACGGCAGCGTCGATGGTGCGACCGAGCTCCTGGGCCTGCTCGATGGTCGTGCCCGGCTCGAAATCAGCAGTGACCGAGATGACGTTGGCGTCCTTGCCAGGAGGGAAGATGTTGAAACCCAACGTGCCTGCGATGACGAAGCCGGTGACGACGACAGCCATGGCAGCGGCGACGAGGCTGGTACCGACGAGCCAACCCTTGGGCCCGTTGCCAGACGGATAGGCGGCGAGCCGGCCAGCACCACGAGCGGTCATCTTGACCAGCTTGATGAAGGGGTTCGAACCGGCAGCGCCGCTCAACAGGAATGGCTTGGCAATGGCGGGGATGAAGATGACAGAGAAGAAGAACGACAGCAGCAGAGTGATGATGACCGTTGTCGGAATCGCACGGATGAACTCACCGAGCACGCCACCAACGAAGAGCATTGGACCAAAGACCAACACGGTGGTGAGCGTTCCAGCGAACGAGGCAGTTCCGACACGATTGATGGAGGTACGGATCACACCGAGTTCGTCGTCGGCCTCGTCTCGATTCGCGTCGATCGATTCCGAGATCACGATCGCGTCATCGACAAGGAGGCCGAGGGTGAGGATCAACCCGAACAGGGTGATCGTGTTGAGCGAATAGCCGAAGAACCACAGGCCGCTCAGCGATGCGAGCATGACCGTGCCCATGAACACAGCGGTGATGGCCGATGCTCGCCAGCCGATGAACAGCAGGCTCACCAGGGCGACGGCGACCAACCCAGTGAGCAAGTTGCCGGTGAGGCCGCTGATCTGCGAACGAATGTCGGTGGCGAAGTCCGCAGTGACCTCGGCGGTGAAGCCTTCGGAGAGCACGCCTTCGCTGTCGTCGAGGCGGGCATTGACCGCATCGCTGAAGGTCAAGATGTCCAGACCGGCATCGGGGTTGCGGATGACGCCGATAGCGATCGCTTCGGCGTAAGCCGACGTGTCCTCGAGAACGACGCGCGTGTAACGGGTCTGGCGCTTCTCTGTCTCGCCCGTCGCTGGGTCGACTCCCTCAGTCAGCAAGTTTCGGACGTCGGCCTGGGCGACAGCGTTGTCCTCGGCGAGGAAGGCGCGCATCTCGGCCGCCTCGGCTTCGAGCTCGGCCGCCGTTGCGCCCTCGGGCCCGGCGACAGAGACCAGGACGTCATAGACCTCGAGGAACTTGGTGGCATCGAGCGAGCGAACCGAGACGTCGGCCTCAGGTGGCAGCATGATGTTCGGCACGGCGGCTTCGAGGAGTGCGGCACCCTCCGGTGAGGAGAAGGTGTCCTCGAACTCGACCACGACGGCGAACGCATTGCCGAGGGCAAACGATTGCACCTCGGCGACCCCTTCGATCTCGGCGAACGCTTCGCTCAACGGTAGGGCGACGTCGGTGTCGACGGTTTCGGGATCGTCGACGAAGTAGGCGCCGTCGACGATGGCGATTGGGAGGTTGACGGGCGGGAAGCCCTCGCGTGCGAGACCACCGAAGTAGGCGGCCAAGCCAACGGCGAAGACGACCAGCCAGAGTCCGAGCGTCAGGGGCCAGCGGCGAGCTGCACCCGTGGCCAGCATCGTGATCGGCGAGCGGTTTGTGGTCTGATCACGGAGCTGCTCGCTGGCTTCGCTGGCGCGCTCGATCTCGATGGCTGGGGTCCTCATTTGCGACACGTTACGAAAGACCTGAGACGGGCGAGGGATTGTGTGACCGATGTCCCCGTCAGGTGTTTGGGTCGTCGAACGAGATCAGACTCGGCTCGTAGTCCGCTGGCGGTTCGAAGCCCAGCAGCTGGAACACTGTGCTCGCGATGTTCGCCAGACCGGCGCCAGCCGGGGGATCCATGTGGTACTCCCCGTCGTAGCCCGGATCATGAATCGCAAAGGGCACGGGGCTGAGGGTGTGCGAGGTCTTGACCGACCGCACGCCATCCTTCTCGGTGTACATGATGTCGGCGTTGCCGTGGTCGGCGGTGTAGATCAAGACGCCGTCGAGCTCGTCGATGACGTCGACCAACTGTTGCATGCAACCATCGAGCACCTGCATGGCCGCGATGGTGGCGTCGAGATCACCGGTGTGGCCGACCATGTCGCCGTTCGGGAAGTTGAGGCGCCCGATGCGATAGTCACCGCTACGCAGCAGCGCAATCGTCTCCTCGGTGATCTCCGGCAGTTTCATCGCTGGGGTCTCGTTGAACTCGACGTTGTCCGAGGGGATCTCGACATACGTCTCGAGCGCCTCGTCGATGTAGCCAGATCGGTTGCCGTTCCAGAAGTAGGTGACGTGGCCGAACTTCTGCGTCTCGCTGATGGCGAAGCTGCGGACACCGGCGGCACACAGGTAGTGGCCCATGGTGCGGTCGATCACGGGTGGGTCGACCAGGTAGTTCTTGGGAATGAGGGCATCGCCGTCGTACTGCAACATGCCGGCGTAGTAGACGTCGGGGTGCGAACGGAGGACGTCGCCGGAGTCCTCGTCGACGTCGGCTCGGTCGAACACGTCGAAGTCAGCCTCTTCGTAGGCCCGTGAGATCTCGATGGCCCGATCGCCTCGGAAGTTGAAGAGAATGACCGAGTCGCCGTCGTCCATGGCGCCGACAGGGGCCCCCTCCTCGTCGACGACCACGAACTCGCCGAGGTACTGATCGCCGGTGGACAAGCCCTGCTCATCGGCATCGGTGTACATGGTCTCAACCGCTTCAGCAGCTGACTCGAACGGCTCGCCGTTGCCGTGGGTATGGCAGTGGTAGCCCCGCTCGACCATCGGCCAGTCGGCTTGGTAGCGATCCATGGTGATGGTCATGCGACCGCCACCCGATGCGATGCGAAAATCGCGTTCCTGCCCGGCAGCTTCGCCCGCTTCATTGATCTCAGCGAGCACAGCCTCGGTCGCTTCGATGTAGGTGAGGGCGGATCGAGCGCCAACATCTCGCCCGTCATGGAGAATGTGGATGGCAACGCTCTCGACCCCTTCGTCGGCAGCCCGGCGAAGCATGGCGTAGAGGTGGGCTGTGTTGGAGTGCACGCCGCCATCGGAGTGGAGCCCCAGGAAGTGAAGCGTTCCGGGCTCGGAGCTGCCGTCCGCATCGGCGAGGCAGCGCCCGATGGCTTGTTTCCAGACGTCTGACTCGAACATCGAACCGTTGTCGATTGCTGCTTTGACCAATTTGGCGCCCTGCGCAAAGACTCGGCCAGCTCCGATGGCGTTGTGTCCGACCTCGCTGTTGCCCATGTCGTCTTCGGAAGGGAGGCCAACGGCAGGGCCGTGAGCGGCCAGCTGCGTGGCCAGGTCACTGTTGGTCAACTGGTCAAGGGTGGGAGTGGCGGCTTCGGTGACCGCGTTGCTCGGGCCCTCAGGAGCGACGCCGACACCGTCGGCAACGACGATCAACAGGGGACCGGTTCGGCCCGTGAACGATGGGTGGAGGTCGAGGTGCAACGCCATCCGACGAGTGTACGGACCGGGTTCTGGCACACTCTGGCGATGACTGATGCCAACGAAGACCTCGAGGTGGGCTCGGCGACCGCTGTGTCGACCGGTTCGGAACGCAATATCGGACGTCGGATCCTCTTCATCGTGATCGCTCTTGCTGGATTGGCTCTCGCATACGTGATCGGCGGAGCGGTGGTTCCTCGCTGGTGGGCCCAGCGGATCAGCAACATCATCGATGGCCGGCTCCTGTTCGGGAACCTGCTCGGGTTCTCGGTCGGGCTGGCCTTCACCGTGGCGCCGATGTTCGTGCTCGCCGCAGGCTGGAGATTCAAGAAGAGCTGGAAGCGAGCTCTTGGCTTCCTGATCGTTGCCGTGTTGGCGGCTGCCCCGAACCTGATGACACTCGGCATCGTGCTCGGGAGTGGCAATGCAGCCCACGCCGGCGAGCGGATTCTCGACGTCGACGGCCCTGGCTTCCGAGGTGGGAGCTTGGTGGGAGCGATTGTTGGCCTGGTGATCGGCCTCGGCGTGCTCTGGCTGATTGGTTCTCGCCGGCGAAACAAGAACAAGGCTGCCCAGCTCTCAGCAGAGCTCGGCGGCAGAGACTGACGGTCTCAGTAGCAGTAGTCGGGTAGCTCGACGCCGCCGATGGTGCGATCAATCAGCGCCGTGATTGCCGGGTCGGCTTCGGCCAGCTCGGCTCGTGTGTCGATCGGGCCATGGATGGCGTCCGGAACCTCGTGGCCGAGGTTGCGACCGAAGTACGACTGCACAGCTTCTGCCCAATACTCAGCGATGTTCGAAGCGGCGTAGGTGTCGGCCCAGGTTCCTTCGTTGGTGGCAGTCACGAAGGCCTCGCCGAGTTGTGCTGTGAAGAGATCGTCGGTGCGGGCGTAGCCGTAGGCGTCGATGACGTGGGCGAACTCGTGAAGCAAGATGTCCTCGCCGACATAGCGATCGCCGGCCAAGCAGCGCACGTTTTCCTCACCAACGGCGACCAGCGGTCGTTCGTCGGTGGCGCCGAGGCCGCGAGCTCGTTTGTCCCAGTCGACGTCGGGGAACACTTCGTAGAGGTCGCGCCACTCGGGCATCTCGGTGGTGCGTTGGTTGGCGCCGATCACGCCGAGCCGGACGTCGGTTGAGCGAAGGGCGGCCGCGAATGCTGGGTCGTGCTGGAAGAATGCGGTGACGACAGCCGCTGCAGTTTCGATTGCTTCGGGGTCGACCACGTCGGCGGCAATCACCCAGAAACCGTCCAGGTCGCAGCCCTGCGCGTAGAAAGGATCAAGGCCTGCGCTGACGGGAACCGGGCCGACCGTGCAAGTCGATGATGCCGGCTCGGCCGGCGGCGGCGAACTCGGCAGAGCTTCGGTGGTGGTGATGATGCTCGCAGTTGACGTGGTCGAGACGGCGACCGAGTCGATGGCCGCGCACCCGGCCAAGAGCAGCCCGACCAGCAGCAGGCCGGCGGGCGAGGGAGCGGTGGACGAGGGAGCGGTGGACGAGGGAGCGGTGGACGATGGTGAGGCGCTGCGCTTGCGGGCCAGGGGCACCGGTGAACCGTACTGCTCGGCGAGACCCCAGCTGTGAATTCCATCGCCCTCGGTCTTGCGGGTGCCGCTCTCGTCTACGGTTCTGACGTGCTTCCCCGCCGGGTCGCAGCGCCCGTCAGCGTTGCAGGATCGATGCGTTTTGCCATGCGCTGGACCGCGTCGTTGCTGGCCGCCGTTCTGCTTGCTGCGGTTGTCAGCATCAGTGTCGAACCCCAGCCAGCTGGGGCCGCAGTCCCCGGCAAGCCATTCACAGAAACAGGGTGTGACGAATACAGCGACAGCCTGGCCCGGCTCTACAGGGCGGGCCTCGATCGAGCGCCCGATCAGGGGGGCTTCGAGTTCTGGCTGAACGCGTACACGAGTGGCCAGTGGACGTTCACCGGCATGGCGCAGTTCTTCGTCACGAGTGACGAATTCCAGGCTTCGTATGGGGACCTGTCCGATGCCGACTTCGTTCGCCAGCTCTATCGAAACGTGCTCGGTCGTGAGGCGGAAACGCCAGGGGTCGAGTTCTGGACCGCCGAGATGGTCGGCGGGATGACTCGGCCCGTTGTTCTGATGCGATTTGCTGAGTCGCCGGAGAACATCGAGAAGACTGGCACCGTCGCACCAGCGTTCGGGCCGTTCAACAACGGCTGGTCGGTGCCGTGGACGTGTTCAGAAGGCACTGAGGCCACGGTTGTTTCGGTGACCGACGGCGACACCCTGACCGTCGAGTTCAACGGGGTGAATGAGCGGGTTCGGCTGATTGGCATCAACACACCTGAGAATGGCGAGTGCTTCGCCGCAGAGGCCACCGCCGAGCTTCGAAGCCTCACCGTCGGCACCACGGTCACGCTCGTGACCGACCGCACGAATCGGGACGCATTCGGACGGCTGCTTCGTTACGTCTTCGTCGATGACCTTCAGCGGGGCTCTGTCTTCGTCAACGAGGTCCTGGTCGAAGGCGGGTTTGCCATCGCCAATCGCTACGAGCCAGACACCGCACGAGCCGACGTGCTCGATGCAGCGCAGGCCAGGGCGCAGGATGCTGGTCGAGGGCTGTGGGCATCAGGAGCATGCGGCCCCCCTGCGCTTGTCGATCTCGTGATCTCAGCGGTCAAGGCCAACGCGCCTGGCAATGACAACGAGAACAAGAACGGGGAGTGGGTCACGATCCGAAGCCGCAGTGGTGCCGCCAACCTGACCGGCTTTGTTCTCAAAGACGAGTCAGCCTCGCACCGCTACACATTCCCCACCGGGTTCGTGCTCAGCGAGGGAGCCTCGGTGCGGGTCTTCACCGGCTGCGGCTCCAATTCCGAGACGAACCTCTACTGGTGCAACACACGATCTGCGGTGTGGAACAACAGCGGCGACACGGCCTTTTTGCTCGACTCCAACGGAAGCCTCGTCGCACAGTTCAGTTACTGATGTTCAGAGGCCGCTTGCTCATAGGCCGCTTGCTCATAGGCCGATGACGCGATCGCGCCCGGCTCGCTTCGCTTCGTAGAGCGCGGTGTCGGCGAGTCGCATGAGTTCGCGCACACCAACCATCGGGCCGTGGGTCACGCCGGCACTGATCGTGACCTTCAGGTCCGTGGCCACGTCTTCCCAATCGAAGTCGTTGATGGCACGCCGCACTCGTTCGGCCAAGGCCATGCCTGCCGCGCCGTCGACTCCAGGAAGAAGGATCACGAACTCTTCGCCGCCGAAGCGGGCGACGGGCGTCTCGGATCGGACCACTGCCCGGAAGAGACCACCAACTTCGCGCAGCACGACGTCGCCGGTCTGATGGCCGAAGGTGTCGTTGATGTTCTTGAATCGGTCGAGGTCGAGAACCACGACCGTTCCGAGCTGGTCGGTTCTGGAGAGCTCGTCGAGGCGCATCTCGAGCCAACGGCGGGTTGCGAGGCCAGTCACGGCATCTTCCGACGCTTGCTTGGCGAGGACGTCAGCGCGGCGCATGAGAATGGACCGAGCTTGCTCGAGCTCGGCCCTCCTGGCGACCTGGGCCCCGAGGCGGGCGCCCTGGTGTTGTTGCCAGTATCGGCTGAGCCTCGCTGCTTCGCGAGCGTCGTCAAGAGCGCCAAGGAGGTCACCGGTCATGGCACGCGCCGCCGACCGTTCGTTGAGGGCTCGACCGATCCGATGCTCGTCGCCAGTTCGAATGAGCTCAGGGACGGCGTCATCCAGAAGTGTTGTTGCCCGCTCGGCCTCGCCGAGGCTGCGCAGCACGGTGGCAGTCACGAGACGGTGCCACGCGGCGAGGCGTGGCGACGTGTTCGGATAGGTCTTGCTGCCTTGTTCAAGGAGAATCAGCGCCCCGACGAGCTCCGATCGTTCGGTGGCAACCGTCGTGGCAACTTGCAGATCGTCATTGAGTTGGGTCAACAGGATCTGTTCGGCTCGCATCCCTGAGCCGAGTACCGCTCGCTCTCTGGGGCCCGCTTCCGGTGAAACAAGCCAACCGATCGCCTCGCTCAGGTCGCCGTCGAATTCGACTCGGCGCGAAGGGCTGACCTGGCCAGATCGAATGGCTTCGACCGCGCAATAGCCGAGGGTGTAGGCGACGATCGATCGCGTGTTGAGGTCTGGCCGTTCCATGGCTCCGGCAAACGCGCGACGCGAAGAAGCGATCGCTAGATCGAAGGCAGAGAACTGGGCGAAGAGCAGCGCCATGCCATTCGCCGCTCTGATCAGGTGCTCGTCATCCAGTTCGTGGTCGGGGAGCTGCACCATGGCGGTCACGGCGAGGTCGAGTGCGGTGGCCATGTCACCGGTCCGTTGGACCATGCCAGCAGCGCAAGCCATGGCGAATGCGGCAGCGCTGGTTTCGCCGGCCTCGAGCAGGTGACGGACACTCGCGCGCGAATCATTCGCAGCTGGCCCGATGTCAGCGGCACCCTGTTGAGCCATGGCTCTGGCGAGGAGCAGGTGACCGATCTGTCCCGGTTCGGTGGCTTCAGTGAGGGCGTCGTCGAGTTCGCGGACCGTCTCACCAGGGTCGCTGACGAACGCGGCGCGCCGAGACGCGGCGACTAACTTCTCGATCCTGGCTGAATCCACACCGAAGCATCGGCACGTTCTCGCAAAACAATGAGCTTCAATTTTGGAGCGATCGAGTGCCAGACTCCCCCCGTGATCACCATCCGAGGTGCCGAGTTGTCGTCAGACCGCAGCGGTGAAGGGCCGACCCTCGTCTGGGGTCACGGCCTCACCAGTAGCCGAGCGGCAGAGGACGCGTTTCCCCTGGTCAGGTGGCGTGACGTTCGGGTTGGAGCCGACGTGATGCGTTACGACGCTCGGGGCCATGGGGAATCGGCATTCACGAGTGACCTCGACGGCTATGGCTGGGATGCCCTTGCCCTCGACCAGATCGGTCTGTGCGATGCGCTCGGTATCGGCAACGCCATCGTCGGTGGCGCCTCGATGGGGGCGGCGACGGCTCTGCACGTTGCTGCGCTGGCCCCGGAACGGGTGCGAGCGCTGATCCTGATGATTCCGCCGACAGCATGGGAGGCCAGGGCGGCGCAGACTGATGTCTACGAGCAGATGGCGGCTGTGGTCGAGTCGAGCGGAGTCGAGCCGTTGATCGCCGCCAGCGTGAACATGCCTCCGCCTGACCCTTTCGTCGGGAGCAGCGGTTGGAAGGAGCGCCGGGCCGAGACGTTACGTTCGGCCGACCCGGTGCGTCTCGCTGGGGTCTTCCGAGGCGCCGCTGGCGCCGATCTACCGACCCGAGAAGCCGTTGCCGTCATCGATTGTCCGACGCTGATCCTGGCGTGGAGTGGCGATCCCGGCCACCCGGTGAGGTCGGCCGAGCAACTCAGCGACCTGATCGACGGTTCACGGTTGGAGGTTGCGTCCACGGCTGACCAACTCGACACGTGGACCGACCGCCTCATCGATTTCGTTGCCGAGGTCGGGCACCGTTCGTGAGCGCCGCCTCAGAGAGCACGACGCAACGCGACCCGACGCCCAGGGCGCAGATCTGGATCACGATCCTGCTGATCATGGGTGCGGTCGGTGTCGCCCAGGCGTTCGGGCGATTCACATGGGGGTTGGTGCTTCCGAGCGCACGAGATGACCTACTCGGCGAGTCGAACACGCTGGCGGGGTTCTTCGGCACGCTCAACGTCACCGCATACCTCATCGGGACCTTGCTGGTTGCTTGGGCAGCCTCGCGGGTGTCGCTCGTCGGGTTGATGCGGACCGGGCTGATCGTGTCGACCTCGGCGTTGGCGCTCGCAGCGTTCGCCCCGTCTGCGGCTGTGCTTGGCATCGCGCTGTTCATGATGGGCATCGGCGGCGCCATCATCTGGATTCCATCGCCGGCGATCGCAGCGCGAGTGCTGCCACCGGAGCGCACCGGTCAGGCAGTCGGATTCATCGGATCAGGCATCGGTCTCGGCATCGTCGTGGCAGGGCAGCTCAGCAATCGACTCGCGGCAGACCCCGAGGCCACGGGGGATCAACTGTTGGCCAGCGGCGGCGACTCCGCATTGTGGCAGCGGGTGTACCGGATCGAGTTGGCCATCGCCGTTGTTGTTGTCCTCGCCGCCTTCGCGTTCCTTCGTTCGGTCGGGGATCGCCCAAGTGGCGGTGGCGGTGGCTTCGGTGGTTTCGGCGCACTCCGTCAAGTGCGGGGCTGGGTGCCGCTCACGATTGCGTACGCATCGTTCGGCTTCGGTTACATCCTCGTGATTGCGTTCTTGGTGGCCAGGCTCGAAGACGACGCAGGCTTCACCAGCGACGAGGCGGCCGCCATGTTTTCGCTTCTGGGCGTCGCCACGGTGTTGGGTGGGGTAACGCTTGGTCCGCTGTCTGACCGGATTGGCCGGCGCATCACGATCACCGCAACGTTTTCGGCGTTCGCTGCTTGCACCTTGCTGGTGCTGACGGGAAGTCGACCGTTGGTGGCGATCGCCGTCTTCGGTATCGGTGCCATGTTCAGCGGCGTGCCGTCCCTGATCACAGCGCACGTCGTCGACAACACCACGTCGGAGACCTACGGACCAGCGTTCTCTGCGGCGACCCTGGCCTTCGGAGTGATGCAGATGATCTCGCCTCAGATCGGTGGTGCGATTGCCGACGTGGCCGGTTCGTTCACGCCTGTGTTCATCCTGTCGGCGGTCGTGTCATGCGTGGGGGCTCTGGCGTCGAGCCGACTGCCCGATTAGACCTTGGTTCAAGATCACGACGAATCAGCC
>RCMY010001667.1_pt1 | contig 20815 bp, 18 predicted proteins | sample 2041341 | NCBI WGS metagenome assembly RCMY01 (sample SAMN09708234, study PRJNA481090) | Marine sediment metagenome, whole genome shotgun sequencing project.
CGTCCCGGTCGCGGCGACTGCGTTCCAGAGACGCGCCCCGTCGAGGGGCGTCGCCAAGCCGTGCTCCCTGGCCGCAGCCTCGTTGTCGTGGAGCTGCTCGAGCGGCTGCACCACGCCGCCGACCGTGTTCTCAAGGCAGAGCAGGACCGGCTGGGGGAAGTGCACGTCGTCCGGAGGGATCGCCCCGACGATCGTCTCACGCGCCAGGCCGCCACGGTCGTCGACCGGCAGGACGTAGGGGAAGACGCCACCGAGGGCGGCCGAGCCACCACCTTCGTAGGAGACGACGTGGTAGCCGCGCCCGATGAGGAGCGCGTCACCGCGACCGCAGTGCGCGAGGACACCCGCGAGGTTCGACTGCGTCCCGGAGGCCACGTACAGCGCGGCCTCCTTGCCGGTCAGTTCCGCGACACGGTCCTGCAGTCGGTTGACCGTCGGGTCGTCGGCGAACACGTCGTCGCCAACCTCGGCAGCGGCCATGACCGCGCGCATCGCGTCGGTCGGACGGGTGACGGTGTCGGAACGCAGGTCGATCAACGCAGTGTCCTTCGGTTGCGCCGGACCGTAGCTCCGACGCCGTCGCAATCGGCCCGGGTCAGCTGCCGATGGGTGGCGCACGGAAGACCTCGCGCCACGTGAGCCGGCCACCCGACAGGAGTGCGGCGGAGTAGAGCCGCCCCGCCAACCGAATCGCGAGGACCGTGCCGGCCAGCGTCACGAACGCCGCGACCACGACCTCCCACGTCTCGATCGCCCCGGCTGCCAGGCGAACGGGCACGGCGAACGGCGCGCTGGGTGGCAGGAACGTCAGGACCTTCGCCAACGTGCTGGCAGGTTCCGGCACCACACCGATCAGGACGGCCATGTAGATCGACACGGCGAGGATCCCGATCGGGCCGGCGCTGGCCTGGGCGTCCTCGGCCGAGCTGGCCAGGGAGCCAGCCACCGCGAAGGCGGCGGCGTAGAGCCCGAACCCGACGATGAACATCAAGGACCCGACGATGACCATGGCCCGGGTGGCATCCGGGACCTCGAAGGCATCCACGATCGCGTTCGCCCCAAGCAGACCGCCGAGATAGAGCAGCAGCTGCCCGACGGACAGGACCACGATCCCCAGCAACTTGCCCGACAGCAGATGCCACGGTCGCAGGGTGCCCAGCAGGACCTCCACGACCCGGGACGACTTCTCCTCGATCGTGCCCGTCATGAGCGTCGTCCCGTTGATCTGGATCATCAGGAACAACAGGACCGTGGCAATGGCGCCCGCGGCGGCCCCGGACTGCCGTTCCTGTTCCGAGGCACCAGAGATCGTGACGACCTCGATCGGCTGCGCGGAGGACAGGGCCGACAGGGCCGCCTGTCGATCCGCCCCGGCGGCAGCCAGTTCGTCCATCAACCTCGTCTGGCCGACCGCGCCGTCCACCAAGGACTGCAACTCGTTGGTCACCGGATCGTCGACCAACAGTTGTCGGCCGTCGATCAGGACGGCGTCGAGGTCGCCGGCCTCGATGAGCTCGACGGCCGTGCCCCGGTCCGCGACCTCGACGAGGTCGATGACGACGTCGCGGACCTCGGCACCGGCCGCGATCGCCGGCCCGAAGTCCGTTGGCGCGTCGCCCAGCAAGCCCAGGTCATAGGTGGTGGGACCGTCATCGGTGACGAGCGTCGGGATCACCACGAAGCCCACCAGCACGAGCAGCACGACCAGTGTCGTGCCGACGAAGCCCCGGTTGCCGAGTCGGTCACGGATCTCGCGTCCAGCGACCAACCGGATCAGCTGCGCGGGGGTCATGAGGCCACCTGCCCGGCGTCGGCCACCGACTGGCCGACCGCTTCGCGGAAGATCTCGGACAGCGGGGGCGGCTCGAAGGAGAACTGATCCACGGCGCCCTGCGTGGCGAGGTCCGCGAGGAGGGCCGTCGGGTCCGTCCCTGCGGGCACGTTGAACGTGCGGACACCGTCGCGACTGGTGCGGATCGCCTCGGCTGGGACGGTCGTGAGCGCAGGGGTCACGCCACCGACCATCCGGACCTGCACCCGACGCAGTCCCGTCGCTTCGCGGACCTCGTCGAGCGAGCCAGCCAGTCGGGCTCGTCCCGAGGCGATGATGACGACGTCGTCGCAGAGGTCCTCGACCAGATCGAGCTGATGACTGGAGAACACGACGGTGGCCCCGTCGGCCGCCCGTTGTCGCAGGACCTCGCTCATGGCCTGCACCCCCATCGGGTCGAGCCCGTTGAACGGCTCGTCGAGCACCAAAAGGGGGGGGTCGTGGACCAACGCGGCTGCCAACTGCACGCGCTGCTGGTTGCCGTGCGACAACTCCGAGAGCCGCGTGCCGGCGCGGTCGGCCAGGCCGAGTTGCTCCAGCCATCGGTCCGCGGCCGCCTGCGCATCGGCGACCGAGAGACCATGCAGGCGGCCGAGGTAGACCAACTGCGCCCGGGTCGCCATGCGCGGGTACAGACCACGCTGCTCCGGCATGTAGCCGAAGGTGAACAGGTCCTGGGCCGTGGTCGGAGCGCCCCGCCAGGTGACCGATCCGGCATCGGGACGCACCAGGCCGAACACGGCGCGCATCGTGGTGGTCTTGCCGGCCCCGTTGGGACCGAGGAACCCCAACAGTCGGCCCGGGCGCGCCGACAGGTCGAGCCCGTCGAGGGCGCGTACGTCGCCATACGCCTTGACCAGGCCTTCGACCTGCAGCATGCCGCCCCGTCCGCGTGTTCGTGCGTCCCAGCCAACCGTGGCGCTGCCAGTTCGGACAAGGGGGCTGCTCCGGTCGGCCCGGCATTCTCCACCATTGCTCGCCACGTCTGCGCGGAGACCGCTGTGGGTATCTTCCAGACGTTCCCGCCTGCACCAGGACGCCCGTGTCTTCCTTCGCCCTGTTTGCCGCTGAGGCCGCCTCAACGGCCAAGTTCGTCACCCTCGACGTGCCCGCCTGGGCCTGGGCGGCCCTCGTCGGCGCCATCGTCGTGATGTTGCTGGCGGACCTGATGCTGGTGCACCGCAAGCCCCATGACATCTCGCTGCGCGAAGCCACCATCGAGTCCGCGGTCTGGATCTCGGTCGGGCTCTCGTTCGGCCTGGTGATCGCCTGGGCCTTCGGCTGGGCCGCTGCGGGCGAGTACTACGGCGGCTACCTGATCGAGAAGTCGTTGTCCGTCGACAACGTCTTCGTCTGGGCCGTCATCTTCAGCTTCTTCGGCGTGCCCGGGAAGTACCAGTTCCGGGTGCTGTTCTGGGGCGTCTTCGGCGCCCTCGTCCTGCGAGCCATCTTCATCTTCGCCGGGATCTCCCTGCTCGAACGCTTCGACTGGATCCTGTACGTCTTCGGGGCGATCCTGCTGGTGACCGCGTACCGGATGCTCAAGCACCGCAACGAGGAGGCGCACCCGGAGAACAACCCCGTCCTCAAGTTCGTGCAGAAGGTCATCCCCTCGACGACCGAGTACGACGGCCAGAAGATGTTCACCCGCAAGTCCGGCACGTTGCTGGCGACCCCGTTGTTCGCCGTCCTGGTGCTGGTCGAGGCGACCGACGTCGTCTTCGCGGTCGACTCCGTGCCGGCCATCCTGGCCGTCAGTCGCGAACCGTTCATCGTGTTCTCGTCGAACGCCTTCGCCATCCTCGGCCTGCGGGCGCTCTACTTCGCGCTTGCGGGCATGGCGGGGCGCTTCCGCCACCTCGACATCGGCCTCGCCGCGATCCTGGCGTTCGTCGGCGTGAAGATGCTCCTGCTGGAGGTCTTCCACTTGCCGATCGCGCTGTCCGTCGGAGTGATCGGTGCCATCCTGACGATCGCCATCGTGACGTCACTGCGGGCCGACAAGCGCGACCGGGCGGCCGGCATCGAGCCGCCGCCGGTCACGATCGGGGCCGACGTGCTCGGCACCAGGGACGAGAGCACGTCCAAGAACTGACCCGCGAGGTCCGTGCCCTCAGGCGGCCAGCGATGCGTTGCGCTGGGTGAGCCATGCCTCGACGGTCCGGCGCGGAAGCGTGAAGGAATCGGCGGGCAGGTTCGCCAACACCTGGCGACCGAAGGCGGTCACCTCGGCGGGAGTGGGCGGACGGCGCAGGGCGTCGACGAGGAGCGCGTCCGCCAGTTCCCTGGTGCCGCAGGCGTCGTCGGCCCAGCCGAACACACCGGCGACGGGAGACGTCGAACCGGGCAGTTCGGTGCCGTCGGGACGGCGCACCGTGGTGCCGTCCTGGCCACGTGCGCCGAGGTAGCTGCCGCCGAGGAGTTCGGGGTCGCGGTGTTCGACGGCTGGCAGGGCTTCGAGGACAGAGCTCGACAACATCTCGGCGGGCATGACAATCCAAAGGAGGGGGCCCACAAGCGTGCCCTCCGTGGGCGGATGACCACCACGGACCAGCCGAAGTGGCCGATGTCCGCTCAGTCCTTCACGTACGGCTGACCGTCCGCTGCGGGGACGCGTGAGCGACCCACGAGGCCGGCGACGACCACGATGGTCACCAAGTAGGGCGCCATCAGCAGGAACTGCGACGGGATCGGCGTCTGCAGGATGGCCAGCTTGGTCTGCATGGACTCCGCGAAGCCGAAGACCAGCGCGGCCCCGAGTGCCCCGATCGGGTGGTGACGTCCGAAGATCAGCGCGGCGAGCGCGATGAATCCACGCCCCGCCGACATCCCCTCGTCGAACCGGCCGACGGACCCGAGCGTCAGGAACACTCCGGCCAACGCGGCCAGGACGCCGCCCATGACGACGTTCCAGAACCGCAGGCGCAGCACGTCGACGCCGACCGTGTCCGCCGCCTTGGGGTGCTCCCCCACGGCCCGGGTGCGCAGCCCCCAGCGTGTCTTGAACAACGCCCAGTTGATCGCGAAGACAAGGAACAGCATCAGGTAGACGAGGATGTTGTTGTCGAACAGGACCGGGCCGACCAGCGGCAGATCCTCCAGGATCGGGATCCCGATCGGACGGAACGTCCCCGGTGAGTTCAGCTCCTGGAACTCGGTCAGGACACGCGCGCCAAGGAACGACGTGATGCCCAACGCGAAGATGTTGATGAAGGTCGCGGAGACGATCTGGTCGACGACGTACCGGATCGACAGGACGGCCAGCAGTGCTCCGAGCAACGCCCCGGAGAGCATGGCGGCGAACAGGCCGACCCACAGACTTCCCGAAGCCGAGCCGACGATGGCGCCGGTGAAGGCCGCCATCAACATCATCCCCTCGATGGCGATGTTGATGATGCCGGAGCGCTCGCACAGCACGCCCGACAGCGCCCCGAGCGCCAGCGGCGTGGCTCGCAGGAGCGTGGAATCCAACATGCCGACGAGGCTGAAGGACTGGCCGCGGGCAGACCAGACCAGGAACGTGAAGACGAACAGACCCAGGACGCCTGCCAGGACCGCGTTGGTCCGTTTGCCGAAGCCTCGCTGGAGCTGTGCACCGCCGGCAACGGCCATGACCATCGCCAGCAGCACAGCCGTCCAACGCGAGGGCACCACCAGGTCGGGGATCTCGATGTCGGACCCGCGCGCGTTGAGGCCAAAGGTCGACGTCAGGCCGCCTTCGGAGCCGCGCACGAACACCAGCAGGGTGAACCCCGCGAGCACGAGGAAGAGGATCCCGAGACCACGAGCGCGGCGCTGGGTCATCGACGGGGGCACGTTCAGTGTGGTCATGGTCAGTTCCCCCACGACACGGCGAAGTCGATGTTCTGGTCGAACTTGGCGCTGCGGAGTCGGAACAGCGCACGCACCAGGGCCGGCGCGGCCACGAAGCCGATCACGAGGCCTTGGATGACGACGATGATGTCAACGGGCGTCGAGGTCGCGGCCTGCATGCCGACCGACCCGGCTCGCAGGATGCCGAACAACAACGACGCGAGGACGACACCGACGGGGTGGGAACGCCCGAGCAGCGCCAGGGCGATGGCGTCGAAGCCGATCCCCGTGAACCCACCCGTGATCGACCGTTCGACGCCGAGCAGGACGACGGCCCCACCCACACCGGACAGGCCGCCGGAGAGCGCCATGGCGAGGATCCAGGATCCGCCGACACTGATGCCTGCGTACGCGGCCGCGCCGGGGTTCGCCCCCGCGGCTCGGAGTTGGAAGCCGATGGTGGAGCGGAACAGCAACCACCAGACGGCGTACGTGGCCGCGAGCGCCAGCAGGATCCCGACGGACGCACGCGTGCCCGGGATCAGGGTGGGCAGCCGGGCGGTTTCGGCGACGGGCTTGGAGATCGGGTCCTGTCGACCGGGCCGCAGGAAGCGCTCGGTCGTGAGCAGGTAGTCCACCATCCGCAAGGCGATGTAGTTCATCATGATCGTGCTGATGACCTCGTGCGCACCGGTGCGAGCCCGCAGCCAGCCGGGGACGGCGCCCCAGATCGCACCTCCGACGAAGGCGGCGATGATGGCCAACGGCACGTGGACGAGCGCCGGGAAGTCGAACGCGAAGCCCACGTAGCCGGCCCACACGGTGCCCGCGAGCAGTTGGCCCTCGGCGCCGATGTTGAACAGGCCCGCCTTGAAGGCCAGCACGAACCCGAGACCGGCGAACATCAGGGGCGTGGTCGCCACGAGCGTCTCGCCGATGGCCCGCTGTGAGCCGAGCGACGACTTCAGCAGCGCCGTGTAGGCGGCACTGACCGAGTTCCAGCCCTGTGCGAGCCCGCCACCGATGTCGCCACCGGTCAACAGTTCCAGGGCCGCAGCATCCGACAGCAGGATGACCAGCCCACCAACGACGAGTGCGGAGAAGATCGCGAGGCCGGGGACGACGGCCTGGTAGCCCAGGTCACGGAGTTGGTCGCTCACGACGCGGCCTCCTGGTCGGCTGTGGGCTCGGCCACTCCGGCCATGAGCAGCCCGAGGCGCTCGCGCGTGGCCTCGGAGCCGGGCATCTGGCCGACGATCCTGCCGTCGTACATCACCAGGATCCGGTCGGACAACGCCAGCACCTCGTCGAGTTCGGTCGAGACGATCAGGACGCCAGCCCCCTCGTCGCGCTTCTTGACGATCTGTTCGTGGATGTACTGAATGGATCCGACATCGAGACCACGGGTCGGCTGCGCGGCGATGAGGAGTCGGTCGGCGTGGGTGAACTCCCGAGCCACGATCACCTTCTGCTGGTTGCCGCCGGACAGGTTCTGGATCGGCTCGTCAATCGACGGCGTCCGGACGTCGAAGTCCTCGACCAGCCTCGTGGCCTGTTCCGCGATCGCGGCGCGGTTGGTCCGCAGGCCATCGGCGAAGGTCTTGCGCCGGTAGGTGTTCAGGACCAGATTGTCCTTGATGGGGAACGACCCGATCATCCCGTGCCGCTGCCGGTCCTCAGGGATGTGCGCCAAACCCTGTCTGAAGAGTTCACGCGGACCGAGGCCGGTCACGTCGTTGCCGTCGAGGTGCACCGATCCTCCCACCGGTCGTTGCATCCCGGCGATCGTCTGCACCAACTCCGTCTGGCCGTTGCCCTGGACACCCGCGAGCCCGACGATCTCGCCGGCATGGACCTCGAACGACACGTCGTCGACGACGCGCTTCCCCTTGCTGTTCTCGACGACCAGGCCGTCGACGGCGAGGATCGCCGCGCCCGGTGCGGCCGGGTCGCGATCAACCACCAACTGCACCTCGTGGCCGACCATCAGGGTCGCAAGGTCCTGCTGCGTGGCGGTCTTGGGGTCGGCCTCGCCGACCACCCGCCCGTTGCGCAGCACCGTCACGCGGTCGGCGATCGCGAGGATCTCGCGAAGCTTGTGGGTGATGAACACGATGGACGTGCCATCCGCCTTCAGGTCCGCGACCACACGGAAGAGGTCGTCGATCTCCTGGGGCGTGAGCACCGCCGTCGGCTCGTCGAGGATCAGGCAGTCCGCCCCGCGGTAGAGCGCCTTGAGGATCTCGACGCGCTGTTCGACGCCGACGGACAGGTCCTCGACGACGGCGTCGAGGTCGACGTCCAGGTCGTACCGCTCGGCGATCGCGAGGATCTCCTGGCGGGCCGACTCGCGGTCGATGCGACCACCACGGCCCGTGGGTTCGTGCCCGAGGATCAGGTTGTCGAGCACGGTGAACACCGGCACCAGCATGAAGTGCTGGTGGACCATCCCGATGCCTGCCGCGATGGCATCCGACGGCGAGTTGAAGACCACGGGACGGCCGTCGACAAGGACCTCTCCGGCCGTGGCCCGATAGAGCCCGTAGAGGACGTTCATGAGCGTCGTCTTGCCCGCCCCGTTCTCGCCGAGGAGGCAGTGCACCTCGCCCGGCTCGATGACGAGGTCGACATCTTCGTTCGCCACGACGTTGGCGAACTTCTTCGTGATGCCGCGCAGCTCGATCTTCATCGTGCGTCGGCCTCCGTGAATCGATTGGCGGACAGTGGGCATGAAACCGACTTCCGGCCGGCCACCCTATTCGGGTGACCGACCGGACGGTCGTGTGTGCGGGGCGCTCAGCTGACGCTGACCGTCCCGGAGATGATGTCGGCCCGAAGCTGCTCGAGCTCCGCCTTCAGCTCGGCCGAGACCGCACCGTCGAACTCGTGGAACGGCGCCATGCCGACGCCACCGTTCTCCAGGGTCCCGGTGTAGAGACCGCCGACGAACGAGCCGTTCATCTGCGCGGCGACGGAGTCGAAGACGGCGATGTCCATGTTCTTCATGATCGAGGTCAGGAAGATGTCACAGAAGTCGGCAGCGGAGACGCAGCCGTCGGTGTCGACCCAGACGATGCTGGCGTCACCGGCGTCACGGACCGCAGCAGCTGCGCCGAGGCCAACGGGGCCGGCGACCGGCATGATGATGTCGGCGCCCTCTTCGAGCAGGGACTCGGTCGTTGCGCGACCCTTGTCCTGGTCCTCGAAGTCACCGGTGAAGAGGCCCTCGCCGGAAGCGCGGTCCCAGCCCTTGAGCTCGACCGTCGTGCCGTGGACCTCGTTGTAGTGGTCCATGCCGGCCTCGAAGCCGTTCATGAAGATCGTGACCGGCGGGATCGGGATGCCACCGAAGGTGCCAAGGACGCCCGTCTCGGTCTGGCCAGCGGCCAGGTACCCGGCCAGGAACGCGGCCTGGTCGGTGGAGAACGTCAGTTCCTTGACGTTGTCGAGCGTGACGTCGGCGCCAGCCTCGGCGTCGAAGAAGTCGACGTCGACGATGGCGAAGTTCTGGTCGGGGTTCGCCTCAGCAGCGGCCAGGGTGGCGTCGCCGAGAAGGAAGCCGACGGTGACGATCAGGTCGCAGTCCTGCTCGAGGAACGCGCCGATGTTCGGCTCGAAGTCGGTCAGGGACGCGGACTCGAGGACGGCCGTGTCGACGTTGAGTTCGTCCTTGGCGCGCAGGAGACCCGCATAGGCGGTCTGGTTGAACGACTTGTCGTCCACGCCACCGGTGTCGGTGACCTGGCAGGCGCGGCCGGCCATGACGTCGGTCCCGTCCGTGGCAGCGTCGGTCGCGCCGTCGGTCGATCCGGTGTCGGGGTCATCGCCGCCGCAGGCGGTCAGGACGAGGGCGAGGCCCATCGTCGCTGCGCTGGTGCGCAGGAAACGGGGATTCCGCATGGGGTGAGCTCCTGTGGGAAGCGTGAGGTGCCCAGAGGGCACGGCTGATCCACAGGAACCTACGACGGCTGTCGTTGACCGGCAAGCGTCCGTCACCCGCGGAGGACCGGTTGGCCCGCGACGTGCGCGCCACGAGACAGACCGGGCCTCGCCCTAGCCTTCCGTCCCAGGCGAGCGTGGCGGAACTGGCAGACGCGCCAGGTTTAGGTCCTGGTGTCCGAAAGGATGTGGGGGTTCAAATCCCCCCGCTCGCACTTCAGGCAGCCGCGGCGCTCGCGTTCCACACGGCGTAAAGCTCGTCGGCCATCAGTGGGCCGACGATGATGCCCTTCTCGACGTAGCCGACCGCCCCGCGGCCCAGGACCTGCTCCCGCATCTTGGTTGCGGTGAAGCCGGACAACACGACGATCCGGGGCTCACCCGGCCAGCGCAGCGTGCAGAGATCGAGGACCTCGAGCCCATCCATGCCCGGCATCGCCAGGTCCAGCAACATCAGGTCCGGAGCGTCCTTCTCGACAAGCGCGATGGCCTCGCTCCCGTTGGCCGCTTCGCCCACGACCTCGAAACGATCGTCCAGGCCGAGCAGGAACGTGACCATGAGACGCAGGTCGGCGTGGTCGTCGACGACGATCACGCGCACGGGGCGAGTGGCCGACGGACGGACAGGAGGAGAGTTCATGCTGCAAGCATGACGCATCGCCATCGCTTTGAGGGGAGACGTGGTGCCGAGTTGACTGGACCTGACCCCGCACCTGGCGGGCAGCCGACTGACTGGGCCACCTCGTGGGAAATCCGTTCGGACAGTTGGCCGATTGGGCCATTGAATCCGGTTCCGTCGGGATCACGACGGGGCGCCGGACGATGGCGATCCACGGCTCGATCGACCAGGCGTTCCCGCTCGCCTCGGTCACCAAGCCCTTGGCGGCCTGGGCCGTGCTGGTCGCCGTGGAGCGCGGCCTGGCCTCCCTCGAGGACGCGGTGGAGGGGGCCCCGGAGGGCGCCGACGTCGCGCACGTCCTTGCCCATGCCTCCGGCCTGCCGCCGGACGACGCCGGCCCGCGCACGGCGCCGGGGCGTCGACGCATCTACTCCAACCTCGGCTACGACCTGCTCGGCCAGCACGTGGCCGGCGCCACGGGCATGCCCTTCACCGCGTGGCTTCGCGAGGCCCTGCTGGACCCGCTGGGCATGACCGGCACCAGCCTCGACGGCTCACCGGCGAAGGACGGCGTCGGCACCGTCCGCGACCTGCTGACGTTCGGCCGGGAGCTGCTGACGCCCACGCTGCTGTCGCCTGAACTCCATGCCCGGGCGACCTCGCCGTTCCTCGAGGACCTGGACGGGATCCTGCCCGGCTACGGCCGACAGAGCCCGAACCCGTGGGGCCTTGGCGTCGAGATCCGCGGCACCAAGGACCCGCACTGGACGGGACCGCGGGCCAACCCCCGGACCTTCGGCCACTTCGGCCAGTCCGGGTCGTTCCTGTGGGTCGACCCTGATGCCGGCCTCGCCTGCGCCTGCCTCACGGGGACCCCGTTCGGGGCGTGGGCCGTGGAGGCCTGGGCGCCGTTCAACCAGCAGGTCCTGGATCACTGGTCCTGACCAGACTCAGGCCAGGAGGCGTTCGCCGGTCTGGACGCGCCACAGGGCGGCGTACAGGCCGTCCTCGGCGAGGAGTTCGTCGTGGGTGCCGACCTCGCTGACCTCGCCGTCGCGCAGGACGTGGATGCGATCCGCGCCCCGAATGGTCGACAGTCGGTGGGCGATCACGATCGTGGTGCGGTCCTTCGAGATGATGTCGAGGGAGCGCTGGATGGCGGCCTCGGTCTCGTTGTCGACGCTGGACGTGGCCTCGTCGAGCACGAGGATCGCCGGGTCCTTGAGCACGGCCCGGGCGATGGAGATCCGCTGACGCTGACCACCGGAGAGCTTCTGGCCGCGCTCCCCCACCACCGTGTCCAGTCCGGCGGGGAGAGCGGCGATGAACTCCGTGGCCTCGGCGACATCCGCCGCGTGCATGATCTGTTCGTCGGTGGCATCTGGGTTGCCGTAGGCGATGTTGTCCCGGACCGTGCCGTGGAACAGGAAGACGTCCTGGCTGACGAGGCCGATCGCGCCCCGCAACGAGGCAAACGACAGGTCACGCACATCCTGGCCGTCGATGGTGACCTGGCCGCTGTCCACGTCGTAGAGGCGAAGCAGCATCTTGACGATCGTGGACTTGCCGGCGCCGGTCGCCCCGACGATGGCGGCCGTGTGCCCGACCGGGACGTCGATGGAGAGGCCGCGCAGGACCTCGTCGCCGCGCCCGTAGGAGAACCGGACGTCGTCGAACCGCACGGCTCCCTGCACGGAGTCCAGGGCGGTGGCCCCGGGCCGGATGACCGGTTCGGTGCGCAGCAGGCCGAGCAGTCGCCGGATCGAGGCGATGGCGCGCTGGTACTGGTCGAACGTCTCCCCCAGCCCGGTCAGGGGCCACAGCAGCCGCTGCGTGATGAAGATCATGACCGAGTACTGGCCCACCTCGATGATGCCGTCGAGGGCCAGCATGCCCCCCAGCACCAGGATCGCGCTGAACCCGACGAGGATCGCCATGCGGATCAGCGGGATGAAGGCGGCGGAGTAGCGGATCGCCTTGGCGTTGGCCTCGCGATAGCCGTCGGACTCCTCGCGGATCCGTTCGACCTCGCGGCCCTCAGCGGTGAAGGCCTTGATCGTGGCGATGCCCTGCAGGTTGTTGCTCAACGACGAGTTCAACATCCCCACCCGGTCACGCACGTCCGCGTAGAGCGGCTCCAGGGTCCGCTGGAACCGGAAGGACCCGACCAGGATGAACGGCACGGGCAGGAAGGCCCACACCGCCACGCCGGGTGTCAGCAGGATGAAGAACGACGCCCCGACCACGATCACCGTGGTGAGGATCTGGATGATGTCGTTGGCGCCGTTGTCCAGGAAACGTTCGAGTTGGTTGACGTCGTCGTTCAGGATCGACAGCAACCCGCCGGTCGAGCGGTCCTCGAACCACGCCTGTTCCAGGGTCTGGATGTGGGCGTAGGACTCCAGGCGCATCTCGTGCTGGATGGTCTGGGCGAGGTTGCGCCACAGGATCTCGAAGATGTACTCGAAGACGGATTCGAGGACCCACGCCATCGCGGAGATCCCCGCCAGCAACCAGAGTTGCTGACGCAGCGACTCGATGCCGAACCACGTCCCGACCAGCGATCCCTCGCCCCGCACGACGATGTCGACCGCCATGCCGATCAGGAACGGCGGGGCCAGGTCGAACAACTTGTTCAGGACGGACGCGGTCGAGGCAGCGATGATCCGCGGCCGGTGGGCTTCGGCGTGACGCCAGAGCGCGCGCAGCGGCGGCTCGTCGATCGTTGGCACGTGCTCGGGGGTGGCATCCATGCCACGGACGCTAGCCCCGCTGCTGCGGGCCCAAGCGGTCCAACCCCCGCCGTCTGGCTCAGCCCTTCTGCGCTCCGGGCCAGGCCGTGAAGGAGGTCGTGGCCAGGGTCGCGATGTCGTGACGGGCCAACCCGGCGAACGAGATCGTGTAGGCGTTGGAGCCGACGATGAACGTCCGACGGATCTGCCCCTGCCACGGCTGGTCACGGGTCTCGTTCTGGTGGGTCAGCGCGCCGCGTCGGGACATGGTCCGACTGGCGTCGTCGACGTGCATCACCAGGGCCTGCTCGGTCTGTTGCTGGCCGTACTGCGACATCGGGATGAAGGCGTCGTCCGTGGTCGCCCAGTGCAGGAACGCCTTGTGGTCGTTGCCGACCGGCGAGTACGCATCGGGGATGTTGAGGCGCGACACCCGGGTCGGCTTCGTCCGGTCGGCGATGTCGTACAGCGCGATCATCGCGCCGATGGTCTGACCCTCGTCGGTGGCATCGACGCCGACGCCCATGATCAGGTCGTCGCCGACCCGGTGCAGGTACTGGGCGAAGCCGGTGTCCTTCAGTTCGCCCGTGACCTTCGGCGCCAGTGGGTCGGACAGGTCGATCAGGTACAGCGGGTCGACCTGGCGGAACGTGACCACCAGTCCGAGGTCCCCGAGGAAGCGCACCGACTGGATGCGCTCACCCAGGCCGAGGCCACCGACCCGGCTGATCTCGACGAGCTTGCCCTCGCCCTCGGCCAGCACGGCGACGAAGGATTCCGTCTGCTCCTGGTCGTTGCGCCACGGCGGCTGCTTCGTCGCGGCCACCCGGATCGTCTCGCCGAACTCCGAGAGCGAGAACTGGTTCAGGACGAACCCGTCGACACTCCCCGACCCGGTGTAGGCGACGTCGGTCGGTGAGGTGATGTCGAACGCGTGCAGTTCGGTGGACGCGACGGAGTCGAGGTTCTCGTCCTCGAAGGTCTCGCCCCAGCGCCCCGTGGTCACGACCAGGCGCTTGGTCGAGGCGTAGACGTTCTGGCCCTGGGCGACGACGGTCGCGGCAGCCCCCGGCTTCGAGGCCGTGCGGGTGTCGTACGTCACGACGGTGATCCCGTCGAAGCCGGACCACGCCGGCGGCTGATGGACCTGCGAGCACTCGACCAGCAACTGCCCGGCGGACCCGGACTTCGCGGTCCACGACGGGAGCCAGTTCTGGAGCGTCGAGGTCTTGACGACCCCGCGGTTGTGCTCCAACGCGCGGTCGTGGGCCTCCTGCGAGCCGTCCTGCGGATAGGTGAAGTCGAGGTCGTGCGGCCCGGACTCGACGACGATGCGGGCGACGCCGTCCACCATGCGAGCGCTGCGGTACCAGCCGTCCATCTCGAAGGTGGAGAGCTCCACCGCCGCGTCGGGTGCCGTCACGTCCCAGCGCGTCACGGTCGTGGTCACACGCGTCGGCTGGCTCTGCGGGGCGAAGTCGCCTTCGCGAGCAGGCTGCGCGAACCACATCGGGAAGTTGTTGGAACGCAGTGCCGTGAGGACGCCACCGGTCAGCAACAGCTCGGTGGTGCCGAAGCCGTCGAGTTGGATGGAGCTGGCCAGTCGTGGTGTCAGCCCGGTCAGGTCGACCAGGTCGATCCGGTCACCGTTGACGACGGCGAGGATGCGGCCGTCGGTCTTGAGGATGTCCGGCTCGTCGACGCCCGTCTCCTGGTTGTTGGTCGTCGAGACCTCGTCACCCGAGGATGCCGACCCGCCATCGGCCTCGGCAGAAGGCGCGGCAACCGGCATCGGCTCGCCGGCGCGGTCCTCCGTGACGAAGGGCCCGCCGCCGTACCAGTACCCCAGCCCGTACGCGGTGACGCGCTCCAGCGCATTGGTCCGGTACCAGTCGACCAACTCGGCGCAGTCGGCGAAGCGAGTGAGCGCGGCGCGGCGCTGCAGGGTCCGGTCCGGACCACAGGCCTGGCCGTCGAGGTCGTCGAGGTACTCGCGCACCGCCCCGGAGACGAGGGTGCCGTCACCGACGATCGTGATGTCGACCTCCGGCTCGCCACAACGGGCGACCAGGCGGCGAGTGGCCGGTGTGACCTTGGCGATCGTGCTCAGGACCGGTGCGTCGTTGTCGGCGGCGAGTCCGGCAGCGGCCAGACCGAAGGCCCAGCCACGATCCTGCTTGGCGTCGATGACCGTGAAGCGTCGAGCGCCGAAGTTCTTGGTGCCCCAGAGTTCGGTGGCGACCGCGACCGCCGTCGAGGTGCGGTCGGCCCCGCTGTGCCGCTGTGCCCCGGGCGACGCCTTGAACACGGCAGCAGAGAGCGCAGCGGTGCCGCCGAGGAGGTGGGTCTCCTTCGTGCCGTCCTGTGTCAGCCACGTGGCGACGCGGCTGTCCATTGCGGCGGTGTCGGTGAGCAGGATCGGCCAGTTGCGGTCCGAGGCGAAGGCCCCGCCGGCGACGCTGTCCGCCCAGGCCGAACCGGGGCTGCCCTTGAGCCCGCGGGCCCTGGCGAGCAGCACGGGGCTGGCGCCATGGATCCGTCGCACCTGACGCGCGATCTCGATCGAGGTCCCGATGCGGTCGGTGCCGCGCAACCGGACGACCTCGTGCCCGCGACGACGCAGGTCCTGGACCACGGCCTCGGAGATCGCGGCGGTCCCGCCGACGACGTAGACGCGAAGGGTCGAGCCGAGGGCGGCGAGGTGCTGGGCCGTCTCCGGGGTGAGTGCGTCAGTGGCCGTGAACAACAGGGGGCCGTCCCCGGTCAGGCCGGTCGCGGAGAGCGAGTCCGCGAAGTCGTCGTCGCGTGCAAGCACGACGTGCCGGGGCGCCGGGCTCCCGGCCTGCAGGAACCGCAACCGCGACACCTCGACCGCCACCCCCACCGGGTCGGTGTCGTCCACCCGCGTCGAGATGGTCGTGTCCGCCGCGGCCGGCCCACTGGTCGCGACCGCCACGGGCACGACCATGGCCGCGGAGATGGCGAACGTGGTCAAACGGCGCAGGCGCATGGCGTCTCCCCAGACAAGGTGAACCGTCTGACGCCCTCATGAGCGACCCGGTTCCCCACCAGCCTAAGACCCGGCCGACCGGCCGTCGAGTGCCGTCAGCCCGGGAGGGCCGTCCGGACGTGCTCGACGATGGCGCGGAAGGCGGCACCGCGGTGGCTGCGGGCGTTCTTCTCCTCGGCGGAAAGCTGCGCATTGCTGCGGGTCTCGCCGTCGGTCACGAACCAGGGGTCGTACCCGAAGCCGCCCTCACCACCCGGTGCATGGGCAATCCGACCTTCCATCGTTCCCCGCACGACCCACTCGCGGCCGTCCGGCAGGACCAAGGCTGCTGCGCAGACGAACCGGGCGGTCCGCTGCTCGTCCGGCACGTCGGCCAACTCCCGGACCAAGCGGTCGTTGTTGGCGCCGTCGACCACCGGGCGCTCTCCCGACACCCCAGCCCAACGCGCGGAGAAGACCCCGGGCGCCCCGCCCAACGCGTCGACCTCCAGGCCGGAGTCGTCGGCGAGGGCCGGCAGGCCGGACCCGGCGCACGCGGCACGAGCCTTGATGAGGGCGTTGGCCTCGAAGGTGTCGCCGTCCTCGACGGGCTCGGGCAGGCCGAGCTCGGTCATCGGCACCAACTCGACGGGCAGGTCACCGAGGATCTGGCGCAGTTCCACCAACTTCTTGGCGTTTCCCGTGGCAAGGACGAAGCGCTGACTCATGCCTCGAACGCCGCCCGCTGGAGCATGAAGAGCTCTTCGCAGCCGGACACCGCGAGGTCCAGCATGGCGTTGAGCTGGTCGCGCCCGAACGCCGCCGCTTCTGCCGTGCCCTGGACCTCGACGAATCTCCCGTCGCCGGTCATGACGACGTTCATGTCGACCTCGGCGACGCTGTCCTCCACGTACGGCAGGTCGAGGACCGGGATCCCGTCGACGATGCCGACGCTGACCGCGGCGATCTGGGTCGTGAGCAGGTCCTCGTGGCCCAGGACACGCAGGGCGCGGCCCAGCGCGACCCAGCCCCCGGTGATCGCTGCCGTACGGGTGCCGCCGTCGGCATCCAGGACGTCGCAGTCGACCGTGATCGTGACGTCCGGCATCTTCTCGAGGTCGACGGCTGCGCGCAACGATCGCCCGATGAGCCGTTCGATCTCCTTGCCCCGACCGTTGGGGCCACGGCGTGCACGACGGTCGGTGGAGCCGGGGAGCATCGAGTACTCCCCCGTGACCCAGCCGACCTTGTCGCGCCATCGGGGCGCACCGTCCTCGAGGTTGGCGGCGCAGATGACTCGCGTGCCACCGAACTCGACGAGGCACGAGCCCGCGGGCTGACGCTGCCAGTCGGCGGTCATCTGGACGGGGCGCAGTTGGTCGTCGGCACGACCGTCGGGGCGAGTCACGGTGGGCTCCAGCTCGGGGACCGGCGACCCTAGGTCGGGCGTCTCAGCGAGGGTCAGACCTCGTGGACCTCGCGGTCGTTGACCTGGATGACGTCCTCGCGGCCCAGGGCGTCGACGGCATCGGACTGGATCCGTTCGCGGTCGGAGCCGCCGGCGACGTGCGTCAGGAGCAACCGCCCCACTCCGGCGTCTCGCGCCACCCGCCCCGCGCCACCACCGTCGACGTGGATGCCCGGCGGGCGACCCTCCATCGAGTCCCAGGTGGCCTCGCACAGGAACGCGTCCGCCCCCTGGGCGGCGGTCACCAGCTGTTCGCCGCCGGCGGTGTCGGACGAGTAGACGAGCAGCCGGTCATCGTGGCGGATGCGCATCGACAAGGTGGGCACGGGGTGGACCGACGGCAGGAAGTCGAAGCCCAGGGCGCCGATGTCGAGGTGCCCCCCAGCTTCGACCGTCCGAGCATCGAAGACCCGGTTGAAGGACAACGTGGAGTCGGTGCTCAGCAGGCTGGTCAAGAACGAGAGCACGTCCGGAGCGGCGTAGACGGGGAGGGGCGGGAAGTCGTCCACGGTGTCGAGCAGGGCGTAGAAGGAGCCGATCAGGTCGACGCAGTGGTCGATGTGCCGGTGCGAGATCACGATGGCGTCGAGGTCGCGCAGGTCATGGGCCAACTGGAGGTTGCCCGTGGAGCCGTTGCCGCAGTCGACCATCACCCGGCTGTCCTCGGCCTCGACCAGGTAGCCCGAGCAGGCGCGCCCCGCGGAGGGATGCGTGCCAGCCGAACCGAGGACCGTGAGTTGCATCAGCTCAACCAGTACGCCGGGCCGGGGACACGCAACAGGACGTCCTGGTCTCCCAGTCGCCACACGATCGTGCGCGCTTCCCAGCCACCGCCGCCGCCGAGGTCAGCGACCAGCGAGACCGACAGGGTGAACGGACCACCGAGCTTCAGGGCGCCGTCCTCCGCGGGCGGGAAGAACTGGCCGCCGACCTGCTGGACGACCGCACCGAGGGCCCACGGGCCGGTGTCGCCGACCAGTTCGCCCTTCGTCGGCAGGACCTGTTCGGACTCGACAGTGGACACGAGGGTGAAGGTGATCTCGGCCCGGTTGAGGTCCATGCCCCCACCGACGAACTCGCCCCGCGCCTTGAGCGCCGAGGCATCGACGGAGATTCCGACCGTGCCGAGTTGGCAGGTGGGCAGGACGGTGCCGTCGGGGCGGACGCACCATTCGATGCCCTCGGAGGTGGCCACGACCACGAGCGGCACGCCGGCGACCGTCACGAGGCGTTCGGATTCGACCTGCGCGCCCTGGCTCAGGATGCCCGCGATGTCCTGCTCGAGGCGATCGGGGGCGTCGGCGAAGCGCGAGGCGAAGCGGTCGTCCCACGTGGCGATGAACCCCGGTGCGTCACCGTTGGCGTAGAACTCGCCGACCAGTGATGCGGCGTCCTCGTAGGGCTGGTTGCTGGCGCCACCGATGATGCCGGAGCCGGCAGCCAGCAGGCCGACGAGCCCGACGGCCAGCACCGTTCGTGCCTTTCGCGGCGTCCTTGCAGCAGCTTCCACGGTCGCACCCTCGCCCACGATCTTCTCCTGACCGGCCGCCTGCCCCCGGACCGGTCAGGCCCAGAGTGTCGAGGAGATCTTTTCCGCAATGTCCTCGACCGAGCCCGCAGCATAGGCGCCGGTCGAGAGGTACTTCCATCCCCCGTCCGGCGAGAGGGCGACGATCGTTGACCCCTTCGGCAGGCGCTTGCAGACGCGGATCGCGACCGCAACGGACGCACCGGTGGACACCCCCGCGAAGATTCCCTCGTCTGACGCGAGTCGGCGCGTGGCCTCCAGCGCCTTGAGCGAGTTCACCTTGATGCGCGAATCCAGGACCGACTGGTCGAGGACCTCCGGCACGTAGCCCTCGTCGAGGTTGCGCAGCCCGTAGACCAGTTCGCCGTACTCCGGCTCCGCCGCGAAGATCTTGATGTCGGGGTTGTGACGCTTGAGTCGACGACCGACGCCGGTGACGGTGCCGCCGGTGCCCAGGCCCGTGACGAACGCATCGATCTCCGGGACGTCCTGCAGGATCTCCGGAGCGGTGGTCTCATAGTGGGCCAGCGGGTTGGCCGGGTTGCCGTACTGGAACGGCATGTAGACGTCGGGATCGGCGGCGGCCATCGCCTGCGCCATCCGGACGGAGCCGTTGGATCCCTCGGTCGCCGGGGAGGAAACGATGTCGGCGCCGTACATCCCCAACAGTTGCCGACGTTCCTCGGAGGTGTTCTCCGGCATCACGCACGTCAGGTGATAGCCCTTGACGCGGCACAGTGCCGCCAGCGCGATCCCGGTGTTGCCCGACGTGGGCTCGAGGATCCGCTGCCCGGGCTGCAGATCACCGTTCTTCTCTGCCTGCTCGATCAGGTACTTCGCGACGCGGTCCTTGACGGAGCCGGTCGGGTTGTGGCCTTCGAGCTTCAGGTAGATCCGGTAGCCGGGAGGCGACAGCTTCGGCAACCCCACGACGGGGGTGTTGCCGACGGCCTGCGCGATGTCGTCGAAGCGCACCGATCAGCCGCCGGCGACGGCGGGCATGATCGAGACCTCGTCGTCGGACTCGACCTTGGTGTCCAGGCCGTCGAGGTAGCGGATGTCCTCGTCGTCGACATAGACGTTCAGGAAGCCGCGGAGCTGGCCGTCCTCGAAGAGTTTGTCGTCGAGGTCGGGGTACTGGCCGGTCAGCGCGGTGAAGACCTCGCGGACGGTCGCGCCGGCGGCGGTGGGCTTGGCCTCGCCATCGGTGTGCTTGCGCAGGACGGTGGGGACGCGGACGGTCGCCATGGGATGCTGCCTCTGGGTGGATCAGGGGGGAGGGTACGAACGGCCTCGCCTACGGTCGGCCGTCGGGAGTGCCAACGCACGTAAATGTCCGGATATTTCCTTGCGACGTCTCACGAAGCAGCAGGTTCGCCGCGCGGCCATCGCCGCCAGTGGACTCGACCGCGCCCGCCCCGGACGGGTCGACGTGCGCCACTTCCGTCGCGTCCTGGCCGACCTCGACGTCGTGCAACTGGACTCCGTGAACGTCCTCACCCGAGCCCATGACCTGCCATTCTTCAGCCGACTCGGCAGCTATGACCGCGAGGCGCTGCGCCGGTGGCTGTGGCACTCCCGCGAGGCGTTCGAGTGCTGGGCGCATGTCGCCTCCGTGATGCCGACCGAGGCCTGGCCGCTGCTGCGTCATCGGCAACTGGAGAACGACCACCCGTGGACCAGCGTCCAGCGAATGATGGACGAGAACCCCGGCTATGTCGATGCCGTGCTGGCCGAGGTCACCGAGCACGGCCCACGTGGCCTTGCCGAACTGCACGATGGAGGGCCGCGCTCCAAGGAGCACTACTGGGGCTGGTCCCCCGGCAAGAAGGCCCTCCACTGGCTCTTCGAGGCCGGGCGGATCGCCGTGCATGAACGCACGCCCACCTTCGCGGC
>RCMY010001756.1_pt1 | contig 20802 bp, 14 predicted proteins | sample 2041341 | NCBI WGS metagenome assembly RCMY01 (sample SAMN09708234, study PRJNA481090) | Marine sediment metagenome, whole genome shotgun sequencing project.
CGCAATTATCTCCATTCAGACGGCCTCTCCTGCGCTTGATTTTCAGTGTTTGGTGTTTTTGACTGACGAGTTGAAAACACAGTTGCTACCTTTAAGCAATCGCGCAAAAACAAAGGCCGTCTGAAACTTTTTTCAGACGGCCTTTCACACAATATTCCACACAAACCGCACGCTCAGCGCAACACCACCTCATTGGGCAATTCATCGAAATCCGCCGCTTGTGCGCGCGGGAAATGGGTGCTCAGAATGTGCGTTACCTCTTGCAAACCCGCCACCAACCCGCTCACAAATGCTTCGCGCTGGAAATCCGCCAGCATGGTTTGGCACACGTGCTGCCACTCTTCCTCGGCCACTTTGGCAGAAATGCCCCGGTCGGCCACGATTTCCACCGCGTGATCGGCAAACGACACATACACCAGCACGCCGCTGTTGTGTTCGGTGTCCCACACGCCCAATTCGCCAAACCATTGCCAGGCGCGGGTGCGCGTGTCCAATCCTTTGAGCACAGCCTCGCTGCTGTAGCGCGATTCGATTACAAAGCGGATCTGGCCGGTGTGGTTTTGCTCCGACAAGCCGATTTTTCGGCTGAGCTGCTGCAAATCGGCGGTGGGGAAATAATGTTCCACCCGCCAGCGCGGGTGCAGCCAATGCTGCCACAAACGTTTGAATTTATTTTGCTCCTGCATTACCACCCTCCCGATGCGCCGCCGCCGCCGAAGCCGCCACCGCCACCACTGAAACCGCCACCGCCGCCGCTCCAGCCGCCACCGCCGCGCGTGCCGCCGAAACCGCCGCCGCCCAGCCCGCCGCCGGAAATAAACGCGCCGCTGCCCAGCACAAAGCTCACCACGCTGCCCAGCAGCGCCACCAACACAGCGGCCACCACGCCCCAGCCCAACACCGCCACCGCCACGCCAAACACCGCACCGCCGGTGAGCAGGCTGCCGAGCGTGCGCCCGAAAATCGCTTTCAGAAAGCCGCCCACAAAAAAAGGCACAATCAGCAGCATTATCCAACCATCGCCCGAGCCTTCGCTGCGGGCTTGGGCGGCAGGTGCGGGTAAGGCTTCGCCGGCAATCAGTTTTTCAATCTGGCTCACCGCCGCATAAATGCCGGCATCGGTTTGGCCTTTTTGCAAATAAGGGCGCAACACATCATCAAGAATGCGCTTGGCATACACATCGGGAATCGCGCCTTCCAAGCCGCGCCCCACCGCCAAATGGGTTTTGCGTTCATCGCGCACCAGCAGCAGCAACACACCGTCGCTCACCTCTTTGCGCCCCGGCTCATATTGCTGCATCGCGCGGGCAGCATAATCAAACGGCGTTTCCGGCGCAATCGAGGGCACGGTGAGCACGATAATCTGGCTGCCTTTTTCGCGGCTGTATTGCATCAAATGCGCATTGAGCTCGGCGCGCGCTTCGGGCTGCATCATCTGCGCGCTGTCGAGCACCGGTGCGGTGAGCGGCGGAATCGCGGCCAAATCGGCCGCCCACAGCCACGCCGCGGCCAGCAGCATCAGGGCAAACGCGCTTAGGCGTTGAAAGGCAGATAACATGAATATCCTTTTGATTTCAAGTTTTCAGACGGCATCCATCTGAAAAGGCCGTCTGAAAAAAGGCCGTCTGAACAATTATGAGCGCGCGCCCAGCATAATCACCGCCATGCCGCTCAAACACAGCGCTGCGCCTATCCAGTCGGTGGTTTGCGGCTTAATGCCGTCCACCGCCCACAGCCACAGCAGCGCCATGCTGATATACACGCCGCCGTAAGCGGCATACACGCGGCCGCTGGCGGTCGGGTGCAGCGTGAGCAGCCAGGCAAACAGCGCCAAGCTCGCCACCGCCGGCAGCAGCAGCCAAGGTGAGCCTTGCTGGCGCAGCCACACATAAGGCAGCCAGCAGCCCACAATTTCAGCCAGCGCCGTGGCGGCAAAGAGTAAAAAAGTTTTCAGCATCATATATTTCAGACGGCCTATCATGCACAAGCAGGCCGTCTGAACCATTCGGGCGCAAGCCGTTTAGAAGCTTACTTTAGGCGCATCCGACACCGCCGCTTCGTTTTCCACGCTGAAATTGGCGCGTGCCTTCATGCCGAAAAGCTTGGCGGTGAGGTTTTGCGGAAACTGGCGCAAGGTGGTGTTATACGTTTGCACAGCCTTGATGTAGTTGTTGCGCGCCAGCGAAATGCGGTTTTCCGTGCCCTCAAGCTGAGCCTGCAAATCGCGGAAATTCTGGTCGGCCTTAAGCTGCGGATAGTTTTCCGACACCACCAAAAGCCGTGAGAGCGCGCTGCTCAATTCGCCCTGCGCCTGTTGGTATTGCTTGAGCTTTTCCGGGTCGGCCGCATCATCGGCCGTCATCTGGATGCTGCCCACTTTGCTGCGCGCTTCCGTAACCTGCGTAAACACTTCCTGCTCGTGCGTGGCATAGCCTTTTACCGTGTTGACCAGATTCGGAATCAAATCGGCGCGGCGCTGATATTGGTTGAGCACTTCCGACCAGGCCGCATTGGCCGCCTCGTCTTGCGACTGCATGGTGTTGTAGCCGCAGCCGCTCAATGCAAACAATGAGGTAAACACGGCCACCACGGCCAGCCATTTTTTCAACATAGGATTTACTCCGTAAAATCAGGAACAAGCGAAAATGCACACGCATCACGCACGGCAGAAGGCAAATCACACCCACCTCAAAACAGCCTTACTGCATAGGCTCGCCGCCTTGCAAGCTTGCTTTTTTTCAATGGGCATCAGGCCGTCTGAAAACAACGGCTTGAGTATAACCCAAAGCCGCCGCCGCGCAAACCGGCCGCAAAACGCACCTCTATCAAACAAACGTGCGGCTACATTTCACTACCATTTTCAGACGGCCTGTTTCATAATAAGGCTTTCGGCAACCCGCCCGCTTTCCGTCAAACCCCAAGGCAAACCCAGGAGGAATCCACCCGATGAGAATTTTACTGACCGGCTCGAAAGGCCAGCTCGGCCGCTGCTTTAAAGACCGCCTGCCCGAAGAATGGGAGCTGATTGCCGCCGATTCAGCCACCCTCGACATCACCGATGCCGAAGCCGTGCTCAATATGGTCAAAAATTTCCAGCCCGATGCCATTGTCAACGCCGCCGCCTACACCGCCGTTGATTTGGCCGAAAGCCAGCGCGCCAAAGCCTTTGCCGTCAACGCCGCCGCCGTGGCGAGCCTGGCCGCCGCCGCCCGCGCCGTGCATGCCAAATTCATCCACATATCCACCGATTATGTGTTTGACGGCAGCAGCAAAGTGCCCTACACCGAAACCGCCCCGCCCGCGCCCCAAAGCGCCTACGGCCAATCCAAGCTCGCCGGCGAATTGCTGGCGCTGGCAGCCAACCCCGACAGCGCGATTGTGCGCAGCGCCTGGATATTCAGCGAATACGGCCGCAATTTTGTGAAAACCATGCTCGAAGCCGCCGCCGAGCGCGACGAGCTTTATGTGGTGCAAGACCAAACCGGCTGCCCTACTTATGCCGGTGATTTGGCGCAGCTGCTGATTAATATGCTGGAAAAAGCCACCTTCCCGCGCGGCATTTTCCATTATTGCGGAAACACCTCAACCAGCTGGCACGGCTTTGCCGAAGCCGTGTTCCACACTGCCGCCACCCTCAACCCCGCCTTCAAAACCCCGCACCTGCACCCCATCGACACCAGCGGCTACCCCACGCCCGCCCCACGCCCCGCTTATAGCGTGCTCGATTGCCACAAAGCCTGCCAAGAGCTGGGTGCCACCCCTTCCGACTGGCAAAAAGCGCTCGGCAGCGTGGTGCGCAAATTGAATGCTCAAGCATAAACATGCTGTGTACAAATAAATAAAGGCCGTCTGAAAAGTTTCAGACGGCCTTTATTTATTTGACAAACAACGATTTTTTCAAACATTTCCCATGCTTCATTCCGATACAGTGCGTAGTGCGTAGGTCGGATTCTCGAATCCGACACTTGTTCGCAGAACAAGATTTTCAGGGCTGCGGCAAATGTCGGATACAAGTATCCGACCTACAGCTTTCAGACGGCCTTTATTTATTTGATAAACAACGTTTATTTTCAAACATTTCCCATGCTTCATTCCGATACAGTGCGTAGGTCGGATTCTCGAATCCGACACTTGTTCGCAGAACAGGATTTTCAGGGCTGCGGCAAATGTCGGATACAAGTATCCGACCTACGGCTTTCAGACAGCCTGATTTCCACGCGCCAAAAGCCAAACGCCGCAGGCAAAAGCTGCGGCGTTTTCAATGAGGTGGCGAGCCAAACCCCTGGCACTGGCGCATCAGAGTGGGCTGCTGGCTTCCGCCCCTGACCCGTTATTCCAACTTACCATGCAGGGAGACCCGCCGTAAAGAAGCTATTATAGCCGCCCTATTGCCTTGCGCACAAGCCCGAAATCCGCCCAATCGCAAACAGCCGTCTGAAAAAAGCCGCACCGACGCTGCACTTGTCAACAATTTCTCACCGCCAATATGAGCCGCATGCATGCTGTCCGCCATATTTTTCCATTGAAAAGTCTTTGAAATGACATTACATTCAAACTTTCCCTTTTGCTTTCAGACGGCCTGCCTTTTCTTGAGGCCGTCTGAAAAAAAAGCAAACATCCGCCAAGCGCCGCCGCATAAAATCCTTTAAAATAGCGGGCACACATGTTTGAGCACACACTAAAATAATACGGAACGGACACAACACAATGAGCAACACCGCCCAGCGCATCCGCGAAATCCCTTACAACTACACCTCATATTCCGACCGCGAAATCGTGATCCGCCTGCTCGGCGATGATGCGTGGAACACACTGCAAACGCTGCGCAGCCAGCGCGTAACCGGCCGCTCGGCGCGCATGTTGTTTGAAGTGTTGGGCGATATTTGGGCGGTGGTGCGCAACCCCTATCTGGTTGATGATTTGCTCGACCACCCCGCCCGCCGCGAAGCGCTGGTGAAAGAAATGCGTCACCGTTTGGGCGAAATCCACAAACGGCGCGACGACAACGAACAAGTGGCTCTGCTCGTGCAGGCCGCTGAAGCGGCGGTGGCGCGCTTTGACGACAGCTTTGACGAAACCAAAACCCGCCGCGAGCAAATTCTCAAGCGTTTGAGCAAAATCACCAAAAAACACAATATTATGTTTGACGGCTTGGCGCGCGTGTCGCATGTCACCGACGCCACCGACTGGCGCGTGGAATATCCCTTTGTGGTGGTCAACCCCGACACCGAAGCCGAAGTGGCACCCTTGGTGCGCGCATTGATTGATTTGGAGCTCACCATCATCCCGCGCGGCGGCGGCACAGGCTACACCGGCGGCGCGGTGCCGCTCGATGCCATGAGCGCGGTGATCAACACCGAAAAACTTGATAAACACAACGGCGTGGAATATGTCGAGCTGCCCGGCCTCGAAGGCCGCCGGCCGGTGATTCATTGCGGCGCCGGCGTGGTCACGCGGCGCGTGGAAGAAACCGCCAATGCCGCCAAGCTTGTGTTTGCGGTGGATCCCACTTCGGCCGATGCTTCCTGCGTGGGCGGCAATGTGGCGATGAACGCGGGCGGCAAAAAAGCCGTTCTCTGGGGCACGGCGCTCGACAATCTGGCGTGGTGGAAAATGGTCAACCCCGCAGGCGAATGGCTCAAAATCGAGCGCGTGCGCCACAATTTCGGCAAAATCCACGATGAAGAAACCGCCGTGTTTGATGTGCACACGCTCGCTTCAGACGGCCTCAAAGTGGTGAAAACCGAGCGGCTGGAAATTGAGGGCAGTAAATTCCGCAAAGTCGGCCTCGGCAAAGACGTCACCGACAAATTTCTCGCCGGCCTGCCCGGTGTGCAGAAAGAAGGCACCGACGGCATCATCACCAGCTGCGCTTTCGTGCTGCACACCATGCCCAAACACACGCGCACCGTGTGCCTGGAATTTTTCGGCACCGTGGCCAACGCCACGCCCTCGATTGTGGAAATCCGCGATTATCTGCTCGGCCACGAAGCCGTAGCGCTGGCCGGCCTCGAGCATCTCGATTGGCGCTATGTGCGCGCGGTGGGCTATGCCACCAAAGCCGCCGGCAAAGGCCGCCCGAAAATGGTGCTGATTGCCGATGTGGTGTCAGACGATGAAAACGCCGTGGCCGAAGCCGCTTCGCACATTGTAAAGCTCGCCAACGCGCGCGACGGCGAGGGCTTTATCGCCGTGTCGCCCGAGGCACGCAAAACCTTTTGGCTCGACCGCAGCCGCACCGCCGCCATCGCCAAACACACCAATGCCTTTAAAATCAACGAAGACGTGGTGATTCCGCTCGAGCGCTTGGGCGAATATTCAGACGGCATCGAACGCATCAACATCGAATTGTCGATTAAAAACAAGCTCGCCCTGTGCGATGCGCTCCTGCCCTATCTGCAAGGCAGCCTGCCGGTGGATCAAATGGGCACCGATCTGCCCAGCAGCGAATTGCTGGGCGAGCGCGCCAACCACGCATTGGCGCATGTGGCGCAGGTGCAGGCACGCTGGCAATGGCTGCTCGACAACCTCGATGCGCCGCTGGCCGACTATAAAGCGCACTACGGCAGCGCCGTGCACGCCGCGCCGGAAGCCCGCGATGAAGAAAGCTGCTTTACCGCCTTTCGCGATTTCCGCCTGCGCGTGTCGGTAAAATCCGACATCATGAAGCCTTTATCCGAGATTTTCAGCGGCAAGGCCGACACCAAAATCACCGAAGCGCTGGCCAAAATCCACAGCCGCGTGGTGCGCGGGCGCGTGTTTGTGGCGCTGCACATGCACGCGGGCGACGGCAATGTGCACACCAATATTCCCGTGAATTCCGATGATTATGAAATGCTGCAAACCGCCCACAAAGCGGTGGACCGCATTATGGCCATCGCCCGCCGCTTAAACGGCGTGATTTCGGGCGAACACGGCATCGGCATCACCAAGCTCGAATACCTCACCGATGAAGAAATGCAGCCTTTTTGGGATTACAAAGCGCGCATCGACCCGCAAGGCCGCTTCAACCGCGGCAAGCTGATGAAAGGCGCCGATTTGCGCCACGCCTATACGCCCTCGTTCGAGCTTTTGGGCGTGGAATCGCTGATTATGGAACAATCCGATTTGGGCACCATCGCCGAATCGATAAAAGACTGCCTGCGCTGCGGCAAGTGCAAGCCCGTGTGCTCCACCCATGTGCCGCGCGCCAACCTGCTCTACAGCCCGCGCAACAAAATTCTCGGCGTGGGCCTGCTCACCGAAGCCTTTTTATACGAAGAGCAAACCCGCCGCGGCGTGTCGCTGCGCCATTTCGACGAGCTCAACGATGTGGGCGACCATTGCACCGTGTGCCACCGCTGCGTGAAGCCCTGCCCTGTGAATATCGATTTCGGCGACGTTACCGTGGCCATCCGCAATTATCTGGGCAAAAGCGGCAAGCGCAAATTCAACCCCGCCGTGGCCGCCGGCATGGCTTTTCTGAATGCCAAAGATCCGCGCACCATCAACCTGCTGCACAAAGGCGTAATCGATGCCGGCTTCAGACTGCAAAACTGGGGCTACCAAATGGGCAAAAAATTCCGTTTGGGCACCAAAAAGCAGAAAGCCGCCCCCAAAACCACCGTGGGCGCCGCGCCGATCAAAGAGCAAGTGGTGCATTTCATCAACCGCCCGCTGCCGCGCAACGTGCCGATTAAAACCGCCCGCGCCCTCTTGGGCGTGGAAGACAACAAAACTGTGCCGATTATCCGCAACCCCGCGCTGCCGGAAGACAGCGAAGCGGTGTTTTACTTCCCCGGCTGCGGCTCCGAGCGCCTGTTCAGCCAAGTAGGCTTGGCCACCCAGGCCATGCTGTGGCACGCCGGCGTGCAAACCGTGCTGCCGCCGGGCTACCTTTGCTGCGGCTACCCGCAAGATGCCGGCGGCAATGCAGCCAAAGCCGAAGAAATGACCACGGAAAACCGCGTGCTCTTCCACCGCGTGGCCAACACGCTCAACTACCTCGACATCAAAACCGTGGTGGTGAGCTGCGGCACCTGCTACGACCAGCTGGAAAAATACCGCTTTGAAGAAATTTTCCCCGGCTGCCGCATGATAGACATCCACGAATTTCTGCTCGAAAAAGGCATTAAGCTCGATGGCGTAACCGGCCAGCAATACCTTTACCACGACCCCTGCCACTCGCCCATCAAAACCACCAACCCCACCGCACTCACCGGCAAACTGATGGGGCAGGAAGTGTTGCTGAGCGACCGCTGCTGCGGCGAGAGCGGCATGTTTGCCGTGAAGCGCCCCGACATCGCCACGCAGGTAAAATTCCGCAAGCAGGAAGAAATCGAGAAAAACAAAGCCGCACTGCCGCAGGGCGAGCCCGTGAAAATGCTCACTTCCTGCCCCGCCTGCCTGCAAGGCCTGAGCCGCTACAGCGACGACAACGCCATGCCCGCCGACTACATCGTGGTGGAAATGGCCAAGCATATCCTCGGCGAGCAATGGCAAAACGATTTTGTGAAAAAAGCCACAGAGGGCGGCATTGAAAAAGTGTTGCTCTAACCAGCTGATACAAAAAGGCCGTCTGAAATATTATTCAGACGGCCTCTCGATTAAATTTCTTCTTATTTCAAATTCAAACAAATTTCAAATTCAAACAAAGGATACTCCCATGCTGATGCGCCGTATCAAACAAGTTGTCGTGGCCTATTTGGTTCAAAAAGCCGTGCGCCATATTTCCCGCAAGATGCAGCAACGCCGCTAACCGAAAGGACACCGCCATGCAGTATAACGAACTGGGCCGCTCCGGCATAAAAGTGAGCCGAATCTGCCTCGGCACCATGACTTGGGGCGAACAAAACACCCAAGCCCAAGCGCACGAGCAGCTCGATTACGCCCTCTCGCAAGGCGTGAATTTTATCGACACCGCCGAAATGTATCCCGTGCCGCCGAATCAAGAAACCTACACCACCACCGAGCAATACATCGGCGCGTGGATTCAGGCGAGCGGGCGGCGTGATGATATCGTGCTCGCCAGCAAAATCGCCGGCCCCACCGGCAACAACAATCTCGACGGCTATATCCGCGGCGGCAACAACAATTTTTCGCGCGCGCAAATCATCGAAGCCTGCCACGCCAGCCTCAAACGGCTGCACACCGATTACCTCGACCTTTACCAATTGCACTGGCCCGAGCGCCAAACCAATTTTTTCGGCAAACTCGGCATGAACGAAATCAGCGCAAACGAGCACTACACCCCGTTTGACGAAATTCTCGACGCCATGGGCGAATTGGTGCAGCAAGGCAAAATCCGCGCCTACGGTTTGTCCAACGAAACCCCGTGGGGCACGCTGCGCCATTTAAACGCCCACGAAGCCCGCCCCGGCTCGCCCCGCATCGCGTCGGTGCAAAACCCGTATAACCTGCTCAACCGCAGCTATGAAGTGGGCATGGCCGAAATCTCGCTGCGCGAAAATGTGCCGCTGTTGGCCTACTCGCCGCTCGCTTTCGGCGTGCTTTCCGGCAAATACCGCCACGGCCAAAAGCCCGAAGGCGCGCGTCTCACCCTGTTTGAACGCTTCCAGCGCTACAGCAAACCCAAAGCCGCCGAAGCGGTGGAGCGCTATGCCGCCATCGCCGAAGCCGCCGGCCTCTCGCTCGCCACCCTTTCGCTGGCTTTCGTCAACCAGCGCGCCTTTGTGGCCGCCAACATCATCGGCGCCACCACCATGGCGCAATTGCGCGAAAACATCGCCAGCGCCGATGTGGTGTTGGGCCAAGACATCCTGGCCGCCATCGATGCCGTGCACGCCGAAATCAGCAACCCGTGCCCTTAATGAAGCAAGGAAAGGCAAATCAACAAATAGGCCGTCTGAAAGCTTTCAGACGGCCTATTTTGTTGCTCGATAAATCAGCGTTTGCCGCCGAAACCGATAATGCCCTCATCCCATTGTTTTTGCCAGTCCGGATACTTTTGCACCATGCCGCTGATTTCTTCGGCTTTAGGCCCGGCAAACATCAAGGTATAGCCCGCTTTACCTTGTTTTTCCGAAGTGGCCGCCGCAGAAATGCCGACAACGTTTTTCATGTCCAGCCATTCAGGCATGGCGGCAATATTGCCTTTTTCCAAAGCAATGCGCCCGAATTGATCCAAGCCGGTGATTTCGCCCGAACCATTGCGCGCTTTAAAATCTACCTGATAAACCAATTCACCTCTATCTTTCGCAGTAAAAGCTTCGCCTCGATAAGTGGCTTGGATATTCAAGGCATCTACGGCTTCTTGGGTGGTGGCCAAGCCTAAGATATCGGTGATGTCAAAGTCGGCATCGGCATCCGCCCATGCCTTACGGGGATTATCATTAAGCTGCAGGCCGGTTGTATAGTTGCCAACCACAATGGAATAAGGCTGCTGATACACCCGAAACACACCATCTGTTGTCACCACATCACCGGTTTTAAGCTTTTGCTCACCAAACACCGTATCCATAGTAAACGGCCTTTTTGCTTTTTCTGTGTCTTTATACGGATAATCGTTCAAACCCAAGGGAAGCCCCGACAAATCAATTTCAGCGTCTTTGTTGCCATATGCTTTGTCAAAAAGCTCTGCCGTAAAAATGCTGTGCTCATTTTCCATTTCAAACTGCCAAGTCTTCGCCTGCCGCACCTGCGCCCGATAAGCCTCCGGCACCGCATTTAAAGCCGACAGGCCGGCGTCCGGTTGGCTGCCTGCAACACCACTACCGCCACCACCGCCGCCGCCGCACGCGGTTAAGCCCACCATCATCGCCCACATCGAGCATTTAAGCATATTCATTGCGTTTCCTTTATCATCGTTGTTGTTGTAGCGCTATCTTAACATTTCCCACTATTTGATAACAAATATTCACAACAAAACCATAACCTTCAACATTACTTTTCATGCCAATGTAGTTTCTTTGCAAAGAGGCCGTCTGAAAGCTTTCAGACGGCCTCTTGATTGATCTGTTCAGCGCTGCATCATCAATCCCATTTCACCCAGCCCATTGCCCAAGTGAGCAGAATCAGCCCGCCGAACACGATGCGGTAATAGGCAAAGGGCACATAATTTTTCGTGGCCACAAATTTCAGCAAGGCTTTTACCGCCAGCAAGCCCGATGCGAAAGCGGCCACAAAGCCCACGGCAATCAGGCCGATATCCTGCATGCTGAAGAGCGAATAGTGTTTCGACACATCGTAAACGGTGGCGGCAATCATCACCGGCACGGCGAGGAAAAACGAAAATTCCGTGGCCACTTTGCGATCCAACCCCCAGAGCATGCCGCCCATAATGGTGCTGCCCGAGCGCGAGGTGCCGGGCACCAGCGCCAGAATCTGCGCCAGTCCCACCACCAGCGCATCGCGCACTTTCATGTCGTCCACATCGGTCACTTTGGGCTTGCGCGTGCTTTGGCGGCGCTCCACCCACAAAATCACGAAGCCGCCCAGCACCAGCGCGGTGGCCACGCTGATGGGGTTGAAGAGCACGGTTTTAATCTGCTTGCTAAACAGCAGGCCCACAATGGCCGCCGGCACAAAAGCCACGGCCAAGTTGGTCACAAAGCGGTTTACCTTGGCATCGCGGCCGAAATTTTTCACCACATAGCCAAAGCGCTGGCGGTATTCAAACACCACCGCCAGCACCGCGCCGAGCTGGATGGCGATTTCAAACACTTTGCCGTTGCTGTGAAAATCCAGCAGGCTGCCAAACACAATCAAATGGCCGGTGCTCGACACCGGCAGAAATTCAGTCAAACCTTCGACAATGCCCAAAATCAGGGCTTTAAACAACAACACAATATCCATTACATGCTTTCAAGCGGCCGGGTTGGTTTAACACAAAAGCGCGGGCGGCGGCCATTTGCCCGGCTTGTCAGACTCTTGCCTATGATAAAAGTTTTTGCCGCCGCAAAGCTTAACAAAATATTAACGGCAAAAAATGTTTTCAGACGGCCTGTGCCGTCTGAAAACATTTGTGCTTATTTCAATATATTTTTAATCACGCCCATCACGCTGCGCGAAATCGCGCGCGTTACCTGCTGATTGATCTGGCTGCCCACCGAATCGGCCAAATCATAAGCAACGCCTTGGTTGGCTTTTTTGCGCCCGCCGAACAAGCCGCCCAAAAAGCCGCCCATCATGCCGTTTTGCTGCGGCGCCGCGGCAGCGGCCTTGTCGGCCTGAGCCTGCGCTTTGGCGGCATTTTGCGCTTCGGCCGCCTGCGCCTGCTGCGCTTCGAGCTCGGTGAGCGCTTCGTAAGCGGAAAAATTGTCGATCATATCTTTATAGTGGCGGTAGAGAATATCGTTTTGGAATGTGCTGTCGCGCTCGGCGGCGGCCAGCGGCGTGAGGCTGGATTGCGGCGGCAGCACAAAAGCGCGCTCCACCGGCGCGGGCATGCCTTTTTCATCGAGAAACGACACCAAAGCCTCGCCCACGCCCAATTCGGCGATGGCTTCCACCACATTGATATTCGGATTGGTGCGGAAGGTTTCGGCGGCAGCCTTCACCGCTTTTTGGTCGCGCGGGGTAAAGGCGCGCAAAGCGTGCTGCACGCGGTTGCCGAGCTGGCCCAGAATGCTGTCGGGCAGATCGAGCGGATTTTGGGTAACGAAATACACGCCCACGCCTTTGGAGCGAATCAGGCGCACCACTTGCTCGATTTGCGCCACCAAAGCGGCGGGCGCGTTGTCGAACAATAAATGCGCTTCGTCGAAAAACATCACAAATTTGGGCTGCTCGGGGTCGCCCACTTCGGGCAGCGTTTGAAACAATTCAGCCAACATCCACAGCAAAAACGCGCTATACATACGCGGGCTGCGCATCAGCTTTTCGGCATTGAGAATATTGATCACGCCTTTGCCGCCCTCGGTCTGCATCCAGTCTTCCAGATTGAGCGCCGGCTCGCCGAAAAGGTTGGCTGCGCCTTCGTTTTCGAGCGTGAGCAGCTGGCGCTGCACCGCGCCCACGCTGGCGGCAGACACATTGCCGTATTGGCTGCGGTATTCGGCAGCATGGTCGGCCACATGCTTGAGCAGGCCGCGCAAATCTTTTAAGTCAATCAAATGCCAGCCATTGTCGTCCGCCACGCGAAACACCAAATTAAGCAAGCCCTCTTGCGTGTCGTTCAAATTCATCAAGCGCGAGAGCAGCATCGGCCCCATTTCGGAAATCGTGACCCTGAGCGGAATGCCGGCTTCGCCGAACACATCCCAAAAGCGCACCGGAAAACTTTGCAGCCAAGCCGCGCCCAGCCCGAATTCAGCAATGCGCTCGCCCACTTTGCCGCTGTCGGCACCGGCATTGACGATGCCCGACAAATCGCCTTTCACATCGGCCAAAAACACCGGCACGCCCTGATTGCTGAACGCCTCGGCCATGCGGCGCAGGGTAACGGTTTTGCCGGTGCCGGTGGCGCCGGCAATCAGGCCGTGGCGGTTGGCCATTTTGCCTTGGATTTCAAGTGTGGCGGCGCCGGCACGGGCGATGGGAAAGGTAATCATGGTGGTATTCCTTATCAGGAAAAGTGTGATGGACAAAGATGCGCTATTGTCTTACGAATCGGCAGGCGGTGCAAATGCGGCAGCAACAGGCCGTCTGAATGTTTTGGGAAAAGCGGCAAATCACCCACAAAAACGTTCAGACGGCTTTGCCGATGTGAAACCAAGATGGGTAGGTCGGATTCTCGAATCCGACACTTGTTCGCAGAACAAGCATATCCCGCGTGTTTGGCCTTGCGGCCAAATGTCGGATTCGAGAATCCGACCTACGGAACTGACCTACCTTTTGTGTCACTTTATTATGCATTTCACTATACTTTCAGACGGCCTTATTCCTGATAAAACTCAATCGGCAGCTTATCGGGATCTTGAATAAAAAAGAAATCTTTGCCGGTGTATTCATCGGTGCGTATGGCTTCGCAATCCACGCCCAAGCCTTGCAATTGCGCGCGTTTGGCGGCCACATCGGCCACGGCAAAAGCCAGATGGCGCAAGCCGCAGGCTTCGGCACTGACGGGGCGGCCCGGGCGCGGCGGCGGATTGGGGAAGGAAAACAATTCCAACACATAATGACTGCCGATGCCCAAATCGAGCTTCCAAGAATCGCGTTCGGCGCGGTAATGCTCGGCCAGCACGGTCAAGCCCAGCGTTTCGGTGTAGAAGCGTTTGGATACGGCATAATCGGAACAGATAAGCGCAATATGGTGTATTTTCATGGATTTTCTTTCTTCAGACAAAAGGCCGTCTGAAAGGCTTTCAGACGGCCTAAACAGGCTTTTAGGGTCTGCTCACATGGCGCCGTAATTGGGGCCGCTGCCGCCTTCGGGGCACACCCAGGTGATGTTTTGGGTGGGGTCTTTGATGTCACAGGTTTTGCAGTGCACGCAGTTTTGCGCATTAATCTGCAATTGCGGCCGGCCGCCCTCTTCCACGATTTCATACACCGCCGCCGGGCAATAGCGGGTTTCCGGCGCGGCATATTCGGCCAGGTTCACATCAAGCATGATTTGCGGATTGGCCAATTTCAGGTGATTGGGCTGTCCCTCTTCGTGGCTGAGGTTGGCGAGAAACACGCTGCTCAAGCGGTCAAACGTGAGCACGTTATCGGGCTTGGGATAGGCTATCGGGTGGCAGGCGGCGGCTTTTCTCAAGCTGTTGTGGTCGCTGCCATGGTGCGCAATCGTCCACGGCGCGCGGCCTTTGAGCACATATTGCTCCAGCGCGGTATAAGCCATCGCCGGCCACATGCCCCATTTAAAGGCGGGGCGCACATTGCGCACTTCGTTGAGCTCTTGATAAAGCCAGCTGCGCTCAAAACGCTCTTGGTAGCTGTCGGCTTCTTTGCCACTTTCCAGCGTTTGCGCATCGGTGATCAACACATCAAACACCGCTTCTGCCGCCAACATGCCGGATTTCAGGGCGGTGTGAATGCCTTTGATGCGCGGCACGTTTAGAAAGCCGGCACTATCGCCTGCCAGCACGCCGCCTTTGAATGAGAGCTTGGGCAAGCTTTGCAGGCCGCCTTCGCTCAGCGCACGCGCGCCATAGGCAATGCGGCGGCCGCCTTCAAAAGTTTTGCGGATTTCGGGGTGGGTTTTGAAACGCTGGAATTCTTCAAACGGCGACATATACGGGTTTTGGTAATCCAGCCCCACCACAAAGCCCACGGCAACTTGGTTGTTATCAAGGTGATAGATAAACGAGCCGCCATAAGTTTGGCTGTCGAGCGGCCAGCCCACGCTGTGTATCACTAAGCCGGGCTGGCATTGCGGCTCGGGCACTTCCCAGATTTCTTTGATGCCGATGCCGTAGGTTTGCGGCTGGCTGTCGCGGTCGAGCGCGAATTGTTGGATGATTTGTTTGCTGAGCGAGCCGCGACAGCCTTCGGAAAAAATGGTTTGCTGCGCCCACAATTCCATGCCGGGCTGGTAATTTTCACCGGGCGTGCCATCGCTGTTTAAACCCATATCGCCGGTGGCGATGCCTTTCACCGAGCCGTCGGCATGGTAAAGCACTTCGGAAGCGGCAAAGCCGGGATAAATTTCCACGCCCAAGGCTTCGGCCTGCTCGGCCAGCCAGCGGGTGAGCGCGCCTAAGCTGATGATGTAGTTGCCGTGGTTTTCAAAGCTCGGCGGCGTGGGCAGCTTCACGGCTTTTTGCTCGGTGAGCAGCAGCATGCGGTCTTCGGCCACGCTGCGCGCAAGCGGCGCGCCCTGCGCCTGCCAGTCGGGCAAAAGCTCGCTCAGGGCTTTGGGATCGATTACGGCGCCCGATAAAATGTGTGCGCCCACTTCTGAGCCTTTTTCCACCACGCACACGCTGATGTCGCGGCCGCTTTTTTCGGCCAGTTGTTTTAATTTGATGGCGGCGGCGAGCCCCGCGGGGCCTGCACCGACGATAAGCACATCATATTGCATGCTCTCGCGCTGGATGGTTTCGGTCATGTGTCGGGTTCCTGTCGGTTTGTTATTTTAATGGTTTGTTGTTTTATATAGTGGAATGCATGAAAAACTGATACAAGCCGGCATAAGGCATGTGCTTCGGCCACGCACGCAGAAGCCCTTTAAAACGCGTGCGTGGCTGTGCCACACACCCTACACACGTTTGAGACTTATGCTTTTTTGTGGCCGTTTTTCTTTGATTTCACTATGGCTTTCAGACGGCCTGAATGATTCATCAACAATATGCAGTGAAATGTAAGAAAAAGTGACACGAAACTGTATTCTATAACGGCGTAGGTTAGATTCATAAACCCAACGTTTCAGACGGCTTGTGGATTTGTTGGGTTTGCAACCCAACCAACCTTTTGTGTCACTTTATTATGCATTCCACCATATATATACAATATATACGGCAATCTGTTGGCTTAAGGCCGCCTGAAACGTTTCAGACGGCCTCAAGTCAAATAAGCATGACTATATCAGCGGCGCAGATAATGCACAAACGCATAAGCCGTGCCTTTGCTGCTCATGCATGCTTCGCGCCCAACCTCTTGCCAATCGGCCTCATCCACCTTGGGAAAAAAAGCATCGCCTGCCACTTGCAGCCCCACTTCGGTAACACGCAGATCGGTGGCCAGCGGCATGGCTTGGGAATAAATCTGCGCCCCGCCCATAATGATGATTTCCGGTGCATCGGCACACATTTGCAAAGCGGCCTCCAGGCTTTCCGCCTGCTCCGCGCCGGCTGTTGCATAATCAGCTTGGCGGGTGACCACGATATTGCGCCGCCCGGGCAAGGGCTTTTTCGGCAGCGATTCCCACGTTTTGCGCCCCATCACCACGGGCTTCTCCAGCGTGTATTGCTTGAAAAAGGCGAAATCTTCGGGCAAATGCCAGGGCATGGTGTTGTCGATGCCGATGCAGCCATTGTCGGCGCAGGCGGCAATCAGGGTGATTTTTTGCATAACAGGCTCTCGCTGAGGTTTCAGACGGCATCTTATACTAAATACAACGGCAAACCAACTTCACCATGCCCTGCTATTGTGAAATCAAGCATAGGCAAAGGTTGGGTTATGGCTATACAGCCTTGGCGGCTCAACCCAAGCTGCCTGCCTTGATTTCATATAGTGGAATGAATAAAAACTTATACAAGCCGTATGTGGCAAACCATACACGAAGAAGCCGTTTAAACCGCGTGCGTGGCTGTGCCACACACCCTACACATGGTTTGAAATTCCTTATGGTTGTATCAATTTTTCTTTAATTTCACTATATATTGAAATGCAAGAAAAAGTGATACAAAACTATGCATTATACTGTGTAGGTTGGGTTGATAAACCCAACATTTCAGACGGCCTGCGGGCTTGTTGGGTTTTCAACCCAACAAGCCCGTTGTGTCACTTCTTTATGCATTCCACTATCTATCGGCAAGGCCGTTGATAGCCATCCCCAAAAATAAGCTTACAAGGCGAGGCCGTCTGAAAAAATGTTTCAGACGGCCTCTGTGTGTCATGCGCACAATTACACTTTTTTGACAAAGCTAATCGTGCTTACGCTTGCTGCCTTGATTTCACTATATCGACAAGGCCGTCTGAAACCTATTCAAAACAACCCGACTGCATTGGCAGCGCCCGCCCGCAAAAAAGCCCCGCTCAAGCAAGCGGGGCTTTGAATGCAACCTAAGTTTAGCCGATAAACTCAACGTGTTTTTCGAGAATGCTGTTCAGGGTTTCGCCCGCAGCCATGCCGTTAAACGTGATGCTGTTGTTGTAGGTTTGACCGGCTTTGTCCACACCGGTGAAGCTCAGGGTGTGGGTGTTATCGTTCCACACCGCACCTTGCAGCTGGTTGGCGCTGACCAAATCGGCAAACACCACTTTATCGGTGCCCGCTTCAAAGTCGGTAATCACATCTTTACCGCTGTTGCTGTTGGCGAGGAATACAAACTGATCTGCACCTGCGCCGCCGGTAAGGGTGTCGTTGCCGGCGCCGCCGAACAAGATGTCGTTGCCGGCACCGCCGTTGAGCGTGTCGTTGCCGCCATCGCTGCGCCCATCGAGCAGGCTCACCCAGTTTTCACGCACATAATCCACCATCTGCTGGCTGCCGGCTTCGCTGCCGTGGTTCTCCGACCACTTGATGTATTCGCCCAGCGCATCTGCACCCATGCCGTCGTGGCTGCCGGCGGTGTAGCGGATGCCGGTGTCTGCATTGGTCCAGCTCAGATGGTCGGTGTTGATGCTGTCGCCAAACAGAATGTCATCACCATTGCCGCCATACACATAGTCGTCGGAAACCGGGTTGGGGCTGGTGGTGGTGCTGCCGCTTTGCAAGGCTGCATCGAGCTCGTTGGGGTGGTCGATAATCGCCACTTCGCCGGTGGCACCGCTGTAGGTCACACGCCAGGTATTGCGGCCATCGGTGTGTGTTACCGTGGTGGAACCGCTGCCGAGGCTGCCGTTGCCATCGATGGTGTTGTCGAAATAGCGCAACACGTTTTCCTGAATGCCGGCTTCAAAACCGATGGCATGCACATCCGACATCCCGGCCACTTTCTTGTAGCTGTTTAAAGCGGCGGTAACGGAGGGCTGTGTTACATAAGCCCCGGAAGTGTTGTAGCTGTTGCCATACGAGGTCGGTTGGCCGTCGGTGAGGAAGTAAGTCACATTCTTATAACCGTTGCTGCCCACCGCATCAAACCATCCCGATGCCGATTTAAAGGCCAAATCATAGTTGGTTGAGCCTTCCGAACGCATTTTCAGGGTGCGCATCACGTTGATTTCTGCCAACAAGCGATCCACATTGCTTTCGTTCAAATCGGTAATCTTGATTTGTTTGTTTACGGTTTGGTCAAACAAGGTCAAGAATACATTGGTGTGCCCATCGTGTTCGGCCAAATCATGCGCCAGTTTTAGCAAGGATTGACGTGCCATTTCCATATAGGTCACGCCGGTGGTGCTTTGGTAATTCAGCATGCTGTTGGAAACGTCCATCAAAATGGCAATATTGTAATCCTGGCCTTTGGTGATGATGGTGTTCACACCGCCACGGTCGCCAATCAACACATCATTGCCGCCTGCGCCATAAATGGTGTCGCTGTTGTTGCCGCCGATAATGATTTTATCGTCTGACACGCCATTGATGGTGACTTTGAGCGTGGCGCTGCTGCGGTCGCCATCGGCATCGGTTATGGTGTAGCTGAAGGTTTCCGTGAGGCTTTGGCCGTCGTTCAGGGCTTTCACCGCCGGGTTGGCCGAGTCAAGCGCGTAAGTGTAGCTGCCGTCTGCATGCACGGTGAGCACGCCATAAGCACCTTGCGGCTGAGCCACAGACACTTCCAGCGGCACATCGGCACCGGTGCTGTCGTTGGCCAGCAGATTGCCGCTTACCAAGGCCTCGCCCTCGGTGATGCTTTGGGTGTCGTTTACCGCAACCGGAGCGGTGTCGGTGATGGTCACATCCAAGCTGTCCATCGCCGTGTTGCCCGCTTTATCGCGCACCACCACCACAAAGCTGTCGCGCACCGAATTATCGCCGGCGCTGTGGTTTTGCGCTTTATCCGCCTCAGTGTAGGTGTACGACACCACGCCGGTGGCGGCGTTATAGCCGGTAATTTTCAATGTGCCTTTATCGGTGGCAATCAGCACAGGGTTGGCCGAAGTGGCGGCAGTCACATCTTTACCTGCCACAGTAATGCTGGCCACGCTGTTGTTGTCGCTCACTTTGATGATGCCGCTTACGCTCGCACCGGTGGCCTCTTGCACCGACAAATTGCCGTCATCAATGATCACAGTCGGGTTGGTGGTGTCGATGCTGCCCGGATCGGTGGCCGTGGCTTCATTGCCGGCCGGATCTTTCACGGTAGCCTTGGCAACATAATTGCCTTCTGCCAGTACCGCCGGCACATCGGCACGGTAAGTGCCGCCTGCCTGCACCACGGCAGTGAAGGTTTGCACCTTATTGCCGCTATCGGTAACCACAATCGTCACCACAGAGCCGGCCGGTGCATCGGTGGTGCCGGTGATGGTGGGCGTGTTGTCGTTGCTGTTGTCCGGCGCATCCACGGTGATCTTCGGTGCAGTCAAATCCGTAGCCTTCGTGGTGTCCACGTCGGTGGCGGTATTGCCGGCTTTGTCGCTCACGGTGGCGCTGAAGCTGTAGGCTTTGCCGTCTGTAATCCAACCTGAATTGGCCGGTACGGTGGCAGACCAACCGTTGTTGACGGTGGCGCTGTAGCTCGCTACTTCTTTGCCGCCATCCAGCACTTTGATCAGCACGGTTTGGCCGTTTTCTGCATCGGTGCTGCCCGATACTTTGAAGCCGTTGGCTTTGTCCGCTGCGTTGATGACGGCATAGCCGTCTGCATCGGTTGCACCTTGGTTTTCTCCGGCGATGTGGTTGATGTCGATGGCCACTTTGGTGTCGACGCTGTACGGGCGGGTGGCGGTGATGGTGCCGGTGTTGCCGGCCGCATCGGTGGTGGTGATGCTGCCGTCCACCACTTTGTCGCCATCGGCGGCCAAGTCGCTGCCTTTCACCTGTACGGTGAAGTTGCCGTCGGCGGCCACTTTGGTGGTGTAGCGGGTGCCGTTCACCACGATGGTTACCACGTCGCCTGCGTTGAATTCGCCGCTCACTTTGCCGCTTACGGGCACTTCTGCTGCGCCGGCTTCGGCACCGTTGACTACGTCGTCACCGGCCACGCTGGTGATCACGAGTTTGGTGGTGCTCTCGTTCGGCGGGGTGATGTCGGTGGCGCGGGTAACATCCACGTCGGTGGCGGTGTTGCCGGCTTTGTCGCTCACGGTGGCGCTGAAGCTGTAGGCTTTGCCGTCTGTAATCCAACCTGAATTGGCCGGTACGGTGGCAGACCA
>RCMY010001668.1_pt1 | contig 20793 bp, 19 predicted proteins | sample 2041341 | NCBI WGS metagenome assembly RCMY01 (sample SAMN09708234, study PRJNA481090) | Marine sediment metagenome, whole genome shotgun sequencing project.
CTCGTGCTGTCGATCGTGATCGCGCAGTTGGTCACCGTGTGTATCGAATTGCTCGTCCTCTCGATCACCTTCCTGCTCTTCGGTCACTTCATGTTCCAATGGCTGGTGCCGATGGCCCTGAATCTCGTACTCATCGGGCTGTTCACCACCGGTATCGCACTCGCTCTGTCGGCGGCGAACGTGTTCTTCCACGATGTCAACTACCTCTGGGGCATCGCTGCACAGGTGCTGTTCTACGCGAGCCCGATCATCTACGTGCCTGCAATGATCGGCGGGGACTATGCCGTATGGGTCGAGCGAGTGTCCAACTGGGGACCGACCGGCAGCTTCGTCCGGGCATCTCAGGAACTGCTCTACGACGGCCGATTCCCGGGCCTCGGTCGCTGGGCATACAACGGCTTCTGGGCGCTCGCAGTGTTCGCGCTTGGTGCCTGGATCTTCAACCGACTTTCACCTCGATTTGCCGAGGAACTCTGAGCCGATGACGAACCCTTCATCGACATCGCCCGATGCTCTCGCCCTGCGCGTCAGCAACGTCACCAAGACGTTCCGGGTGCACTCCGAACGCGCATCGTCACTGAAGCAGTACATCGCGTCAGGCGGGCGCAATCGGTACGAAGACTTCTATGCGCTGCGCGACGTGTCCTTCGTGGTCCGCGAGGGCGAAGCGGTCGGCGTGATTGGCCACAACGGCTCGGGTAAATCGACTCTTCTCAAGTGCATGGCAAAGATCCTGACCCCGAACGACGGCAACGTCGAGGTCTTCAAACGGATGGCAGCCCTGCTCGAACTCGGCGCCGGATTCCACCCCGAGTTGTCGGGACGTGACAACGTGTTTCTCAACGCCGCCATCCTCGGGATGGGTCGCAAGGAGATCGCTGCCCGCTTCGACGAGATCGTCGCGTTCTCGGGTCTCGAGGAGTTCATCGACTCGCCGGTCAAGACCTACTCGTCAGGCATGTACGTCAGGCTCGCGTTTGCAGTGGCGATCAATGTCGACCCCGACCTGCTGCTGATCGACGAGATCCTCGCCGTCGGCGACGTCACCTTTCAGCAGAAGTGCATGGAGAAGTTCGTCGACTTCCGCACTCAGGGTCGCACCTTGGTCCTCGTCACTCACGACGCCTCCACCGTACGAGAGTTCTGTGACCGGGCGATCTGGTTGGATCATGGTGTCGTGCGCCGAGATGGCGATCCTGCCGAGGTCGTCGATGAGTACACCGAAACCATGCTGGGAGCGGAAACCTCAGCCGGCGCCGAGTCCAGCCGGCGCGGCGACGGAAAGATCCAGGTCACGAGCACCGAACTCCTCATCAACGACGTCCCAGTCGATCGATTTCGAAACGGCGATGACCTCACCGTTCGGATGCACTATCGGGCAACTGAATCTGTGCAGAAGCCAGTGTTCGCCGTGTCGATCGCCAGTCTCACCGGTGCGACCGCCACCGCACCCTCGAGCCGCGACTTCGGTGATGTTCCCGACACACTCGACGGATCGGGATACGTGGACGTTCGTTTCGACAAGGTCCCGCTTGTTGCCGGTCGCTACGTTCTGCACACCGAAATCACCGGGTGGGGCCGCCAGCACATCTTCGACCATGTTCAGAATGCGCAGACCTTCGACGTCATCGCCGGCGACACCAAGGAGATCCACGGCCTCGTGACGATGCACCCGTCCTGGTCACGCGTCATGGATTGACGGTGGGCTCGGCGCCACGAACGCTGCGCTGACCAAGACCACCCAGAAGATCGAATGCAGGGTGATCATGCTCTCGGTCAGATTTTCGACGAACATGAAGCCCGTCACCATCACGACAGGAGCGACGACACGAGGCGACTGCCATTCGACCCAGAGCGTTCGGCCAACACTCCAAGCGACTTGCAGCCAGACAATGACGAGCAAAGCGCCGCCGATGACTCCGAGACCAAGCACGGTTTCCAGGAACGTACTGTGCGCGCTGCCATAGCTGACTGCTGTGACTCCGGCCTGCGGGTCGAGGCGGGTGTCGAGGCCACCAGATGCAATGTCTTCAGCAGCATCGGCGACTCGACTGAGCGGGCGAAGGAGCCGGCGGCTCGTGGAGAATCCGAACAGCGAGGCGAGAACCAGCCCACCGACGCCGCCGAGCGCGAGGGCGGTCAGGATGGCCCGAAGCGTTCGTTCGGTGTTTTCAAGTGGGAAGGCCTCGAGATAGCCGACGTCGTGCGCTCCGACATAGATGCCAACGACCAGGTAGTCCTCGCCGTTGATCGTCGCGTACTGGCGGCCGTTACCGCCATTGCGCACTGCTTGAACGAGCCCCTGCGGGAAATCGGCGATCTGAAACCGTGTGTCCGCATCCGCAATCTGGGCTCCCGTCGTCGCGTCGAGCAGATTGGCAAACCCTCCGTCGTCGAGCCGGAGTTCGGAGCGGATGAGTGTGCCGATGAGATCGGGTCGTTCGGTCAGCGCGTCACGAACCTGCAGTGCATTGGCAGCGGTTTGGTCGCGCGCCGCCTGGTTCTCCCGCGCCAGCAAGTTGGTTCGGGCGAAACCGTAGGTCACGCCGATCAGGACCGAACCGGCGAACAACGCGATCAAGGCAAAGAACAGCGTGACGCGCGTGCGCAGGCGAAGGGAGCGTTGCCGGGCCACGGGGGAGAGTGTTGCAGGATTGCCGGGTGGCGGTGAACCGGGGGAGGGCATCTGCGACGCACACGAATCGTTGAGCAGTGGGTTTCACGCGCTGCCGGTGAGACACCAGGGGGAGGAAGGTGTCTCACCGGGGCAGCGTGAACAAGAACAACAATGCGCCTCCTGTGTGACAGTCCAATTCGGGATGTGTGCGATTTCTGTAACAAACAGTGGACCTTGACGAAAACGTGCCCTCAGCTGGGCGAACCCACATGACCGTACCGGTTGGCCAGCGGTCGAGTCGACGCCACCTCCGCCCGTGTAGTGTCGCCGTTCGTGGAATCGTTGCTGTTCATCGAAGACGACGATGCAATACGCCTCGCTCTCTCGCTCGCCCTCGAAGACGAGGGGTACTCAATCCGTCAGGCTGCCAACGGTGCCGACGGCCTCGCCGCATTCGATGCTGCCTCGGTGGACCTGGTTCTGCTCGATCTTCGTCTCCCCGACATGTCGGGTTTCGAAGTCTGCAGGGCACTCCGGCTCAAGAGCATCGTTCCGATCATCATCATCACCGCGCAAACCGACACCGTTGACATGGTGGCCGGCCTCGAGGCCGGCGCAGACGACTACGTCACCAAACCCGTCGTTCCCAAAGAACTGGCCGCCCGGATCAGAGCACTCCTGCGACGGGTGCATCTCCAGGGCAATTCGGCCGCGCCGGAGTCGATGTCCTTCGGAGACATCGAACTCCGTCGTGAGCAGGGCATCGTGCTCAAGGGCGGCCAAGAACTCAGCCTCACCAAGACTGAGTTTCGGCTGCTGTGCGAATTCGCCGACCACGCCGGCGCGGTGCTCTCTCGCGACCAGCTCCTCGAGCGGGTCTGGGGGTATGAGTACCTCGGCGACTCGCGCCTTGTCGATGCCCACGTGCGCCGGCTGCGCGTCAAAATCGAAGTTCACCCGGACGACCCGAAACTCATCGTTACAGCTCGAGGCGTCGGCTACCGCTTGATCGGCTAGGCGCCCGGTCTGACTACTTCTGGTAGAGGGCGTCGATCTCGTCGGCGAACGTCGCCAGGATGCCACGGCGCTTCAGCTTCGATGTCGGCGTGAGCAGCTCGGAATCAGGGAGCCACTCGGCGCCCAACACCTTGACCTTCTTCACTGCCTCGGCATTGTTGAAGTCCGACATTGCTTTCACAAGGCCGGTCTCGATCTCGGCAATCACGTCCGGGTTCTCTGCCATGGCACCGACTGTTGCAGCGTCGCCTTCGAGGCCGTGTTCGGCGGCCCATGCCGCTGCGGCATCGGGATCGAGCACGACGAGCGCAGCGACGAACGGCTTCTGCTCGCCGACGGCACAGGCTTGGCCGACCAGCGGAATCATCTTCAGTGCCGCTTCGAGGTTGGCCGGGCTGATGTTCTTGCCACCTGCGGTGATGATCAGTTCCTTCTTGCGGTCCACGATCTTGAGGTAGCCCTCGTCGTCGATCACGCCAATGTCGCCGGTGAACACCCAGCCATCGTCATCGATGGTCTCGGCGGTCTTGTCAGGCAGACCGAGATAGCCGGCGAACATGTTGCCGCCGCGTGCGAGCACCTCGCCGTCCGCAGCAATCTTCATCTCGACACCGGCTGCTGCCCGACCGACGTAGCCCGGCTTGGCAGCCGCCGACCATGACAGAACCGCCGTGGTCTCGCTCATCCCGTAACCCTCGCTCAGTGGCACACCGATGGCCCGGAACCATTCGAGTATCTCGGCTGGGATCGGCGCAGCGCCGGAGATGCCGATCTCGACCTCGTCGAGTCCGATCAGGCCACGCACTGCCTTGAAAGCGACCTCGTCGAGGAAGTTCCAGGTGGCGATCTCCTCTTCGGAGGCCTCGCCGCGAGTCATCTTCTCCATGATCGGTATCGCGGCAGCGACCGCCTCGTTGAATGGCCCCTCCTTCTCGGGGTCAGCAGACAGTGCGGCCTGCACACCCGCATACATCTTCTCCCACACCCGCGGGACCCCGATGAACACGTTCGGCTTCGATTCGCGGACCATCGCCGGCATTTGCGACGTCTCCGGGCAGCAGTACACCTTGGTGGCGAAATCGAGCATGTAGTAGTGGCCGAGCAGGCGCTCCATCACGTGCGCCAGGGGCAGATAGGAAACGTGCCGCTTGCCTGCGAAGTCATCGATGTCGGTTTGATCGCGCATCGACTGGCCGACCGATTCGAGCGTCCACGCAATATTGCGATGCGAGAGCATCACGCCCTTCGGTGGCCCTGTCGTGCCCGACGTGTAGATAATCGTGGCGCTGTCCCCGAGCGTTGCTGTCTCGGCCTCGACGGCCAGGTCGGCCGGCTCGGAGGCGAGCATGTCGGCGTAACGCACGACGTCGTCGCCGAGGCCATCGCTGTCTTCGATCACGACGAAGTGCTTGATGGACGGGATCTTCTCGCGCACCGATTCGAAGCGCTCGAGGAAGCCGCTGTCTTCGAGAATGGCGACCGAGGCGCCGCAATCGTTGATCAGGTACTGGATTTGGTCCGGAGCCGAGGAGTTGTAGATCGACACCGGCGTCGCACCGCAGAACAAGATGGCGAGGTCGAGGGCATGAAACTCCTGACGGTTGCGGATCATCATCACGACGGAGTCGCCGGGTGACACCCCCAGGTCCTTGAGCGCTGTGGTGAGGCGAGCTGCGTGCTCTGCGACCTGGTTGAGCGTGAGTGACGCCCACTCGCCCTCGGACGTCTTCCAATTGAGGACTTCGACGTCGCCGTTGCGGGCAAGGTTCGCGAGAAAGCGTTTCGGGATGTTCTGTCCGACGATGCGGTCGTGAAGGTCTTGGCCGGTGACGGTGGTCATGCCCGTCATTCTCGCACGCCGGTGCGCGGAAGGAAAAGTTCGGCTGTCACCCGTCGAGGAACTCGACGACGGCATCGGTGAAAACGTCGTTCTTGTCCCCAGCGATCATGTGCGCTGCGTCCTTCACGTCGACGTACCGGGCATGCGGCACCATCTGCATGAAGTCATCGACCTCGGGTTGCGTGACCAGGTCCGACAGGCGGCCACGGATCAGCATCGTCGGCATCGTGATCCGACGGGCAATCAGCTCGAGCTCGTCATGGTGGCGGTCGCGTGCGTGTTCAGAGTTGGTGCCCGCGCGGGCATCGAGAAACGCCGGGTCCCAGTGCCAGCGCCACCGGCCGTCGTCGCCCAGCCGCAGGTTCTTCGCGAGGCCCGACGCGTCCTTCGGCCGGGGACGGTGGGGCTGGTACTCAGCAATCGCATCTGCCGCCTCCTCGAGGTCGGCAAACCCCTCGTCGGCCTTTGCCGCCATGAATTCGAGGATCCGGCTGACGCCCTTGGCGGCCGGCCGCGGTGTGATGTCGACGAGAGTCAACGACGAGAACCACGCCGGTGCAACGTCGATGACGTGCAGGCCGGTCATCCCGCCGAGCGAGGCGCCGACCCAGGCCACTTGGCAGTCCGCATCATCGTGGCGTATCCACTCGGCCACCCGGAGCGCGTCGCTGCAGTAGCCACCCATCGAGTAGTCGCCATCGGGCACCCAACTCGAGTCGCCGTGGCCACGAAGGTCAATCGAGACGACCCGATGGTCGTTGGACGCCAACTTGGCCGCCGTTCCGCCCCACGAATGGCGCGTCTGGCCGCCGCCGTGCGCCAAGATGACCGGCGTGCCGTCACCCGGCCAATGATCGGCCGTGAGGTGGAGCCCATTCGCGGTGCTGATCTGCACCGTCTCTGGTTCGGTCATTTCAGGTTCCCTCATCGATCAGGCCTGCTCGGCGCCCCACACCGCCACGCGCTTCTCACGGAAGGCCTGCATGCCGATTTTGGCGTCTGGGCCTTGGAAGAGCTCGTTGGACAACAATTCCATTGCGGCGAACGCCTCATCACGCTCCATGTCAGGCACGGACCGGAGGAGTGCTTTGGTTTCGCGGACGGCGCGAGGCGCCCCGGCCCTGATTCCCTCAACCAACGCCGCCACGGCCGCGGCGACGTCGTCCGTGACGTGCGTGACGAGGCCGATCGAGCGAGCCTCCTCGGCATCGAACTGCTCGCCCGTGAGCATCGCCGCGGCAATTTTGCCGGCCGGAACACGACGCAGAATCGGCACAGAAATCATCGCTGCAGCGACGCCAATTCGGACCTCGGTGAGCGCAAAGTTGGTGGCGCTGTTGACCACCACCAAGTCACATGAGGCCATCAGCCCGATACCGCCCGCGCGAACAGCGCCGTCCACTGCAGCGATGGTAGGGCGTTCCGTGTCCATCAGTCGCTGGAGCGCCCGCACCATCGGACTTGAGTCAGGCGGCCCGTCTGAGCGCTCCTTCAGATCGGCACCGGCACAGAACGCGGGGCCCTCGTGGCGCAGGATGATTGCTCGAACGTTGGCGTCCTCGGCCGCATCGAGTCCTTGGTGCAGCTCGGCGAGGAGCTGGCGGGACAGCGCATTGCGATTGGGTTGGGAATCGAGGGTGATCGTCGCGATGTCGTCGGCGACGGCGGTGTGTACCAGTTCGGCCATGGCGGCGAACGTACTCGGCGGCCCCGTTCTGTTTCCGGTCGGGACGACGGCTGAAGGCGTGTGGATACTGTGCCCATCCTGCGCTGTTTCTTCTCGGGGCGTCCACACGCCTTCGCTCGCGGGTCGTCCGGGCGGCGCGCCAGGGGAGTGGCTACGATCAGCCACGTGACTGAGCTCAAGAATGACTTTCCCGCAGGCGTCCTCACCGGCGAGGCGGTGAACCAGGTCTTCGCCCTCGCGAAGGATCAGAAGTTCGCGCTGCCCGCAGCGAACTGCATCGGCAGCAACTCGATGAACGCCGTCATGGAGACGGCCGGCAAGCTCAACAGCCCGGTCATCGTGCAGTTCTCGACGAGTGGCTCGGCCTTCGTCGGTGGCAAGAACGTGCCGGTTGACGGCAGTCGTGCATCGATCCTCGGCTCTGTCGCCGGGGCGAAGCACGTCCAGACGATGGCTGAGGCGTACGACGCCCGCGTCATTCTGCACACCGATCACTGCCCCAAGGCCAAGCTGCCCTGGATCGCCGGCCTGCTCGATGTCGGCGAGGAGCACTTCGCTGCGACTGGCGCTCCACTGTTCAGCTCGCACATGCTCGATCTGTCCGAGGAGCCGATGGAGGAAAACATCGACATCTGCGTGGACTACCTCAAGCGCATGGCGCCGATGGGGATGACGCTCGAGATCGAGTTGGGCATCACGGGCGGCGAGGAAGACGGCGTTGACAACTCCGACGCCAACCCTGAGGACCTGTACTCCAAGCCTGAAGAAGTGGCCTACGCCTACGAGCGCCTCATGGAAATCAGCCCGAACTTCACGATCGCCGCCGCCTTCGGCAACGTCCACGGTGTCTACAAGCCGGGCAACGTGAAGCTCACTCCAACGATCCTGCGCGATGCCCAGAGCCACATTGCGGAGAAGTTCGGCACCGCCGACCCCAAGCCGGTCAACTTCGTTTTCCACGGTGGGTCCGGTTCGACTGCAGCCGAAATCGAAGAAGCGCTCAGCTATGGCGTCATCAAGATGAACATCGACACTGACCTGCAGTGGGCGTTCTGGGATGGCATCCGCGGCTACGACGCCGACAAGCACGACTACCTCCAGGGCCAGCTCGGTAATCCTGACGGCGCCGACGCACCGAACAAGAAGTACTACGACCCCCGTGCCTGGTTGCGTGCGGGCGAAGTGAGCTTCGTCGAGCGCCTCGAGCAGGCCTTCCGCGAACTCAACAACGTCGGCACCCTCGCGTCATGATCGAGGCGCTCACCGCCGCAGCGGCTTCGGTCGAAACCTCCTCGAATTCTTTCCCGCTGTGGATGATCGGCTTGCTCGGACTGGGCATCGGAGCGGGAGTCCTCGCTGTCCGGCGGAGTCGACCGACCGAGAGTTCCGACTGACAAATGGTCGCACGCATTCCGACGATTGATCTCGGTCCGTTGCGCGGCACACCGGCCGAGCAGCAGGAGCTCGCCGAGGAGCTGACGGCGGTCTACCACGACATCGGATTCGCTGTGCTCGTCAACCATGGGCTGCCCGCTGGCTATCTCGATCGCGTCGTTGCAATGATGGCCGACTTCTTCGCGCGGCCTGACGAAGAAAAGCTGTTGATCGACAAGCGCGAGTCTCGCCATTTCCGGGGTTGGGAAGCGGTGGGTACCGAGTTCACGAACAATCGGCCGGACATCCGCGAGCAGATCGACATCTGGTCAGAACTCCCGGCACTCGAGGCTGACATCGAGCCCGAGTTCCTGCGGTTGCTCGGCCCGAACCAGTGGATGCCTGACAGCGTCATGGCTGGCCAGCGTGAACTCACGCTCGACTGGTTCGAGCGCCTCGGGGCCCTCGCCGACGATGTTCTCCGACTCTTCGCAGTAGGACTTGGGCTCGAACCCGATCACTTCTGCGACGCCTTCGGTGAGGACTCGATGTCGCTCACCAAGTTCATCAACTACCCGCCGACGCCCCGCGGGTCTGCGGGTGTGAACGCCCACCACGACACCGGCTTCATCACCCTGCTCGCCGCAGGTTCCACCCCAGGCCTGCAGGTGCTCGATCCGACTGGCGACTGGATCGATGTACCGATCGTCCCCGACTCGTTCGTCCTCAACATCGGCGAGATGCTGCAAGCAATGACGGGCAACTATTTGGTTGCCACCGGCCATCGTGTCATCACCTCCGCACCACGGATGTCGGCGGCCTACTTCCACGGCCCTTCGCTCGATGCTCCACTCGAGCCCATCGGACTGGGCCAACGGTTCGTCGACGCGGTCGAAGCGAGCGAGCGACACCGCACAGCCGGGTACATGGCGACCAAGGAGCAGACGGCCGCCGGTGTGGACGACATGAGTAGCACCGTCCACACGGACACCTACGGCGCCCAACTCTGGAACTACTTCAGTCGCAGTTATCCCGAGATGATGCAACGCCACTACGGCTGAGCGCCGGGGGAAGCGTCGCTGAGCGGAAAAGTCACAAAGGGGGCCTGACCCCGTTTGTGACTATTGGTCGCGGATGGATTCGAGGAACTCGACGACTTCGCTCTGGTGGCGCGTGCGCTTCATCGGGGGGAGTGCCCGCACGATGTCCCACCGGTAGCGGGCCTTGCCGAGCCGAGGGTCCATCACCGCAACAACTCCCTTGTCGGTGGACGTGCGAATGAGCCGGCCGCATGCCTGGGCAAGCATCATTGAAGCCCGCGGAATGTCGATCTGGCTGAATGCCTGCGCCCCGAGCAAATCTCGTCGGGCCGAGAGCAAGGGATCATCCGGCCGCGGGAACGGGATGCGATCGATCACGACGAGCGAGAGTGTCTTGCCGGGCACATCGACACCCTGGAACAGTCCGGCGGTTGCGAACAGACAGGTCTCCTCGGAGTCAGCGAACGCCTTGACCAGTGCAGGCTTCGGCAGGTCGCGCTGCGTGAGGATCGGCATGTCGAGCCGACTCTTCATCTCCTCAGCCGCTTCGTCCATCGCTCGGTAGCTCGTGAACAGCGCCAGCGTTCTACCGCCAGCAGCGTTGATCAGTGCTTCGAGTTCATCGTTGGCCTTGGCCCGGAACCCGGGGTCGTTGGGATTGGGAAGGTGGATGGCGTTGTACAGAATCGAATTGGCTTCGTAATCGAACGGGCTGCCGACGTCCGCAATCTCGACCTTGCCTGCTTCGATGCCAACCCGCTCGGCGAGTGACGACGGGATGGTCGCGCTCGTCAAGATGGCAGTGCGCTTCCCCCAGACACCCGCGGCCATCGTCGGGCCGACGTCGAGCGGAGCGATCTCCAAGCGCGGTGAGTCCCGGGAGCCGGACACGAAGGCGACGTGGCCCTCTCGGCCCTCGATCGCGATGTCGAGCTGGGTGATCGACCGACCGGTCATCGTCTGAGCGCGCAGCTTGCGTTGCTTTGCGTCCTCGTTGTCGGTGGTGATTGCGACCAGGGTGTCGTTCACGTCGCCGAGCCGGAGGCGGGCGTCGGTGAGTACTTCTTGGATCTCGTCCGGCAGGGGAGCGGTCAGGCGTTTGCCGAGTTCGTCACCCAGCACATCGCGCAGACCAGCGCCGATCTCGGCGATACCACCCGTCGTGCTTGGATCGGAGAGGATCTTGCCGACCACACCGGAGAGCGCGGTGAACCGACCGGGGGAGATCTCGACGCCCACGGTGTCGCTCATCGTGTCTTCAAGAACATGAGCCTCGTCGAACACCACCACGTCGTGGTCCGGAAGAATCGCCCCATCGCTGGCCACATTCAGGCCGTACAGGTAGGTATTGACGACAATCACATCGGCCGCTGCTGCCTTGCGCTTTGCCTGCTCGGCGAAACACGGATCGCCCAGCGGACACTTGTCGGCACCGGGGCACTCGTCGCTGCCGACGCTCACCGAGCGCCACGCATTGTCCGACGGCGACCAATCCAGTTCGGCCTGATCTCCGGTCGCTGACTTGCCCGCCCACTCGGCGATCTTCTTGATCTCTGCCTGGGTGACGACGGCCATCGTGTCGAGTTCGAGCTGACCCTGCTCGCCGCCGCTCATCTCCTTCAAGCGTTGCAGACAGACGTAGTTGCTGCGCCCTTTGAGGACCGCGAAGTCGAAGTCGACGTCGAGGTGCTCGGCAAGAAACGGCAAGTCCTTGTTTGCAAGCTGATCTTGTAAGGCCTTGGTGGCGGTGGCCACCACAACACGCTTGTCGCCCGTGATCGCGGGGACGAGGTAGGCCAGCGTCTTGCCCGTTCCGGTGCCGGCCTGCACGACGAGGTGCTTGCCGCTCGCAATGGCCTGCTCGACGAGGCGGGCCATCTCGAACTGGCCGGGCCGATCCTCGGCGTTGTCCAACGCAGCGGTCGCGGTCGCAAGTGCAGCGAGCGCTGCACCCGGTTCCGACGGCGCTGCTGGCTCGCTGGTGGTCGCAGTGTCCGCGCTGGAGACGGCGGTGGAGTCGATCTCGGTCATGAGTGCAGCAACGCGAGGGCTTCGTCGAGTTCGGTCTCGCCGAAGTCAGGCCACGCCGTGTCAGTGAAATGAATCGCAGCGCCAGCGGCCTGCCAGAGCAAAAAGTTGGAGACACGTCGTTCGCCACTCGTCCGCACAACGACGTCGACGGGTGGAAGCTCAGGCACGTACAGGTGGCCACCAATCGTGTCGGTCGTGACGCCCTCGGGCGTCTTGCGGGCACCTTCAACGGCGCGGACGAGTTCCGCTCGGCCGCCGTAGTCGAACGCCACCGTCAACGTCATGCCGGTGTTGTCCTTTGTGTCACTGATTGCTTTGCGGATTGCGCGCTGCACGTACTTGGGGGTGCGCGCCTCGCGTGAATCGAAGGGGCGGCCGATCCACTGGATCCGGACATTCAGTTCGTTCAGTTCGGCAACACGGCCGAACAGCTTCTCGTGCAAGCCCAGGATGTGGCGAACCTCCGGACGGGGCCGACGCCAGTTCTCGGTGGAGAAACCAAACACCGTGAGAAAGCCGATGTTGCGCTGCACCGCAACGCGCACAAGCCGCGCCAGATTCTCCTCGCCTTCGGTATGCCCCTCGGTGCGGGGCAGCCCGCGTCGCCCCGCCCAGCGACCGTTGCCATCCATGATGCAGGCAACGTGCAGCGCATGGTCGTCATCGAGGGGCACGGGGCTGCACCGTACTGCCCCGAATGGTTCTGGCGCTGGACATGTGCCGGTGAGCCGCATCTCTCGCCGGTCGACGTGGAATAATGAACCCTTGGCCGTTGACATCGCCTCCAGCCTCGGGACCGACGTGGTCACCGACGAGCCAGCCGATTCGACGCGGCAATTCCTCCGCCACGTCATGGTCGTCGGCGGCACGTTGCGGGAGTGGAACGATCTTGGCAAGCAGCGGTGGACGCAACGAGTCGAAACGCTGGGCGCCATCGTCGACCAGGCCGGAGCTTCGTATCTGACGCTGCGGGCCTTCGAGCCCGGCGAGGACGCCAGTGAGCAGGACTGGTGGGAGCGTCGAATCGGCGGCTGTCACGTCATGATCGACCCGTGTGGCGATGGGCGCGAGCGCTTTGCTGCAGCCATGCGGCGGCTCGACCCAGCTGACCCGGTGAACGAAGCCACCGTCGCCGAAGCGCTCTACGCCCCGGCGGACTGCGAACCCGATCTGATCCTGGTCCTCGGCGAGCCGACCCGTCTGCCGCCCTCCCTGGTGTGGGAACTGGCCTACGGCGAGTTGGTCTTCGTGTCACTCTCGTGGGACGAATTGGCTGCTGACCACCTGGTCGAGGCCATTGCCGACTTCGCTCGGCGTGAGCGTCGCTTCGGCGGCCTCGACGACACTGACGAATGACAGCGGCACGAATGGTCACGTTCTCGTGACCGAGATCTATCGCGACACCGGTGTCGTCCTGCGCACGTACAAGCTGCGCGAAGCCGACCGCATCATCGTGTTGCACACTCGCGACAACGGCAAGGTTCGCGCTGTCGCGAAGGGTGTCCGCAAGACCAAGTCGAAGTTCGGCGCACGGCTGGAACCAATGAGCCACGTCAACGTGCAGCTGTACCGGGGTCGTGAACTGGACATCGTCACGCAGGCCGAATCGGTCGAGACACTCGCGCCCATGCTGTCGTCGCTCGATCGGGCCTCACAAGGCCTCGCGGTGCTCGAAGCCGTCGACCAGTTCTCCCTCGAACGAGAACCGAACCCGCAGCTGTATCGAATGGTGGTCGGCGTGCTGCGCACGATTGCGAGCGCCCCCTCGCCGATCAACGTGCCGGCCTTCTACTGGAAGCTGCTCGCGAACGAAGGCGTGCGGCCACAACTCGACGAGTGCGTGAGGTGCGGCGAATCTGGGGCTGAAACGCAGCTCGTTGCCTTCGACTTGAATGAGGGCGGTGTGCTGTGTCGTTCCTGCCGATCGGGCCAGTCGATCAGCCCCGGTGCACTGGAACTCCTCCGAGACATCCTCGGCGGACGCTTGGCCCACGCCCTCGCCCAACCGGAATCACCGATCACCCATGAGGTGTCAGGCCTCGCGACCCGAGCCTTGGAGTTTCACATCGAGCGGCGCCTGAAGGCCGTGGCGATGTTCGAAGCCCACTGACGCGAAACGGTCAGTCTGTGCCAGGCACAGACTGACCGGTCAGCAGGTCGAGCGGTTCGGAGTGGGGACTCAGAGACCGAAGCCGAAGCAATCGAGCTCCGCCGGCGAGAGGTCATCCAGTGCCAGGCCCTCGCTGAAGTCGTCCGAATTGGGCAGGTAGGTGAAGTCACCAGCCGTGGACTCGAAGAAGGCGGCGCTGGAACCGAAGTAGGTGTCGTCGTCGTCGAGTTCGTAGTACCACTGGGCGATGACACCCTCAGCACAGAACATGCCTGACGAGGTTCCGATCGTCGCTCCGACGTACATCTCGAGGTCGGAGCCGTTCAACGTGAACTGGAACACGCAGCCGTCTGCGTCGTGGCCGAAGATGCCGATCTCGGCTGCGGACGCACCGCCGCCCGTCCGGACGATGACCTCGTTGCCGACCGAGATTTCGCCGGCGTCACCGACTCCAAGTGCCCGGATGCTCGACACGCCCACATCAGGCACCGTCACCTCGGAGGTGACGCCGTTGCGAACGGATCGAAGCTTGTAGACGCCATCGAGGTAGGTGATGACCTGATCGTCGGCGACGCCGTCACCGACGAGGTCGACCATGAGGTTCGAGGTGATCTGCGATCCGGCCGGAATCGGGTCGAAATTCCCGCACGGGGTGGGAGCAATCGGGGCAATGATGACCGGGTCGATCGTGACGGGTGTCTTGGGGAGTGGAATCGTCGGCACGGGGATCGTCGGCACGGGGATCGTCGGGTTCGTCAGGACCAGGTCGTCGGCTGGGTCCGGATCGGTTCCGGGGTCGGTGCCGAGCAGTTCGACGCATCCGTCGCTGTTCGTGGCGAAGGTGTGCACGTCACCGTTCTCGAAGTCCCGGACCAGCACGTGTTCACGGGACTCGACGTTGACGCTTCCGACGATGGCAGCGAAGCCGTCCGCAGCGGGGATGACCGCCTCTGAGGTGATGCCATTCTCGATCACTCGCAGCGTCCATGGCTGGCCGCCACCGGCGTACGCCTGAACGGAGTCTGGCTCGGCGTCGCCGTCTGTGTCGAAGAACTGCGGGTACATCGAGTCAGGAATCGGCGGGATGGGGCCGAATTCGCCGCACGGGGCGCCCACCGTCGTGGGAGGCGCAGCGGACACGGTCGTCGTCGGAACGGAGTCAATGCCCCGCGCCGTTTCTGTGGCGACGGGTGCGGCAGTGTCGGCTACTTCGGAGGCCGGTTCGGCTTCCACCGGTGAGGAAGTGGCCGTTGTCGGACCACACGCCGTTCCGAGCAAAGCCACTGCAGCGGCGAGTGGGGCGAGGCGAGCGAGCGGGAAGGACCGGGCAGCGTTGCAATGTTGGTTCGTCATATGAGTCCAGAGCGCACTGGTCAGCCGATCTTGCAGTTTTGTTTCGATCTCTCGATTTCTTGTCGAGTGGGGAACCATGGCGGAATGCCGAGCGTCACAACGCCATGAGAAACAACAGCGTGAACAAGTTTCTGGTCGCAGCGGTGGCCTCCGGGTTGGTGATCGCCTCGTGCGGTGGCTCGGACGATGCCAGCGACGGCGGAATCGCAGGTGAAGAAGCTCCGGCAGAAGTCGACGGCGACGCCGATATCGGTACCCGTGCCGACGATGCCGAGGAATTCCTCGTCGACACACCCCGCGAGGTGCAAGAAGAGGACGGCGGGGGTGAGTCAGCATCAACCGAAGCTCCAGCTGAAACCGCTCCTGCCACCGAAAACGAATCCTCGGCACAGGATGAGTTCGCCGCTGATGCCGAAGAGCGCCTCGTCGAGGAATCTGGGGAGAATTCCGACGTCGACGGTGGCCTGTTCGCACCGGAGCAGGGCGATGTCGATGCACCAGCATCCGAGGACACGTTCGTCGACACCCGCTTCGAGGACTACGGGTATCGCGACTTCATCCTGACAGCGCGAGATGACACGTCGACCTTCGCACTCGACGTCGACACCGGCGCCTTCACGATTGGCCGACGGGCCATCGAGAACGGCAGCCTGCCGCCTCGTGAGTCGGTACGCCCGGAGGAGTACATCAACGCATTCGACTACGACTATCGAGCACCCCGATCCGGCCTGGACATCAGCGTTCACGGAGGGCCCTCGCCGTTCAACAACCGCAATCATCTCGTTCGAGTCGGCGTGCAAGCAGAGATCGTCGACGACGAAGACCGCGGCCCAGCAGCACTGACCTTCGTCATCGACACTTCTGGGTCAATGGATCGCCCTGACCGCCTCGGCCTTGTCAAGCAGTCACTGCTCACGCTCGTGGCGCAACTCGATCGCACGGGTACCGCTGACGACACCGTCGCGATCGTCACCTACAGCGACACCTCCGGCGTTGTCCTCGAGCCGACTGCCATGGCCGACAAGCGCGACATCATCGATGCGATCAACGATCTGGGCCCGGGTGGCTCGACCAACCTCGAAGCCGGCCTGCGAGAGGGCTACGACCTGGCTCGTGAGGGATTCCAACGTGGTGGCATCAACCGTGTGATTCTCCTCTCCGATGGTGTTGCCAACTCAGGGCAGACCGATCCGGACGCCCTGGCGGCGCTGATCCGAGATGACGCTGACCGGGGGATCCACCTCGTCACGGTGGGCTACGGAATGGGCGATTTCAACGACATCACCATGGAACAACTCGCCGACAAGGGCGATGGCTTCTACGCCTACGTCGACACCGAAGACGAGGCCGACCGTCTCTTCGAAGACGAGTTGACGTCGACCCTGTTGACCGTGGCGAAGGATGCCAAGATCCAAGTCCAGTTCGATGAGGACATCGTCGAGGCCTACCGATTGATTGGCTTCGAGAACCGCGGCATCCGCGACAGCGACTTCCGCAACGATGACGTCGACGCCGGTGAACTCGGAGCCGGACACCAGGTGACCGCCATCTACGAGATCGAGCTGGAGGAAGGGGTATCGCTCAACGACAGGGCCGAACTCGGCACGGTCAACCTGCGCTGGGAAGACCCGGCAAGTGGTGAGGTCATCGAAATCGACGAAGACATCGACCTTCGCGACATCGAGGAACGCTGGGCGAACACACCCGACGACTTCCAACTAGCAACGGTCGTCGCGACACTCGCCGAGAAACTGCGTGAGAACCCCTATGCCGACGACGTCGATGTCGAGGATCTGGCGGTGGAGGCCGAACGGCTCGCCGAGGCCTACGGCACAGACAGCGTCGACGAACTCGCCGACCTCATCGCCCGGGTCGCCCGCCTGAGCTGACGAGAATCGGAAGGCACGGCCTCCGGGGACCGTCCGTAGACTCGCGGCCTATGCCGGCAACCGACCTGGACCAGATCGTCTCCCTCTGCAAGCAACGCGGCTTCGTGTACCAGTCCGCCGAGATCTACGGCGGCTTCCGTTCCACGTACGACTACGGGCCCCTCGGTTCGCTGCTGTTGCGCAACGTGAAGGACGCCTGGATCCGGTCGATGGTGCAGCAACGCGACGACGTCGTGCTCATCGACGCCGCGATTCTCGGCCCACCGCAGGTCTGGGAGACGTCCGGCCACTTGGGCAACTTCTCTGACCCGCTCGTTGACTGCACGAACTGCAAGAACCGCTTCCGGCTCGACAAGCTCGACGATCCCGACACCTGCCCGTCGTGTGGAAAGACGAACACCTTCACCGAAGCTCGTGAGTTCAACCTCATGTTCAAGACCCAGGCCGGCCCGGTCGAGGGTGCTGGAGCTGACGCCTATCTCCGTCCGGAAACGGCGCAGGGCATGTTCACCAACTTCGGCCACGTGCTCCAGACGAGCCGTAAGAAGCCGCCGTTCGGCATTGCCCAGGTCGGCAAGAGCTTCCGCAACGAGATCACCCCGCAGAACTGGATCTTCCGTACCCGCGAGTTCGAGCAGATGGAGATGGAATTCTTCGTCCCGCCGGAGGACAGCGAGAAGTGGTACGAGTACTGGTGCAAGGAGCGTCTGAACTGGTACATCGAGCACGGCATCCCGGCCGACATGGTCATGTTGCGCCCGCACGACGCCGACGAACTCTCGCACTATTCGACCGGCACGTCCGACGTCGAGTTCAAGTTCCCGTGGGGCTTCGACGAGCTCGAAGGCATCGCCAAGCGCACCGACTTCGACCTCAAGGCGCACGCTGCTGCGTCGGGGGAGAAGCTCGACTACTTCGACCCGCAGACGCAGGAGCGGTATGTCCCGTTCGTGATCGAGCCGGCCGCTGGAGCGACCCGCGCGATGGCTGCATTCCTGCTGGCGGCGTACGATGAGGACGAGGTCAACGGTGAGAAGCGCACCGTCCTGCGCCTGCACCCGCGCCTTGCCCCGTACAAGGTCGCCGTGCTGCCGCTGAGCAAGAAGGACACGCTGACGCCGCTCGCGCACGAGGTTCGCAAACTCCTTGCTGAGCGCTACATGGTCGACTACGACGAGACGCAGAACATCGGCAAGCGTTACCGCCGACAGGATGAGATCGGTACGCCACTCGCGGTCACGGTCGACTTTGACTCGCTCGACGACAACGCGGTGACCATCCGCGATCGTGACACGACCGAGCAGGTCCGGGTCCCGATCGACGAGTTGCTGGCCACGGTGTCGGGCAAGCTCGGCTTCTAGACCGACACCATCTGCCTGGGCCATCGCGACAACCAGCACAACAACAACCAGCAGCACATGAGCGTCACCTACCTCGACAAGATCCTTGCTCGCCATCGTGAGATGGCTTCGGCCGACACACGTTCGATCGGGTTCCTGATCGACGAGGCGAAGGCGATGCCTGCAACGCGCGGGTTCCGCTCCGCGCTGGCGGACCGGGCCAACCTCGGCGTGATCGCGGAGATCAAGCGGCGGTCCCCGTCGAAGGGCGACCTGAACATTGGCCTCGACCCCGCCGAGTGGGCGCGGGTATACGAGGCCGGGGGAGCGTCGTGCCTGTCGGTCCTGACCGACGTCGAGGGCTTCGGCGGTTCGGTCGACGATCTCCACGCGGCCCGATCGGCCTGTTCGCTTCCGGTGCTCCGCAAGGACTTCACGGTCAGCGAACTCGACGTGCTGGACGCTCGCCTGATGGGCGCTGACTGTGTGCTCCTCATCGCCGCTGCCCTCGACGCCGCCCAGCTCGCAGGCTTCCATCAGCTCGCCACCGAAGTCGGGCTGGACGTACTCGTCGAGATTCACGACGAGACTGAGCTGGAACATGCGCTCGCGGCGGACGCAACACTGGTCGGTGTCAACCAGCGTGATCTCGTCACGTTCCAGGTCGATCACGAACGAGCAATTCGGATGGGCGGCGTCATCCCTGGAACCGCGGTGAAGATCGCCGAGTCAGGTGTGCGTGACGCAGACGACGCCCGTTCGCTCGAAGCTGCTGGCTACGACGCAGTGCTTGTTGGCGAATCGCTGGTCACCAGTGACGACCCGAAGCAGGCGATCATCGACCTCGTTGGCTGACCAGACGACTTGGTGCCAGGCACCAAGTCGTCGCCTACTGTTGCCGCATGTTGACCGACACGCTCGACCTGACCGCCGAACAGTTCGCTGAGGGAACGGGTTGGGAGGTCAAGCCGCAGGGCGCATGCAAGGCTGAGGTCTGTGTTCCGCTTGGCGGAGGCGACTTCGACCTCCAAGTCGCTGCGGGCCGCTTGGGCATGGCGATCGTGGTGGACGCCGATTCCGGCAAGTTCGCGATCGGGCCCGAGTCGCTCGGCGACCGTGCGTTGGCCACTGCACAGTCACCCGAACTCATCCTGAACGACCTCGACGGCAATGAGTTTCGGCTGTCCTCGCTGCGTGGCAACAAGGTCGTGGTCGTTTCCTGGGCGCCCTATTGAGGTTGCTCATTCGATCTGCCAGGTTGGCAGACACTCCGTGACGAACTCCATGACTCGGGCCTCGAGGTCGTGACGGTGTCGCTCGAACTGAGCGGACCCGACGCATCGCGCCGTTACATCGAGGCCGGTCATGCTGCCGCCCCGGATGCGGCGTCCAAGCACCCGTCGCTGCTCGACCCGACACATCAGCTCGACGCGTTGTTCGGCGTGGTCAACATCCCGAATGTCATCTGGATCGACGAGGAGGGCGTGATCGTGCGTCCTCCGGAGCCGGGTTGGCCAGGCGGCCGCCAGGAGTTCCCGAAGGAGATGATGTCGAGCATGCCCGATCTCGGTCGTGCGAATGGTGCTCCCGAAGAGCCCGAAGATGGCCCTGGAATGTGGGCGGTACTCGGTTCGGGCCAAGACCGTCTGTCGTATCCGGATGCGATTCGCGACTGGGTGGCCAATGGGCCCGAGAGTCGATTCGCGATGTCGCCGAGCGATGTCGTCGCTGCATCACAGCCGCGCGACGCGGCCATGTCCGAAGGTGCTGCTCACTTCGAATTGGCCAACCATCTGTGGCGCGCAGGCAACAAGGATGCTGCAATCGAGCACTTCAACGCATGCCATCAGCTGCAGCCCGACAACTGGACGTATCGGCGCCAGGCATGGTCATTGGTCGGCAACGATCGCGTCGGCGGTGACTTCGGACGATTCGTCCAGGGGCCGGTCGTCGGCGAAGAGGATGACTGGCCGTTCGCGTCCGACTTTCGGTCCGAGGTTTCCTCACGCGAGGTCGGTAGCTACTACCCGTCCACGCTGTGACGATCCGGTGAGTCTGTGCCTGGCACAGACTGACCGGTCAGTTCTGTAGTTCGCGTCGGCCGGTCATGATCAGGATGCGCTGGTAGAGGCCGGCGGGGAGCCGTGACACGATGTCGAACACTTTGGCGTCGGGGCCGATCAACGCTCGGCGACGGTTGCGCTCGACGGCCTTGAGGATCTGACGTGCGGCTTTCTCCGGGCTGCTGATCGTCATCTTGTCGAAGTCGGCTTGCATCGTTGTGGGGTCCTGCCCGATTGCTTGCAGTGTGTCGTCGCTCCGGCCACTGTTCACGATGTTGGTCTTGATGCCACCCGGATGGATCGTCGTGACCGACACGTTCGACCCTTCGATCTCGAGTTCCATCCGGAGCGCATCGGTGAACCCGCGCACCGCGAACTTGGCGGCGTTGTACGCCGATTGCCCGGGCACACTCACGAGTCCGAACACACTCG
>RCMY010001669.1_pt1 | contig 20791 bp, 27 predicted proteins | sample 2041341 | NCBI WGS metagenome assembly RCMY01 (sample SAMN09708234, study PRJNA481090) | Marine sediment metagenome, whole genome shotgun sequencing project.
ACCTTCATGTACCACCCTCATGCCGACGAGATGGTGCAGATGGCGATGGGAATGATGGGTATGTTTGTCGTCCATCCCAAAGACCCGACATTCATGCCCGTGGACCGCGATTTCCTGATCATGCTGAACGCCTTCGACATTGATCCGGGCACCTATGTGCCGCGCATCATGACGATGAACGACTTTAACCTATGGACCTGGAATAGTCGGATATTCCCCGACATTGACCCACTGGTTGTGAACCGTGGGGATAAAGTGCGGGTGCGCGTTGGTAACCTGACGATGACCAACCACCCGATCCACATGCACGGCTATGACTTCAAGGTGACCTGTACCGACGGCGGCTGGGTTCCCGAAAGCGCGCAGTGGCCAGAGGTGAGCATCGATATCCCGGTGGGGGCGATGCGGGCTTATGAATTCACGGCAGACCACTTGGGCGATTGGGCGATCCACTGCCACAAGTCGCACCATACGATGAACGCGATGGGCCACGATGTACCAACGTTTATCGGTGTCAACAAAACCCAATTGACGCAAAAGATACGCCAATTCCAACCGGAGTATATGCCGATGGGCACCGCGGGCATGGGCGATATGGGCAAAATGACGATGGAGCTGCCAGAAAACACCATCCCCATGATGAACGGCTGGGGCAAGCATGGCCCGATCGAAATGGGCGGCATGTTCTCGGTCGTCAAAGTCCGCGAAGGGATCGAAGCAGACGATTACTCCGATCCCGGCTGGTACGACAACCCTCCGGGCGAGCAGGCATACGAATGGACGGGCGAATTGCCAGAGTTTGCAACCAACACCAGCCCGAAAACCATCCTAACCCCTAAACCAACCCAGAAGGGCTAAGGCAGCCCTTTGGTCACACAAATCACCCAAACTTACAGGAACAAACAATGAAAAATCTACTTTTGACAACCGCAATTGCGTTCACTCTTTCTGCACCGGCATTTGCCGCTGGCAGCCACAGTGGTGGCCATGATGAAGCCAAGGTCGACAACCATGCTGCAGATCATGCTGCTATGATGATGGTTGGCAAGCCCGGCACGGCGGAAGATGTTGACCGCACTCTGGACGTTATGATGCGCGAAACCGATGACGGTGAGATGATCTTTGAGCCCGCCAGCTTTGACATCAAACCCGGCGAAACCATCCGCTTCAAGGTCAAGAATGCCGGTGAACTGGAGCATGAGTTCGTTCTGGATACGATGGAACAAAACGTCGTGCACAAGGCCATGATGGCAAAAATGGATATGGAGCACGACGATCCAAATTCCATCCGTCTCGATGCTGGCGGTGAGGGTGAGGTCATCTGGACCTTCGCGAACGAAGGCACCTTTGAGTTCGCATGCCTGATCCCCGGTCACTACGAATCCGGCATGCACGGCCCGATCACCGTCTCGATGGAAATGGCACCAGCCGACATGCAGATGGCTCAAGCAGACGTAGAATACACCAAAGGCACCATAAAGAAGATTGATGCAAAAGGTGGCAAGGTCACAATCAACCACGGCCCTCTGCTGAACCTTGATATGCCGGCAATGACGATGGTGTTCCGCGCCGACGAAGAGTTGATCGCCAAAATGTCGGCAGGTCAGGATATCGAGTTCGTCGCCGAGCCAGTCAAAGGCAAGCTGACGGTCACGCAGCTTAAGTAAACGGCAAAGGGGGGGGCGGTGCGTGTCACCGCCTCCTTTATTTCCATTGGTTTTTCAAAGGGCGGGACCGGCAACGCCGTCCTGTTCCTTGATGCATCTCTAATCGGAGCGAAAATGAAATCTTTGATACTGACTTTGACGCTCTTCTTAACTTTCAGCCTAAACGCTTGGCCTGCAGAGGCCAGCACCGGCCTTGGAGATAAGCCACACACGCGGCCCTATGACCATCCGGGGCATATTGCAATTGGTACGCCTAGTTCAGCTGCTGAGGTCAGCCGCACGATTGAAGTCAACATCAAGGAAACCGAAAGCGGCTATATGCTGTTTGAGCCTGATGCCATTCATATTGAAAAAGGCACTGTTGTGCGCTTTGTGATCAATAATTCCGGCTCTCTGGACCACGAGTTTTTCCTGGGGTCGTTTGATGAGATCGGTAAGCACCAGCAATGGATGCGCCAGCACCCAGATATGGCGCATGATGATCCAAATGCAGTCGCAATTCCGAGTAGAAAGACCGCAGTATTAGATTGGAATTTTTCAGAAATGCTCAACTTGGAATTCGTTTGTCTGGTCCCGGGTCACCGCGAAGCAGGCATGTGGGGTGTCATCATCGTACATGATCACCTTTCGCCAAAATCAAAGGGCTGAGGGGCTGCTAAGTGTCTCTTTCAGATCAATATCATATTTTTGTGCACGATGTCTCCTCGGCATTTGGTTACGACTACAATGACGCTACCCCAGACTGGGTGCATCCCTTCATCCACCTGATCTTGGTGCTGGCACCGGCATTGTTGACCGGAGTCCTCGCGTATCTCATAGCTCAGGGTTTTACTAGGTTTTGGTTCCGTGAAAAGTCAGTAAAGCCCCGACTGGAAAGTATTCGTGGCCTAGATCCTGGCCTTTTTAGCTCTGTCTTGCGCCACTCTAAAAAACAACAGGCCCTGATGATCGTCATGAGTCTGATTGCCATGCCGATCCTCTATGCGACATTGGAACTGCCAAAGCAGATTGTGAACAATGCGCTGAACTCTGACCGATTTCCTGTCGCATTTTTGGGGTATGAATTTGATCAGGTGGCTTTCCTGTTGATACTCTGTGGTCTGTATCTGGTTGCCATCATCTTTAGCGGGCTAAACAAGTATGCGCTGAACGTGTTCAAAGGCTACGTTGCAGAACGGTTTTTGCGTCGTTTTCGGCTGCTGGTCTACCGGCAATGGCGCAGAGATCCTGAAGCAAGAGATCAAAGTGAAATTGTGCCGATCCTTGCTCAGGAGGTTGAACCTGTTGGAGGTTTTGCGGCCGATGTCCTCACGTTACCGGTCCTGCAAGGCGGAACGCTCGCAACCATTTTATTGTTCATGTTTATGCAGGATCCGGTGTTAGGTGCCGCTGCGTTGACTGTCTTGCCCATTCAGCTCGTCTTGCTTCCAAAGCTTCAGCGCCGGGTAAACGTGCTGTCGCGGACGAGGATTGCGGAGGTTCGGCAGTTGGGCAGGCACCTGAGCGACCAGCTTAGGGCGGAAGCTCAAGGGGCATCTCCAATTGCACCGACAAGCGCGAGTTTTCGTGAGTTGGAGCAGGTGAGACGGCGAATTTTTCAATTGAAGTTCTTTATCAAGGCACTGAACAACTTTCTGACAGCGCTGACGCCTTTCTTGTTCTACTCGCTGGGAGGGTACTTCGTCATAGATGGGCGGATCAGCTTAGGGGCGCTCGTTGCCGTGCTTGCAGCACACAAAGACTTTTCAGCGCCCCTGAAAGAGCTGTTTCGTTATTATCAGACCCTTGAGGACACCCGGATCAGGTATCAGGAAATCACGACGTTCTTCACAAAGGCGAGGCCGCAACGGCAGCCAACGCTGATCACCAAAGTCTCGCTGGCGGTAGCGAACGGATGAATTAGAAATGGCGTGATTGCGCAATCCGAAGTCGCGATCAAAAGGATGGTCGCAAACATCACATACTTGAGCAGAAATGGAAAAAGACTAATGAAATGGGGTTCGATTTTTTTTGCGCTGGTCGCGGCGCTGGCGGGCGTCTGGTACGTAAATCAACCTTCTGGAAGGGACAGACAGGCCAGTGTGGAAAATGCTACAGCGCTAACTGCTGATGCGATTGTTGCGGTAGCTATACCCGCCACTTTCTCTGAAGAAGAGCAGATCGGAAAACGAGCGTATGAAGCTGTTTGCGCAAAATGCCATGGTACCAACGCGCAGGGCAAGCAAGGGATAGCGCCACCCCTTGTTCACAAGATCTACGAACCTGGTCATCACGGCGATATGGCGTTTGTTCTGGCCGCACAAAACGGAGTTCGCGCGCATCACTGGAAGTTTGGCAATATGCCAGCTGTCGAAGGTGTCACGAAGGCTGATGTTCTGGGCATCGTGGCATATGTGCGCGCGTTACAAAGAGAAAACGGGATCAACTGATACTATGAATGAGCATTGTCGTACTGAATCCAGAACATTGAGGTGGGAACAGACACTGCGGTTTGTGTGTTCCGCTAGTTGAGTTGTTGGGCCTGATATCCAGGCCTTCAGCAGTACGACCGGGAACAGGGTCCAGATCATGCCGATCACTGCGATGATCTCAAGCGCCTGACTTGTCCACCGTTCAATCTCGCCGTGCATGCCGAACCGGGCGCTGTGCAGAATCGGCAGAAAAGCCGCCTGTACGGCGATGCCCAGAACCCATGCCACCATGACGGGCGTGTTACTCCAGCCTTGCTCACAGGCGATATCCTGCATGCCATAGACCGAACTAAACAAGGCGAGCCACACCACCATAGGCCCGAAAAGGCGCAGCACATCGATCTTGATATGAACGCCGGCGCATAGGCGGCGACCAGCGCAACCAGTGTAACTACAGTGGCATAGTCGATCCACAGCCCCACAATCCGGACCTCGCCCTGCCGTCAGGCAGACAGGAATCCCGCCGCCGATCTGGCGATGGCATATCCCGACATCAGGGCCGCGAGGGCGGCGTGGAACAGCGCAAAAAAGCCGATGATCCACAGTGTGGCATCATGGGCGTGGCGGGGGCATTGCCAAGTTGATCACGGCTTTCCGTCGGGATAGGAGATCATCATGAGAACTTTGCCAAGAATGCCGCGCCTGAAGGACTTTCGTTTTCCCCGCGAGATCATCTGCTACGCCGTCTGGGCTTACCATCGGTTTGCATTCAGGACGGCCGATGTCGAGGATCTGCTTGCCGAACGCGGCGTGGTCGTCAGCTGGGAGACCATTCGGCTATGGGAGAACCGGTTTGGGCCCCATTTTGCCAACTGAATCCGAAGGGATCGGTCGGCACCTGCAGACAAGTGGCATCTCGACGAGGTGGTGCTGCCGATCAACGGTCTGAAATACTGGCTTTGGCGGGCGGTCGACGCAGACGGAGCTGTGCTCGACATTCTCGTTCAGCCACAGCGAAACGCGAAAGCTACACGACGTTTCCTGCAGCGGCTTATCTCCCAATTTGGCAACCCGCGCGTTGTGATCACAGACAAGCTCCGCAGCTATTTCAAGCCAGTCCGCAATCTCGCGCCGGGCGCAGATCATCATGCGCATAAAGGCCTCAACAATCTGATCGAAGGGTCACACCGGCCGACGCGGCGACGGAAAAAAGATCATGGGAAGATTCAAATCGCCGGGGCAGGCGCAAAGGTTCGTTGCTGCTCACGACCAGATCAGCATCATCGTCCGCCCGCGCCGCTACCGACTTTCCACCATCTCCTACCGTCATGCCAGAGCCGATGCCTTCGGCCTGTGGGACGGCTATGCGGCCGAGATGACGGCCTGATTGCGAGAAGTCACCACCCTTGCAATCTAAGTCAAACAACTTGGCAATGCCCTCTCGGGCATTCGGCGTCTGGCATGATCGCGTGGCCTTTCATCTCCTGACCGATCGCGCATCACAGAATGCCTACCTATAGGCTGAAATTAGCAACCACGCCTAGCTCGATCGTGATCATGGCCACTTTTGACCAAGACGGACCGAACGGTGCAGCAACCTGCCAGTGCAGCGCTACGCCTCAGCCGACTTCGCAAAACGCATCGGGCCATCTTTTCGACCGCTGGAAACACAAAAGGTTGGCCAACGGACGCCCGGCGGCAAGACCCAGCGATTTCAATATTCAGTGTTAGAGGCGGTATGATTCAACCGGATGCCCCCCAGTCAGAATGAATAAGGAAAGCCTCACGTTAACTCGATGACGTTCCGACGTCCTTGGCGCGATGACCGGGCTTCCCGTCTTTACCAGTCCCTCCAGTGGCAAGAGGGGTTTCATTCTTTGCGTCGATACGTAACCTTGCTCAGGCATGAGGGGGCACAACATACATGACGACATTGATCGCCATCATCTTGATTTCTGCGTTTTCGATCCTGTTCACTGCAGCATTGCGTGCCGGTGCCGGAGCGCTGAATACAGCCGCGATCACCTACCCCCAGCAGCGCCCGGTACTGGGCGGAAACGATCCTGAAACGCACGCATGGCAGCGCTTTCATGTACGGTATTACACCATGACCCTGCTATTCGTCGCCTTCGAGATGGAGATGATGTTCATGTACCCTTGGGCCGTGGTTTTCGTAGAAGAAGGCCCCAAGGCGCTGGCAGAGATGGGCATGTTCTTGGTCATCTTATCGGTCGGGATCGTCTACGGTTGGCGGGAGGGTATATTCCGGTGGGAATGAACTGGCTTGCAAAAATAGCGGGGCTGGCCGAGGTGCCGGTGTTCGTGGCGATTGGTGAGGGAGCCCCTGCCGATACCGCGAGTGTGCTGTGCAACAATTCCGAATTGCGCAGTGTGGAGTCTCCGCGTGCCGCAGCGATTTTGCTGGTAGTGGGCACGGTACCGGATGCTCTTCTTGCGCAACTGCACCGTTTGCATGACCAAATGCCACATCCCCGTGCCACCGTGCTTTGGCAATCTCGCAATCAGTTAACCGCTGCAACGTCCATCGGTAAGGGCAAAGATGTCGGTGACGCATTGCGGACTATCCACAAAGGTTTGCTGGCTGGTAGTTTCGATACCGAACCTGATATCCTACCAGACGCCCCGCCAAACGAATGGCGCGGGATTGGGCCGCACGGTCAAGGTGGCAAAGGCATGATGGGCGGCACGCCTTATGGGAGGCCGATGGCGATGACTTCAGCCGACCTGCGCGATGGGTTGGAGTTGGACGTTTATACCGCTGATTTTGGTCCGTTTCTACCTATGTTGCCGCCCGGACTTGTCCTGACGCTCACGCTCCAAGGTGATGTGATACAAGGCGTCGCGGTGGTGCATCCGCCATTCGCAACCCAAGAAAAGCGCGGTTGGATCCTATTAAATCTTCTGGGTTTGCCCGCGCTGGCCGAAAGGTTGCTGGGGGCCAGTCACGTAAGCGATGCGACGCTAAAACGGCTCATTCGTTTATCAGGCGCGCGAGCTGCGATCCCCAAAGGTCTGGGCCGCACCCACGACGGGTCGGATGTGCGCACACGGTTTGACATACTGACCGGCACCCCGGAGCACGCCATGGACGTGCATGCTCACCAGACGGGCCTTGATGATCTGTTGATCGGCCTTGAATGGCACGAAGCGATGCTGGTGCTGAACAGTTTCGACAACGCGATCTTGCGTGCCATTTGCGCCAATACCACTGATCCCGAGCCGGCTAAGGGAATGGAGAGCGGCATGGATCACGGTGCCCATGCAGGCCACATGTCATGAGCTTTGCAATCACCTTTATCGCAATGCTCACATTTATGATCTTCGGGGTGCTTTTCGCCGCGATACTCGATGCATCTCTCTACCGCCGGATCGCCGGTCGCGCCGGACACTCAATGCTTATGCCGCTCTATGCCGCTGCCGCGCATCTGTCTCGGCAGCGCCTAACGACCGAGGCTCCAGATCGAATGAACTGGTACCTGTCTATCTCGGGATTTCTGGCGCTTGGTGCCATCGGCCTCGCTGTCGTACCGCTCGGCCCGCAGTCTGCGGTGATCGGCATAGAAACCAGCGTGGTGCTTTGGGGTGCGTGTGAGTCCCTTGTGGTCGTCCTCGTCTTTCTGCACGGCTGGTCGCCGAATTCCCCGCTCGCTCTGATCGGGGCCTATCGCTATGTCGCGATCGGACTTCCGATCATGCTGCTAAGCATGTTTGTGTTGATCGCCGCCGCCCTGCCAGCAGAGTCGCTCGATCTAAGGGCTATCGTGGCGTCGCAAGAAGGGCTGTGGAACGTCATCCGCCAGCCGCTCGGATTGCCGCTTTTTCTGCTGCTGGGTCTGTCACTTACGCTGCGCGGCCCGTTGGACTATGCCGATAGCGCTGATCTTGCGGGCGGCACATCGATCGAGGATTCAGGTGCCAACCGGGCGGGGTGGCAGGTGGCAAGATTGTCCATGCTTGTCGGCTTTTCAGCCGTTGCGGCCTCGGCGTTTCTGGGTGGTTATCTTGGGCCAATAATTCCGGGTATTGTCTGGCTGGCGTTGAAAACTTTGGTCATAATGGCGGCCATCATTGCATTGGGGCATCTGCTGGCACGCATGCCTGTCGCGCGGATGCTCGGGCTGATCTGGAAAGTGCTGCTACCCATCGCTTTCCTTGATTTGCTGCTTGCCGGACTGGTGGCACTCGCATGACTGATATTGCTTTCTATACGCTCTCTGCCATTGCTCTCTGGAGCGGATGGCGCGTGTTTCGGGTCGATTCGATGATCCGCGCGACGTTTGCATTGATGGTGTCGTTTATCTGTGTCGGTGGCATCGCGCTTTTGATGTCTGCCGATTACATCGGCATCGCCACCGTCTTTATGATGGCGGTCGAGATGATGGTCATGGGCCTATTCATGGTGATGTTCATGATGAACCCCGCAGGGCTGAACCCGATGCAAATGGTGCATCAGTACCACCTGTCGATTGGTGCAGGTATCGTGGCCTTCATAGGTCTTTCGGCCGCGGTGCTGGCGACTGACCTGCCACATAATCCATTGCCTGCTGGGCGCGATACCATGCGCGATCTGGGCATAGAGCTGCTGGGCGGTTCGATGCTGATCTTCGAGACGGCAGGGGTCACCCTATTGGCCACCATGCTCGGCGCGGTCATCTTATCAAGCCGCCACGGGCGGTTTGGCAGTTCGGACGAAGGCTCCCTGCCGCCGGGATTGGAGCCGGGAGGGGAACCTGCCGGGCGCAAGGTCGAAGCAGGCGGAGGCCATGGCGGCCATGGTGGACACTCTGGGCATGGCATGAAGATAGAAGACACGCCCCCGCACGGAGACATGGGCGATATGCATCACAATATGTCAGATGATGCACCGATGGATCACGGAGATCATGCTGCGAGCCACGAAGATGCCGCGCCTATCAAGCACAGTCATGATCACGCTCCGACCCCGCACAAGGGTCACGGCACCATGCCGAAGAAGGAGCACTGATATGACCTTGACCGCCATACTTATCGTCGCATCGGCGCTTTTCGGGATCGGGCTGTTCGGGGCGCTGTCACAGAAATCCTTTGTGATGCTGATGATGGGTTTGGAACTGATGTTGAATGGCACCCTGCTTGCAGCCGTCGGGTTCTGGGCATTCACGCTCGAAGGAGCCCCCAAGGGACAATTGCTTGCGATCCTTGTGATGGCGGTGATGGCGGTCGAACTGGCCATCGGTTTTGCATTGGTCGTCGCCGTCTATCGCAAACGTCAAGCCGACGTGGTCGAAGCTCTCGGAACGCTGAAAGAATGACTCTCTGGCTGCTCCCCCTCTTGCCCATCGTGGCAGGCGTGATCATCGCCGCGATAGGGGATCGGTCCCGCGGCTGGCTGGGGTTTCTGGCCGTTGCGATGCTGGGCGCGACCTTTGGCATTGCGCTGCTTGCTGTCACCCAAGACTGGACCGCGTCGCTGATCTGGACAGATGCTATCCGGCTTTCGGCAGCCTTTACGCCAATCTCAGCGGCTGTCGCGCTGATGGTACCGGCCGTAGCACTTGCTGTCGTTTTTCACGCCACACAGCATGAAAGGGCGCAGGGGCTGGGACGGCTGACCGGCATCATGATCCTGTTTACCGGCGGCATGGAACTCGTGGTCGTTGCCAGCGATCTTTTGACACTGCTCATCGGGTGGGAGCTGATCGGTGCCTGTTCGTGGGCCCTCATCTCGCACAAGTGGCGAGACATCGAAAGCCCGCGCTCGGGTCTCTATGCCTTTGTGATGACGCGGTTTGGCGATCTTGGTCTGTTTGCCGCTGTCATGGCGCTGTTCGCCGCAACCGGATCGTTCGATTATGCCGAGATCGCGACGCTCGACGGGCCGCTCCAATGGATCGTGGCCTATGGCATTCTGTTATCTGCCGCATCCAAGGCTGGACAGGTCCCATTCGCACCTTGGCTGTTCCGCGCGATGGCTGGCCCCAGTTCGGTTTCGGCCCTGCTCCATGCGGCGACGCTTGTTGCGGCGGGGGTCTATATCATCGCGCGGCTGGAGCCGTCCTTGGCGCTCGTCCCCGGTTTCAGCGTCACCGCAATAACGATAGGGCTGATCACCGCGCTCGCGGGCGGTATCACCGGCGTGTTGCAAAACCACGCCAAACGGTTGCTCGCCGCCTCAAGCTCGGCGCAGCTTGGCTTCATGTTTGTGGCTGTCGGCGCGGGGTATCCGGTTGTCGCAGTATTGCATCTGATCGTACACGCCACCTTCAAGGCCCCGCTGTTTTTGTCAGCGGGCCTCGCCGGCGATGCGGCGGGCGGCTACCGGTTGGATAAGATGATGTTGGGCCGGTCGATGCCTTGGGTCGCAGTGCTGACGGCAATTGCAGCGGTCGGGCTTGCCGGTTTGCCAGTCGCCGGCGGGGGCTGGAGCAAGGAAGAGATCATCAAGGCTGGCGAACACGCAGGGATCTGGCTGACACTGGCGGTGATGATCGGCGGTGCACTCAGTGCGGCTTATGCCACGCGTTTTGTGCTGCTGGCCTTTGGATGGCGCGGTGACGACGAGCAGTCCATGGAGACGCCCGATTGGGCCGAAACAATCGGGCTGGCACTCCTCGCGGCACTGACCTTGGCAACGAGCCTGTTGTGGTATCCGCCCTTATCCGAGGCCATTGCCGCTGCTTTGGACAGTACGCTTCCGAAAGGCAGCATACTAATGTTCGGCCTTTCTCTGACCTTCGTTGCTGCTGGACTTTTAGGGGGCGTGTATTTGGTGCGTCGCTATCCGGCGTTGGGTGCCAGTGGACCCACTGCCGCTGCCTCTGACTGGCTCGGGCTCCCGACGCTGATCACCGTCACTATGGTGCGGCCGGTCGATGCGCTCGCCCGTGCGGCGGCATGGGCGGATGATGCCTTGATTGACGCAGGTCCGCGCGGGGTCGTGCGGCCGGTCGATGCGCTCGCCCGTGCGGCGGCATGGGCGGATGATGCCTTGGTTGACGCAGGTCCACGCGGAGTCGCGACCTTGGGCCGCAAATGCGCGACTCTGATTGCCGAAACGGACAACCGCGTCGTCGATAAAGGGATCCGCAGCACTGCGGCGTTTGGCGACTGGCTTGCCTATGTCAGTGATCGTTTCGGAGAGGCGATGTCCGACGGTATCCCCGAAGGCAGCGCACGTCTGACCGGTATGTTAGGCCGCGATCTGCGCCGCCTGCAAACAGGCCTGTCCCACCATTATTACGCATACATCATCGGCGGTGTTATCGCCATAATCGCTATTCTCGCCGCAGGAGCATGACATGCTGACACTCGCCATCCTGATCCCGATGCTGGGCGCTTTGGCGCTGACCCTTCTTCCCGGCGTCGGCCATGCCACGGCGCGCATCATCGCGGTGGCCACCTCAACCTTATCGTTCTTGGCTCTGCTAATCGTTTGGTACCAGTTTGACACCAGCGCGGGGGCACCCGCCTTTCAGGCCTATGCCGAGGCCCCGTGGATCCCCTCGCTTGGGGTGTTCTGGCGCGTGGGCGTAGATGGCATGTCGCTGTCTTTGTCCCTGATGAGCGGCGTCCTCTTTATTGCCTGCATCGCATGGCCGATGGAAAACCCCGAACGACCGCGTGCCTATTATGCGTGGTTCCTGTTTTTGGAAGCGGCGTCGCTTGGTCTGTTCATGGTGCTTGATCTGCTGATTTTCTATGTATTTTTCGATCTCAGCCTTGTCGGGATGTTCTTTCTGATCGGGCGCTGGGGCCACGGCGATGCCCAAGGGGCCGCGCTGAAGTTCTTTATCTACACGCTCGCGGGCTCCCTCGCGATTTTGCTGGCAATCATCGGGTTGGTGCTGACGCTTGACCCGATCACCTTCGACATGCGCGCCCTGATCGCCGCGCAGCCATTGGCGGGAATGGACCTGCGCGGCGGTTTGATCCTGTTGGGGTTCATTCTTGGGTTCGCCGTCAAAGCCCCACTGTTTCCTGTGCATACGTGGTTGCCGCCCGCGCACGTCATGGCCCCCGGTCCCGTCTCGGCCATCCTCGCGGGGGTGTTGCTGAAGATGGGAACCTACGGGCTGGTACGGATCCCGTTACAGATGATGCGCGAAACGTTCGCCGAATATGCCCTCCCGCTGGCTATATTGGCACTGATTTCTATCCTATGGGGGGCCATCGTCGCCTTGGGGCAGACCAACCTGAAACGCCGCATTGCTTATACCTCGGTCAACCACATGGGTTATACCGTCTTAGGCATCGCGGCGGCTGGGGCTTTGTTGAACGGGGCAGAAGGTGCCCGCGAAATGGCGTTGACCGGCGCGGTGGTCGAGATGGTGGCGCACGGCTTAATCACTGGCGCATTGTTCCTGATCGCTGGCGGCTTTTGGACGCGCAGCGGGACCTATGACATGGACGCCTATGGCGGCCTGGCCAAAGTGGCTCCGCGCCTAACCGTCGCAGCCGTGATCGCAGCCTTTGCCAGCCTCGGGTTGCCGGGATTGGCGGGCTTTGTCGCCGAGGTGCAAATCTTCGTCGGTGCCTTCGCCGTCTTTCCGGTGATCGCCGCAATTGGCCTGTTAGGCATCCTGATCACCGCCGCGCTATTTCTGAGACTGTTGCAACAGGTGTTTTTTGGCGATCTGCCAAAAGCGCGTGAGGGCTTTGCCGACGTCAGCTTGCGAGAGGGCAGTATCCTTGCCGCACTTCTGGCGCTAGTCATTCTGATAGGCATTTATCCGCGCTGGCTTCTTGATCTGATTGGCAGCGCCTCCTCTGCCATCATAGGGGGCTGACCCGGTGCCGATTGGCGACGTATCTCCAGAAATAACCATCATCATTGCAGCGGTGCTTGCCTTGCTCTTCGCAGCGTTCGCGCCGCGTCGGATGCAGGCTGGGTCGGCGCTTATCGCCCTCGCAGGCATCGCGGTCGCCGCTATCCTTGTCCTTGAACAACTAGGCGAAACCCGTTTCACCTTTTCGGGAACTTGGGCGCTGGACGGGGCGAGCCTTTGGGCGCGGTTGATGATCCTGCTTGGCACAGCATTTTGTATTTTGATGTCTCCGGGCTGGCTCCGCACGGACCCGAGGCATGGGGAATACTACACCATCCTGCTGCTCGGCGCGCTGGGGGCAATGGCAATGGCAGGGGCCGGAGACTTATTACAGCTCACGATCGCAGTGCTGCTGTCGTCGGTTACGGGCTACACGCTTGCTGCATGGCACCGCGACTGGGCGCTTTCCGTTGAAGCTGGCATGAAGTATTTTCTGATGGGGGCCTTGGCGAATGCACTGCTGATTACCGGGGTCACGCTGATGCTGGGGCTCTTGGGGAGTACCGGATACGCTGACATCGCCGCGTCTTTGAAGCTGGGCACAGGGCTTTCGCCGCTGCTGTTCGTCGGCTTCGCGCTGACCATCACCGGCGTCGCGTTCAAACTGGGTGCGGTGCCCGCCCATGCCTGGCTGCCCGACGTGGCTGAAGGCGCACCGGTTCCGTCAGCTGCATTCCTGACCGTGGTGCCCAAGATCGGCGCGGCGATCGCACTGGCCCGCCTGGTCCAGCTTGTGCCGCCTGAATTCCTTGGCTTGCGACCCCTGATCGCGATCTTGGCAGCGGCGACGATGACGCTCGGCAATCTTGCGGCGTTTTGGCAGGAAGATATCCGCCGCTTGATCGGCTGGTCCTCGGTTGCGCAGGCGGGCTATCTGCTGATGGCAGTTACCGTTCTGGGGCTTAGTCCAGATGCTCTCACGGCTTTGCTGGCCTTCATCGCAGGCTACGTCGTCAGCAACCTTGCAGCCTTTGCAGTCGTTGCCTACCTGCGGGGCCGCACTGCAATTGCAGATTACGACGGTCTGGCTAAACGACACCCGATTGTGGCGACGGTGCTGGTGATCTCTTTCCTGTCTTTGGTCGGCATCCCGCCAACGGTCGGGTTTCTGGGTAAACTGGCCTTGTTTATGACGACGATTGACGGCGGCTATACATGGCTCGCCGTGGTGGCCGCCGCGAATACCGTTGCCTCGTTGTTCTACTATGCGCGGGTCATGGGTCGCGTCTATTTCAACGCGCCGCCTGATGACATCGCTGTGCTTGACCGCTCAAGCGGTCTGGCAATGCTGATCGGTGGCGTTTTGGTGATCGGCGGAGCCATCCTGGCAGGGAGTGCCTTCACCGCCTTTCAGATCAGCCAGCTTTTGCCGTGATGGCTGCTCTGGCTGACGGTTTGAACAGGTGAAGCGCGTTGCTTCCGTTTCCCCCAAACAAAAGAGAATGATGTGGACGCAATAAGACCTAAAGGTTCTGTCACAAAGTTTTCGTGACTTGAGTGCTTCTTGCGGTGGCTTTACTTTTGATGCTGGATAACGAGCGGCGGAGGTTATGATGGTCAATTTCAAGTGAAACCAGTTTCCGAAGGATGTGATCTTGTATGCGGTCTGGTTCTATGTCCGTTTTCCGGTGTCGTATCGTGATCTTGAAGAGATCATTGCTGAACGGGCAGTAGAGGTCGAAAATGCTACGTTGAACCGGTGGGTCGAGAAATACGCTGAACAGATGGCCACCGAGGCGCAGAAACGAAAAGCACAGCCCGCGCGATCTTGGCGGATGGATGAGATCTATATCAAGGTGAAGGGCCGCCGGTGCTACCCGTATCGGGCGGTCGACAAATTCGGGAATACGCTTGATTTCATTTTGTCGGAAACACGCGATGAAGCAGCAGCTACCCGGTTTTTCGCGCGCACCGTCCGCAACAACGGCTGGCCGGATCGGTTCATCAAGCGGATCACTCGGCAGATGAAGGGCTTCAAATCCCTTGCTTCTGCGCAAGCGACCCTTGCCGAGATCGAAACCGCGCACATGATCCGAAAAGGTCAACTCGCCGGGAAAGACCAATCCGCCGTTCAGCAGTTCAAGGCGCGCGCAGGATAAGTTTGTCCAGAGAACGGCCATTCTCAATAGTCAAAAAAGTCTGCGACAGAACCCAGCCATTTGTCTTTCCGAAAGCGGGAAAGGGCGATGCAAGGATATCGGTCGGCGGGGAGTTTGCAGCGGTTAGTATCGATCCACTCCTCGATCCGAAATTGTTTCACCGTTCCAGCCCGCCGTCGCTCCGAACTAACACTTCGATATCACCGCCTCGAAGCATTTGACGCTTGGAATAGGGCGACTGATTCCGCTTGATAACTAAAGCTTGATCTCTTTCACCCAACTTCGGTTAATGTGGTGACACCCTCTTGGGCGACCAAATCATTAGAAATTGAAAATTCAGAACAATGTTTGCTGGCAGCGCGCGCTAACCAATACTTAGAAGCGTATCCGTGAGGAAAGTATATGGTGGGAGATCAAGGTTCCGCGGGGCAGGACCTTTGCGAATGCGTCCTGCGGTATCATAATGTGAGCCGTGACAAGGGCAGAACCAGCCTTTCCAATTCCCACGTGGGTCACTGGCGTCTTGGCCAAGCGGAATGCACCCTAGATGGGTACAAACTCCGATAACGATCAACCATTCCGGCCGCTCTGCACGATCCGCATCAAGCGCAGGGTCAATGAGGTCTGCCGCGTCGTCAGCTTTGGCAAGCGCGATCTCTTCTTGGGTTCGTCGGTCAATGAAGACAGGTTTTCCGCGCCACTTTACAGTGATGCGAGAGCCAACCTGCACGCCTTCTATATCAACCCGAATTGATGACAGCGCCGTGACATCCGCGCTTGGGTTCATCGAATTGATCAAAGGCCATATGGCAGCACCGGTTGCGACAGTTGCTGTGCCAGCGGTTGCGTAGTAGAGAAAGTCGCGTCGTGCAGCTGCCGGATTTTTTTCCGCATCAGGTAGCGTGGCCTCAGCAGTAGAATTTTGCTCCGTCATGTCATGCTCCATACTTCCAGATCATCGGATCAGTCAATTTCCTAGATACCCCAGGCATAGTTTGGGATCCGACCCAATTGCACCGATACTTGGCCCAGACCGTCAATCGCTTCCAACGCGACTTTGGCAGCGGTTTCCTCATCGTTGGAATTGACAATGCCCCAGACGTCGACGCGATTGTCTGCGACAATCACACTCAGATGGACTGGGTTCAACCCTGGCACCTGCGCAAGGGCTCCCAAGACGATGTTTCGCTTCTCGTCATTGGTCGCCTTTGATTCAACTTGAACAACGGGTTGCGCAGCCATTGCCTGCAATAAATTGGCACGGCTCACAATTCCGACAAGCTGTCCGTCGTCAAGAACCGGAACTCGTTTGATGTGTTTCTCTTCAAGCAATCTGGCGATCTTGCCAACGGGAACGTCTGGTGTGACGGTGACTACACCTGTGGTCATGATATCTTTGAGATACCTGCCATGTTCCATTACGAAGCCCTTCGCATTATTTTGATCGCTGGAAAAGAGCGATAGCCACCAGGATCGGGTTTGCTCATGGGCTCCTTCCACGCGGCGCATCAAGTCCCCCTCACTCACGATGCCAGCCAGTACACCATCCTTATCGAGAACAGGAACCGCACTTATTCGGTGCTGCGACATGAGTTCGGCCCCTTGTTTCACGGTCGTGTTCGGCTCTGCAGTAACCACATTTTTGGTCATGACATCAGAAGCATTCATTTTGGATTCTCCTCCTGCTCGGTTGTCCGAAGCCACGGCGAGTTTAGTGGCGGCTTCAGCCAACTCTGATCGTAGTTTCTGTATTTATTGACGCAGCGCTTGGACGAACATTACAGCCGTGAGCGCTTGAACCAGCTTGTAAAGTTTCCGCGAGTGCGTTGAGGGCCGCGGGCTTTTGCTCCAACCAACCCGACCGCGCGGTAAATGGCGACTAGGAAAGCCCTCAATCACGGGTATTTGGATTTAGTCTGTGCAGGTACCATAGAACCAAAAGCGGCACAAAAATCCATTGCAGGATTGGAGCGAGACCTGTGCCAATGACCGGTAGGAGCGGCATTGCCCCGTCGTAGGCCCAACGAGCCGTGATCTCGGTATGGACGTACTCCAAACCGATGGTCAGCAGCAGCCCTACCGCGAAAAAGACGACCGGAGCACGCCTGCCTGGGAGCGTGAACCACCTGCGACTTCGGCCCAAGATGGCTGCACACCAGAACGCCGCGAGTGCGATTGCCAGGTCGCCCAACGTTGCCTTCAGACAAATGTATATGCCGGCAAAGTGATCCAATTGACTCAGGCTTGAGAACAAGGGTGCCTGCAGTATCTCCCACGCAAAGTGGCCCAGTAAGGACAATACCAGAAGATCAAACTCCGAAGGTAGTCGGCGAATAGGTGCAACAGGCGATGACATGGCAATCCTACTTATCTTTTTGAGTTTCAGCCATTGTGCCAATTCGTTGGCCTTTGCCCGATACTGCAAACAAGCACGTTGATCGCACTATTGTAAGCGGCACCCAATGTGATTGCCGAGATTGATCTAAGTCAAGGCGAGCAATGAAAGGAAGGGCTAGAAAAAGTACATCGGATTCGGGAAAATTATGCGTATGTGCAGACTGAAGCTAGCAAAGTGGACCGCTTGGGCGCACGCGGTGACTGTCACCGCAGCGATCTTGACGCTTCTTTTAGCTTCTTTAACTGTGGACCTTGGCATTGACCATCGCATTGAGCCCGTGCAGTCCGCCAACGAATTGGTCACCGACGCAGGAATTGTAGGCGCTCATTCAGGGCAAACTACATCTAACACCGATTGCCATTTTGGGCATAGCTGTCTTGCCCTGATTGCGCCGAGCAGCGGCTTAGTATTGCTGGGGTTGGTGGAAGCATCAGTACGCCCGATCGACCCACACTTCAATCCATTTGGAGTAGGGTACCTGTCCTTCCAACCGCCACGAATCCTTTCACAGGTCTGACTGCCAGCATCGGTTTTCCGTGCTGCACAAAACCATTTGAAAGGAGCAAAAAATGTTTGCTGAACAAAATAGCCATGTAACAGGAGTGTCGCGCCAAGACGTCGAGGCAAAACTCGTCGAATTCCGCAATCGGTTTCTCGGCTTTCTTCGTCGGCGACTGAGCAGGCCACAGGATGCCGAGGATGTCTTTCAAGACTTCTGCGTCAAAGTGCTGCGCCACCATTCACAGATCCGGAATCATAAGCGCCTTGATGCTTGGCTCGGCATCACTTTAAGGCACGCTTTGACAGATCACTACCGACGGCACGCAACGCGAAATCGCGGCGCAGCAGCCTATGCGATCGAGACCAAAGTACTCCAGCAAGAGGCGACGGATCTTGATGAACCTGCCTGCACCTGCATCGTCGCAGCGATGAAGATGTTAAATCCTTCTCAGGCCGAATTACTGACACGGATTGATTTAAGAGAGGAGCCACGCAAGTCAGTCGCTGCTGATCTTGGGCTGAGCTTGAACTCTTTGGGAGTTCGAGTGCATCGTACCAGAGCGGCGTTAAAGAAAAAAATAGCGGAGGTCTGCCCGGTCTGTGGGGAAGGCGATTTCTTGATTTGTGACTGCGACCATTCTTCTGACAAGCGGCCTTTATCGACTGCTCGCGAGTCTGAAATGCTGACGCCTGTGTAATGGCCAGGCCTGTAGCACGTCTTCTGATCTGAAAGGCTGGAAAATATGGGAGGTGCCAATGACAGGTCAGAGTCTAAGACTCCTAAGAAGGCCGCCTGGCAATCGGCTGAACTCCATTTGAGCTATCGTAATGCGCAACAATTCGACGCCCACCAGGGAATGAGTTCGTGAAAGGTCAGACTGGCTCTGATCCGGCAAGTGACCCTGAACTCGACGAATTGATATGCGAATGCATCGACATTTTTCTGTCCACGCTTCCGCCTGAACAGGCGACTATTCTTCGACGTGTCGATATCGACGGAGAGCGGCCGGAGGACGTCGCGCACAGCTTGGGGCTCAGCGCGAAAATGATAGCCGATCAACTAGGATGTGGACGCCAGGCATTGAAGGAGCGCTTCGCAGAGATGTCCCGGATCTGCCCGGAACATGGCTTGGACGGGTGCGATTGCGATCTGGCGAACCGGCCAAATCACTGACGGTGTATGTGCCTGTGTAATGTAGGGACGCCTCGGGCGTCTATACTTTGCATGAGACTCTTAGTGATGGAGAAAACGAAAATGCCGTCAAAGATCAACCCACTCAGGGCAGTGCCTGATCAACCGTCAAAAGGCTGCTGTTGCGGATCCTCTTCCAAGAGGCAAGAGGCCAATGCTGCAGAACCGCTCAGTGGAGACGCGTCTGTCGCAACCAGTGTTGAAAGTGACAGTGCCATCGACACCCGGACCGGCGGGTGCTGTGGCGCATGCTGATCCGTCACATCCCAGCGTCTGTCGCTGGGTTTCGTTCCATGAGGAGAAATAAAAATGACACTCATCCTATTCGCCTTTGCATGCGGCCTGCCGCTCATACTTGCGGCCCGCGTGCAACGACGGCGTTCCGAAATCGTTGCGTTTGCCTTCGCTGAAAGCGGTGTCCGCAAATCACCAGACACATCAGAGGGAATATCGCGATGTTCAAACTGAATTTTGCCGTGACAGCCGCATTGATGCTTTCGACATCAATCGCGGTAGCGGAGCCTGTCGTTTTTGTGCCCGAGGGTAGCGCCAATACCGTGCTCATGGTCAATGCTGAAACCGGTGAAACGGTAAAGACGATCACGGGACTTGAGGCGGTGCATGGGCTGTCGGGCGCGCCTGGTGTGCCGTATTTGGCTGCGGGCAGCTATTCCGAGACCGACCGCGCGGCGATATCGGATCTGACCCAACCCAAGGGCGTTTCCGAGGATGAGCATGCTGCGCATCATTCAGCGGCCGAAGATGCACCGATCGGACCCTCGGATGCAGGCATAAGCATTCTCAGCATTTTGGATGCGACGTCTGGTGAAATTATGCGGCGGATCGAAGTCCCCGGTGCCGTGCATCACACCGCCGTTTCCCCCGATGGGCACTATGCCGTCGCGACCCACCCGTCTGGCGACGGAATCTCGGTGATCGACCTGACGAGTATGACGCTAACGGCATACATTCCGACCGGCAGTATGCCAAATTACGTGGCCTTCGGGTCTGATCCCAATGTTGTCTATGTGTCGAACACAGGCAACGGAACGATCAGCGAAGTTGACCTCGGACGAGGGATCGTGCGACGTAATATGGTCGTCGGCACAGGGCCGGAACATATCGTCATCGACCCCGACACAGCGGTGCTCTATGCGGCGGACGCAGACGCTGGCGACGTGATCGAACTGTCGTTGTCCGACGGAACGGTCTTGCAGAGCTTTGCCGTTGGCGGCGAGCTGCACGCAATAGATCTATCTGATGACCGCGCAACGCTTTTTATTGCCGTCCGCGGTGAAGACAAGATCGCGGCAATCACCCTTGCCGACGGCAAAATACAATATGCAGACCTATCCCCGGAACCGTACCATTTGACGAATATACCGGGCACCGGCACGCTCTTTGTTTCGTCACGTGCCGAGCCAAAGATCTGGATTATTGATCAGGCGACGATGACGGCCCGAAGCGAATTCCAGATCGAAGGTGAGGGGCACCAGATGGTGGCACTGCCCTGACGAGGTTCCGCTATAATGAAAAAAGCGAGATGCCGTTGAAACATGCACACGGCGACGAAACCCTGAAAAAGGGATCGATCAGTTTGGCCGGTGCCGTCGGGATGGGAACCGGTGTGATGATCGGCGCGGGTATTTTCGCGCTGACGGGGCAAATCGCGCAATTGGCTGGCCCCTATTTTGCCCT
>RCMY010001670.1_pt1 | contig 20777 bp, 20 predicted proteins | sample 2041341 | NCBI WGS metagenome assembly RCMY01 (sample SAMN09708234, study PRJNA481090) | Marine sediment metagenome, whole genome shotgun sequencing project.
GTGGCTCGATCACTGAGCCGGGAGGCGAAGATCACGCGGGTGAGGGTGTCGTAGCCGAGCAACTGCACGGCTCCGAACTCGCTGACCGTGTAGAGGAAGACCAAGAGGCCGCCGGAACCAATGGCGCCACTGAGCTGAGGGAGCGTGACCGACCGGAAGGTCTGCAGTGCTGAGCGCCCGAGGACTCGTGCGCTCTCCTCGAGCGTCGGGGAGAGCGCCAGCAACCGAGCTGAGACCGGCAGAAACACATAGGGATAGGTGAACAGCGAAAGCACGAACCACGACGGCCAGAACCCCCGGAACCGCGGTGATTCCAGGCCGATCAGATCGAGTGCCTCGTTGAGAACGCCGCCGTTGGTGAGGGCGGCAAGGAAGGCAGCGGCGCCGACGAAACTGGGCAGCACGAGCGGGAGGACGATGATCACTCGCCACGCCGATCGTCCTGGCACATCGCTTCTGACGAGCAACCACGCCAGAGCGGTGCCGAGCACCGCTGCAGTCATCGACACGGTGGTCGCCAAGAGCACCGTGCGGCCGAGTGGTGCCGCTGTTGCCTGCAATGTTGCGCCGAGCTCGCCACCGAGTTGGAGCGTGCGAAGCAGGACGAACAGCCCGGGCAGAGCGAAGAGCGCGCCCACGATCAGCACGTGAACGAACATCCAGCGTTGCCGTCTGGGGATGCGTCGCTGGCCTGTTGAGGCCCTGGCCGCTGGGGCTGCGGTCATGAGTGCAGCACGATCAGCCCTCGAGGCCGGCCTCGGAGATCAGCTCGCGGGTGCGCTCGAGCCCACCCTCGAGGTCGCTGAGATCGATGCCGCCGACACCAGCGAATTCGGCCGGGGGCAGATCGCCGGATGGATCGATGCCGCTGGCCAGCGGGTATTCGAAGGTCTCGTCGGCAAAGTAGCGCTGGGCATCTGCCTGCAGCAACCACTCGATCAGCTGGGCCGCTGCGTCAACGTTGTCTGAACCCTCGATGATCGCGGCTCCGGTCACGATGAGGAGGCTTCCGGGATCGTCGGTCGCGAACTGGTGGTTGCGACCGGGGTGATTGGCGTCCTCATCGAGGAATCGGAGGTTGTAGTAGTGGTTCACGAGCCCGGCATCGATCTCGCCTCGGCCGACCGCAGCAACGATGGCGTTGTTGTTTGGGTAGGTCTGGATGTCGTTGGCGGCAAGGCCCTCGAGCCATGCCCGTGTGGTGTCGTCCCCGACCTGGCCGCGCATCGCGGTCACGAAGTCTTGGAACGAGCCATTGGATGGCGCGATGCCCAGCCGCCCGTTCCAGACCGGGTCGGTCAGCTCGAACACACTCGATGGCAGTTCGTCAGACGCGACGAGATCCTGGTTGTACACCAGCACCCTTTGACGACCGCTGAAGCCGACCCAGCGTCCGTCGTCATCGCGAACGTCGTCCGAGACGAGCCCGAGCACATTGTCGGGCAGCACGGCGAGTCGTCCGGCACCGTCGAGGAAATCGACCGCTCCTGGGCTCTGCGACAGAAACACGTCTGCTGGAGTTTGATCACCCTCCTCTTGAATCAAGAGAGCGAGATTCGAGGACTGGTCGTAGCGGACCTCGACATTGATGCCTGTCTCGGTCGAGAAGTCGTCGAGGATCGGCCCGATCAGGTTCTCGGTACGGCCGGAGTAGATGGTGACCGTTGCTTCGTCATTGCTGCTGCCGCACGCTGTGGCCAACAGCAAGAAGGAAAGCACGGTCGCAATGCGTCCGAGATGGCGTCGTCTCGGCGTCGTCTTGGCGGTCTGCTGGCGTCGGTCGGTGCGTGAGATGTTGATCACGGCAGCGAGCGTAGCGTGCACTGTCCGAAAGTTGTAAGGAATGCTTATCATTTGTCGGCGAAGGGCAATGCGCTGTTTCTCGTACTCGGTGGAGTCTCGCTGCTCGTTGGTGCGACACGTCGTCACATCGCGACCTGCGAACCGGCGAAGCCTCGGCAGGCGGGCAGACTCAGCGATTTCAGACGGCGGCAATCACTGAAATCTCGACGAGCAGCTGTGGGCGGGCCATACGGGCCTCGACACACGCCCTTGCCGGCGCATGACCGGTCGGTACCCAGGCGTTCCAGACCTCGTTCATCGGCGCGAAGTCGTTCGCGATGTCGCGCAAGTAGATCGTGGCCGAGACCAGGTGCTCGTTCGTGGTGCCTGCCTCAACGAGGAGCGCATCGATGCGGGCCAGCACGGACCGCGTCTGGTCTTGAACACCAGCCTCAGGATCTTCGGCCACCTGGCCTGACAGGTAGACCACGCCGCCGTGCTGAACGATCATGCTGGCCCGCTCTGAAGTCTTCGTCCGCTGGATCTCAGGCATTCGAAGCCTCGCCCGCTCCAGTGGACCACTGGCCCCAGCTCGCATACGCATCGATTGCGAGGCGGGGGCTGGCGATCTGTGGTGGTGGCTTCTCGCCCGGCTGCGGCCATCCGAGGGTGACGATCATCGATGGATCGACGTCGGCGGGAATACCGAGGATCGAGCGGGCAACGTCGGCGTGGTGAATGGTGACCGGGCAGCTGCCGAGGCCCTCGGCGAAGGCGGCGACCATGAGTTGTTGAGCATGGCGACCGACGTCGAAGAGTTTGCGGGGCCCCGCGTCGCTCACCACAGTGATGACGATCACGACGGGCGCTCCACCGATCCACGAAGCGAAGTCGCCGCTGTCTTGCAGCGCGATCTTGTCCTCTGGTTTGGTGACCACCACCATGCGAACAGGCTGGACGTTCTTGGCTGAGCCGGCCATGCGGGCGACATCGACCAAACGTCGAACGAGGTCGTCGGGGACTGGTTGGTCGGTGTAGGTGCGAGTGTCGCGCTTGTTGCGCAGTGCGGCGATGGTGTCCATCGGCGAAGTATGGCTGGCGGAGCGCCGGGGGTCGATCCGACGCGCACATCGGCGGCCGTCGAACAAGACGATTGGCTGACCCCCTTGCCACCATTGGCCGATTCGTGTTGGCCGTCGCTCGTTCAGGGTGAAGTGCAAGAACAACCACCAACGACTGGACAGATCATGACTGCACCGACGATGCCCGCGCCACCAACCGCACAACCAATGATGGGCGGGGCTGCACCAGCAGCAGGCCCATCGGGCCTTGCGCAGTCTGCGCACGTGATTGCCACGGTGCTCGCTGGGTTGTCGGCCGGGTTCTTCTACGCCTACGAGTCGTCGGTGATACGAGGTCTGGCCGAGGTCGATGACCTCACCTATGTTCAGACATTCCAGGCCATCAACGACACCATCCGAAACCCGCTTTTCGGTTTGGTCTTCTTCGGGTCGCTCCCGATGCTGCTCATTGCCAGCGCTCTCCACCGTGGCCGAAGGTGGACCGTGCAGCGGACCTTGCTCGTGCTGGCGCCTGTCCTGTATGTGGTCGGCATGGCGATCACGGTCACCGGGAACGTGCCACTCAATGATGAATTGGCCGATGTCGAGGCCAGCACGGTCACGATTGCTTCGGAAGCTCGCGATGCCTTCGAGGACGACTGGAACCGGTGGAATGACTACCGCTCGCTCAGTTTCGTCGGTGCTTTCGCCGCATCCGCTGCTGCGCTTCCTCTGGCTGGTCGGACCGGTCGGAAGTAGCGTCGCGGCATGACCATCGAGGTGACACCGTCAGGACAGGCATGCGGGGCGACGATTCGAGGTCTCGACCTCGCCCAACCCCTCGACACATCAACGGTGGCCGAGGTGCGGGCGGCCTGGCTCGACCACCACGTGTTGTCGTTCCCCGACCAATCGATGAACGACGACGACCTCGAGCGGTTCACCACGGCGTTCGGACCATTCGGTGACGACCCGTACATCGCTCCGATCCCCGGTCGCGATCACGTCATCGCAGTCGAGCGGGCGGCCGATGAGACTGCCCCGCTCTTCGCCGAGAATTGGCACAGCGATTGGAGCTTTCAGGAGCGCCCGCCCTCGGGTACCTGTCTTCGATCCGTGGTGGTGCCGCCTGTCGGAGGTGACACGCTTTTTGCCAATCAGCACGCGGCGCTCGAAGCGATGCCGTCGGCGTTGCGTGAGCGTCTGGATGGCCTCTTGGCGGTCCATTCCGCACGAGGTGGTTACGCACCAGACGGTTTCTACGGCGACGACGATCAGGCCAAGGGACGCAGCATGGCGATCCGCCCGTCGAGCGAGGCAATGGCGACGCAGCTCCATCCGATCATCCGGGAGCATCCCGAGACCGGACGCCTCGGGGTCTTCAGCTGCTTCGGCTACATCATCGGAATCGATGGCATGGACGATGATGACGCCCGCCCGCTCCTCGGTGAGCTCTACGGCCATCAGAGCCAGGAAGCGTTTGTCTATCGGCATGTCTGGGAACCGAACATGCTGGTGATGTGGGACAACCGATCGGTCTTGCATCGAGCGACCGGTGGGTACGACGGTCATCATCGTTTGTTGCACCGAACGACGATTGGCGCTGTCTGATCTGACTGTCTGATCTGACTGTCTGATCTGAGCCCGGGCGGCCTCCGGAGCTCAGCCAGTGACGACGTGATAGCCGTCGATGACTGACAGCAGCGGAGAGGTCGGGGCTGCCGGGAGGGCACGCCCGTGCACCTCGTGACGGACCTCGCCGATCCACTTGCTGTGTTGGTACTCGTGATTGATCACGGCGACAAGGAGTACCTGGCCGATGACGGTCAGCTGCTCCGGTGCACCCACGTTGCCATCGCGGATGTCGCCGATGCGGACCCTGACTCGGTCAGCGACGCTGTCTCGATACCAACGCAGGTGCTCGAGATCGGGCAGGATGCCTCGCTCGGTCGGGGGAGTTGCCGAGTCCATGAGCACATCGAGAGCGACGTCGATGCTGGGTTCTGCTGCTGTCAGATTGCGGACCATGAAGTGGGCCACAGCCGGCTGATGCCCGAGGTGCCAACCAATGGCGCTCGAGTTCTCATCCACCCGCCAGTGGACCTCATCTGCGGAGAGATCAGACCAAAGGCGGTCGGTGTGGTCCAGCGCTTGGTCGTAGGCGAGTAGGAGCTGATCGAGTGAAGCAGAGAGGGTCATGGGTCCTCGAACAGCGGGGGACCTTCGCCACTTCCCATGGAAGCAAGATTTGGGGCAGTATGGCGGTATGCCTCCTCGCCATCCTGACGCCAAGCTCGAACGCCTCCAAAGCATCGAACTCTTCAAGAACGCAGACAAACAGTCGCTTGAGCACCTGGCCTCGGCCGCAGACGAAGTCACGATCCCTGCTGGCAAGGAGCTCATCACCGAAGGGCACCGGCACAACGAGGGATACCTGATCGTGAGTGGCTCCGTTGAGGTTGTCGTCGGCGGCAAGGTCGTGGCCGAGGTGCCGAGCGGAGAGCTGATCGGGGAACTCGCGTTGTTGGCCCACAACTCCGTGGCGAGTGCAACCGTGACGGCCAAGACCGAGACGTCAGTGCTCGTGATTCCATACAACCGCTTCGATCAGATCCTCGACGACAATCCGTCGTTGACGAAGGCGATCGCAAAACAGCTGGCGAATCGTCTGCAGAAGATGGATCAGCTGTACGAGGAGCGGTGACCATGGCTGTCGAACCGGCCAACCCGGAGACCACGTCGACCCCGAGCCGAATGTGGGAAGGCGCTGATCGAGCGGTCGTGGTCGGTCTCGATGGCTCACCGCACTCTGACCGGGCTCTTTCATGGGCCGCAGCGAACACGAGCGGACCGATCTGCCTGGTCGTCTCTTGGAGCACTCCTTGGTGGGGCATGTCGGCACCGCTCGGCGGAACGCCGGCGCCCGTGCCGCCTCCCGACAGCTACTTCGAAGCCTCCTCGAAACAGATCATCGAGGAAGCCCAACCGCTGCTCGATGGTGTTGCAACCGTTCCGGCGTTGATCAGACGGGGCCACGCGGGGCAGACATTGGTCGAGGTCGCCAACGACCGTGGACGTCTCCTTGTGGTCGGTTCTCGGGGACGGGGAGCTATCGCCAGCGCGTTGCTCGGCTCGACCAGCGGGTACTGCGCTTCGAGAAGCGAGGTCCCGGTCGTGATCGTGCCGGAGGGAGAGGTGGCAAAGGCTCGTCGGATCGTTGTCGGTGTTGATGGCTCTGCGAACAGTGACGCCGCCCTGCTCTGGGCGATCGACAACAGCAGCGCTGATGCAGTGATCGTCGCGCTCGGAGCCTGGGCGCCGCCGATGTCATACGACGGTGCGTTGCTCGTACAGATCGATGATCTCGAGCAGCAGTACGAGCAATTGACCCGCGAGGCCGTGAGTCGGGCAAACGATGCTCGGCCGGACGCTGCGCGGACCATCGAGGTCGATGTTCAGCTGGGCGATCCTCGACATGTCCTGCGAGCAGCTGGAGGCGATCAGATCGTCATCGGCGCCCGAGGCCATCGTGGTCTCGAATACCTGATGATGGGTTCGACAGCGTCGGCGCTTTCACACCAACCGCTTGTCCCGACGGTGATTGTCCCGGCCGGCTGACCAGAGCCGAGTCAGCCAGGGGCCGAGTCAGCCAGGGGCCGAGTCAGCCAGGGGCCGAGTCAGCCAGGGGCCGAGTCAGCGAGGAGCGGACCGGGTGACAAAGACCGGACACGGCGCCTCGGCGATCAGGCCAGCAGCGGTGCGGCTCATCGTGGATCGTTCTGTTTCGCGGTCGCCCGACGAGGCGAGCGCGATGAAGGCGGCTTGATGCTCAGCGCAGAGCTGCACCAGAGCGGAGACCGGGTCGTTGGATTCGACGACAGCAGCGGAGGCATTGATCGCCGCCGCCTCTTGCTCGAGCGCAGCGGTGATGCTCTCGCGCTCGGTGGGTGCCGCGGCATGCAGATGTTCGGGGATGACCCTGGCCAGCACCAACGGTCGATCGATGGCGATGGCGAGGCGCTGTGCAGCTGCGAGCGAAGCTCGAGCAGAAATCGATCCGTCGAGTGCGACGACGACGGGCCCATCGCTCAGCTCGGGCACGCTCGAGGGTCCCATGGCGACGGTTGCATTGCGGTGGGCATCGATCAGGTGCTCGGCCACTGAATGCCGGCTTCGCCAACGGTCTGCGTGTTCGCTCTCGATGATGAGAAGGTCATGGGAGGGGACCCGCTCGACGATCGCCGCAGCCAACGCCTCCTCTGAGGTGTGGTCCGGTGTCGCAGCAGCGTCCAATTCGACGTGGACGACCGTGACGGAGAGGCCGTACGCGGTTGCCAAGGTCGAGGCCAATTGTTGAGCTCGCCGGGCGTCGGACCCGACGGCGACCGTGATGCCAGTGAGAACTTCGGTGTTGGCCATGCGCTGTGCCGCTCCTCTGATCGCGTCGAGTGTTCGCCTGCCAAGTATGCGCCAGCAACGGCGCGAGTGGTCGGACAGCACCGCTGGATCGGCGGACTGAGTCGTTGTGTGGGGAACGGAGACATCCCGTGGGAGACTGGGGAGATGGCTGACGGGCAGACGAGTGATGAATTGATCAGGGTCTTCCTCTTGGACGACCACGAGATCGTGCGCAAAGGCGTGGGTGATCTCGTCGACGCGGAGCCCGACATGATCGTGGTCGGGCAGGCGGGTACGAGCGCCGAAGCGCTGGCTGTCGTGGCCGACGTGGTGCCGGACATCGCCGTCTTGGACGTGAGGCTCGGCGATGGGCCTGCGAACGGCATCGAGGTGTGTCGTCAGATTCGGTCAGACCACCCTTCCGTGGCCTGCTTGATCCTCACGTCGTTCTCTGACGACCAGGCGTTGCTCGAAGCAGCCATGGCGGGAGCTGCGGGATACGTTCTGAAACAGATCAGAGGGAACGATCTCATCGACTCGATCCGGAAGGTCGCTGAAGGTGCGGTGCTGCTCGACAGCGCAGCAATCCGGCTCGGCATGCAGCGAGTCAAGAACAGCGACGAGGGAGGGCTGGCCGACCTGACCCCCCAGGAGCACCGGATCTTCGACCTGATCGGCGAGGGTTATTCGAACCGTCAGATCGCTGATGAGCTGTTCCTCGCGGAGAAGACCGTGAAGAATTACATCTCCGGCTTGTTCGCCAAGCTGGGGATGACTCGCCGCACAGAGGCTGCCGCTCTTGCCGCCCGCGTCGACGAGCGTCACCGCCGTCGCTTCGACTGACGAAGCCCCGAAGGTCGTGGTCGCCAATCGGAAGTGCCAATGCCCGGCTTGGCGAGTGGGTGTCCGGAAGCGGAGATGGGCTTCGCTACGGTTTCCCCATGGCGACCTCATTGAGTCTTTCGTTGACGAGCAGCGGGTGTGCTGCTCCGTACGTCGAGTCGGTCTCGGCTCGACTCGAGTCTCGTCGCCTGCTTGCTGTGGACACCCGCAAGATCGGTGTCCGAGTGGTGTCGCTGGTGCTGTGTGCAAACGAGGACCGATGGAGCGAATTGAGCGCCTCGGCCCTCGATCGCGACATCGTGACGGTCGCGGTGCTTCCCGAGCTCGAGATTGAGGGGTACACCCGAGCGCTCTCGCTTGGGGTCGACGGAGTGGTGTACATCGATACGTCCAGCGCCATCACCGCTGATGTCATCGTGGCGGCGGCCCAGGGGGAGGTCCTGCTGCCAAGCCAGGCCGCCCACACCATCGCCAGGTTGGCCCACCGTGAGAAGCCGGCGAACACGCTCGATGACAGAGACCGGCAGCTCCTGCGTTCGCTCTCCGAGGGGGTCACCATTGCCACCGTCGCCGATCAGTTGCACTACAGCGAGCGAACCGTGCGTCGGCACCTGCAGAACCTCTATCTCCGCCTCGGGGTCAGCAACCGAGCCGAAGCGATCACTGCGGCGGTACGACTTGGCCTAGTGGACTGAGCAAAATAGCGGAGGACAATGGCCGGTGAGCTGGGCTAGCGTTGTCAACGCGGGTGGAATGGGGAGAACAGGCACGACACCGGCCTGGGAATGAACCCCATCCGCCGATGGTTCAGGAACAGAGATCCCATGGCTGCCACGTTGTCGACATCTGAGTCAGAGAATGCACCCTCGCCACCCGAGGGCTTCAATTCGCGCCTTATCGACCTCGTCACGAACGTGCTCGTTCTCGGATCGCTTTGGCTGCTTTATTCCGCTGTCCGCGGCGTCACGGCCGAGGACTATCAAGTCGCACTCGAGAACGGCCGAGATGTTCTCAGTTTCCAGCACTCGATCGGCCTCCCGAGCGAGAGTCTTCTGCAGCGTGACCTCTTGGGCCAGGTCGGCCTCCTGAAGTTGGCGAACTTGTACTACATCGGCGCCCATTTCCCGGTCACTGTCGGGTTCTTGCTCTTTGCGTGGGGTTTCCGTCGTCAACACTTTGGCCGGATTCGCAACACGCTCGTCGCCGTCTCAGCTGCGGGCATGGTCATGCACCTCATCTTCCCGCTGGCACCGCCTCGGATGTTGCCTCGTATGTTCGGTTTCATCGACACTGGCCGGATCGTCGGGCCGAATGCCTACGATTTGGGTGTTGCCGAAGCGGCCAATCAAATCGCCGCTATGCCCTCGCTCCACGTCGGTTGGTCGCTGCTCGTAGCGATTGGCGTGGTCTGGATGTTCGAGTCCAAGTGGCGTTGGCTGATCGTGATCCACCCCGCGATCACCACGGTGGTTGTTGTGCTCACGGCCAACCACTATTGGACCGATGCAATCATCGCCGCTCTGCTGGTCGCTGTGTTCTGGATTCTGCAGAGTCTGCGGTTGCAGCGCGTCCTCAGCTGGGTCTGAGCGAACGGCTCTCAGTCGAGTTCGACCCCGAAGGCTCCCAGATCTCGAGCGAGTTCCTCGTTCGTTGGTGTTGTCGAGCCACCGGGACCGAACGCCCGCATGAACGAGACCCCGCCGAGCTGCCACAGATTGCGGTAGTCGATTGCGGTGTGCAGCAGCGGTACCAGCCGATCGGAGAAGCGGTCGGCGAGCGGAATGCCAAGGACCTCTGCGACGCCCTGGCCACCGCCGAGGTCGACGACCCAACCGAGGTTGTTCAAGGTGAGCGACGACAGCTCACCTCCGCTGAGGAAGGCCGCAACGTTGGCACCAACGCCCTTGCCGGCTTGGGCGGCGATCTGAGCAGACATCGGCCGAAGCTCGGAACGCCGATCGGTGTGGGCAGCGATGTCGCCAGCGGCGAAAACCCGAGTCGATCCTGCGGTGCGCCCTGTTCGGTCGATGAGCAGGCGACCCTCCCGGGTCGAGCCGAGTCCGAGATTGTCTCCCTTGGCCGAGAATCCGCCGGCCCACACCACCGTGCCGTCGATCTGTTCTCCCGATCCTTCGAGGGTCACGCTGTGTTGCTTGATTGTTTGCACCCGCTCGCCGAGTCTGACTTCGACCCCGCGCTCGGTGAGGATGTCGTGCGCTCGTTGGCTGAGGGATCGTCGAAACCCTGGGAGGGGACGGTCGGCGCCGTCGACGATGGCCACATCCAAATCTGGATGGACAGTTGCAGCGGTTGCGGCCAACTGGCACCCCGTGGCCCCGGCACCGATGATCACGAGGCCGTCGCTTGTCTCGAGCGCTGAGCGAATCGCCAACGCATCGGCGGCTGAGCGAAGCGCTTGTGCCTTGGCCCAACCCTTGATCGGTGGGCGGGCGGGTTCGGCACCGGCAGTGACGATCACGGCGTCGGCTGTGAGCGCACGTTCGTCATCGAGATGAACGCTGACCGTCTCGGTGTGTTCTTCGATCCTTATGGCCCGATGCGCCTCGACGACGGCCTCCGGCACCATCGCTGCCAGCGGCGCCGCTGCGTCACTGATGGGCTGCGCCCCGGCGGCGACAGCAGCGAGTCTGGTCAAGAACTGGTGGTGGGCGGTTGGCTCGATGATCGTGACGGCGACCGTGGCCTTTCGGCGGAGTGCGACCGCTGCGTGGAGGCCAGCAACGCCCCCTCCAACGATGATGACGGTCGGCGCAGGCGCCACGTCTGGAGCTGTGGCGGATGGCAACCGGGTGGGCATCGAAATGAACCTAGGGCAAGGTTCGGATCAGCGTCGCCTCGTGATTCAAGCCGCCTGCAACCGGAGAACAACGGTTGTTCCGCCGCTGGTGCCCGGCTGGATGAATAGGTCACCGTCGGCGAGGCCGGCCAGACGGCGTGCGAGAGCCAGGCCCATGCCCACGCCCGGGCCCTCGTCGGTGAGGCGCTCGAGCGGTCGGAACGCACGCTCACGGTCGATCGAGCTGATGCCAGGACCACTGTCGGTCACGCGGATCAAGACGTGTCCCTTGACCGTGGTGGCCGACACGTCGACGTTGGGGGCGTCGTGGCCGCTGTAGATCAGTGCGTTGTCGACGACGATGCGAAGAATTTCGCTGAGCGACTCTGGCTGGCAGCGCACCGTGCCGTCGAGTGCCCAGGTGAGATTGGTCGGCGTGGCGCCGAGGCTCTCGTAGTGAGCTCGCAGCTCTTCCTCGGCCAGGCCAAGGTCGACGGTGCGCACTGGCCCCACCTCGTGGGCATCAACCCGTAGGTAGGTCAGGAGCGATGTCGCGACGAGATCGGCGTGAGAGAGCACGCCCTCGATGCGGTCGTGCCACTGCTGATGCCGGCTCGTCATCGAGGCTCGGTCGTTGTAGAGCCGAGCACTCCGTATGGGTTCGCGGAGATGATGTGCGAGCAGCGACATGAGCGCGTCGATCGTCTCGTCGTCCGGTGCGTGATGATCAACTGCCGAGATGGCATGAGCGCGCTCCATGGCGTGCTCCATGCTGCTGGGGCTCAAGGCATCGAACAGCACATGTTGCTGAGCCCCGGCCTCGAGCGCTACGCCAACGTCAGCGAGATCTTGCACGAGCGAGACGATGGCCAAGCCAGGAACCGACGCATGGAGCCGCTGGATCGTGACGGCCTGGCAAACGTCAGCGACGACGGCCATGGACAGTCGGCGCTCGGCCAGGACTCTCAGTCCCTCTTTGACGTCGCTCGCGACGATCGTGAGCGAGTCGAGATCTCGAACGTTGTGATCGAGTGTGCGAACGATCACAGCTGCGATGTCAGTGTCCTCGCAGATCAAGAGAACGGGTCGGAACATCTCAGCTCTCGGCGAGATCCAAGATGCCGCTCCACAGATCGACCAGATCTTCGAAGCGGTGCGGCTTTTCGTGGTAGCGATACGCACCGTTGCCATTGGCCATGCGTACATCCATGGGGTCTGCGGAGGTCGTGAGGACGATCACGGGGATCGTCGAAAGGTCGGGATCTTCGGCCAGCTTGTCCATGAGCAGGTGGCCGTCAACTTGCGGCATACGCAGATCGACGACGAGCAGCACTGGAAGTGGCGATCCGGATTCGAGCCTGGCAAGGAGGGTGGTCCAGATCTCGATGGCTGAGCCAGCGATGCGTAGATCGTTGTCTCGCCCCGTCGCTTCGACCGCTTCGACCGCCAGGAGTTGATCGTCCTCGGAGTCGTCGACGTAGAGAATCTCTGGTGTCCGAACGCTGATGGAGGTACGCATGCGCTGTCCCTTCCCTGGACTCATGACCGGCTCGATGGTGCCGATACAAGATTCATGTCGGTGCTTGTGGTAGCAAAGTGAGCGTTTGCTGGGAAGATCTCCGCACGCTTTGGGGAATGCCGTGGATGTTTGTTGGATCGTCACCCTTCGGTCAGGAGTGAAGTGATCAGCGACCCCGGCACCGAGCCCTGGCTCGCGTTTCAGACCCTGATTGATGACAGCGATCGATCCCGCGCCGAGTGGTTCGAGCAGTTGGTCGACGTCGCGAGCGCCGGAACCGTGTCCGCCTCCACTGAGTTCGCATTCGCGATGGTTCGCCGCTCGCCGGGCCCGGATCGAGCGGCACTGCTTCGCTTCGACGGAGACATGATCGACATCTGCGCTGCAACGATCGAGATCGAAACCGAGGCGCGGGTGTATGCCGATCGAGCATTCATCGGAGCCCTTGGTGTGCCCGGTGTGGTCGGGCCGCCTGGGCCAGTTGGAGGTTCGATCCTCTTCGAGAAGCTTGACGTGGCGGTTGGCGCTGTATTGCCGGTCCAATTCGACGGAACGGTCCGGGGTGCCTTCGTGATCGGGCACAGTCGTCCGCCCGCCAACGACCCGACCACCCTCACCGTGTCGATGCTCGAATCGCTCTGCTCGACGCTTGGGATGGTGATGCAACGCGAAGAGTCCGTGCAGCGCCTCGAGGAATCGAAGCGCCGACTCGAGGCATACGTCTACACCGCAGCACACGACCTCCGGTCGCCTCTGCGCCGGATTCGCAGTTTTTCGCAGCTCCTCCAGACTCGGCTCGACGTCGAAGAGATCGATCGAGCCCAAGTGAGTGACTTCGCCGACCGCATAGCCAATGGAGCGGAGCGACTCGATGCCTTGCTCGAGACGATGCTGGACGATGCCACGACCAGCGCGACGGCATCAGGGTCGACTGACGTGGACCCGCTCAGGAGCCGATGAGGCCTTTCGGCCAAGCTGCCGCGAGTTGCTGGAATCCCTGGTCGAGCGACGTCGACGGGGACCACTGCAACAGTCGTTGTGTCTCGCGTTGATCGAACCAGTGCGCTGTCGAGAGCTGTTCGGCGAGAAAACGAGTCATTGGTGGATCGTCGTCTCGGTCGGTTCGTTCCCAGATGCTCTCGGCGATTGCCCCGGCCCCTATTGCGACACGTGCAGGGACGCGCTTGACCTCGGGAGGGAGGCCAGCGGCAACGAGGATTCGTTGGATGATCTCGGCAACCGTGCGAGGCTGCCCGTTCGAAATGACGAGCGCTCGACCGGCGACCTCGGGTGCGCGATCGAGCGCAGCGACCATCGCTTCTGCTGCATTGTCGACATACGTGGTGTCGATCAAAGCCAAACCGCTGCCGACCAGTGCAAGGCGACCAGCACGAGCCCGATCAACGATGCGCTGCACCAACTGGGTATCGCCGGGTCCCCAGACGAGGTGGGGACGCAGGGCAACCAGATGAAAGTCATCGGTGTTCTCGGCGAGCGCCAGTTGCTCAGCGATGGCCTTCGAGCGGGCGTAGTGGCCTCGAACGCTGTCTGGCTGAGCTGGCTCCGCGCCAGCACCGACCAACGCTGCACCGGCATGGGCGACGGACGGGGTGGAAATGTGCACGAACCTGGCGGCGCCTGAGGCGCGAGCGGACGTGAGGAGGGTGCGAGTGCCGTCGACATTGACCGCCTCGAACGCCGACCAACGCCCGGTGACACCGACCTTGGCCGCCAGATGAACCACGCCGTCGACGCCGGAAACAGCACGATCGGTCGCTGAGGCGTCGCTGATGTCACCGAGAACTTCGGCGACATCGGTCCGGCCCGATGGGTGCCGTTGCATGACCGTCACGCCATCGCCCCTCGCCAACAGCAGGTCGACGACGGATGTGCCGATCATGCTTGTGGCACCGGTGACGAGCACTCTCAAGGCTTCACCCGCACAAACAACATCTGTGAGGCTCGAACTCTCACAGGTCTGCGGCCTTTTCGCCTGCCAGCGTTCGGGTTGCCCACATGGCCACGGCGCCGCGATCGATCTTCGAGTTGTGCCTGCGGTCGACGGGCAGCGCCTTGACGACGAGGACGGCGGCAAGGTCGATGGCCTGGCCGCTTGGTCCTCGAAGACTGGCACGAGCGCGGTCGATCAGATCGAGCGAGGCGGCACCAACGGCATGGCCGTCGGCGGTCTCGATCACAGCGACGGCGACTTGGGTTCCTGGCGGGCCGACACCGACCAACGCAGCAGCGTTGACATCGGGCAACTGCTCGAGCTGCTGCTCGTAGCGCACGGGCGCGAGTGGCCCGGTGGCGGTGCTGATGACGTGGCCGAGTCGTCCGCCGACCCACAGCCTGCCGGTGTCGTCGAGACGGCCGACATCGCCGGTCCGGTGCCACCCAGCTGGTTGAGAGGCCTGGTGTTGGGTGAACCACAGCCTGTCGTAGCCGTCGCGGGCGTGGGGCGCTCGAACGATGATCTCACCGAGCAGTTCCGGCTCGGTCGTGGCCGCTCCAACGGGCGTTCCGTCGTTGGCCAGCGGGTCGATCATCACATCGACGGTGGGGAGCGGCCGTCCCACGCACACGCCGTCACCGTCATGCGACGCAGCGTCATCGATGCCAGCGAGCGAGATGTCAGCAACTGGCAGCATCTCGGTCATGCCATAGGGCGTGTGGGCGCTGGCGTTTGGGAAAAGGCTTCTGGCCGATCGGAGCAGCTCTGGCCGGACAGGAGCGCCAGCCGAGAGCAGCAGGCGAACTGCTTCGAATGCTGAGCGGTGAGAGGGCCCACCGGTGTCGTTCGTGGCAGTGTCATTGGTTGCAAGGACGTTGACCAGCGCTGCAGGTGATGCAAACACCAGGGTGGCGTCGATCGCAGCGGCAGCGTCGCTCAAGGCAGACGCGGTGAGCGTCCCTGGCGCTGTGACGTCCATGTCTGGCACGACGGAGGTGAGCCCCATGGTCGGCCCGTAGAGGGCAAAGGGGGCGAAGGCGGCGACGAGGCGGTCTGCTGGCGTCAGTTCGTAGAGCGCCATCAGGGCGTCTCGCTGCGCCTCGATCTGGTGGTGGCGGTACACCACACCCTTCGACGGGCCGGTGGCGCCCGAGGTGAACGCGATGGCGGCGATGGTGTCTGGGTTCGGATGGGCTGGCACGCGGTTGGCTGGCACGGAGCCGCCGAGATTGCTGAGTGACTCGAGGTCTGCGGTGATGCCCAACGCCTTCGTTCGTGCCTTCGAACGTGGGCCGACGGCGATGCGCTGACCTGGCCAGCGCATGGCCTTGGCTGCGGCAAGCGCTTTGTCGATGCCGATGAGGTAGTCGGGATCGGCGCTGACGAGCGAACGCTGCATGCCCTTGGGCCCGAGTCCTGAGTCGACCAGGACCAGCGTGGCGCCCATGCGCCAGCAGGCGTAGACGGCGAGCGAGAGGTCGATGCCAGGCGGCACCATCACAGCGACCCGGTCGCCTGCTTCGATACCGAAGCTGGCCATGCCGGCGGCCAGTCGTTCGACGCGGTCGCTCAACTCACCAAACGTGACCGATCGACGAACCGGTGCCATCTCGACAACCGCGACCCTCGCCTCATCGATCCCAGAAAAGTCAGCCAAACCCCGGGTTTGGGACCCTCGCTTTTGATGTTCTGAGCCCCCGGTTGCTGCGCTCGGGTTGAGCGTTGGCAACCAAGCGGTGACCGCTCCAGCGACATCGGCATCCTCGCCAACGAAGTGCGATGCGTTGACGAATCGGTGGACCTTGGCGTGCGGCAGCCGAGCTTCGAGGTCATGAAGGTACAAATCGCCGAAGACCTGGTCTCGAGGACCCCAGAGCAACAACGTCGGGATGTCGGCAAGTTCTTGAAGGCCCGCGGCAATGCCGTCGAGGGTGGCCGCACTCTCGTGGCTCGGGTCGAGCGGGATGTCCGCTACGAAATCAGCGATCGCCTCGCGCCGGCTTCGGTCGAGGTACGGAGCTGCGAATCCTTCTCGAACTTCGGCTGGCAGGCGGGGCCGAGACATCTCATAGGCCCCGCGGATGAAGGTCAGCGTGTTGACGGTGCTTTGGCGCAGCACGGGGCGGCTACGGATCAGGCGGATGACCGACGGGGCCGGCGAGCCGGCTGGCTGATGGACCGCCGTATTCGTCAGCACCACACCAGCGAGGCGCGGGCCGACGATTGGGTTGGTGTCAACGTGGCGGAGAGCCCAGCCAAGCGACACGGGGCCACCCCAGTCATGAGCGACAGTGACCACCAGGCCGGTCAGGCCGAGGGTCTCGGTGAGCCGTGTGAGGTCGTCGACCCGGGTCGCGAGCGTACGTTTCTGCCCCGTGCGCTCGGAGAAACCCATGTCGAGCTGATCGACGGCGATGACGCGGACGTCATCGCTGGAAGCCTGAGCCACGAGTTTGCGCCACAGGAACGACCACGACGGATTGCCGTGGACACACAGCAGCGTGAGCAGCGGGCGAGCCGGTACATCTCGCTCTGCCCACGAATCGAGCAGGTGCCAGGTTCGGTCGACACCGCGTGCGTCTGGAGCGGTGACCAGCCTCGACCAGGCTGGATCGAGCCCTGTGATGCCCGGCGGTGGGAGCTGCGCTGGTGCGGTGGGCCGGCTGCTCACCAGGCCAGTTCGACGAACGATGCGTTCAGCCCAGACCCGACGCCGACGCAGAGCACCCGATCGCCAGCGGTGAGGGTCGGTACTTCCTTGGCCAAGGTGAACGGCACAGCGGCGGGGCCGATGTTTCCGTACGTCGGGAAGGTCATCGGCACGCGATCAGCGTCAATGCCGAGGATGTCGATCATGGCGCCAGCGTGCACTCTCGAGATCTGGTGGAAGATGTAGCGATCCATGTCGCCCCATGCGTCCTTGTCGGCGTCATCCCACGCCACCTTGCCGAGTTCGGTACCGGAATCGAGAAGGGCCTTGGTGTCGGTCTGCATGTTCTCGAGCGAGCCAACGCAGAGATTGTGGTGCTGCGAGGCGGCCCGGAAATCGCCACGGATGACGCGGTGGCTTCCGGGGTTCTCTGAATGGCGGCCGATGATGGCTGCCGCCGAGCCGGAGCCGAGGGTGAGGCTGGCGAAGTTCGAAAAGAGGTCATCGATGGTCGAACTGTCGTCGAGGAGACGATCGATGGTGTTCTGCTGGATCTCGCGCGTGCCTTCGCCGTCGACGACCAGGGCGTAGTCGATCTGGCCAGCTTCGATGAAGGTGCCGGCCATGTGGATGCCGTTGATGAAGCCGAGACAAGCGTTCGAGATGTCGTAGTTGATGCAGTGCGAGCTCAGACCGAGACGATCGTGCACGGTGACCGCGCTGGATGGCTCCAGGCGGTCGCGGCAGACGCTCGTGTTGGTGATGAATCCGATGCGGTCCCGGTCGATGCCCGATTCGACGATGGCCTTCTCGCCGGCCAGTGCCGATGCCTCGATGAAGCTGATGTCCTCGGGCCACTGGCGGCGTTCGGTGATACCCGCCAGGTTCTGGAGAAGGCCGGGCTCGGCGCCCACGCGTTCGTAGAACGGAGCGAGGAGCTCGTCGATCTGGTCGGACGTGACGATGTTCGGGGCGTCGCAAGCGACGACGGAAACGATGGCAACGTCATCGAAGCTGAATTGGAAGTTCCCTGACACAGACACCCTCTCGGCAAAGCTGAACGCTTGAGTCTCGCACGGCGCTGACCAAAAGGCTCGTCCGGCTGAAGGATCAGTGAAGACGCCCCTTCCGGGAGCTGGTTTTGTCAGCCGAAGATGATGGTCTTTCGGCCGTTGACCAGGACTCGGTGCTCGAGATGGGCCCGTACCGCACGGGCCAACACCACGGTCTCGAGGTCGCGACCCCTCGACGTCAGGCGAGCCACATCGTCTCGGTGGCTGACCCGGTCGGTGTCCTGTTCGATGATTGGACCCTCATCGAGGTCTGCGGTGGCGTAGTGCGCAGTGGCTCCGATGAGTTTCACACCACGGACGTGGGCTTGACGGTAGGGATTGGCGCCGACGAAGGCAGGCAAGAACGAGTGGTGGATGTTGATGATCCGGGTCGGGTGGTGCTCGATGAACTGGTCGCTCAGAATTTGCATGTAGCGAGCCATGACAACGAGTTCGACTTCGTGTTCAGCAAGAGCAGCGAGCACCTGCTGCTCTTGCTCCTGCTTGGTTTCCTTGGTCACCGGCAGGTGCAGGTACGGCACACCCATGTGGGAGCAGATGCCCTCGTGATCGGGGTGGTTCGAGATCACCACGCGAAGGTCGGCTGCGAGCTCGCCGGTTTTCCAGCGGGAGAGGAGGTCGTAGAGGCAGTGCGGTTGTTTCGATGCCATGAGGGCCGTTGGTGTGGGCCGGTCGGTCTCACGAATGTCGACGGTCATGTCGAGTGCAGCGGCAATCGGGGCAAACGCCGTGGCGAGCTCGGATCTCGGGGTCGACATGACCGAGTCGTCGACCTCGATCCGCTGGAAGAACAGCGGCTCGCCGCTGACCGAGTCGGCGTCGATGTGTTGTTCAGCGTGCAAGATGTTGCCGCCCTGCTCGCTGATCCACTGAGTGGTGGCCGACACGATGCCGAACCGGTCTGGACAGGTCAGCAAGAAGACAACGCTCATCATGGTTGCCTATCCGCCGGCAGCATGGAATGCCACGTACGGTGCGGCCATGGTGCGTTCACTCGAGGCAACCGTGGTGACAGGGTTCGAAGCCGACTTGGGCGAAGGCCCGATCTGGCACACTGAGATCGAGGCGGTCTGGTGGATCACCGCTCGGCAAGGCGGGATCCAGCTGGACGAGTCAATGCTGGTGCCCTTCGAACCGAACGATCGGCGAGTGAGGGCCAACGACGGCAAGGTCGATCCGAGTGGCCGCATTGTGGTCGGCACGATGGGGTTCGATGCCGAACCGGGCTCGGTGGGTCGTTGTTCGTCTGCTCGGTCGAGGTGCAGGGCACATCAGAACAGCGGCTCGCCAGGGTCGCCTGATCAGGCGATTTCGTCGGCGAGGCCCCGGAATTGCGCTCGATGTAGTTGGGCGTAGAGGCCGTCGATCGCCATCAGCTCGTCGTGGGTCCCCCGCTCGGTGACCTCGCCGCCTTCCATCACCAGGATGAGGTCGGCGTCGCGAACCGTCGAGAGTCGGTGAGCGATCACGAAACTGGTGCGGCCCTCCATCAGGGTGAGGAGCGCCCCCTGAATGGCTCGTTCGGTTCGGGTATCGACCGAGCTGGTGGCTTCATCGAGCACAAGCAGGCGCGGGTCGTTGAGGGCAGCCCGTGCGATGGCAATCAGCTGCCGTTGGCCGAGCGAAAGGTTGGTGGCACCCTCGGAAACGACCGTGTCGTACCCCTCGGGCAACGCCCTGATGAAGTGGTCGGCATTGGCCAATCGTGCGGCTTCTTCGATCTCATGGTCTGTGGCATCGAGATGGCCGAAACGAATGTTGGCTCGCACCGTGTCGCTGAAGAGGAACGTGTGCTGGAGCACGATGCCGAGCTGCTCTCGCAGCGAATCCTGTGTGACGTCGCGCAGCTCGATGCCATCAATGGTGACGGAACCGGCGTCGATGTCGTAGAAGCGATTGAGCACGTTGATGATCGTTGACTTGCCGGCACCCGTCGGGCCGACGAGCCCGATCATTTGGCCGGGTTCGGCAACAAAGCTCACATCCCGCAGGATGGGCTCGCCGTCGACGTACGAGAAGTCGACGTGATCGAACACGACTCGTCCGCTGACCGGCGGAAGTGCGGGCGTCCCCGGTCGATCGTCGACCGACGGTTCCTCGTCGAGGAGCTCGAACACGCGGGACGCACCAGCGAGCGCACTGAAGACAGACGTGATTGTGTTGGCGATGCGGCCAAGCGGTTGACCGACCCGGCTGGCGAACGTGACGAAGGATGCAATGAGACCGATCGTCACGCCGTTGCCGTCGCCGGTCACCGCAAGCCAAGCGCCGACCCCAACGACCGACACCGAGCTCAGGTTGCCGAGGCCGAACATGATGGGCATGAGCATCACGGTGAGGGTCTGCGCCTTGATGCCGGTGGCCTTTGTCTTCGCGTTCGCCTCGGCGAACTCCTGGCGGGCTTCGCCTTGGCGATCGAGCGAAACCACGACGCGCTGCCCACTGAGCCGTTCCTGGGCGACGGCATTGAGACTGCCGATACTTTGCTGGAACTGGCCGAACAGCGGACGTGAAGCACCGCCGATTCGCTTCACGAGCGCCAACACGAGGGGAACCGGTAGCAGTGCGGCGAGGGTCAGGCGCCAGTCGAGCACGAACATGATCGTGAGCAGGGTGACGATCTGCAGAACCGACGTCACAGCGGTGAGGAGATTCTGACTGAGCAGCTGATCGACAGCGTCGACGTCATTGGTGACGCGG
>RCMY010003513.1_pt1 | contig 20777 bp, 18 predicted proteins | sample 2041341 | NCBI WGS metagenome assembly RCMY01 (sample SAMN09708234, study PRJNA481090) | Marine sediment metagenome, whole genome shotgun sequencing project.
CTCAAGACCAAGATCGGTCAATAGTTCGGCGGTTTTTTTGGATTTCCAATCCAGTTTGATGAATTGCTTCAACCAATTGTATGAAATCTGCATGGTTCAGGTTTAACGAAAAGATGCAAAGATAAAGCAATGCATTTGGAATTTGGGATTTGGGATTTGGATTATTTAAATAATAGTTGATTTCCCCAGCCAAATATTCTCCTCGTTCAGATTGAAATTTTCCTCGGAATCAACGATGTTCTCGGTAATATAATCTCCCACGTATTCCGTGCCATACTTACTGCTGCCGAGCACATCGGGAGTGACCACTTTTTTCACGAAAGATTTGTGTACGGCGGTCATAACGGCGTTGGCCTCTTCGTCCATCCCAAAATGCTGCAACATCATGGCCGTGCTTAGGATGGACGCTATAGGATTTGCAATATTCTTACCTTTAGCCTGCGGATAGGAGCCATGGAAGGGTTCGAACATGGCATTCTCGGTACCCACGGATGCGGTGGGCAGAAGGCCCGATGATCCTATAATGACACTGCCCAGGTCTGAAAGTATGTCGCCGAACATATTATCGGTCAATATAACATCAAACTGATCGGGCTTAAGCATCATTTGAACGGCCGCATTGTCTATAAAAAGAGATTGAAGTTCGACATCGGAATAACTTTTGCCAATTTCCGTGACCGTTTTACGCCACAGTCGTGAAGATTCCAAAACATTCGCCTTATCGACAAGGGTCAATTTTTTTCTACGTTTTTTTGCAGCTTTGAAAGCCAAATGGGCGATACGGCTTATTTCTTGCTCCGAATATTCACAGAGATCAGAGGCAACGGTACCATCCGCGCTTAACGTTTTCTTCCCGAAATAGATGCCTCCTGTAAGTTCCCGAAAAATAACCAGATTGGTGTTGGCAATTATTTTTTCTTTTAAGGGGGAATTACCGATGAGGGTTGGAAAGGTTCTTATCGGACGGATGCTTGCAAAAAGTCCCAGTTCTTTTCGTAATTTGAGTAGTCCCTGTTCGGGACGAATTTTGGCATCGGGGTTGTTGTCGTATTCCAAGGCACCGATGGCGCCGAATAGGATTGCGTCGGAATCCCTGCATAATTTGAGGGTTCCGTCGGGAAGGGGTTTGCCGGTACTGGTCATGGCAATGGCACCGACCGGTGCCTCACTAAAAGTAAAGCGGTGGTTGAAGGTTTCTTCTATGGCTTTTAAACATTTGACCGATTGCGCCAATACCTCGGGTCCGATACCGTCACCACCCAGAAGGGCTATTTTTAGCTGCATAAAATGGATTATTACGTTATACGGTTACAAGGTTACTGCCTTTCCAGGCTCGGTGATGGCGAATGCTCCACCGCTGTAAAAATAACCTAATAACTTAATAACACCATAGCCCAAGTTTAAATAACTGTCGGCAAATCACTTTGATGTTTAAAAGGGTATGAAGTTGTTACGGTGCACTCTCTATACCCAAATTACAAGCTTCTATGATTTTGGGAATGTCTTCGTCGGAGATTTGCTTATGCACGTCCGCAAACTTTAGAAATTCTTGGTACACTTCGTCCAACTGGCGTTTTGTCAGTTCATAGCCGACAAGTTTTGACCGGTAGGCCAATGCGGCCCGGCCACTTCTTGCCGTTAGCACTATTGACGATTCATTGACACCGACGTCTTCGGGATCCATGATTTCATAGGTCTCCCTATTCTTGATAACCCCGTCTTGATGTATACCGGAACTATGCGCAAAGGCGTTTGCCCCGACGATGGCCTTGTTGGGTTGAACGAGCATTCCCATTTTTTGGGATACCATCTGGCTGGTATCGTACAATAATTTACTGTTGATATTCGTATCGAGATTTAGGTCGGGGTGCTGGCGCATAATCATCACGACTTCCTCTAGCGAAGTATTTCCGGCCCGTTCACCGATGCCGTTTATCGTGCATTCGATCTGTCTCGCCCCGTTCATTACGCCTGCGATGGAGTTGGCCGTGGCAAGGCCCAGATCGTTATGGCAATGGCAAGAAAGAATGGCCTTATGTATACCCGTCACATTTTCTTTCAGGTATTTCATTTTCGCACCGTATTCCTCTGGAAGACAGTAACCCGTTGTATCTGGAATGTTCAATACGGTAGCTCCGGCCTTTATGACCGCTTCACAGACCTTGGCCAGAAATTCGTTATCGGTACGGCCGGCATCCTCGGCATAAAATTCTACATCCTCTACAAAAGTCTTGGCATAGGTAACGGCGTTGACGGCCCGCTCGATAATGGCCTCGCGATTGGAGTTGAACTTGAATTTGATATGGGAATCGGAAGTACCTATCCCCGTATGGATGCGTGGTTTTTTGGCGAATCTTAAAGCTTCCGCAGCTACCTCAATATCCTTTTTAACGGCACGGGTGAGTCCGCAAACCGTCGCATTTTTTACCAATTTGGAAATCTCTTCGACAGATTTATAGTCACCGGGACTCGATATAGGAAATCCCGCTTCGATAATATCCACACCTAGATCATCTAAGCGTTCGGCAATGACCAGTTTTTGGTCGGCATCCAACTTACATCCGGGCACCTGTTCGCCGTCACGCAATGTGGTGTCAAAAATCTGTACTATTTCTTTACCCATTATATTTTGTACTTTAGCTAGCTTATGTTGAACTCGTTTACGCTTTTTCCTTTACCTGTCAAAAGCGAATTACGTCAAGTGTCAATAGAAAATCCAAACGCGTTCATAAGCGATGGTTACGAATATAAAGCCAAATAGTCAGTTGAACTACCGGATAAAACCATTAGTACAACGCCAAGTGCGTTTTAGTATTGTGCAAACCATTGATTGACAATCATATAAACTATAATTATTACGATGACAAATGCGCATAGGGATGCCTTGTTCGTTTTGGTGAAGTCCCTTTCGAAATCGGAAAAACGTCAATTCAAACTATATGTCGGCAGGTTGGGTGTCAATACCGATGCTAAATTTTTGGCCCTGTTCAATCTGATGGACAAAATCAAAAAATACGACGAGAAAACGATTTTGGAAAGTGGAATCGTCAAAAAGGCCCAATTGTCGAACCTCAAGGCGCATCTTTACAAACAAATATTGGTCAGTTTGCGTTTGAACCCGGTCAACCAAACTATCCGGTTGCAGATTCGCGAACAACTTGATTTTGCGACCATCCTATATCAAAAAGGACTCTACCGACAAAGCCTAAAAATTTTGGACAAGGCCAAGGCGACCGCTATCGAGAACCAAGAAAAAAATATCGCCTACGAAATCGTCGAGCTTGAGAAGATTATCGAGACCCAGTATATTACAAGGAGTATTCCCGACCGAGCCGATGAACTTGCTGTACAGGCCAAAGAACTGTCCGCCCAAAATGTTATGACCAGCAAACTGTCGAACCTTTCCCTGCAGCTTTATGGCCAGATGCTGAAGGTCGGCTATGTACGTAATGATGAGGATTACGTTAGGGTCAAGGATTATTTCGAAAGCCATTTGCCCAAATATCAGATGGAGAACCTGGGTTTTCGCGAGAAATTATGGCTCTATAAAGCGCATCTTTGGTACAGTTTTTTGACTCAGGATTTTCTATCCACCTATAAATATGCGAGTAAATGGGTCGATCTTTTCTATGAACAAAAGGAACAAATCTATCTGAATCCCGTTTTCTTTATAAAAGGAAATCATTATTTGTTAGAGTCGTTGTTTTATGTAAAATATGCATCCCAATTTAAACAAACACTTGAACGCTTGGAAAAAGTGGTGGGAGGGAAGGAGTTCCCAAAAAACGACAATGTTAGGTCCTTGGTATTTCTTTATGTAAACGCCAATAAACTGAATCTCCATTTCTTGGAAGGTACTTTCAAAAAAGGACTGTACCTAGTCAAAATTGTAGAATATGGAATCAACAAGCACAAAGACCGTATCGATGCCCATCACATCATGTTGTTGTACTACAAAATTGCCTGTCTCTATTTCGGTATCGGCGACAACAAGACCTGTATTCAATATCTTAAAAAAATTATCAATAACCGAAACCTAAAAATGCGTGAAGACCTGATGTGCTTTGCCCGGGTTTTGAGTTTAGTCGCGCATTACGAGGCGGGCATGGACTATCATCTAGAAATACAGTTGAAGAGCACGTACAAGTTCCTTTTAAAGATGAACGACCTGCATGCCGTTCAGAAGGAAATGATCAAGTTTTTGCGCAATTTGGGGGGAATCTATCCCCATGAACTTAAAGGTGAATTCCAGAAACTGCATACGGAGCTGAAGAAATACGAAGACCACCCCTACGAAAAACGTGCTTTTTTGTATTTAGATATTATTTCATGGTTAGAGAGCCATTTAGAGAACCGACCGGTCGCGGAAATCATCCGTGAAAAGGCGATGGCGGTAACGCGTTGAGAATTTTTGGCCTAAGCATTGTCGAAAGCTTGAATATCGATGTCCTTATTTTATAGGTTATACGTAAATCACCATACATTTTTCGTCAAAAGACATAAGGCTTTCATCGTTTAGCAAACAACTCATATCTTTTAAAATTCTTTCGATATTTGAATCATCCAACCAGCTTCAACACCAAAAATTTTTTAGAAATCAATTTGGCCATGTTGCTTTTGAGCACATCAGGACCTTTTGGCAAGTTTATTACGTTACCCGTGCCTTTGACCATTGCGATACGGGCTTCCTTGGCACTAATTTTCTTAGTACTGTACTGTAAATTCAAGGGTATTTCGTTTAGTCTTCGAAGCAATGACAGATGGCCGATTTTGCTAAGCGCACTACTCATGGCCGCGCATTGGCTGGCCTATTTTCATGCCTTGCAACTATCGAACGTTGCTATTGGCATGCTCTCATTATTTACGTATCCGGTGATTACCTCTTTCTTAGAACCGCTGTTTTTAAAGACGCGCTTTCAGAAAATCCATTTGCTATTGGGGATTCTGGTGCTCTTTGGTATTTATTTTTTAGTGCCCGATTTCAGTTTTGGTAATCAGAATACGGTGGCTATCGGGTTTGGGTTACTATCCGCTCTGACTTACGCCATTCGAAATCTGATTTTAAAAACAAAGGTCGATACGTACCAAGGATCCCTTTTGATGACGTATCAAATGGTCATCGTCAGTTTGCTGCTAGTACCGACTTATTTTTTTTACGACTTGAATGCCGTTGGCGAACAATGGGAAGGTCTTTTGGGTGTGGCCTTGATTACAACGGTCTTCGGACACACCATGTTTATCAACTGTTTCAGGCATTTCACCGTAACCACCGTCAGTATTCTCAGCAGTATACAGCCGATTTACGGTATTTTGATCGGGGCGCTATTTTTGTCGGAGATACCGGCTTGGACCACTCTCTTGGGAGGTGCCTTGATTTTGGCCTCTGTGGTGATGGAGAGTATTCGGTCATACCGCTAAGGGCAACCTGCTAATTCTCCTCTTTTTTGGTTTCCCCTTGATTGATTCCCGGAGTCGGGCCCATGTTGTATTGGTCGATCAATCCTTTACCCATTTTCTGAAATTCCTCGTTCTGCGCCATTTGTCGGACTTTAACTGGATCAAAATTCCCGTTAAAATAGAGAAAGGAACCATTTTGGTTATTGTTGTTATAGATAAGGATTTCCTTCACCGCATCCTTTTTTTCGCGGATGGAAACCACATTGCGGTTCAGATCGTCATTTTTCCGAAATACTTCGATAAACGAATTCCCTGTAATCCCGTTCATTTGCTGGTTCAAAAAACGGGTGCGTTCCGGTGTAGTGCTCGGAAACTGCATATATCTTAGGTCTTTTGTATTGCCGACCAAGGATTTCATTTCCGGTGAAATATTACCGATCATCGAAAGCATAAAACGCGGCACACGAATGGCCGTCACCTGATCATCCTCTTTATGAGCATCATAAAAACGGTCGATGGAGTTGTAGGTGCCGCAAGAGGATACCAGTACACTAGCTAAAAGGAAGATTATTCTTTTCATGGGATGTTTCATACGGATGTACTTAATTATCGGACACGAATTTACATTAATTTCTTAAAAGACTGATTTTAGGGCGCATCTCCGACTTTAGTTTATACTGAGCGCAGTCGATGCACTCGATATGCAATTTTGGCATCTCGACTGCGCACGATCTGACAATTTTGGAATTTTTACAAACAAGCGTCCCAAACGGGGTCTCGGGGCGGAGGGGCGATAAATGCAAGTAATTCTTTTTTTACGGGATGTATAAAACTGAGACTTCGGGCATGTAAATGGATGCTAGCGTCTTTATTGCTCCGGTCGGACCCGTATTTGAGGTCTCCTTTTATGGGGCATCCGATTGCGGACAGTTGCGCGCGTATTTGATGATGGCGACCTGTTTTTAGGTCGATTTCAAGTAGGTAATAGTGGTTAAGCTTTGTGAGCATCCGGTATTCGAGGATGGCTTCTTTGCTTTCATTGACCTCTTTGTGGTTTGCGTATGACTTGTTCTGTTTTGGGTTGCGTTTAAGCCAATGTACCAGCGTGTCGTTTTCCTTCTTAGGGAGATTCTTTACGATGGCCCAGTACGTCTTGGTCGTCTTTTTTTCAGCGAAGAGTTTGTTAAGGCGGGGTAGGGCCTTTGATGTTTTAGCGAACACTACGATTCCAGAAGTAGGGCGATCCAGTCGATGGGCAACGCCGAGGTATACATTGCCGGGCTTATTGTACTTTTCTTTGATATATAATTTTACGACTTCGCTCAGCGGCATATCACCGGTCTTGTCGCCTTGTACAATGTCTCCCGGTCTTTTGTTGATAGCGATTAAATGGTTATCCTCATAAAGCACTTGAAGGTTTTCGGGGTTTGAAAGTATCTTGTCGACCACTATATCACCACTTTTTCAATGTTATTCTAAATTTGAGCTAACCGCCTGTAAAAGTAGATATTGAACGAAACATTTACTAATATTGTTCCTCATCACTGGGGAAATCCCGACTTTTTACATCGGTCACATATTTTGAAATTGCGTTCCCCATTTCCTCATATAAGTTCATGTATCGCCTTAAGAAACGGGGATTAAATTCATGGGTCATTCCCAATAGGTCGTGGATGACCAAAACCTGTCCGTCGGCATGCTTGCCGCCACCGATACCAATGGTGGGTATAGTAATACTTTCGGAAACCTTTTTGGTCAGGGTAGCGGGAATCTTTTCTAAGACGATACCGAAGCATCCCAATTTTTCCAATAATTTGGCATCTTCCATCAATTTGTCGGCCTCTTGATTTTCTTTGGCGCGAACGCTGTAGGTGCCGAACTTGTAGATGCTTTGCGGCGTTAATCCCAAATGGCCCATAACGGGAATACCGGCATTCAAGATTCGTTTCACGGATTCCTTGATTTCAATACCACCTTCTAACTTGACGGCATGTGCTCCGCTTTCTTTCATAATCCGTATCGCCGACCGTAAGGCTTCTTTAGGATCGCTCTGATAACTGCCAAAGGGAATATCGACGACGACCAGTGCTCTGTCCACGGCTCGGATTACCGAAGCGGCATGGTATATCATCTGATCCAAGGTTATGGGCAGTGTCGTTTCGTGGCCGGCCATGACATTGCTGGCGGAGTCACCCACAAGAATCACATCGACATTGGCAGAGTCCACGATTTTGGCCATAGAATAATCGTAGGCCGTGAGCATGGAAATTTTCTCCCCGTTCTTTTTCATATCTACGAGCGACTTTACCGTTACCCGTTTATATTCTTTTTTAGCGATGGACATCTAATGGTGGGTTTTAAATTGATTTAGGAGCGATAAATGTAAGAAAATTGTTTTTAGTTTGCCGAGTGCCAGATTGATCGTTTATTTTAAACCTAAGGCATTTTTCATTAATTTCGACATAACCTATCGTTATGAAAAATTTTACAAGATTAGTAATATGCCTGTTATGGGTTAATGCCTCCGCCCAAGAATCTGAAAAAATGGCCGTCCAAAAAACCATAGAAAGCTTTTTTGAGGGTTTTCATCAGCAAGATTCGACATTGATAAAACAGACCGTCTCCGATGGCATCGTAATGCGGCGTATTTCAAAGGATTCCGCTGGAAACGAAACCTTGCGTGAACAGGGTTTTTCGGATTTTTTAAAAGTAATCGTCAGTATTCCCGAAACCACTAAATTTGAGGAAATTATTAAATCATATTCCATCCAAATCGACGGACCTATGGCCCATGCTTGGACGCCCTACGAATTTAAGCGCAATGGGGAACTCAGTCATTGCGGGGTAAATTCCTTTCAATTGTTCAACGATGGGGAGGATTGGAAAATCATCTACATCATCGATACAGGGCGAAAGGATGGATGTGAATAAATACAAGCACAAGTTCAAAAAGCTATCTTCAAACTTGTCTGACACCGGGTAGCCAGCACCGAACATCCGTTTTCCTTAAATCTCCCATCCTTCCCGATATTGCCTTCCCACAAACTGGTTCGCCTCCTCAAGATTGGTGATACGCATATTTTCACCATCCCAAAGTAATTTTTTTCTTCCGAAGAATTCCATGTCACCCTCCGCGTCTTTTCTACGTAACATATAACTTCGGATGGCCAGGTTGCCCATCAAAACGGTTTCTGTCATAGGACCCGCATAGTCGAAAGAAGAGGTCAGGCCTTTGTGCAATTCGCTGTCGAAACCGGCCTTGCAGGCATTCACCCATTTGCGTTGGTGGCCGTATTCGGGTTCAAGGTTCGGTTCGGTATCGGGACCGAATTCTGTCGTACCATCGTTCAGATACAGTTTGGGCATTAAGGGCGAACTGTCATTGATGTTGGTGGTGATAATACCCTTTTCGCCGATAATCATGACCCCGTTTTTGCTATCCTTTCCGCCGATATCGCTGTCAGCGGGAATGATATCAGGGTGAGAGGGACGGATACCACCATCGCTCCAAGTCATTTCAATAGGGGATTTGGACTTATCGGTAGCATCGAAATTCAAGGTGATAAAGGAGGATGCCGGGCAGCCCTCGGGATGGTAATCGGGCGTCCACATCCCCGAATACACCGATCCTACGCTACATTCCGCACCGGTGGGATATTTTAGGTTAAGCGTTCGAAAGGGAATGTCGATCAAATGGCAGCCTACATCGCCTAGCGCTCCCGTGCCGTAATCCCACCAGCCCCTCCAACTGAACGGATGCAAGTTCGGGGTGTATGGTTTTTCTTCCGCTGGCCCCAACCAAAGATTCCAATCCAACGTTTCGGGTTTAAGGCTTGGGTCCGGTGCGGGCATGGCACCTCCTTGTGGCCAGACCGGGCGGTTGGTCCATACCTGTACTTTCGATACGGCACCGATCTTTCCATCATCGATCCATTTTTGCACCATGTTCAGCAGCGCGTTAGAACCGCCCTGGTTTCCCATTTGGCTAACGATTTTATTGTCCCGGGCCATTTGGGTGAGGGTACGCGCCTCGCGAATGTTGTGGGTCATGGGTTTCTGTACGTAAACGTGCTTTCCACGTTGCATGGCGTAGGATGCTGCCGGGGCGTGTACGTGATCGGGTGTGGAAATGGTAACCGCATCGATACCTTTTTCCTTGTCCAGCATTTCACGATAATCCGCGTACATCTTGGCCTTGGGGAAACGCTCGACGGAGGCTTTGGCCGACCCTGCAAAATCTACATCGCAAAGGGCGACTACTTTTTCACGGCCGTCGACGGAAGCGTTCCTAATGTCACTGGCTCCCTTTCCGCCCGCCCCGATGGCCGCCAGGTTCAGCCGATCGCTAGGTGCCATATAGCCGACCCCCCCGAGCACATGCCGGGGAACAATAAATATAGAGGAAGCTAATGCTCCTTTTTTAATAAATGACCTACGGGTAGTATTTGACAGCGCTATTTTTTTATCTTTCATGGTATAATTTGATTTGTATGAACAATGAAGGATTTAAAGGTATTAAAATTTATAGGATGACAAAAAATTATATCCGATATAGTACAAATCCTTAAAATCCTCGAAAAATTATTTTCCTATTTATAGGATTGCTTATATTTATAGCTTGAAATAAAAGATAAGAAATGAAAAATAACTTAAAAGTATTCGTTACTATCCTCACTTTGGTTATCGTGGGGTTTACGCCCGTGAAGGCCCAAGAAGACAATCCTCTTGAGGGAAGATGGGATATGATTATTCAGCAAGATGGCAAGGAATTACCTTCTTGGCTGGAGGTAAAGCATTCGGGGATACATACTTTAGTGGGCCGTTTTGTCTACGCCAACGGTAGTGCGCGGCCGATATCGAAAATAAACATGAACGACGAAACCTTCAATTTTACTATCCCTCCGCAATGGGAGGATGCCGATACTGATCTGGAGTTCAGGGGAGAACTGGTCGGTGAAAAACTTGAGGGCACCATGATCTACACTAATGGGAAGTCCTATAACTGGACGGCCGTCCGTGCCCCAAAACTCACCTATACCGAAAAACCGAAATGGGGCAAGCCCATTCAACTCTTCAACGGCAAAGATTTAAATGGATGGAAGCCCAGTGGCGAAAAAAACCAGTGGATCGTTGAAGATGGCATTTTGAAAAGTCCCGAATCAGGTTCCAACCTTATCACCGAACAAAAATTCGAGGATTTTAAACTGCATGCGGAATTCAAGGTACCTCCAGGAAGCAACAGCGGTATCTATCTCCGCGGCCGGTACGAAGTGCAGATAACGGACGATCATGGCAGCGACCCGAGCAATGTGCTTTTCGGAGGCGTCTACGGCTTTTTGACGCCCAACGAAATGGCGGCCAACCCGGCAAGCGATTGGCAGACCTATGACATAACTTTAGTGGGTCGCCGAGTGACCATTGTTGCCAACGGAAAGACAATCATTAGCGAGCAGAATATTCCTGGAATAACAGGCGGTGCCATCGATAGTAAGGAAGGCGAACCCGGTGCGTTTATGATCCAAGGCGATCACGGGCCTGTATCCTTTCGGAAGTTTGTGGTTACGCCGAGAACAAAATAGTTGTAGGTGGTTTTCGTAAAAATGAGTCTAAGAAGTTGGTAGAAATAGTTAAGTTTAGAAAGTATTCTTTCGTTACGTTTAACCATAAATACTTCGATTCAGCAATCGCTCATATTGATCCCAACAGCCAACCCGCCTTCGGAAGTCTCCTTATATTTCGAGCTCATATCCTTCGCGGTCGCCCACATGGTCTCGACGACTTTGTCCAACGATACTTTGGCATCTTTTGGGTCGGAGCCTAGTGCCAGTTCGGCGGCGTTAATGGCTTTGATGGCGCCCATGGAGTTGCGCTCTATACAGGGTATTTGAACCAGGCCACCGATAGGGTCACAAGTAAGTCCCAAATGATGTTCCATGGCGATTTCGGCTGCCATCAATACCTGTTCGGGCGACCCACCTAGAAGTTCTGTCAAGGCGCCGGCCGCCATGGCCGAGGAAACCCCGATTTCCGCCTGACAACCACCCATCGCCGCAGAGATGGTCGCCCCTTTTTTGAAGATGCTACCGATTTCGCCGGCGACCAACAAGAATTGTTTGATGTGTTTGAAGTCCGCTTCATGGTTTTCAATGACTAGATAGTACATGAGAACGGAGGGAATAACCCCAGCACTGCCGTTGGTCGGCGCCGTAACGACCCGTCCCAAAGATGCATTTACTTCGTTTACGGCCAAGGCAAAACAACTGACCCATTTTAATATTTGTCGGAATTTAACTTCCGTACTTCGTATGGTCGATAACCATTCCTCGGGGGTCCCATAAGCGTTCGTATCGGCCAGCATCCCTTTGTTCAGTTGGTAGGCCCGCCGTTGTACATTGAGTCCGCCTGGCAGTTTGCCTTCGGTATGACATCCGAGGTACATACATTCCAGCATGGTATTCCATACTTTTTGGATGTTCGTGTCGATTTCGGAATCGCTTCGAAGCGAGCGTTCATTTTCCAGAACAATTTCCGAAATAGAAATATTTTTGTCGGCACAATATCCCAGTAGTTGCTTTCCGTTCTGAATAGGAAAAGGAAACGTATCGAAAGTGGCTTGCTTGCGTTTGGCGTTCTTGCGCTCTTTGGTGACCACAAATCCACCGCCGATGGAGTAGTAGGTGTTGGATTTCTTTTTTCCCGATTTTAATGTGGCCTCGAACTGGAGCCCGTTGGCATGGAATTCCAAAAATTTTCTATGAAAAAGGATATTCTCTTTTGGGTCGAAGGCTATTTTCTTAGTACTCCCAAAATTCAAGATATGTTTATCCTCTATATCCCTAACAATACTGTGGATATTTTCAATGGGTATTTCCACCGGATCGGCACCCGACAATCCGAGCATTACTGCATAATCCGTTGCATGCCCCTTTCCCGTTAAGGATAACGAGCCGTATATATGAACCAGAATCGTTTCGACCTCGGTGAAAAGTCCGGCAGCTTTGAGCTCTGTAATCCACCGCTCCGCCGCCCGCCAAGGCCCCAAGGTGTGAGAGCTGGAAGGCCCGATACCGATTTTAAGCATATCGAAAATACTAATGCATTCCATTTTTTAAGCGGGTTTTTAGATTAAAAGTAAAGATAGAAATTTAAAAAATAGAAAAATCTCAAATCTCAAATCTCAAATTCTAAATCCCAAATATGCTACCTGCCTAAATGTGCTACGTATCTACTAAATGGGCTACGTGCCTATCAGATAGGGTAACCCAATATTTTGGAATTTGGATTTGTTGGAATGTGGGGGCGAAAACCCTCAAAATGACATCCTGTCAGTTTTATTCCCTTGGCATATTGTTTGACAATTAGTAATCGAATTCAGAAAATAGATACTAATTTAATATATATAGCATGAGCAAGATTATAGGTATAGATTTGGGTACTACCAACTCCTGCGTTTCCGTAATGGAAGGTAACGAGCCAGTGGTAATCCCGAATGCAGAAGGAAAGCGGACTACCCCGTCCGTCATTGCCTTTGTTGAAGGTGGTGAAATCAAGGTAGGCGATCCAGCAAAACGTCAAGCGGTAACGAATCCCGAAAAGACGATTTATTCCATCAAACGTTTTATGGGCAATAAATATTCCGAGTCCAAGAAGGAAGCGGAGCGTGTGCCTTATAAGGTAGTGAAGGGAGATAACGATACGCCAAGGGTAGATATCGATGGACGTATGTATACGCCCCAGGAACTTTCCGCCATGATTCTTCAGAAGATGAAGAAAACGGCCGAGGATTATTTGGGACAAACGGTTACCCGAGCGGTAATTACCGTTCCCGCATATTTTAACGATTCGCAACGTCAGGCTACTAAGGAGGCCGGTGAAATCGCAGGATTGACAGTGGAACGCATCATCAACGAACCTACGGCCGCATCATTGGCATACGGACTTGATAAGAAGGATGTGGACCAAAAAGTGGTTGTATTCGATTTCGGCGGTGGTACACATGATGTGTCCATTCTCGAATTGGGCGACGGTGTTTTCGAAGTACTCTCTACGGAAGGCGATACCCACTTAGGTGGTGATGATGTCGATCAGAAAGTAATCGATTGGTTGGCCGAGGAATTTAAGAAAGAGGAAGATATCGATTTGCGTAAAGATGCCATGGCCTTACAGCGATTGCGTGAAGCCGCGGAAAAAGCGAAGATAGAATTATCGTCTTCCGCACAGACCGAAATCAACTTACCTTATGTAACGGCGACCGCGTCAGGGCCAAAACACTTGGTGCGCACATTGACCCGCTCAAAATTTGAGCAGTTGATCGAAGATCTGGTAAAACGGACTATCGATCCTTGCCAGAATGCATTGAAAGCAGCGGGACTCTCGAAAAGCGATATCGATCAGGTTATTTTGGTCGGTGGTTCCACTAGGATTCCCGCCGTACAGGAAGCCGTGAGAAATTCTTCGGTAAAAAACCATCCAAGGGTGTGAATCCCGATGAAGTTGTGGCCGTTGGTGCCGCAATTCAAGGTGGCGTTTTGACCGGTGACGTGAAAGATGTATTGCTGTTGGATGTTACGCCATTATCCTTAGGTATTGAAACCATGGGAAGCGTAATGACCAAGTTGATCGAGTCCAATACCACGATTCCTACGAAGAAATCACAGGTATTCTCCACCGCGGCCGATAATCAGCCCTCGGTAGAAATCCATGTACTGCAGGGAGAGCGCCCGATGGCAACGGACAACAAAACAATAGGACGCTTCCATTTAGACGGAATTCCGCCTGCACAACGCGGTACGCCACAGATCGAGGTGACCTTTGATATCGATGCAAACGGCATCATCAAGGTGTCAGCGACAGATAAGGCGACCAATAAGACCCAAGATATTCGTATCGAAGCGTCATCAGGATTGACCGATGAGGAAATCAAAAAGATGAGGGCCGAAGCCGAGGCGAATGCCGAAACGGACAAACAAGCGAAGGAAACTGCTGATAAGCTCAACGAGGCCGATAGCATGATTTTCCAGACCGAGAAGCAATTGAAGGAATTCGGGGACAAAATCTCCGAAGACAAGAAAAAGCCGGTCGAGGAAGCTTTGGAGGAGTTGAAAACGGCTCACGCTACCAAAGATTTGGCGCTGATTACACCCGCTTTGGATAAAATCAACGAAGCTTGGAAAGTAGCTTCCGAAGAAATGTACAAAGCACAGGCCGACGCACAGCAGGGTGGTGAACCTTCCGCTAACGGAGGAGAGGATACCGCCGATGCAAGCAGCGATGCCAAGGAAAGTGACAACGTTGAGGATGTTGATTTCGAGGAGGTAAAATAGCAGACATTGAAAACCTACAAGGTCGAAGAAAGACTATGTAGGTTGTCTCTACCTAAAAAAACCCGTCAGGTTTTCAAAACCTGACGGGTTTTTTGTTGATTAAACTTAACAGGTTTCCCCGACATTTTCAAAATATATATACCGGCTAAAATTCCGTCAAGAAATTAAACAGCCCCTAAAGACATGTTCGGACTTTTCTCATGGTTTGAATCTAAAAGGTTGAACTATAATAATAATCCAACTTTTCCTACAAAAAAGTACCGAAAAAAGATGTCTAGCTCATATTCTTTATTTTGTTTAATCTTTTTAACAAAACTTTGAACAAAAAAAAACTAAAAGCCCGATAAACGGTAGTATATTGTTCCCGAATCCTTAAATATTATGAAAATGAAAAGTTTATTTGTAAGTACAGTGGCAATCGTGTTAGGTGCTGGAACGGCAATTGCAGCAGTTCCAACGAGCACAGATCCAACACCAAGACAAGAGAAGGTTATTACTCAGGACACGCCTAACATCGTAGGTGTAGCCGCAGGTAATGAAAATTTTAGCACCTTGGTAGCAGCGGTGAAAGCAGCAGATTTAGTCAAAACCTTAAGTTCTGAAGGTCCCTTTACTGTTTTTGCGCCTACCAATGCAGCATTTGAAGCATTGCCAGAAGGCACGGTCGAAAGTTTGTTGAAGCCAGAGAACAAAACGACGTTGACCTCAATTCTCACGTATCATGTAGTAGCCGGTAAAGTGATGGCGGCAGATGTAGTAAAAGCTATCAATGATAATGGAGGAGAATATGTCGTGGAAACCGTTCAGGGTAATAAGTTGACCTTATCCCTATCCGGCGAAAGTGTAGTTCTCACCGACGCTAAAGGTGGCACAGCGACAGTTGCCCAAGCCGATGTTGCAGCCTCGAACGGTGTGATTCATGCTATCGATGCGGTAGTAATGCCCGAATAATTAGTTTTGATGATAGTACATTGAGCACCCCGTTCTGGGGTGCTTTTTTTTGCTTAACAATCTACTAGTATAATTTCCCGACGGTCTTTTCGATTACCGGCCTACAGAGGTCATTTCGAAATCTTGGCCACCCTGTCGAACAGCTATTCAAATCATTTTTCTCCACGTGCCGCACTGATAACCTCTTATTGCCACTGCTTGCTAATTTGGAACGGCTTTTGTTTCCAGTTGCCTGAATTAATCCTAATTTTGCGGCATGTTAAAAAAATATAGCGTCCTGTTTTTTCTCCTATCCATAGGATGGCCTTCCATTGCACTGTCCCAAGAAATTAAAATTTTTAAGACTTCTGATTTTGATTTAAAGGGAAACGTAAAATCTAGCTTAGTTATAACGGATTATGGGAAGGAGGAATATAATTTTGACACCTCCGGTCGATTGACCAAATCCATCACCCGATTCAACGATTACGACTACGAAACCACCTACTATAAGTACCAAAACAACGAGCTTATCGAAAAAAGAGTGGAAAATTATCGGGACAATACCTTTGATAAAGCTACATCGATAGCCAATTTCTATGAAATCGATACTAGCGCAAACAGAAAGGTCACAGAAAAAATAGTTTCGTATATCAACAAGCAATTGTTGGAACAGAACGTATATCGGTATAATACAGAAGGGCAACTGATGAAAATGACCCGTACGGATACCGACGGTACCGATGAATATAATATCAGCCATGACACACTTGACGGAAAAAATACAATGACCCAAACACTGAATGGCCAACCATTGATAACTGTTCAGACTTGGAACGAGAAATCGGAAGACGGTTCGTTAATAAGATTGAAGAGTAGTAAGAAATATTTTGACGGAACGGTAAATACAAAGTCGCAAGAAGTGCATAACGCCGATCAAATGTTGATTTCAAAAACTGATTCTATTTTCGATACTTCGACCGAAAAATGGATTCCAAAAGAGCAAATTATTTATACTTACAATGAGAACGGGATTTTGATTAAAACCGAGACCAATAGAGGTAATTTGATGATTACCAAAGAATATATCTATCAATTCGACGGTACGGAAAACAACAATTGGGTGAAAGAGATTATCACGCCCGATAATACCTATAAGACTAGAAAAATAAAATATTACGAAGCTCCGGATTTAACAGAAGAGGATAAGTGATTTCCTGCTATGCACTGGCGCTCGTCTGCGACGAGTGCGACTCCTTATCCGCGGGGAGTGCCTAGCGCCAATAGTAAACATCAGCAAGAAGAATCCGCTACAATTTTCCATTCCCCATCTATCCTCTTAAAAATAATCATAAACGTGCCATTTCTGTCCCCGGCCTCGAGGGTTAAAAAATATTGGCCCATCACGTAATAGGCATCCTCTGTAATTTCTGTGATGGCGTCAATTTTGAAATGTAGTGTTCCGGTATCTTTTTTTGTAGGATATCCCTTTTTGTAATTGTCCAAAGTAGTCTGCCAGCCTTGGGTGACGTTTCCACCGCTGTAGTAGGTTAGGGAATCCGATTGCCAATAGCCCTCCATAAATCCTTCCAAGTCATTGTTCGACCAGGCTTCCTGCTGCTCATCGAGTATGGCTTTAATGGCATTTACGTCTTCGTTTTGGGCGAATACGTTATTGACGGAGATAATACAAAAAAAGATTAAGAGTGGAATAGGGCTTTTCATAACGTAGTTTTTTTATGGGTTTTGGGGTGAAGATAAAAAAGTCTTCCTATTTCTTTACTATATTGTAGCTTCATTCAAAATTTTGTTATGACCAAAGCAATGCAACTTTTGCTACTACTAGGCATCTGTTTCTTTATCCACATAATACCTTGCCAAGCGCAAAAAACGAGTAAAAACGAAAAACCCAATATCCTATTTATACTATCCGACGACCATACGTCACAATCTTGGGGTATCTATGGAGGAATTTTGGAAGAATATGTTCAAAACAAGAATATCGAGCGATTAGCAAATGAAGGTGTCGTTTTAGACAATGCCTTCTGCACCAACAGCATCTGTACGCCTAGTAGAGGCAGCATCCTGACCGGCCAGTACAGTCATGTTAATCAGGTCTATACCTTAAGCGAACCCTTGCCTAAAGGACATCCGAACATTGCCCGCACTTTTTCGAAAAATGGTTATCAAACCGCGATAATCGGCAAATGGCACTTGGTAGGTAGACCCGAAGGCTTCGATTATTTCAACGTTTTGCCGGGGCAGGGCCGGTATTGGAATCCGATTCTTAAGACCAAAGAAAATTGGCAGGACGGATACGAAAGCTCGAAGGGAAAGGAATACAATGGATTTTCTACGGATGTAATTACTGACCTCACCATAGAGCATCTAACAAAACGGGATGCAGACAAACCCTTTTTGATGTTCTGCAACTTTAAGGCCACCCATGAGCCTTTCGATTATCCGGATAGATACAAAACCCTTTACGAAAACGAGGAAATTCCAGAGCCGGAATCCCTTTACGATTTTGGCCCCAAAACTACCGGTCGGACTTTCGTCGGTCAAAAACTTGAAAATTTAGGACAACGCTGGGACAGTGCCACCAAAGATCCCGACAATTGGTGGACGACCTATCCCGGATTGCCGTATCCTCTCGAAGGACTCGATAGCCTTCAAAAGCGCAAGAAAATATACCAAAAACTGGCCAAGGATTTTATGCGTTGCGGTGCCGCAATCGACGATAATATCGGAAAACTGCTCGATTATCTTGAGAGTGAGGGTATCGCCGACAATACCATTGTAATCTACACCGCGGACCAAGGCTATTTCTTGGGCGAGCACGGTTTTTTTGACAAGCGTATGATGTACGAGGAGTCCTTAAGAATGCCTTTTGTAATCCGCTATCCCAAAGAAATCAAAGGCGGCCGGCGGATCGATGATATCATCCTCAACATTGATTTCCCTGCTTTGCTGGCCGATTACGCCGGCATCGAAAAACCGGACTATATACAGGGCAAAAGCTTCCGTAAAAATTTGACCGGCAATACGCCAAATGATTGGCGGAAAGAAATGTACTATCGCTATTGGTTGCACCAGCCCGAACGCCCGGCGCATTTTGGCATCCGCAACGAACGCTACAAACTGATCTTTTTCTACGGACAGGGCCTAGGTAAAAAAGGCACCTCGGAAGAAAGCACCGAACCGGCATGGGAGTTTTATGATTTAGATGAAGATCCTAAGGAACTGCATAACGCTATCGGCGAAGCCCAATACGAGACCATAATCGGCCAAATGAAAGCTGCCATGGTCAAAGAGCGGGATAAGTATGGGGATTTGGATGATGGGTATCCGATTATGCGGGAGATTATGGAAAAAGAGATGTTGAAATGATTCGTTTTTCGTTTAGAAACAAAGATTGTTCAAAAATCCACAACTACATTTTTTATTAAAGCCAAACCCTAAGGGGTGAATCGGCTCATGTGAACGTTCGCTTTTTGCCGTAGAATGACGAAGGCCTTGGTAATGTGATATTCAATGGTCTTCTTCGATACGTTTAGCCGTTCGGCGATTTCATGGTTGGTACAACCTTCTTCTTTGCTCATCAAAAAGATTTTTTTACACTTCGGAGGAAGGTTGTGAATTTCACCTTGCACGAAGGCGAACAGACGTTCTAAAAAAGCGTCGTCCCGTGGTGTAAATCGCTCGATTTCGTAGGAATATTTTTTTTCTAGGGCAGTGACCGATTTCTGTTTTCTGTATTGGTCTATAAACTCGTTATGCACGGAACGGTAGAGAAAGCTTTTAATCGTAAAATCCGTAATTAACATATGCCGTCGCTCCCAAATTCTAATAAATACATTTTGTACAATATCCTCAGCTCGATCTTTGTCTTTCGCCAAACTATTCGCATAGACGCACAGACGATGGTGATAGGCATCGACCAAATGGGCATAGGCTTTTTCATTCCCTTGTTTGAGCTGATTGATTAGGAAGGCATTGTTATTGAATTCAGGTACCATGAACAGCAAATAGATAATGGTTGGACTTGCGAGAATTAAATTTACTAAAAAAAATCATAAAAAATTTAGGGTTGTTCAAATTTACTCCGTATTACATATTGAGACCATTATATGAAAGGGCTTTAATTTTGAGGATTGCATTGCAAGAAACGTATCCAAATCGATTTCTTCCCAAGTGAGGAATATTTCGGTTTAGGATTAAAAGGATAAGGTCGCAAACCGGTTTTCGATTCGAACCCAAGAAACGATTCCTCTACACCCTATATAATGAGCGAATACAATTCCGAAAAGGCGAAGGAAAAGCTGTTAGAAAGAATTCGGTACGACAAACGCAACCTGCGTAAAAATCTTGCCCGAAGTGTATTGCAATATGTCGCCGTTGGCCTTGTTTTATTGGTTTTGGGATACGGGTATCATAAAATGTGGGTGCCAAACGATAGGTTCGAGCGAATAGGAAACTATAAAAATGTGATTACGCTGCGATTGTCCGACGATACGGTCAGAATCATTTCGGTAGATAAAAACACTTCGATAGTTGATAAGAATGGTTATCGTGTAGGCTTTCAGAAAGACGGGCAGCTGATATACAACAGAGCTACGACGACCAAAGAATTGGTATTCAATACGATTAATGTGCCTTATGGAAAACGATTTGAACTTGAATTGGCCGATGGCACGAAAGCACATCTCAATTCGGGAACCTCATTAAAATATCCCGTTCAGTTCAAGAAGGGAAAAGCACGTGAGATATTTTTGGAGGGGGAAGGGTTTTTCGAGGTAGCAAAAGATGAAGCGCATCCTTTTATAGTAAATACCAATTCGCTCAACATTAGAGTTTTGGGTACGCAGTTCAACGTATCGGCATATCCCGATGATGAAAATATCAGCACCGTTCTGGTCGAAGGTGAAGTAGGCTTCTTTGATAAGAACGATCGATTTGATGTTTCGGAATATCCTCGATTGGTTCCCGGCTATATGGCAAGTTGGAAAAAACAGGATAAGAAAATAGAAATTGAGGAAACCGATACTAGCCTATATACCGGATGGCGGGAAGGAAAAATCATTTTTGATCATATGCCGTTTAGGGAAATCCGTAAGAAATTGGAAA
>RCMY010001671.1_pt1 | contig 20774 bp, 18 predicted proteins | sample 2041341 | NCBI WGS metagenome assembly RCMY01 (sample SAMN09708234, study PRJNA481090) | Marine sediment metagenome, whole genome shotgun sequencing project.
TAAAAAGCCTTAAAATACCGACTCATAATGCAGCTTTCTATGGCCCGTCATCAGCGAAATATCGTAGCCGTCCAACAGCCTGTTAATCTGTTGACCCGTGAGAGACGTGACTTCGTCGCCCGCGTGCGGCCAGCGGAACTTTTCTTCAGCCAGTGATTTGTAATACAGCACAAACCCAGTATCTTCCCAGTACAGACACTTGATTTTATTGCGCGACCGATTGGTGAAAGCATAAAGGGCGCCTTCAAAGGGATTGTGGCCAAGCTCCTGTTCCACAATCGCCGCCAGACCATTGGCGGCTTTTCTGAAATCCACGGGCTCACGATAAAGAAAAATGTTGGGCGCATCATTGGAAGGACGAAAATAGCGCGTCATCGCAATTGTTCCAGCAACTCGCGTACGACTGAGACATTTGCTGCATTGATGCCTCGAAAGACGAAGCCTTTGGGCAACGACAACGTAAGATCATCCACTAACGCCGGTTGAACGTTCACGCGCGCAAATCCACCGTCGGTTGGCTGCCGGCGACGACCAGCAGTCGCGTCACCTTCTATCTTTGCACGCCAGTAGATAAATTGGTGGTATACCAGTTCATTGCGTTTGCAAAACTCAACTTGCGACAAGCCTGAGAGCTTCCAGGTCTGGACCTGTTCAGTCCAGTGCTCCGCTGCGCGTGTCGTGACCGGGTTATTCATATCTTTCTCCTCGCTGTAATCAATGGGAGAAAGTCTGGCTGGAATTGTTAGGGAAAAATAGATATTGGTTTAAGGGCGCTTACCTATAAACGATAGCGAGAAGCTACTTTATTACAACTTTCTGTCTATAATATAACTCAGCAAACAAAGATGCAGTAGATCGGCAAGTAGCCTGTTTGTCCGGTCAAATACTACTTTCAAGTCTTAGCTCGCTCGCTATTTCAAGGTAGCCAATAGCTACGCAAAAACTTTCGTTTCACTAAAAATTAGGGTTAGGCATTTCTATGCAGCTTGCAAATGGGTTACCGGGTCCAGACTTCTTTATCTTAGGCGCACCAAAAAGCGGGACTACTTCCTTGAGTACTTATCTAGGAAGTCACCCCAACATCTTTTTTTGTCCTGTCAAAGAGCCTCATTTTTTTTGTGATGACCTGCCGATATCCCAATATGGGGGAGACTTGAAAGCGTACCTGGCGCTGTTTGAAGGGAAAGATGTTAATACGCAATTAGCCGGAGAAGGGTCGACGTGGTACTTGTTTTCGGAACAGGCGGTAGACAATATTTTGCAGTATAGAGCTAACGCAAAATTAATCGTTATGCTACGCAATCCTATTGAAATGGTTCAATCACTTCATTCACAGTTCGTGTACAACATGATGGAGGACGAGGCCAATTTTGAGCGAGCGTGGGTCGCGCACAAAAAGCAACCGAAAGATGTGATCATGGACTATGAAAAAGCTTGCAAGATAGGCCAGCAGGTTGAAAGATTATTGAGAAAAGTTCCTACAGATCAGTTGAAGATTATTCTATTTGAAGACTTCAAAAATACACCAGCGGAGACGCATGCTGAAGTGTTAGAGTTTTTGGATGTGCCATTGGTGAAGTTGGAGAGTTACTCTGCCTTCAATAAGAACAAACAACTACGTTCTAAATTTCTGGCGGATTTTTTACAAAATACTCCGGACCCTGTAGTACAACTCTTGAACAAATCAAAGAAAATTCTGGGTATTAACGAATTAGGTTTAGCGAGAGCTTTCCAGACAATTAACCAGAAAGAGCTATCTCGCGAGCCAATCTCAGCGGCACTGGAGCTAGAATTGAGAGAGACTTTTAAGCAAGATATTTTGCTTCTTTCTGAGATCCTTGATAGGGACTTGTCACATTGGACAAATTGATTTTGGTTAAAGTTTGCAGGCGGTAGCTCGGCGTTTTTTCACGCCTACGCTCTCCCGTATTATTATTTGCAAAGGGTAGATTAAGGCTGAGATGTCATCGGTTTATGCGGCATTTACAATATTCGTGATTTACATAAATCGATCTGCCGAGAGATATTGCTATCAAAATATGTCTCCATATTCTCTACATCCATCCAGAAAGGCGTGCTAAAAATGCGGTTTCGTTGGTGCTGATATCTTCGTGAATGCCAACCCGATTAAGCACATGTACATCTGACTTCAAAGAGTTCCAACCATTGTTAGTGGTAACTGCGCCGGCGTAATACTTACGCACAATCTCTAATGCCGAAGAATTAAAGTCGCCATTTGGATAGCAGAAAGTATTTACGGTTTTATTTGTGGCTTCTGAGATAGTTGTCTTGCTAGCAATTATCTGATGTTTGATGATGTCCTGCTTTACCGTGTCGTTCAAACGAATGTGGTCGCATGTATGGCTGCCAAATTCCAGCAGGCCAGAGTCGCTCATCTCTGCGACTTGTTCCCAGCTAAGAACAGCCGCACTAGATGCAGGTAATTTCTGACTGCTGCTTAGCATTTCATCAATACGCATATGCAACTCTTCGTCAGAATATCGCTTGGCCTGGTTAAAAATTTCGAATAGTTGATGGTGCGTCGGTGGCTTGTGACCAAAATCGTAATTCGTATCCACATCACGCAACCACCGGTATGCGGGCGTATCCCACAATTCAGAGTGCTGAGTTGCTGTGATGCGTAACAACTCCGCTAACCGTTCAGGCCAAAAGTTGCGCTTGGTACCTACCATATCGGATACTAGAAAAATTGTAGCGGGTAGCTGATATTGCTTCAGTAGGGGGAAAGCAAATTGATAGTTATCCAACCAACCATCGTCAAACGTAATTACGCACGCGCGTTGCGGCAAAGCTGAGCCCTGTTCGTGCCGCCGCAGCCAGTCTGCCAAATGCACTATGTCGAAATGTTGTTGCAGAACTTGCAGGTGAAGCGCGAACGTTTCCGGGGTGACCACCATACCAGGCTCTTCGTCGTGCATCCGTTCGTCGTTTACGGGCAGCACGCGGTGATACATTAATATCAGTAAGCGATTGCGGCCCGACTTGATCCGCTGAGGCCCCAATTGAGCGGCAATATGTTGCAGGCTACGCTTAGCTAGACTTTTTAGTGGCATAATGTTTTTCACCGTTAGCACCATTTCAGTCTAGTATTACATAAATAAATTGCTGGAAAATAGTTGGCCAGCAGAGCTGCGTGATAGTCATTTATGAAAACCATTTTACATATCATCGATACCACCGGACCTGGTGGCGCCGAAACAGTGTTTATAGAGCTTGCCGATCGCATGCGCCAGCGTGGCTTTAGATCGCTCGTTTTGATCAAGGGTCCTGGTTGGGTTGAAGAGGAGCTAAAGAGGCGTGGACTGATACCGTTGATCTACGACACCAAGGGTACTTTTTTATGGGACTATGTCCGCTATTTGTTTCAGTTGATAAGAAAAGAAGACGTTGCGCTGATTCAATCGCATTTGCTGGGTTCTAATTTGTATGCGGCAATAGCCGGCATGTTGACCGGGACGCCAGTCGTTGCTAGTTACCATGGCGTAGTAGACATTAGCCCAAACGAGCGTTTCCGTTGGTTGAAATATAAAATCATGAACTTTGGCATCATGCGGTTTGTGGTAGTTTCCAACAGTCTGCGGGAAGAAGTCAAAAAGCGAGGCATGCTAAACGACCGCAAAACTGATGTCATTTATAATGGTATAGCAACACAGGATTATACGTTGCCACGTGCGCGCAGAATTCGCGCTGAGTTAGGGTTGCTGGGCGACGAATTGCTCGTTGGTTGCCTTGGGAATGTCCGGCCTGCTAAAGGCTATGACTTGCTGGTGGAAGCAGCAGCGCAGCTAAAGTTGAGCTTTCCGCATGTCCATTTCGTTATAGCGGGTCAAGGAAAGCGTAGTTTGACTGAGCAATTGCACGAGCAACTCGAAACTTTGGGCGTGGAAACTAATGTGCATTTCATCGGCTTTCAGAGCGACAGTGCGGAGTTCTTGTCTAACATGGATATGTTCTTGTTGCCTTCGACATCTGAAGGCTTTTCCATCTCAACGATTGAGGCGATGGCGGCTGGCTTGCCGGTAATCGCTACTCGCTGCGGCGGACCGGAGGAAATTATAGAGAACGACCATACCGGCTTATTGGTAGAAGCTGGCTCCTCGGCAGCGCTGGTTGAAGGGCTTAATATTTTGCTAGAGCGCCCTGATTTTGCTCGCAAGATTGCCGGGCAGGGCAAGGTGGCCGTGCAAGCCAGCTACGATATTGAGGTGATGTTAGGCAGTTATGAAAAAATTTATACGCGTTTGCTTAACATTTAAGCTGTTTCAAATATTCTTTCAGCTCGTGCAACGCGGGTTGTGTGTCATCAAATCGAAATACTTCCTGGCGGCTATTACGCCACGACGGCGCAAGAAACGCACCAATCGCATATATTTTGTCAATAGGGCGGTAAGTTTTCGAATCTTTCAGGACCAAATACAAACGATCAAGATCGCCCAATAGCCAGCGTAGGCGCTGCCCGGTTTTATACTGCTCGACGACGTTAATCTGTTCACCATTGGCAATTTGATACAGTAGCCGGGGAAAATCTACCCCTGAATCTATTGCCAGCTGTAGAGAACCCCAAAATCGAGTGTTTACCTCCATGAGGTAAGGTTTGCCATCGGGGGTAATTCGATATTCAACCATGGCAACACCATGCCAATTCGCTGCCTGCAACAACTTTTCCGAGTATTCCTTGAGCTGCTGATTTGGCAACCGGCTTTCTGACAGCACGCTTACACCGCCGCCAGGGGGCTTTTCACGCAGCCGGCGATGAGCAAAATACACAACCGGTTGACCACTCGCATATAAGGCAAAAATTCCAGCGCCAGATCCGGGGATGAACTCCTGCAGCATAAAAGGGTGTTGAAAATACTCGAGCCTCAGTAGATCTTGCAACTCTGCCTGTGAGTGTGCGACGTGCACGGTGCTAGCGAGCCAACGGTTTTCAAGCCAAATTTTTGACATGCATGGTTTGATCACAACGGGGTAATCAGTTACCGATGTCACATCCAAATCAGCGGCGATTGCAAAATACTTTGTTTCCGGGTGTGGAATTTCCAGCTTTGATGCTAAATTAGTAAGTAGCCATTTGTTTGCGAGAGAATAAATGATCTGCAGCGGAGCGAACGGCAAAATACAAGTTGGCAAGTCTTTAGCGTGCATAACCAGCAACTGGCTGCTGACTTCCGTTACCGGTTGTAGAAAGTCGATATTGTTCTGCTTGATAAAATCGCTAATCCAGCTCAAAAACGTTAAAGGGTCACTCTGTGGCGAAGGGTATTGTACGTATCGGTCACAGAACCGCGAAGAGCCCGCGAGCGCGTCGGGGTATTCATCGCCAGCTACAACTGTCAAGTTTTCATGTGCACCCAGAGAGCGCACTGTTGCAAGCGCGCTACGTTGCGCAGCGTCTAACACAAGAACATTTTTATTAGACATTAGCGACTAGTTATATCAATTATTTTAGGAAAAGGATTCACCGTGCTAAATAGTAGTATAAATATGATCAACGACAATTTTGGCTCGAAGCGCGGCTTTCTGAATTATGCTCGGTTTAAGACCCTGACAAAATTAGGGCGCTTTGCCAAGTATAGCGAAGTTGACTGGTCTCGCGTTGAACGTTTGGTATTTGTTTGTCACGGCAACATTTGCCGCAGCTCGCTTGCCGAGGGGGTCGCAAAGGCTGTGGGCGCAAACACGATTTCTCTTGGTATAGCGTGTAGAAACGGTGCAGAGGCCGATCCAAGAGCCATTGCATATGCAAACACAATTGATATTGATCTCAGTCAACATCGAACGCAGAGTTTACAGAAGGTGAAAATTGTTCCTGGTGACCTAATAGTTGTAATGGAGCCAGATCATCTTCGGCATTTTGATTGCTATGTGGTAAACGGGGCACAACTGACGCTTGCAGGGCTGTGGGACTCAAAAGTTTGCGCTTACATACACGACCCCTACAGCTGCAACGACGCGTTTTTCGCAAAATGTGAGAGCCGAGTGGCGGCGGCGAGTTGTGTGTTGGTGGCAAAATATAATGGATGACTTTCTTGCGCTTAAGCCGAGCGCGATATGGAGGCATTTTAGGAAAGAACATTTCTCGTTTTGGATGATTTGTGGCTATTTATTTTTCGAGTACGTACGTCCACATTCAATTATTCCAGCAATTGATATTTTGCCCTGGTCACAAGTGTTTATTCTTTTGTCCGCTGCTGGCTGGATGGTGGACAAAAATCGGCAATGGGTTCGCGATGCCACAAACTTCTGGATGCTGCTTTTTTTTGTTGTCATCCTCTTGTCAAGTTGGCAGGCGTTCAATCCTAAAGTTTCCTTTAAAAATCTGGAGTTCTTTTACACATGGCTTATCATTTATTTTCTAATCATCAACATAGTGACTAATGAAAAGCGTCTGTTTATTTTCTTGATGATTTTCATGCTGGCTAGCTTCAAGCTTTCTATATTTGGTGCTCGGACCTGGGCGATGAGGGGGTTTGGTTTTACTGGATGGGGTCTAATGGGGCCTCCTGGATTTTTTCAAAATTCTGGCGAACTAGCAATTCAAATGTCGGTGTTCGCGGGCATATCATTCTTTTTCTTTGCGGCGTTGAAGCCCCATTTAACTAAATTCAAGAAGTATACTTTATTGGCCTTTCCAATAACCGCAGCAATGACGATCATAGGAGCAAGTTCCCGCGGTGGACAGCTCGCATTAGTAGCTCAGCTACTAATGACGTTTTGGAGCAAAATTTCGTTTAGAGGACTGATAATAATTCTGCTTGTGGGGTATTTAGGTTTCAAGCTGCTGCCCGCGGAACAGATGCAACGTTTTGAAGAAATGGGAGATGACAAGACCTCCCAGCAAAGGCTCATGTATTGGGAGCATGGAATTGAAATGATAGAAAAACACCCATGGCTTGGAGTCGGATACTTTAACTTTCCACCGTACTATGAGCGATATTACTCTCACGATATGCTGTATGACTATGCGCAGCTACCTCATAATATTTTTATTCAGGTTGGCACCGACGCTGGCTGCACTGGTTTGTTTGTATACTGCATGCTAATTTGGTCGCACTTCAGATGCACGCGAGCCGTACGAAAAATCGAGCGGGAGCGCGATAGAAAGGAATCATGGTTGTACGCCCTAAGCATCGGATTAAATGTGGGGTTCATCGGATTTTTGATTGCAGGGCAGTTTGTCTCTGTTGCGTACTATCCGTTTATGTGGATAAATTTGGCTTTTTGTGTTGCACTGCGAAACGTCGCTACTCGATCCTCAATAGCCAATAGTGCTACGATTCAAAGCGACCATAGCGATAGTAACAGTTGTTCCTCACAGTAGGTCGCAAATCACCCCGATGTTTTCATAATAAATTCTGCCTCGGAAAGTATCTGAATGCGGTGGCTCAAAAGAAGCGGTAAAGCCGCGCCAGTTCCCGGTCGCGTCACTGGCAGACTGTCGGTCCCTACAAACTTTTGTTGGGACTAAAGCGAGACTCAACACGGTAGACGCCGTGCATTAATGTAGCAGCGGTGCTAGTATTTGAATAGCTGAAAATTAGGCACTAGCCGAACATCTTAGGTGTGGCGTTCGATGTTTGCTAGATTTATAACTGAAGCTCCCGGTCAAAGGGTTCATCTCTAGATGTGATTGAAGTGACAAACAGAGAAACAGATAAGTCAGATGATCGGACGTCGCTTAACCAAATTCTCATACACCAGATTTGACAATACCTGACGAATAAATGGCGTATCGGTCATATGTAAATTCATTCGGGCAAGCAAACACAGAATACCTATGTTGAGAGAATCAATCGAACGGCACGCCATGAGTCGCTCAACCTGAACACGTTCGAGTCTGCAGAGCACGTACAATGGGCGGGCGACCAGTTGGTTGTGGACGTATAACAGCGGACGCCGTCACAGGGCCATTGGAGGTAACCCGCCGCGACATCTCTTGAGAGCGGCATAAAAGGCTCTACTCGTGTCTTCGATAGAAAAAAGGGGGCTACTGCTGGCTTCGCGTAAAGTTAGCGTTCTGAGAGCATCGTAAATAGTCACCCGATCTCCCGCAAAATTGCCCTCTAAGATCTATACTTAACAACAATACAAATCGGTGTCAAAACATGAGCGAATTAAAACAAGTATTGTATATTGCGAGTGTAGGCTACTCTGGCTCAACCCTTTTGAGCTTGCTTTTGAGCAAGTCACTAGAAGTAGCGTCGGTTGGCGAAGTTTACATCATTTCCAAATTCGACAAGAATAACTGGCCCTGCACATGCGGTAAAAGTTTAAGCGAGTGTGGGTTTTGGAATCCAGTGTTGCAAGAGATACGAAGACAAACAGGCGCTGAATCGCTTGAGTATTCACAATTCCCTCTCACTATTGAAAGCAAAGTTCAAAATTTAGCGAGGCGTATCCCCTCTTTCGCTGATTTTTTGTTGGTTGTTGGCAACAGACTGCTTTGGAACAAACTATCTTCATTTACTGAGAAGTCTCGTGAGTACGCTAGATGCGCGCAACGATATGAAACCCTCTATCGAGCTGTTGCGAAGGTGCACTCGTCGCCCGTAGTGTTGGACACTTCAAAGTATGCTCTCCCACTGAAAAGTCTCTATTTACTCATGGACAAGCGAATGAAGATTTTATTTCTGACACGTGACGGACGTGCGGTCACATCTTCGCTAATGCGAAGGCAGGGAATGTCAGCATATGAGGCAGCTAGACGGTGGGCTCGTTATAACTGGAATTTGCGATTGATTTTGAAATCCGTACCTAGTACACAAATTATGTATCTGAAATACGAAGACTTATGCGCCAACCCTAGGCAACTTATCGAAAGTATTACTGAATTCAGTGGGGAAATATCACTTCCTTCACGATTTGACCTAAATAAAGAAGATGCTCATGACATTGGAGGTAACCCGATGCGCAACAGAAAAGAGGAAACCGAAATCAAGTATGATGACTCGTGGACAGAAAAGATGAGCAGAGACGATTTATTAGACTTTGAAAGAGCAGCCGGTCGATGCAATAGAGATCTCGGGTATTTTTAACTATCGGTCTGTTGAAAAAGTCTATATTCAGTACAATAACGAAAATCACCAAAGTGCTTAATTCGTATGCGAGGAGAAATCAATCAGGCTGGGCATGAGGTTTGGCAGGCGGAGACGAAAGCCGACGCGGAGCAGGCCTATGATCTGTTTCAGGTAACCTATGGGGGCAAGTATCCCAAAGTCGCGCACTGCCTGCTGAACTACCGCTAAGAGCTGCTGACATTTTATGATTTCCCGGCGGCCCATTGACAAAGCATTCGCACGACGAATCCGATTTACATTCTCAATTATAAAGTTGCAAAGTAATGAATATCCTGTGGTTATCGCATTTAATCCCCTACCCACCGAAAGGTGGTGTCCTACAACGAAGCTATCATTTATTGAGGGAGCTGGCTAAGCACCATGAAGTAGACTTGTTAGCGTTTAACCAAAGAACATTGATGGAACCGATGTTTAAGAATATTGAGGCCGGCGTCCAGGAAGCGAAAGAGGAGTTAAGCGAGTTCTGTGTCAACGTGGAGTTTTTTGAGATACCCTCTGAGATTGGCGCATATGGAAAATACATTTTGGCCTTTAAAAGCCTAACAACTCCAGCTCCTTATAATATCAATTGGCTCAAATCCAGCAGGTTTCAAGATAAAGTTGAAGAACTTTGCGCGCAAAAGCGCTATGACATTGTGCATTTCGATACTATAAGCCTGATTCCATACTATTCTCTGTGCGAGCACGCGGTTACCATTTTAGATCACCACAATATTGAGTCGCATATGCTACTGCGCCGCGCCGAAAATGAAAATAATCTATTAAAAAAACTGTATTTTTGGCAGGAAGGAAAGCGCTTGACTCATTATGAAAGAAAATTCTGCCCGAAATTTTCGCTAAATATCACTTGCTCTGAAATAGATAGCGAAAGGTTACGTAGTTTTCTCCCGAGCGTGAATGTTGAAGATATACCTAATGGTGTAGATACCGACTACTTCATCCCTTCCAGATTTGTTCCAGGTAGTAATGGGGAAACTTCGAAAAAGCAGAGTATTTTGTTTATCGGCACGTTGGATTGGTATCCAAACGCCGAAGCGGTATTTTTCATTGTCAATCAAATTTGGCCAACATTGAAAAAGCTGCACCCGAATATTACCGTGGATATTATTGGGGCAAATCCGGCTAAAGAGTTAGTTGATTTTGCCGAAAATAACGCTGATTTTCATGTTCACGGTTTTGTGGATGATATCTTGCCGTTTTTAAATGAGGCTTCGGTTTATGTCTGCCCAATTAAGGATGGTGGTGGTACAAAGCTCAAAATTTTGGATGCGATGGCGATGGGCAACGCACTTGTTGTTCACCCCATAGCCTGTGAAGGTATTGCTGTCGAGAATGGTGAGCACGTTGTGTTTGCTGAATCTGCAGACGAATTTGTCAGTGAAATTGGGAAATTGTTAGTAGACTCACCTCGAGCCATGAGGCTTGGTCAAAACGCACGGGGGTTAATTGAAGAGTATTATTCTTACTCGCAGATAGGCCAAAAGTGCTCTGAGCTATACGAAAAAACACTCAGTGATATTAAGAGCCAGCGATCCTAATCATGTGTGGAATCGCCGGATATATGCAATCAGATTGGTCTTCAGACCACATGTACTCCACGTTAATCCGTATGACAGATGCGATCTTGCACCGCGGACCCAACGAAAGGGGGCTTTGGATAGACGTTGACAATAATATTGCCTTAGGTCATAGGCGATTATCCATACAAGATTTGACAACAGCTGGCAATCAACCGATGCATAGCAGCGATGATAGGTTTGTCATCGCCTTCAATGGGGAAGTATATAATTTTCTCGAAATAAAGTTTCAGTTAGAGAAAATCGGCCATCAGTTCCGTGGTCATTCAGACACCGAAATTCTGTTGGCTGCTATTAGTGAATACGGTTTAGAGAATGCACTGAAGATATGTATTGGCATGTTTGCGTTAGTGCTCTGGGACAAGAAAGAGCGAGTATTGCATTTATGTCGAGATCGTATAGGAGAAAAACCTCTATTCTATGGCTGGATCGAAGGGGCGTTCGTGTTCGCGTCAGAATTGAAGGCTTTAGTGGAATTTTCACCATCGATAAAACTATCTATAAATAGAGATGCTGTCGCTAGCTACGTACGTTTTGGTTACGTCCCCACGCCGTATGCAATATATGAAGATGTTTACAAGGTTATGCCTGGTACCATACTCAGTTTGAATTTGTCCTCTAGTCCATTCGCCTTTAAAGACAAATTTCCACCTACGGATATTTCCAAATATACCCACTATTGGTCGCTTGATACCGTGGTCGAAAGTGGACTTAACAATCAAATTTGCGATGAGTCTAAAATCGTTTGCGATTTGAAAGACAAGTTATTTGAAACAGTCGAGCGACAGATTATCGCCGACGTGCCAATCGGTACTTTTTTGTCCGGAGGAATTGATTCCACTTTGGTCACCGCGATAGCTGCACAGGTCAGTAAAAGAAAGGTAAGTACCTATACAATTGGTTTTAAAGATCCACAATTTAATGAGGCGGAGTTTGCCGCTGATATTGCAAAGCATTTGGGGACTAATCATCAAGAATTGTATCTTGATGAAAAAAATGCTTTGGACACTATTCCGCAACTTGCGTCGATATACGACGAACCATTTGCCGATGCTTCGCAAATACCAATGTACTTGGTTTCTCAGTTTGCCGCGAAACATGTGACGGTTTGCCTGTCAGGAGACGGGGGAGACGAGCTGTTCGCAGGATACAACAGGTATACCTGGCCGCCTAAAATTGAAAAGCTTACGCGCAGTATTCCCAAGCCGCTTCTTTCATTCGTAGGGAAGTCAATCTGCAACATTCCAGATTCATGTATCAACTCAGCGTACGAAGGATTCACTAAATTATTTCAGAGCGAGAGCAGCAAGCAAGCGAATTTTGATCTGAAACTCAGAAAATTCGCTCGATTTTGTACCGATGGAGACTCAGCAGATTACTATCGGTATTTGCTTTCGTTCTGGGAGCATCCGAACGAAATTATCTATCAAGGTGAGGAGCTAAATTGCAGTCTCGACCGGCGACCTCCGCGCTCAATCGATAAATCGTTTATCGAAAAGGCTCAATACTGGGACCAGTTAGGCTACTTAGTTGACGATAATCTCGTTAAGGTTGATAGAGCATCTATGGCGGTCAGTGTTGAATGCAGGGCGCCGTTGTTGGATCATGAGATACTCGAGTTTTCCTGGAAAATACCTGCACATTTAAAAGTCAATCAAGGAAAAACGAAGTGGCCGCTTCGAAAGCTCTTATATGAGTACGTTCCGGAAGCATTGGTTGAGAGGCCTAAAATGGGTTTTAGTGTGCCAATTGGAACATGGCTTAAACGAGATCTCAGAGATTGGGCTGAATCCTTACTGACTGTGGAGAATTTGGAGAGAGATGGTTTATTTAACTCTAAAGTGGTAAGGCGGTGCTGGACCGATCATTTGCAAGGGAAGAGAAACCACGCGAATCAGTTGTGGACGGTTCTGACCTATATTGCTTGGGATCAGCATTACAGACGGTGAGTTAACGATGTGCGAGAAGGGGTGTGTAACTAAAAAAAAGTGTTGGGGCTTCTGCGCGAGGAATGGGTGGGTGCTGGCTCGAAGTTCTGTCGAACGCCGCATCTTAGGTGATTAACATCAGGACGAATGCAGTTTCGAGCCAAATAGCGCGTTATAGTCGTTCTGAAAAAGTTTTAGATCATCCACCGCAAGCGTTTTATCGGGATCAGTCAAAAACAGTTGAAGTAAATTTGTATTAAATTTTTGAAACTCGATATCCTGATCATGAAAGTAACGAAGCTCGGGGTTGTTGACTTTAATATAGGTTTCCTTGCCACTTATTTCGGTATTATCGTAGCTCTCTATAATTCGCAACAGCTTGTGTGTGGTTATCATTGGGGAAATGTTTTTTAGGGCCCACTTTCTTGGTGAAAATTTAGCCCAGTTATTCTTCATATCGATCAGTGCTTCTTCAAGAAAGCTATTAGTAATTAGGATCCCAGTATATTCATTGATGTACGCTTTATTCGTACCAATGTTCTCTGCTAAGCAAATGGCCGGTACATCAACGAACATGGATTCAAATAGGCTTCGGTTGCTTCCTTCTTTGTAAGATAGCAATATATTAGTTTTGCTTTTAGTTAATGCTGTTCTCAGTTGATCCCTGTTCAAAGCGAACATGAAGTCTACGTTACTATCGATCCCTAATTGGGTAGCTAATCGTGTTATCTGGTCTGCAGGATTGTCGCCCCACATGGCGCAAACAAGACAGGCTTTATAGTCTGGTACTTCTTCTTTGATATTTCTTATAGCTTCTAAATAGCGCGCGATTCTTTTAATCGGATTAGTATTAGCGACGTATATTGAATCGTACAACTTCTCTACATTGTCAGGGGAAAAGTGCTTATAATCGACCCAATCGCTTGCACCAAAGGATACTGGTTTTAAGTTTGAGTGAAGAGCGTTAAGTAAAATACGATCTTGTATTTCAGTAGCTTGAACATAGACAAAGTTATTCGTTTTATGCATCCACCCTAGTATATCCGCATCCAGATATCCCGACCAACTTGGCTCAAGCACAATATGAAAGTAATCTGCCAATGAGTCGATGTCTATATGATGCAAATAAAAGCTAAAAGTTTTTGTAAATTTAATAATTATAATTCCTTTTGATAAAACATCGTCACCAGAAATCGACGGATACTTTACGACAATGCTCCGTCCCGCTGCCTCTTCTAAGGAGACTCCTAACGAATATTGTCGCGATAAAACGTCTTCATTAAGTAACCCAAATTTAGACATCAGCTTTAATACTATATCTCTTCCGTACGTCCTGTGCGATTTCATGAAAAGATTTCCAGCACTGCTTCTCTTGCCAACCAGTAAGCAAACGGAGCCTGCGAATCCGAAAACTATTGAAATTATTCGTCTGTTCTTGAAAAAAAAGTCATTTCTAAAATTTCTGAATGCTATTATGTTCATAGTATTGAGATCACTAACATCTATGGATGGCACTAAGTTAAGTGTGAAGTCCGGTCTGAACGGACTGAAAATCTCTACGACACGCCGTGAAGCCGTCTCCGGGGGCTCTATTCCCAGCATCCCTGCTAGGGAATGTCCCGAAAATTCTCCCTCTATTATTCCGCACTTCTCAGATCAGAGATCTACCCATCACTGTCACTAATTTGAAGGAAGTTAACGTTTTAGCTGTGTAACTGGTTAAAATAAGGGTAGCTTGGTGTCTTGATTCCAGATACGTTAGTTACGTCGCAAATAAATACACCTATTATATAACTGTGCATTGGATTTCAGAAACGCTTTAATTACCGAATAATCTGCGACCATTCATTTACTCCTCTGGACTTTTTACACCTAATCATAGAACCGTAAGTTCTCCAGCGACTGCAGTGGTAGATCTCCGCCGCAACTAACTTCGCACTAGAGTCCCTCGAATAAGCGATACTTTCTTACATCTTATCTTACCACTGAATCCATACCAATTCATGGGAGAGAAATTCGTTTCGTGCTGCCCTCTCTACGAAGGCTTTGGCGTCATAAGCTGCCAAGGGATTTCTGGAGGACCGTTTGTGTAAACCAATCCAAAAAAGTCGGTCTGCTTACCGCATTCTCCAGACATCGAAACTTATCACTTGCGCGTTTCCACGAAAGCATTGTGAGTCGGCTTAACTGGTTGAATAAATGCCAGCGTCCTATTAAGCTCATGGGTGTTTTCACTTCCAGCAGTGGCTCCTGCAGCCGTTTCTTCGTTCGAACCTGCAATCCGTCTTCCCGGGAAAGCTGATACGCGTGCTTTGCTCTATTGACCGAAACTACTGCCTTGGGAACGCCGTGAAGCAGGTAGGGCATCCATAGGTCGCGCGAGTGACCGCTAACAAGTTCAGGCGAGCTCTAAGTGCATCATCGCTTTGTGCCTATGCTTGATAGCGGAAACTGGCTCTGTTTAGCCCGGCCCGCTGGTGAGATAGTCGATTGATCAATCGATGGTATGCTGTCAGATAATTCACAATGGATCGCCGCGCGGGGGGCTTTCAGCGCTTTTTTGCTATTGCATCTCGCACCGGGTTGATGTTTACCGTTTTCACTGTAAAACAGCTTTTTCAACTCGACATTCTCCGATTCCAGCTCCTTCGAACGCGTGGCGTCAGTGACGTCCATGCCAGCATAATTCCTGTGCGTGGTGTGCGCGTACCGAGGGAATATTCAGGCGACGATATGTATTCTCAACTTTCGAGCTCGTTTCATGCTCTTTGATGACTTTTATTATCCGTGTGTTCGTATGTGGCTTATTCATTCCGAGCTATCCCATGGGGTAGCGTAACGGGATATCTCGTCCATTTCGTGGTCTAGTTAATGTCCGTAAGGTCAAAGCGAGAAACAACAATCAGATCGTTCGTAACCTAATCAACCTTCTTCACACCAGATTTGACAATAACTTAAAATTATATGCTAAATAACAAAGCCAAGTCTTACGCCGTCCCGTGCGTAAGACTTGGTTTAACGCTTGTAGGATTTCGTTTATCCTTTGATATTTGGTGGCACGGGAGGCGAGGCTGGACTCGGAGTTGGCTGAGCTGTGACCGGAGGTTTGCCAACGCCTATAAACGGGTTGCCGTGTGCGTCTCGATTTGTAGGTTTGTCGGAAGTCATAACAAAGTCGTCGACGTAAAACTTTTGGGATTTATGAGCAGCATAGTTACCCCAGTATGTGAACAGGTAGAGTTCCTGCACGTAACTGTCTGACCGCTTCAAAGTGATTCTTTCAGACGTTTCCCCAATAAGTTTACCGTTATACCAAACTTGAACAATTGGATTGCCACCTTCTGAAGCCTTTTTATCATCAAGACGTACGTGATATTCAATCGTATTCCACTGGCCTAGCTTGAAAAAGTCACTAATTGTACCCGCGCGATACCACTGAGCAGCACCCTCAAATATATAATGGTATGGGGAATAGCCGCCGTCCGGGTTTGCTCTACCAGGAGGAGAATTTATGTATAGGTCGTTGTATCCTTCGCTCTTTCTAACACCGTTGTCATTGTGATACGTTCTTAATCGCAAAAATTTGTTACGTCCCTGTGGGTTAAACTCAAAACCTACTGGAAATTTCAATCTCAGCCGAATCCATATATCATCACCCTTGACTAATTTTCTACCGTCCGCGTGCGTGCATTTGGGGAGGTCTATGATACCTCCAAGCTTACCAAAGCCTCGACTTCCTTCAGTAACGTTGAGCTCTAACGATTTGCTTCCGCTGAATGACTCGTCAGCGGTGTAGAAAGTTCTACCGGCATCGGACGTAAAAGTGGATTCGTTTCCCTTCCTGCAGTCCTTTGATTGGGCTTTTTCGCCGGGTGTGCCGTCTTCAGCATTCATCGTGATGCTGAAAGCGCTAGCTGAGCCGCAGACGCAATACGTCATCAGCGCTAGGATTAAGCGCATAAAATTGTGTTTCATTTTCATTATACTCTGTTGGTGTTTGTTAAATGATCTAACCTTAAAATTAGCGTCAAACTATATTTAATGCAATGTAGTTTTACCGCTTTGGTATATTGACCAGCTCATTGTGTGATGTGCTTCTAACTGTAATCGTTATAATTCCATCTGAACCGCGCTGGATATTCCGAAAATTCGGTCGTGTGGGTCAAGCCGCCATGGCTAATTCGGAGAAGGACCCCAATTATTGGATGGTAACTGGACGCCTATTAAGTGTTTTCCATCAATATCAGCATAAAGTTGTGAAGAGAAACCAAGAGACCAAAAAGACGAACCCATAAACCGGAGTTTAAAGCAAAAGTAGCCCTGGCTGCCATTCAGGGCGATTTTAGCAATGGCTCAGTTAATAAAGAAATTTGACATGCACGCCAATCAAATTACGGATTGGAAAAAGCAGTTGCTGGGCGGCGCGCCGGATGTATTCGGTGATGGTGTCAGCAAGTCCGAGGAGTCGGATGAAGCGATTCAAGCACTGCATGCCAAGATAGGCCAGCTGGCCATGGATAATGGTTTTTTAGAACGCGGGCTGGAACGGATTCACGGGCCCAGAGGAAAGAAATGGTAGACCGAAAAGGTTCTCTTCCTGTTATTCGCCAATGCGAACTACTGGATCTACCACGGTCAACGTTTTACCACGTACCCAATCCCGTCACGGACGAGGAGCTTAAACCGATGGCGTTGATTGATCGCTGCCATTTAAAATATACGTTTTATGGAAGCCAACGGGTACGCGACTGGCTAGACGATCAGGGCCATACAATGAGCCGTAAGTGCGTACGTCGTTTGATGCGCACTATGGGCTTGGAGGCTTTGTATCCGAAACGCAATCTCAGCTTGGCAAATCAGGCCCACAAGATCTACCCCTACTTGCTTGGGAATCTCGTGATTGATCGCGTCAACCAGGTTTGGTCGACCGATATCGGCTATATTCCAATGGCGCATGGATTCGTGTACTTAGTGGCCGTGATGGACTGGTATTCTCGGCGAGTTCTGTCGTGGCGTGTGTCTAACACCCTGGACACGAGCTTTTGCAAAGAGGCGCTTGAGGGTGCCGTAGCGCTCTACGGTACACCTGAAATATTCAACACAGATTAAGGAAGCCAGTTCACCAGTAAGGACTTTACGGCCGTACTGCAGGAGAATAGCATCTGTATCAGTATGGTCAGCAAGCGCCGTTGGGTAGATAACATATTGGTTGAGCGGCTGTGGCGAAGTGTTAAATACGAAGAGGTATATTTGAAAGCCTACGACGATATGCGAGACTGCAAAGCATCGCTGGGCCGGTATTTTGTGTTCTACAATTCAGAAAGACGACATCAGTCACTTGACCGGCAGACACCGGATCAAGTTTACTGTGAACACACCGTCAGGATGGCGGCGTGACACAATGGAGAGCACTTATAGCGCTGTCCAATATCCGGGGTCCACTTCTTTCATTGTCTCAAGCCCAACACCAATAGCATAGCAATGTTTGAGTGTTTCGAAGACTTTAAGGTTATGGTTTAATAGGAAAAATACATCCCCGATAATTAATCGCTTACAGAAAATCCCTTTAAATAACGGTTTTTTCGACACCAAACGTATCCTGGAGGATGACATGATTTCTAATCAACTAGATTTATTTGATAATTAACCGGACAGTAGTGAGGAAATATTATGGTTGTGGAAGCAAGCGACAAGCGCGAGGCCGATAAAAATGCTCGGGGAGACCTTACACTAACGCACGTAGTATTCATAAGATATCTTGTTTTCTGCATGGCTTTTACAGTAATTGCGCATATCGCGACGCAGGGTTTTAGTTTTATAACAGGCTATGATGTTGCTATGGGCATGATTCCTCTCTTTGACTTGAATGCTGAAGCAAATATACCAACGTTCTTCTCAACGCTGCTGCTGTTAAGTGCAAGCGGCTTGCTGGTAGTTAATGCTTCCATCTATGCCAAACACGACCGATGGTTTGTAAAATATTGGTTATTTCTGGCGGCACTATTTGCTTTTCTTGCAGTCGATGAGTTTTCGTCACTTCACGAGCGTTTGAGCGGACCGGTTCGGGAATCGTTAGGTACCGGTGGTGTGCTCTACTTTGCGTGGGTCATTCCATACGCGGTGCTGGTGCTGGGGGCGGGCATCGTTTTACTCCGCTTTATTTTAAGGATTGATCGCAGCATCGCTGTTGGCTTTGTCGTTGCAGGGACCGTGTTCATACTGGGAGCCGCGGGTATGGAAATGCTGGGAGGTGAGGAAGCGGCTGCTGCGGGTCAGCGAACAGTGTTGTTCGTGTTGTTTGCAACAGTAGAGGAAATATTGGAAATGTCGGGAGTGATCGTTTTTATCCATTTTATTCTGAAAGACATTTTTTCTCGAGTAAACAGGTTGACTCTCGGGCTGGTGCCAAAATAAGACCTGATAAAGGTCTATGTTTCGAGGGCGTGGTCAATTATGTCGGAAAACGCAGATACTTGAGTTTCCTTGGAAAAATGTTTCGTGATTCGCAGCCGTGCGGCCCTTGACATTGCGTCTTTCAAGCTTTGCTTGTCGAGCACAGTCGATAATTTATCACTAAGATCGTCGGGCTCCCCAGTTTTGAAATGATAGCCAGTCTTGCCGTGCTCCACAGTTTCAACCAGTCCCTGCAGTTCCGATACCAATAATGGTAATCCGCAAGATGCCATCTCTAGAGACGACATCGTAAAAGAATCCCAACCGGTGGATGCAATACAGCCGGCGTAACAACTGGGTAATATCATGTGGATATCATTGCGGTAACCTCCAAAGGTTACGTTTTCTTTCGCTTTCGTAGTGAGTAAGTTGACATATGGCCGTTCCTCACCGGGTTGATTTCCCAGCAGTAAGAAATGTAAATCGTTTCGTTTTTTCTCGTCTAATAGAATATTCGCCGCCTTCATGATGACTGCTACGCCTTTGCGAGGTTCCATATGTCCAGAGTAGAATATGATTTTTTTCTCCCGCGCTATATTAAAAGCTTCATAAGCATAGTTCGAAGCAGCGTCAGGCTTGAATTTATCGGTATCCACGCCTAGGTAAATCGTTTTAACTTTGGCTTTGGGAATGCCTCTTCCGTGGGTAGCCGATTTGCTCATCGCGTCGGATTCGAAAAGATAAAGATTGGGAGCATTCAAGCGGCGAGCAACATCGAGCCTTTTTAAATAGAGCTTTATACCGCTATGAATTGAACTGATGGGGGCACCCCAATAAGAAATAATCTTTTTGACCCCGGCTCTCCTCGCGGGGCCGTAGTATGCGCGATGAACTGGCTGATCAAAGCCGAAAATTACTGAGATACCGTTTTCCTTGATAATGCATTTCAGCTTATCTAATTCATCCGGATCTTCTGTAAGGTGGTCGAATTGAATGATGTTGTTGAAATTCTTTGGAATAGAGTCTGACTTCCCCCTAGAAATATCCGGGTAGGCAAAAAATGTTCGGCTTAAGCCTGCGACTGAAACCGCCGCTTCAAAAAAGCTCCTTTCCAAGCTTTGGATGGCATATCCAGTATTGGAAGAGCAATGAAAGATAAACAAAATACCTGACACAATGTACTCAATCTTGAACGTAGTTTGTCAATGTAACATAGTTGTTTTTAGGATTCTCCGGTTTCAGCGCACGGTGGTTGAAGTCATTATTCGGTTGTACCGAATTAACGTTATGTATTCAGCAATAGCAAACGAATTTTAGCGGTAATTGCGTATTCTGGCGATTCCGATCACCCGTTCTGGTTTTATCCGATCACCTAATTTCCCAACACGAAGACATGGATAATATCACTCGGTGTGATCGGAATCAGTCATTTTGCTCAGTGTCTTTCGCATCGACTCTCCCTTGAGTGTGAGCTTGTGACTGTTGTGCAACAAACGGTCTAGAATGGCATCAGCCAGAGTGGCGTCGCCGATGGCTTTGTGCCATTGATTGACGGGTAATTGGCTGGTGATCAGAGTGGAGCGCAGGCCATGCCGGTCCTCCATGATTTCCAGTAAATCGTTGCGCTGGCCGAGCGTCATTTTTTCCAGGCCCCAATCATCCAGTACCAGTAAATCCGTTTTGGCAAGTTGCTGAATCAGCTTGGCGAAGCGGCCGTCGCCGTGGGCAATGCTCAGTGATTCCAGTAACCGTGAGGTGCGGAAGTAGCGCACGGACAA
>RCMY010001672.1_pt1 | contig 20772 bp, 15 predicted proteins | sample 2041341 | NCBI WGS metagenome assembly RCMY01 (sample SAMN09708234, study PRJNA481090) | Marine sediment metagenome, whole genome shotgun sequencing project.
AGGTCACTTCGGTCATTTTCACCCCCATTGCGGCCAATTGGGCCAACAACTCCGCATCAAAATGCAAGGACGCGGTGGGGGCTGCAACTGCACCGGGTGTGCGCGCAAAAACGGTTTGATAATCCTCATTGTCTTGGTCATCAGGCGCGCGTTTTGCCGCAATATAAGGGGGCAACGGCATGGTCCCTGCGGCCAACAAGGCCGCCTCAAACGCTGCGCCCTCGAGATTGAATGCCAAGCGCAAGTCTGTCTCGGTCTTCTCGGCCACAGTGGCGATCAAACCACCGGCAAAGACAACCTCTTCACCGATAACCACTTTGCGCAAAGGCTTGGCCAAAGCACGCCAACCGCCCTTGGCATGGGGTTCCATCAGCGTGACCTCAATCTTGGCAGATACCGGGCCTTGTGCGCTTTCGCGGTGGCGGTGGCCGATCAATCGGGCCGGAATAACGCGGGTATTGTTCAGCACCAAGCGATCGCCTTTGCGCAAAAGGCTTGTAAGATCAAATACATGTTTGTCTTGCAGCCCGTCACCCTCCACCACCAGCATCCTCGCCGATGTGCGGGGTCGCGCGGGCCTTGTCGCGATCAGGGTGTCCGGCAGATCAAAGTCAAAATCGTCAAGCTTCACTCACGTGGCTCCAATGTTGGTGGCGCGCTGCGGAAAATCTCACGAAACATGCCGGGGGTCAGGATGGATAGGGGGTTGACCGAAACGCTCGGCTCTTTGGCGGTGCCTTTGATGGTATAATTGAACCCAAACAGCCCTTCGCCTTTGCGGGTAAACATCGCGCCTATCCCGTTCAGAAAATAGACCGGGGACACAACGCCTTGCAAGTCCAACCGCTTGTTGTCAAACACATAAAGCCCGGATAAAGACACCCCAAGCGACGCCCCGGTGGCAGAGCCTTTCAAGATCTGAACCGCGCGCGGCCCGATACGAAAGCTGGCATCCGCTTGACTAAACAACAAGCCGGAACCATTCATCTGATCCAACAAGCCCACCACCGAAATGGCATTGATCAATTCGGCCATCGCGGGCGCTTTGCGAATGCGCACATTGCGGACTGACAGTTCACCGTCAAAACTGCCCGGCGCCCCGGTGGGGTTCAAAACCAGATCCATAGACCCGCCTTGTGCATTGGGAAATATCTTTGCCGCAGAAAAGACTGATCCTGCATCGGCAGATGTTATACGTACCGCGGTCCCGTTGCGGGCAGGCACAAGGCTGCCACCGATCGGAGTTTGCCCGTTCAGACGCCCTGCAAAATCACCTTCAACCCCGTTTGCGCGCGGGGTGATCGTGCTGCGAAACGCGGTCAGGACAAGGCCTTTTGCCACAGTCACCTCGTCCAGCCGCAGCGTGATCGGGCCGCCGGTATTGCCGCCGCCACCCGCGCGGCGGTTGGGCAATCCACGCAGATCCACCCGCCCCCCCGTCACCACTATTGCGGGCGCGCGACCTGCCCCCTGGCCCTGCAATGTTGCCGCAGCATTCAGCCAAGTTCCCAAGCGAACGGATGAGAATTTGGCCTCGTTCAGCCCACCATCGGCGGCAAGGCTGATGGTACCCGCAGCAGTCAGGCCCGCGGCGTCAAGCGCAATGGCATCAACAAAGGCGGGTTTGCCCAAGGTGATATCCAGCGCCAGTTGCCCTTTACTGGCGGCAGGTTTGGCCCAGCCAAGCGCGGGGATCGCCATTCCAACCCCTGCCAGATCAGACCGCAGGGCCAGCACAGGGCTTTGGCCCGTCTGTAAGTCAATCGTAACCGCCGCCGTGCCGCGCCCAGAAATCAAACCATCAGGCAAGGTGACCCCAAATGCTGCCGCCGCATCAGGGCTAAACTCAGCGGAACCTTCTATCTTCGATTGCCCTTTGTAATCTGGCCCAAAAGATTTGGAAAACTGCCCGTCAAATGGCACCGATTGCAGCGTACCCTTTCCCGCGATCTGCATGCCCGTTGGCGTGACATGTACGCCCAGCCTATCGGCGCGCAACTCCCGCCCCGGCACTAAAATATCCGATGAAAATCCGGTGATCTGACCCGTCACATCAAAATCAACATCCCCGATTTTGACCCCTTTGCGCAGAGGTGTCAAAATCGTCGCCACAACATCGGCCCGGCCTTTGCCCAAATCGGTTGGCAGCTTGGCTTTGCTCATAAACTCAAACGGCTTTTCGTCCAAAATCGACAACGCGGCAGGCAGATCCCCCACCGCCTTCAAATCAATCCGTGCTTGGGCGGGTTTTTGCGTTACATCCGGCACCGCAAAAACCGACCCTGCCGCATCAATCCGCCCGCCCGATTTGGCAGTCACAAAGCCTTCTTCCAGCACCATCGTATAGGATTTGCCTTGCACCACCGAATAGCCGCGCCCGCCCTCTATCGGTGGCAAGCTTCGCAAAAACCGCACATCGACACCCGAAAAGTCATAGCCCAGCGAAAAGATCGTCTCAGCCTCGGGCGCCAAACGAAATCCAGCACGGACGTTGGACAATTCGCCTTGCTGAACATTTTCAGCAACCCAAGCGCGGGTTCGGGGAACAACCTGCGGCGGCCACAGCGCCAACAGCCGGTCATGCGGGATTTGGTCAAGCTGGGCGTTTACGGCGACCGACCAGCCCTTGGCATCAGCCTCCACACGACCAGACGCAAGCAAATGCTGGCCTTGATGGGTCAGGCTCGCCTGTCCGATATCAATGCCAAACGGGGCCAAGCGCACGCGAAAATCCAACGCGCCTTGGTCAAACTGAACGGGTTTATCCAGCACGCCTTCGGGATCGATTTGCAGGTTTTCAATCTGGATCTGGGCCAGAATTTCTTGGGGAATTTGGGTCGTAACGCCCGGCAGATAGGCATGGCCTGATGCCGTTAGCGCAATATCCTTGCTGGTCACAGTCGCTGCACGCAAATCAAGCCGTTCGCGGGCCGGATCATAGCCGAAAAACAACGACGCACCTTCAAAGGCAACGGGTTTGGTTTGCGGCGTTGGCCGCAGCGCGCCTTTGTCTAACGTCAAGGACGCATCCAATGACGACAACGCGCCTTTTGCGTCCAGTGTTGAGGCGATTTGCCCCGAGATCGGCGCATCCAGCACCGCAAGCCATGCCAAAGGGGCCGCTTGGGTCGCAATATCGGCAGCGGCCACGCGGTCAACCGTGACGGTCATGCGCGCACTGGCATCGGCCTTGGCCGCAATGAGCGTGACCACAGCCGAGGCAGAATTGGTTTGCCCACCGTTGACCGACATCCCAAATTCAATCGCCAACTCATCCGCACGGTTGCCCAGTTGCAAGCGCCCGTCGCCCAGCTCCCACATGCGCCCCAGCATTTGGTCGTCTATCGTCAGGCTCAGCGCTTGCGCCTCAACCCGCTGCAAATAGGACAAGACGGGATGTTCGGACAAAGTCACCAAGGTGGACACCACCCCTGACAAGCCAACGATGGGGCGGGGTTTCATGTTCAGGTTCAGCGCCACATCAAATTGCCCATCGGCAAGCCTGCGCAGATGCATCGCCCCGCCAACCACCCGCAAACTGCGCAAACGCACCTTGCCTTGTACCAAGGCTGTCGGATCAATCGCCACCCGCAATTCCGGCAACGACAGAAAGGTCGCGCCATCCGCTTCCAGCAAGCGAACATCTTCCAGCCGTAAGCGCGGCACCCAATCCTCGTCCACCACAAACACCGCCCCGCCAATCGACAAAGATGCGGCATCGCCGGTGATATCGCGCAAAGTTGTGTTAACGCGGGCCTCTGCCTCAACCACCGCCCAAACCGGCAGGCGGATCAGCTTGCCCGACAGCGCAAGCCCTGCAAACAGCCCCGCCAATGTCAGGAACATCAAGGTCGGGAACAGCCAATAAGTCCCCCAGCGATGCGGCCTGTGATAGCGCTTGACCCTTGGTGGCCTTGTGTGGGCAGGGTCGGCCACGGCGTCATAAGGCGCGGGCTGCACCTTTTGCTCGTCTGGGGCCACAGGACCGATAAAGTCTTGGTCACCTGTCTTGGGGCCATCAAGATCCGCGATCGGATCTGTCATCGCAGCATTGCCCTTTTTTCTTTACCCTGTTGTCCTGACGGGATTTGCCTTTATCTTTGCCCAAAGGCAACCCAAAGCCAAACACAGCTTTGCGAACAGGAGAATGACATGCCCGAGACTGGCACAACCGACACGGGGAACATGGCCCCCGATTTCACCCTTCCGCGCGATGGTGGCACCATGCTCACCCTGTCTGCCCTGCGCCCCAAACCTGTTGTCGTTTATTTTTATCCCAAAGATGATACCAGCGGCTGCACCATTGAGGCCAAGGATTTCACTACGTTGGCCCCCGATTTCGCAGCGGCTGGTGTGACGGTAATCGGGATTTCCAAAGACAGCGTTAAATCGCATGACAAGTTTGTGGCAAAACACGATCTGGGCGTGATCCTTGTGTCGGACGAAGCCGGGCAGGCTTGTGAGGATTTCGGCGTTTGGGTGGAAAAGCAGATGTATGGCAAAACCTATATGGGCATTGAACGCGCGACCTTTCTGATTGGCGGCGATGGCCGAGTTTTGAAGGCATGGCGCAAAGTCAAAGCCAAAGGTCATGCCGAAGAGGTTTTGGCGGCCGTGAAAACCTTATGACCCAAAGCGTGGCCGATCAGACCCTAGCCAATATGGCGTTAGAAGTGTTGAGCACCGCCGATGGGCGCGCAAAAACCGCCCTAGGGCGCAAACATGCGGCCACATGGTTGGCTGCGCGCGCGGCGGGCGAACCTCTTGCTATCGGGGTGGCTGCCCCACCTTTGCGCCCTGCCCGGCCGCCCTTACCCGAACTCCTCTCGCCCCGCGATATGCCCCGCCGTAGGCCGGGTTCGCCCACTGGCCGCATCGCCTTGCTTCATGCCGTGGCGCATATTGAACTGAACGCGGTCGATCTGCATTGGGATATTATCGCGCGTTTCACCCATGTTCCCATGCCCTTGGGCTATTACGACGACTGGGTCCGCGCCGCTGATGATGAGGCCAAGCATTTCAATCTGATGTGCGATTGCCTTGAAGGGTTGGGCAGCCATTACGGCGCTTTGCCCGCCCATGCCGGCATGTGGCGCGCCGCCGAGGATACAAAAGATGACCTGATGGGACGGCTTGCTGTGGTGCCGATGGTGCTTGAAGCGCGCGGTCTTGATGTCACACCGGGGATGATCGCGCTGTTTGAAAAGGCGGATGATGCAGCAGCGATTGCCGCCCTGAAAACCATCTACAGCGAAGAGGTTAGCCATGTCGCATACGGTTCAAAATGGTTCAACTGGCTGTGTGGGCGCGATGGTCTGGACCCCAAAGAAACGTTTCACAGCCTCGTGCGCCGATATTTCCACGGCACCCTCAAACCGCCCTTCAATGAAGAAAAACGCGCTGACGCGGGCCTGCCCCCTGATTTCTACTGGCCCTTGACCGAACGCGATGAAGAAGAGGATGCGGCAAGAATACCATGATTTTTCGGCGGGTTTCTGCCTGTTTCGTCCCTGAACGGGGTTGGGTTAGCTTTCTGGGGTCAAAAATCTTGCACCCAAGGCCATGGCTTTGTATCCATGCCCACGACAGCGCGCGTCGGGATTAGCCCGGAACGTGCCGTTGCAGGATCAACAAGACCGGAAAATGTTCAGTGCTGAAGCGACTTTCTTATCGGATCAATGGGGTTGTCGGGCGCTATTTCCCTGAACAACGGCTGTTTCTGAAATCCGATACTGACACGCGCTTTATCCGCTTGCCCCCGATGACCCAAGCGGTTGCCGTGACTGGGGCGGCCCTGTTTCTAGGTTGGACGATTCTCGCGACATCGATCTTGCTGATGGAATCAATTTCTGCCGGATCAGGCCGCGAACAGGCCCAACGCCAACAAACGCTTTATGAGGCGCGGCTGAACGCTTTGTCCGCGGACCGCGATCTGCGCGCCGAAGAGGCGGTTCGCGCCCAAGAACGCTTTAACCTCGCGCTGAAAGAAGTCAGCGACATGCAGGCGCGGCTTTTGGCGTCCGAGGATGGCCGCCGTGAGATGGAAACCGGGGTGGATGTGATTCAAAGCACTCTGCGTCGCACCATTAAAGAACGCGATGAGGCGCGCGGCGCACAAGAAACACTGACCGCTTCCTTACAAGAACAAACCGGCTCTGGCCAAACCGCTGCAGGCCGCGAACGCGATGCCTCCTCTACGGTTGAGATTTTGGCCGAAGCCTTGTCTGGAACGGCCCAACAGCGCGACAGTATGGCCGTTGTGGCCACGGCGGCACGCGAGCAAACCGACACGTTGGCGACCCAAAAACGCGCGCTTGAAGCCAAAAACGACGTGATCTTTACCAAGCTGGAAGAGGCCGTCAGCATTTCGATGGGGCCGTTGGACAAAATGTTCCGCTCGGCCGGCATGTCGCCGGATGATCTGCTGCGCACGGTCAAGCGCGGCTATTCGGGCCAAGGCGGGCCGTTAACCCCCTTCTCGCTGTCGACAAAAGGCGAAACCCTGAGCAATGATGAAATCCGTGCCAATGCCATTTTGCAAGGCTTGGACCGGATGAACCTTTACCGCTTGGCCGCAGCCAAATCACCCTTTGCCACGCCGATCAAATCGGCCTTCCGCTTTACCTCGGGCTTTGGCTATCGGCGTGACCCCAAAGGGGCGGGTACGCGGATGCACACCGGCACAGATTTCGCCGCCTCTTACGGCACACCGATTTATGCCACTGCTGACGGTGTTGTGACCCATGCTGGCTGGAATTCGGGCTATGGTCGTCAAGTAAAGATCCAACACGAGTTTGGAATTGAGACGAGCTATGCCCATCAATCAAATATCCGCGTCAAAGTTGGACAAAGGGTATCGCGTGGCGACCGTATCGGTGATATGGGGAATTCGGGCCGGTCTACCGGCACTCATCTTCACTACGAGGTTCGGATCGGGGGCAAACCTGTTAACCCGATGACCTTTATCAAGGCAGCGACAGATGTTTTCTAAAAGTAAAATCAACGAACCCGGTCCCAAGGCCGAGGCAGACAAAACCCGCCCATCCGAGCCTGCTGCGCGCAGCTCGATGGATTTCACGTCTTCTGCGCCCAAAACCAAGCCTGCGGCTTCGGTTTTGTCCTCGGATCTGACGATCACCGGCAACCTGCGCACGACTGGCGATATTCAGGTTGAAGGCACGATCGAAGGCGATATCCGCGCGCATTTGCTGACCGTTGGCGAAACCGCCACGATCCGCGGTGAAATCGTGGCCGATGATATCGTGGTCAATGGCCGTGTGATTGGCCGCGTGCGTGGGCTGAAAGTCCGTCTCACCTCCACCGCGCGGGTTGAGGGTGACATCATCCACAAAACCATCGCCATCGAATCGGGTGCGCATTTCGAAGGGTCGGTCCAGCGTCAGGATGATCCTTTGGCAACCGGTCGCGCAGTTGCGGGCCAAGCAGCCCCGTCTGCGGCCCCGATGCAACAGTCAGCGACACCAAAACCATCCAGCAGCCAAGACTAGGGCTCCTCAGTGGTATAAATTCGAAAGGGCACCCCGCGACGGGTGCCTTTTTTCGTGCTCAGTCATTCAAAGCTGTTTCAAGCCAGCGCGCGCCGATACAAATGCCACGTAGCGTGACCCAATAAGGGCAAGGTTACGAACAGACCCAAAAAGCCAAAGGCGATGCCCAGAAACAATAGGGTCGCGATCACTATACCCCAAACCAACATAACTTTGGGGTTCGTCAAAACCACAGACACGGAAGCGATCATCGCTGTCACAAAATCAACTTCTCTGTCCAACAAAAGCGGCAGGCTGACCACGGTCAACGCAAACAACACGCCTGAAAATATCGCCCCGACCAGAGTGCCAATCAGCAACATCATCGCCCCATTTACTGTGAAAAACACATCCAAGGACGTGCTGATATTAGTCATCGCTTGCAATCCCATGAAAAGCGCAAAAATCATATGCGCCAGAAAATTCCAAAACAAAAAGAAGACCACAATCACCACAGCAATCGACGGGATTTGCCGATCCTTTTGCCGCATAATCACGCCGAGTATGGCAGACCATCTTAGCCGCTCGCCAGTCTCTAGCCTTCGGCTCACCTCATAGATCCCGCAGGCGATGAAGGGGCCAAGGATAGGGAAACCCGCCGCGGCAGGCAGCGTCCACCAAATCTGCCCAGTCGCAGTCAGTGCGTAAAGGATCAACCAGCCTCCCGCCACATAGACCGCGGCAAAGAACAATCCAAACAATGGCGCCGCCCGAAAATCGGCCCACCCTGCGACAAGAGCGGCCCGCAAGTCGTCCATCTCAAGGATCAACGCCTCTGGTTTTTTGGCAGCTTGGGTCGGCGGATGGGACATTAAAACCTCCTGAACACGTCAAGCAAAAGCCTAACGCCGCGGGCGGCTGTCGCAAACATCTATTTGAAATACCGGCAAATTTATCCCGATGGGAACGCAGCTTTAGTCGTTGGCATTCGCCTCGGCGCGCGATTTTCCGGACACATCCATAGCAAGCGTGGCGGCCATGAACTTATCTAAATCGCCGTCCAATACCCCTTGGCTATCGGATGTTTCGACACCGGTCCGCAAGTCTTTGACCATCTGATACGGCTGCAAAACATATGACCTGATTTGGTTGCCCCAGCCCGCATCGCCCTTGCTTTCATGCGCCGCGTTGATCGCCGCATTCCGCTTGTCCAGCTCCACCTGATACAGACGCGACCGCAAGGCGTTCATTGCAATTTCGCGGTTCTGGTGCTGTGATTTCATCGAAGATGTCACCACAATATTCGTCGGCAAGTGGGTAATCCGCACCGCCGAGTCTGTGGTGTTCACATGCTGCCCACCCGCCCCCGAGGAGCGGTAGGTGTCGATGCGTATATCTTTGTCGGGGATATCAATTTCAATATTGTCGTCCACTACCGGATAGACCCAAACCGACGAAAACGACGTGTGGCGCCGCGCCGCACTGTCATAAGGGCTGATCCGAACAAGGCGGTGAACGCCCGACTCTGACTTTAGCCAGCCATACGCATTGGGGCCAGAAATCTTGTAGGCCGCCGATTTGATGCCAGCCTCTTCACCGTCCGACATCGACTGCAATTCAACCTTATAGCCTTTTTTCTCGGCCCACCGCACATACATCCGCGCCAGCATCGACGCCCAGTCACAGCTTTCCGTGCCACCTGCGCCGGCGTTAACCTCTAGGAACGTATCATTGCCATCAGCTTCGCCGTTCAAGAGCGCCTCCAGCTCTTTGCCACGCGCCAGCTCCAACAGGTCTTTCAACGCCGTTTCAGCCTCAGTCACGATCTCGGCGTCATCTTCGGCTTCGCCCATCTCAATCAGCTCGACATTGTCGCGCAGGCCCGTTTCAATCAATTGATAGGTCGATAACTGGTCCAGCACAGCCTGCCGCTCACGCATCAGCTTTTGCGCCTTGGCGGGGTCATTCCACAAATCAGGATCCTCGATCATGGCGTTGAACTCTTCAAGCCGATGCGGCGCGGTTTCCAAATCCATGCGCTGGCCCAAAAGGGCCAATGATTTGCGGATGGTTTCCACATTGGACTGGGTCTCGGCGCGCATAGGAATTCCTTGAAGTCTGGGTCAGATTTGTATCAGCTAGGCTCAGGCTGGGTGATAACGATTCATACGGGCGCGAGCAAGGGCGCCCTCTCCCTCACAATCCCCGAGCCGCTAATATAGCCCACCTGAACTGAGCGTGCCAAAATCAGCCTTCTTGGGCAGAACCTTGGTTTTGCCGCTGGATGTCGTCACTGTTTGGCTGGTCGCCGACGCGTTTTCGGTTTCCCCGTAAGCATAAAGCGGCAAGTTGGACCCCATGCCAAATCCACCATCAACCATCATGCCAAAGCTGGTGATCGGGTCATCCCCTTCACGGAAGTATTCCGATATTACATTGTCACCACTGGCATTGTCCGACAATACCGCCCCGGTAAACCGGTCAATTTTCTTGAAATACCCACCCGGTGGCACCTTGAACTTGGTCCCACCATATTTTGCTACGGCCTTTTTCATAAACCGCTCAAACACCGGCCCGCAGGTCGTACCACCATAGGCAGCACCCATGCTGCGCGGATTGTCATAACCGATATAACACCCCGCCGAGATATTGGACGAAAATCCAACAAACCAAACGTCTTTGGCGTCATTCGTAGTACCGGTCTTGCCTGCAATCGGCACCGGCAGGTTGATGCCCCGTGCTGTACCGCGCAGCACAACACCTTCCATCATTGAGGTAAGCTGATAGGCCGTAATCGCATCCATCACCCGCTCGCGGCTCGACGTGATATCGGGCAACTCATTGGGGTTCAAAGAGGCCAATTTGCAATCATCGCATTTGCGCTGGTCGTGGCGATAGATTGTGCGGCCATAGCGGTCCTGCACCCGGTCCACCAGTGTCGGTTCCACCCGCTCACCGCCATTGGCAAACATCGCATAGGCCGCAACCATCTTGAACAAGGTGGTTTCTTCCGACCCCAGCGCATTGGCCAAAAACTGACCCATTTTGTCATAGACGCCAAAGCGTTCGGCATAGCCTGCAACAACATCCATCCCGATTTCTTCGGCGATCCGGACTGTCATCAGGTTGCGCGATTGTTCAATCCCGGTGCGCACAGGCGTTGGGCCATAGAACTTGTTGGACGAATTGCGTGGCCGCCAGATACCTTGCGGGGTGTTCACCTCAATCGGTGCATCGACAACAATCGTGGCTGGGGTAAAGCCACTGTCCAACGCCGCCGCATAGACAAAGGGCTTGAACGACGATCCCGGCTGACGCTGCGCTTGGGTCGCGCGGTTGAACACCGAGTGCTGATAGGAAAACCCGCCTTGCATCGCCAAAACCCGGCCCGAATCAACGTCCATCGCCATAAAGGCACCTTGGACTTCGGGAACTTGGCGCAGGGTCCAACGGATAAAGCTGCCATCACTGTCTTTGGTCATGGCGCGCACATGCACCACGTCACCCACGCTCACCAAATCGCCTGCAACGGTCGCTCTTTTACCCAATCGGCCGTCTGTTTGGCGTTTGCGCGCCCAGGTCACATCTTCGGCTGGAATGAAATGTCCGTCCGCGTCCTCGGCCACGCCTTCAATCCCGATCCGCGCCGACGTTTCGCCAACCTCCAGCACAACTGCGGCTTTCCATCCATCAATGTCGCGGGCAACATCCACGCCGGCCAGCGCGTCACGCCAGCTTTCCTCAGACGTCAGGCTTGCCGGATCAATAACCCGCCGCGTGCCGTTCCAGATGCCTTGACTGCGGTCAAATCCTTCAAGCCCTGCCTGCAACGCCAAGGCCGCCTCGGCCTGCAACTCACGGTCGACGGTCGCACGGATGGTCAGACCCCCGCCAAAAAACTCATCTTCACCAAAGGTGCCAGACAGTTGCCGCCGAATTTCATCCGAGAAATAATCACGCGGAGGTAATGCATCGCGGAACGCTGTAAAATCGCCGTTCTGAACCGATTTCAGCGGCAATTCCTTTTCGCTCAGGTAGGTCGCCTGATCGATATAGCCGTTCTGCCACATCTCGCGCAGCACATAATTCCGCCGCTCGGTCACGCGTTCTTTGGCAGTCACCGGGTGGTATTTGCCCGGCGCTTGCGGCATCGACGCAAGCATCGCGGCCTCATGCGGGGCCAATTGGCTTAGGGTCTTGTTGAAATAGGTCTGCGCCGCAGCCGCGACACCATAAGAATTCTGCCCCAAGAAGATTTCATTCAAATACAGCTCAAGGATCTTTTCCTTGCTCAGCGTTTCTTCAATCCGGGTGGCCAGAATGATCTCTTTGATCTTACGCTCGGCCTTGCGCTCACCGCCCAGCAAAAAGTTCTTCATCACCTGCTGGGTGATGGTCGACGCCCCCCGCACGGTTTCGCCCCGCGATTTCACCGCCTCAATCGCTGCCGCTGCAATACCGCGCGCGTCATAGCCGTGGTGCGTATAAAAATTCTTGTCTTCCGCGCTGATAAAGGCGTGTTTGATCAGCTCGGGAATTTCCTCGCTGCTGACAAAAATCCGCCGCTCTTTGGCGAATTCATCCATCATGTTGCCTTCGCCCGAATAGACCCGGCTGATCGTGGGCGGCGCGTATTGGGCAAGGCTTTCATGGCTTGGCAAGTCACGGCTGTACATGTAAAAAATCGCACCAATCGACAAGGCTGCAAACAAAGCGCCCAGCGTCAACAAGGTGAAAATACCGCCAAAAAATGAACCGACAAACCTGATCAAGATATATTCCCCAAGACTTCCACCGCTCCCTTATACAGCATATAGGGTGGGGTCAAAAGATGCCCGCCATCATGATGGCGTGATTACGCGCAGTAATTTCAATTATTCTGGGCAGTCAAGGCCGCTTGGTCCCCGCCAAGGCCGCTTCGGATGCAGCCCAAGTCGACAATCCCGTCTCCAGCGCTGCGATCATCCGGCCCCGCCAGACGGGGTCCGTCAATCGCGCCAAATCTTGGGCCGACGATAAAAACCCCAACTCAACCAAAATCGAGGGAATATCCGGCGATTTCAGCACCGAAAACCCGCCGGTTTGAATGGGCTTGCGGTGCATGCGCAGCCCATCCGCCTTGATCGCGGTTTTCAACGCCTCGGCCAAACGGTCCACGCGCGGTGCGGTTTGGGAACGCGCCATATCCATCAACACATGGGCGATCAGATCATCTTGCTCGGTCAAATCAATCCCGGCCAGCAAATCATCGCGGTCATGGCGCTCGGCCAAGGCTTTGGTTGCAACATCGGTCGCGTCCTCGGACAAGGTATAAAGCGTGGCCCCGGTCGCGTTACCCTCGGCCAGCGCATCGGCATGGAGCGAGATCAGCACATTTGCCCCCGCCGCCCGCGCCACCGAAATACGCGCCTCTAGCGGGACAAAAACATCCTCATCGCGGGTCAAAATCACCAGAAAATCGCCGCTGCGCTGCAACGTTTCTTTGAATTCGCGTGCAAAGGTCAGCACCAAATCGGCCTCGCGCTGGCCCTCGCTTTCAGCACCGGGGTCAATCCCGCCATGACCGGGGTCCAACACCACAACCAATGGCCCTGCCCCGCGCGGAATGGTCTTTGGCACATCGGCAGGCTTTGGCAGCGCCCAGCCTTCGGGTTCGGGCAAGGCTGCAAGGGCGGCAAAGTCTTCGGCCGATGTCGGAGCAAGGGTGACACTGATCATGGCACCGTCTTGCGCCGTCTGCATCGCCGCCGCTTCCACACCGTAAGGACCAGACAGTTCCAACACCAACCGCGACCACCCCGGCCGAAACACCCCGGCGCGCAGGTCCAAAACCCGCTCACTTTGCCGTGGTACGGCGTTAATCTGGGTAAAATCCACTTCACGCGTGTCAAGCACAAGGCGCGGCGGGTTGTCCAACAACCGCACCCGCCAAGGCACAGATTGCGACATCGACAGATTAATTTCGACCCCGCGTCCTTTATCTGAAATCTCTGATGCCTCAGGCGCTAACCGGGCAATCGCCGATAGATCCTGCCCCCAGGCCGGGGACAAGGCCATCAATGCCGCCGTGACAATCGCAATTAAGACCCGCATCAAACCCTCGTTTTCATCTTTATCCCGGCTGCCCATGCAAAAGTAAATTCACAGCTTGGTATGCCCTGCCATAAAGACCTTTAGCCGCGCCAACCCCTCAATAATCTCCTCCGTGCTGCGGGCATAAGAAAACCGCATGGTCTGCGCGCCGCGCGCTGGGTCAAAATCCAAACCAGGGGTGACAGCCACGCCCGCCTCCAAAATCTGCGCAGCAAAGGCCAAACTGTCATCGGTCAAGTCCGACACATCGGCATAGACGTAAAACGCCCCATCGGGTGGCGCGATTTTGGTGAACCCGGCCTCGACCAAGCCTTCCAGCATCAGCGCACGGTTCTTTGCATAGACCGCACGGTTTGCCTCCAACTCTGGCACACAATCCAGCGCTGCAAGGGCCGCTATTTGGCTCGCATGCGGTGGGCAAATGAACATGTTTTGCGCCAATCGTTCAATCAGGCGCACATGGTCAGGCGGCACCACCATCCAACCCACGCGCCAGCCGGTCATGCTGAAATACTTGGAGAATGAGTTGATGACATAACACTCATCACTGATTTCCAACGCCGAGGTTGCGCGGTCGCCGTAATGCAACCCATGGTAAATCTCATCCGAGATAAAGCTGATCCCCTGCGCCGCGCAATGTTCCATCAACGCCTTCAGCGCCGCATAGTCCAGCATCGTGCCAGACGGATTGCCGGGGCTGGCCACGATCATCCCCGCCATATCAATGCCGTCCATATCGGCCGGGGTTGGTTGCAAACGGTTTTCAACGCTGGCCGGAATGCCAACCGGTGTAAGCGACAGCGCGCGCAAAATCTGGCGATACGACGGATAGCCGGGTTCACCCAACCCCACCCGGTCGCCTGCCTCAAACAGCGCGGTAAAGGCCAACAAAAACGCCGCCGACGAGCCTGATGTCACAACAACCCGCGCCGGATCCAGCGTGACGCCATACCAACGCTGGTAAAGCGCTGCGATCCCGGCCCGCAATTCCGGCAGCCCCAGCGCCACGGTATAACCAAGCGCCCCTTGCTCCATCGCACGGGCCACAGCGTTGCGCGCCCCTTGCGGCGCAGGAGTGCCGGGTTGGCCCACTTCCATATGAATGATGCTGCGCCCCGCAGCCTCGGCAGCGCGCGCGGCCTCCATCACATCCATCACAATAAAGGGATCAACCGCCCCGCGCCTTGATACCCGCATAGATCCCCCTTTATGGTTTCACGTTGAATGGGCAATTGGGTTGCCCTGCCCCCCTGCAATCGGGCATGAGGGTGAAAAGGTCAACCAATACGGGCGCGCAAACCCCGTGATACCGGAGCAGATGAATGAAAAAACTGATTGCCACCACCGCCCTAGCGCTTGCCCTCGCCACACCGCTGTTTGCCCAAAGCAAACTAACCGATGCTGAGCGGACTGATTTTCGTGCCGAGGTACGGGCTTACCTGATGGAAAATCCCGAAGTGCTGATGGAAGCGATTGCGGTTCTGGAAGATCGGCGCAATGACGATGCGGCGGCCAATGACATTGCCTTGCTTGCCGCCAATGCTGATGAGATTTTGAACGACCCCGCAAGCTGGGTTGGCGGCAACCCGGACGGCGATATCACGCTGGTGGAATTCATGGATTACCGCTGCGGCTATTGCAAAAAGGCCTTTGCCGAAGTGTCCGAGCTGATCAAATCGGATGGCAATATCCGCTTTGTTGTCAAAGAGTTTCCGATCCTTGGGCCGCAATCTGAACTGGCCTCGCGCTTTGCCGTGGCCGTGTTACAGATCGAAGGGGCTGAGGCCTATGAAAAGGCCCATGACGCGCTGATGGTGATGAAGGGTGATGTGACCGAAGACAGTCTAGCCGCCCTTGGTGCTGAGGTTGGTCTTGCCGACACCGCCGCCGTGATGGCGCGGATGGTTGCCCCCGAAGTAACCTCGGTGATCGAGGCCAATCGCGCCTTGGCGCAGCGCCTGGATATCAACGGCACGCCAACCTTCGTGATCGACCAAACCTTGGTACGCGGCTATGTGCCTTTGGACGGAATGCGCCAAATTGTGGACGGTCAGCGTAAAGGTTAAGCTTGGTCGTGCGGCAAGCGCCGGGGGACGTCACGTCCCCCGGACCCCCTGTGAGGTATTTCGGCCAAGATGAAATAGCGCAGCGTTAGAGCAGGGCTTGCGCGACCTCTTCGGCGGCGTCTATTTCCGCCGCCTTTTTCTCTACCTGCTCAACGATATGGTCGATCATGCCTGCATTGCCCAGCTTGTGGCTTTGTTTACCGGCCAAATAAACCATCCCCGAGCCTGCACCGCCACCGGTAAAGCCGATATCGGTCATCAATGCCTCTCCGGGGCCGTTGACCACACAACCGATGATGCTCAGGCTCAATGAGGTTGTGATATGCGCCAAGCGGTTTTCCAACTCGGACACCGTTTTGATCACGTCAAAGCCTTGGCGCGCGCAAGACGGGCAAGAAATGATGGTCACGCCGCGATGCCGCAGGCCCAGCGATTTCAGGATCTCAAACCCGACCTTCACCTCTTCGACCGGATCGGCAGACAGCGACACGCGGATCGTATCCCCAATGCCGGACCACAGCAGATTGCCCAAACCAATCGCGGATTTCACCGTGCCAGATTGCAAGCCGCCCGCCTCGGTTATCCCCAAATGGATCGGCGCGTCTGTTACATCGGCAAGTTGCTGATAGGCGGCGACAGCCATGAAAACATCGGATGCCTTCACGCTGATTTTGAACTCGTGGAAATCATTGTCTTGCAAGATCTTGATATGGTCCAACCCGGATTCGACCATCGCATCGGGACAAGGTTCACCATATTTATCAAGCAGATGGCGTTCAAGAGATCCTGCGTTCACGCCAATGCGGATGGAACAGCCATGGTCCTTGGCGGCCTTGATTACCTCACGAACGCGGGCCGCATCACCGATATTGCCGGGGTTGATACGCAAGCACGCAGCCCCTGCCTCGGCCGCCTCAATCGCGCGTTTGTAATGAAAATGGATGTCGGCCACGATCGGCACCGGGCTTTCGGCACAAATTTCACGCAAGGCCAAAGCGCTTTCCCGGTCAGGGGCCGAAACGCGCACAATATCCGCGCCCGCAACCGCGCAGCGCTGGATCTGCTCAATTGTGGCCTTGATATCCGTGGTCAGCGTATTGGTCATGGTCTGCACAGAAATCGGCGCATCGCCACCAACGGCCACCTTGCCCACCATAATCTGACGAGATTTGCGGCGCGCGATATTGCGCCAAGGGCGAATGGGATTATGGGTCATGGACAGCACTCATGCAAGGATTGCGATTACCCAATAGCTAGGGCCAAAGCAGTCCAAGGACAACCACCCCGCCCATAGTATCTGCAATTACAGGGATGGGCTGGACGGGCACAGCACCAAGGCATTGTCGGCATCTGCGACAGCCACCGATTGACCGGTTTCCACGCTTGGGAATTTCTCTTGCACAGCCTCGGCGGTCAGTACCACGTTTTTGACAACCTGCGCGCCCGGCGCCGATGGGCCATAGGTTTTGCCATTAACGGTGAAATACACCGAGCCAGAGTTGCCAGCCCGCAAAACAGGCGCGTCTTCCAGCAACGGCACCGAATACCGCTCACACGCATCCAGCACTTTTTCGAACAAAACCGTGCCGTCTGCCGATGATACGCGCACCCAAGACGGGCGCACCGCCAACAATTCAACCGAAGTCGGGTCCGACGCTACAACCTGAACATCCGGGGCAGCATCTGAATCTGCCGGGACTTGCGTTTCGGCCACAACAGTCTCGTTGCGTTGCGGGTCGATCGCCGCAATCGGCCCATCTCGCGATGTCATAACAGGCACATCCAGCGCCTGCGGGCGGTAAAGACGGTCAGACCGCACCGGGGCGGCGACATCGGCGGCCAAAGTTGTGGTTGTATTGTCTTCAACCGCAGCAGGGGCCGTGCGCACCAATGGTGCCACGCCTTGCACATTGCCCAATGGGTCAATCTCGGCCACAACCTGCGGCGCTTGGTCTACGGGTGCCAGCTGCACGCGCTGCACCTCTTGCAACACCGACCAACCGCCATAGCCAAGACCACCGATCAGACCTAAAAGCACCAATAATGACCCAACCGCACCGGGCTCAATCCGGGAAAACATCGACTCACCACGCGGCACAAAGGACGCGTTCGGATTGGCAAGCGGATCGCCATAATCCTGAATTTTGCTGCGAGCTTGAGAAATTCGTGCGGGCGATGCGGCGGCAGACATGCCATGCGCCAAGGTAAAATTCGCCTCGCGGCAAAACTTTTCATAGGCCCAATCCGGGTCCATCCCCAAATAACGGGCATAAGACCGCACATAGCCAGCCACGAACCCTTGGGTTTCAAAGGCAGAAACATCACAATTTTCGATAGCAGCAACATAGGTGGCTTTGACCTTCAACTCTCGTTGAACATCAAGCAATGATTTGCCCAAGGTTGCACGTTCGCCGCGCATCAAATCCCCAAGACGCAACTCAAAGTCGTCAAACCCTTTTGGTTTGTCGTCTTCAGACGTCGAAGGTGTCTTCCTTCGGCCGATCATAAAACTTGCCCCGCACATGCCCCAAAATAACGTCCGAGTCACTTTTTCATCGACTCATCACGTCTCTAACGTGAGTAAAATACCACAAGACAACCGGCTTTGCACCTGCAGAACGTGCTAAGCCGACAACTCGGCACGATTCAGCGCACATTTCTGCCAAAGCGTATCCAGCGCCCGTACCAATGTGTCAATTTGCGACAAATCATGGACCGGAGACGGGGTAAACCGCAGTCTTTCGGTGCCGCGCGGCACTGTCGGAAAGTTGATTGGCTGCACATAAAGACCGAATCGTTCTAACAATTCATCAGACAAAGCCTTGCAATGCAGCGGGTTGCCTACATGCACCGGAACGATGTGGCTGCCGTGATCAATCAGCGGCAAGCCGATCGCTTTCAACCGATCCTTCAAAACGCGGGCATGCAATTGCTGGGCATCGCGCAAATGCTGCGCGGTCTTCAAATGCCGCACCGATGCCGCCGCCCCAGCCGCTACCGCCGGCGGCATGGACGACGAAAAAATGAACCCAGGCGCATAGGACCGCACCGCGTCACACATCTTTGCACTTGCAGCAATATAGCCGCCTGCCACACCATACGCTTTGGCCAAGGTGCCGTTGATAATATCCAAACGATCCATCAACCCGTCACGCTCGGCCACGCCAGCCCCGCGCGGGCCGTACATGCCAACCGCATGCACCTCATCAATATAGGTCAGCGCACCAAATTCATCCGCTAGATCGCAAAGCTCTTTGATCGGTCCAAAATCACCATCCATCGAATAGATCGATTCGAACGCGATCAGCTTGGGCGCGTCCGGATCATCGGCGGTCAACAATTCACGCAGATGCGCCACATCATTGTGCCGGAAAATCCGCTTGGCCCCACCATTGCGCCGCACGCCTTCAATCATTGACGCATGGTTCAACGCATCGGAATAAATGATCAGGCCGGGAAACAACCTCGGCAGCGTCGACAGCGTGGCGTCATTGGCATTATAGGCGCTGGTAAACACCAAGGCCGCCTCTTTACCGTGCAGATCGGCCAGCTCAGCCTCCAGCCGGTTATGATAAACCGTCGTGCCCGAAATATTGCGCGTTCCACCAGACCCTGCGCCTGTGGCCTCCAGCGCCTCACGCATGGCGGCTAAAACCACCGGGTGCTGGCCCATCCCCAGATAGTCATTGCCGCACCAAACCGTAATGTCTTTTTCGGTCCCATCCTCTTTGTGCCAAACAGCAGCAGGATAAGCGCCGCGCCGACGCTCAATATCAATAAAGGTGCGATAGCGCCCTTCCTCGTGCAAACGGTTCAGGGCGGCGTCAAGGGCGGAATCATAGTTCATTCGTATCTCCAAGCGTACTGCCGCCACAGATAAAGGATTAACCGCGGCAGGTTTCGGGCATATTGACCCGGATCAACATGCAGGGCCTTGATATCGATCAAGTGCGTATCCTACAGATGGCATTTTGTCGCCCCCAAAACGCGCTTATTTGGCGTCGGCCACCGCGATCACACAATCCGCAGCACCTTTTGCCGTACAGGCAGCCAAGGCCGCCGCTTGTGCACCAGCCCCTTGGGCAAGGGCAAAATAGCCGGTTTCAGCGCTGGTGGCCATCGCGCGTTCGCCTCTTTTGCCATAGTCATTTTGCAGCGCCACGGTGCCTTCCACCGACAATTGCAGCGGGCGGGCCTGCCAATTTTTGGGGCGCACGATGGCGGCTACCACACAATCGCGCCCCCCTATGCGCGCCGTGTTGCACCCGGCCAGTGCCGCCGCCGCAGCTGCCTCGGCACTGTTGTGGTTGGCCACCAGCATTGTCGCTTCGGATTTCAAGATATCCTCATCCGGCGCAATCGCCACGGCGGCGTAATAGGCGTAATCTTTGACCACCTGCTGTAAAAGAGCAGCACTTTCAGCGGGCAAGCCTTGCACAGGCAGCATTTCGACCTCCGATGCCTTGGGCGAAAACACCAGCTTGGCGGCGTCCTTGCCACTCATAGGTTCGGCAAAGGCTGGTAGCGAAAACGCCAACAGGGCGGCGCTTGCGGCCAAAATGCGGTGCTTCAGGGGTGTCATGGTCGTGGTCCTTCTTGTGTTGGTCAAGCATCTGTCAGGTTGCGGTTTACAGGTTTTTCGTTGCTCTGGACAGGGGCGGTGTTGCTGATACTCTGCCGCCCAAATCACAAGTTGGAGATGCCCGATGTCGCTTGACGCTGTTCTTGCTAAAATTGATGAAGCCTTGCCGCAAGCGACCGACCGGTTGCTCGACCTGTTGCGCATCCCGTCCATTTCCACCGATCCTGCCTTTAAAGCCGATTGTGATCGCGCTGCGGATTGGTTGGTGGACGACCTGACATCTTTGGGGTTCAAGGCCAGTAAACGCCCCACACCGGGCCACCCGATGGTGGTCGCCCATTTTGATGCGCCCGAAACCGCGGGCCCGCATCTGCTATTTTACGGCCATTATGATGTGCAACCTGTTGATCCACTCAATCTTTGGGACCGCGATCCCTTTGATCCGCAGATTGAAGATACCCCCGCAGGCCGCGTGATCCGCGGGCGCGGGGCGTCTGATGATAAAGGCCAGTTGATGACGTTTCTTGAGGCCTGTCGTGCCTGG
>RCMY010001673.1_pt1 | contig 20768 bp, 17 predicted proteins | sample 2041341 | NCBI WGS metagenome assembly RCMY01 (sample SAMN09708234, study PRJNA481090) | Marine sediment metagenome, whole genome shotgun sequencing project.
AAAATTCAATTTCCGGCAATGACGACCTCAATTAATCAGATAGTTACAGATAATTTTCTTGTAAAATAGGTGATTTTTAGAGGTGCCCTATATATTTATCAGTTTTGCAAGAGGCTCAGATATCAATTAAGTTTACAAATCATTTTCAACAATTAATTGCGACATAGCCGAATTTTTACTCTAGTAAAGATATTTGCCGATTGCAGCTTGAAGATAGTATTTCGCACATTACACCACAGACAAAGTTGCTTCTCATTGATATAGTAACATTATATGTTACTATTTGCGTATTGAGAGGACGTACGGAATGATTGATAACTTTAAGCACAAAGGGTTAAAGAAACTTTATATTGAGGGAAAGCCTCAAGGCGTTCGACTGGATCAAATTGAACGTATCACAATGATATTAGATGTTTTAGATGCTGCCGAAAAAATAGAAGAATTGAACATGCCAGCTTTTCGCTTTCATGCGCTCCAAGGCCATAAGCCCACACGTTACGCTATAAAAGTTAGCGGAAATTATCGCATTACTTTTGAATGGGAAAACGGCTTAGCAAAAAAAATGATTTAGAAGATTATCACTAAAGGATATCGTTATGGATAGAAAATTACCTCCATTTCACCCGGGGAAAATCATAGAGGAAAATTTAAAATCTTTGGAACTTAGTATTCCGAAAGCTGCAAATATTCTGTCTGTTAGCAAACAACATTTATATAGAGTTGCTCAAGGAAAAAACCCTGTTACACCAGACTTAGCTTATCGTATTGGTAAACTTTTTGGGAACGGTTCGCGTTTCTGGTTAAACCTACAAACACAATATGATGTTTACTACACTGAACAAGACTATTTAACCAATCCAGAAAAGAAAAGTATTTCTGATAATATCATCGCACAGTTGAGGTGAATATTATATGTGTTAGTGTCATTACTAACGGAAACTGGTGGGTATTGTCAAGTTAAGTAAATTTGTATACAAATTAGTCAATACACGAATTTTTAACTTATTGATTGTTCGGTATTCATATTGAGGATCATTCTTATATGTATAAAAAAATTATGGCAGCAGTTGATGGCAGCGAAACGGCCTGGCAAGCATTAGCTGAAGCGGAAAATATTGCTAATACTTATGGTGCAAAACTATGTATCGTCCATTCAATAGTTCTTTTCGCTGGAGGGGATCTAGAGGCCGATAAGAAAAATGGCAGGGAAATACTGGAACAAGCTAAATCTTCGGTAAATGCTTCAAATATCGAAACACGTCTTCTTATATCTGAAACTGGATTCGGTATCACTGGCATTACTGAAACTATAGCAGCAGCTGTAGCTGATTGGGGGGCGGATTTAATTGTGGTAGGTACAGCTAATCGTCGAGGCTTGAAACGTTTTTTCGTGGGTTCAGTAGCAGAACAACTTATAGTTAAAGTTGATTCATCAATTTTATTAGTGCGCCCACCATTATAAAAGAAGAATATGCATTTTAAATGCTCCAAATTGAACTATAGTTCACTGAAACTGACCCAATAGTTGGTACCGCTAAGTTAACTTTGCCTGCGCGATAATAGCAGAATGAATAATTCAGAGGGACCCTATACAAACGTCATTGATTTCCATCTGAAATCATTGAGTACGTAGTGTGGCTCTATCATCTATTTAACTTAAGTCATCGTGATACAGAAAATCAATTACGTGCGAAATACTAATTTATGCACAAATTGATACTTTCAGCCTAATTGTCGGCGTTGTTTATAGAGTATACTTTGAGGGCGCCTCTAAAAATCCATATTTCGCCACAATGTTGCGTTACTGGAGAAATTTTTTGCTTACATATCAATCATATGCCGCGCTACAAAATTTTCCCCACGCCTTGCATTTGGGCGAACTCTGAATTTTTAGAGGTGCCCTTGAGCTGATATTACACCACCCGTTTTTTGCCTTCGGAGTTTAGTGTTGCGGGTTGCCGGTGAGAAGTATTGATATTAACCCCAGCACTAAGAAAGTTACGAGTAAAGCTGTAATTATGTCAATTTTCATAAGTATATAACATCTTTTAGGTTTATAAACAAGAGCATATAGGCCTCTTGGTTGTTGGTTAATTTTCTGGAACATTGCCCTCACTGTGGTGGCAATATGAAAATCATTGCGGCTATCCTGGAATCCGGTGCGATTGCCAAGATTCTAAATCATCTCGGTTTGCTTAGCCGGGGAGTTACTTAAGACTCCCGTCGATCTATGGAGCATGCTTCTGATTATTTACTTTTATTTGTATTAACTATAACGGCGTGATTTAGGTCGACTTTAAAATTAAAGTGCTTAGCTGTACTAGCTCAGACGGTACTGCCACGGTAACTGTACCAGCGTGATAATAGCAGAATGAATAATTCAGCGATCCTATAACAAACGCCATCTATTTCCATCCGAACTCATACAATATGCAGTTATGTCTGTATCATCGATTTAACTTAAGTCATCGTGATATCTATGGCCTGTTATAAGTGAATTATTATTTTATGCGTAGAATAGACACTTACCTAAACTGTCGGCGCTTTTCTATTGAAGATATTTTGAATTTTAGTCTGAAAAAGTTTTTCATGAGAATCTTCGACATCGCTTCGGCCTAAATTCTAAAAGTACGATGATCAGTGTAAGCCTGAAAAGAAAAAAGGCCTGCATCGCTGCAAGCCTTTAAATATATGGCTCCCTGACGAGGGCTCGAACCTCGGACAAACGGATTAACAGTCCGTTGCTCTACCAACTGAGCTATCAGGGATTTGGCGAGAAGCGAATAACATTGAATCAACTGGCTGAAACTTGCCAGGAATAACCAAAGGGGGCCAATTAAGGCCTCTCTCGATATTATGAAGAACTGTTTCTGATACTTTTACTTCAGTATTACACGCACATGTTTAACGACCAAAAACGCAACAGCTTTAGAATAACTACTAAACCCGTACTCACGGTTTTTTTCGCCTGTTATTTTATTTGATATATCGTGCCATTGATAAATGGTGGTGACAAAATGGTGATATTTATTTTTGAAACAAAAATGGCCCACAAGAATTAACCTGTAAGCCATTGATATACTGGGATTCGGTGGCAGGATTTGAACCTACGACCTTCGAGTTATGAGTCCGTCATTCTTGTCTATTCAATTAATAAACTGGAGTGTGTGGTCACACATAAGCCAAATAAACATTTGCCGACATTATTTACGGAATCCTTTTATTAATCTGTCGGGTTTATACTTTAAGCAAAATAGATAACGCAGGTAGAAACGAGGGTAGGGTTTTTATTTTCCGCTAAAGCTGCATGGATAGCAGGCTGTTGGCGGAGGCGGTGAGATTCGAACTCACGGTAGAGTTGCCCCTACGGCAGTTTTCAAGACTGCTGCTTTAAACCGCTCAGCCACGCCTCCCAGTGAACCTGCGAACAGAATAATACAGCTTTGAGCATATTTTTACCAGTAAGATTTCTAAAAACACATCTGAGATAGCGCCTTAAAACAATATTTATTGAAGGGTTTTATTATTTATACTAGGTAAGTATCGATGCCCGTTAATAACAAATCATACTGCGCTTCAACGACTTCTTTTATTATCTGTGCAGGAAGGCCATGCACTACGTTACCTTCTAAAGCTAACCAACCCACAGCATCTGACGAACCAAGACTCACTACATAACCTAAATCTCGATGTAAATAAGGTTCTAGAATATTAATGACACTTGAATGCCGTAACATATTTCTTGCTGCTAGCTTACCCTTACGTACGGCTGATTGAGCAGTTAATGTGTTGGAACCAAACGCGTTATAGTTTGAGCAATCACCCGCCGTAAAGAGACGATGTGATGGCTCACCATTAATGATTATTTGCCCATTGGCATTGGCATCAAACACGCTTTGCTTGCTCTTCCCAGTAAAATAAACTGAAAGCTGTGATGGCAACGAAAACGATTGTTTTGTATTCTTATCTTGTAGCAATACCTCGTCCGCTTGTTGCTCAAGGAAATATGTGTGTGGATAAAATGCAATATCAAACTCTTTCAATCGTGTTTCGACGTAACGTGAAAACTCTATTGGAAACTGTTTCAACACATGATCTCCGCCATCAACCAGCGTTAGTTTTTTGTTAATTTTACGTCGCTTCAAGAACGCTTCAATTTCAAATAAGAACTGTATGCCTGTTGCACCACCACCGACAATTGTCAGTCCGAGTTCTTTACCGCTATTACCGGCAATGACTTTATTTAGAATATCGGAGCCTGCTTCATTCATAAAGTCATTCAACGTCATAACATTAGCAATCTTTTGTGGTACAAGATCCGAACAGCCTGCAGCAATCAAAAGATAATCGAATGCAATTTCTTCATCATTGATGACAATACATTGGTCTTTCTGCCATTGCGCCAGTGATTCTTCATCAACAGTTGGTGCAGCACAGATATGACGGCAACCAAATCGAATTTCTAGGTCAGTAAATGGGACGAGTAAATCCGACAAGGGATAGCGAAAAGTTTCATGTAGATGTGTGATCTTTAAATGCTGTGTTTTAGGATCAACAAGAGTGATATCAACATGTGATGCATGTTGTGAGAGAACCGTGAGCGCGGCAACACCGGCATAGCCACCACCAATAATTACAATCCTTAATCGCTTTTGGTTGGGTATATAAAATGGTAAAAAAGCCACTATTTCTCCTGAGTTGATCCGTCAATAAAATCATGATTATTTCGCGGGATTTGTGTCGCTTGCCAGTTGTCCAGCGCCCATTGCCAAAAGATCGAAAGATCGCTTTTAAGCAATTCAACTGGCGGCGCCTGACCTAGAAAATATAACGCGGCCATTAATTGTGGCACTGCTTTCGACAAATCTACCGGCGTGGCGAGTGTTTGCTTGCTGAGTTTCTTGCCATCACGATTAGTGACCACCGGCAAGTGCATATAATTCAGCACAGGATAACCCAGTAACTGTTGTAAGTAAATTTGCCGAGGCGTGGAACCCAACAAATCTTCACCGCGTACTACGTGTGTGATATTTTGCACTGCATCATCAACTACAACCGCCAACTGATAAGCGAAGACCCCATCGGCTCTGCGCAATACAAAATCACCGGTATCGCTTTCTAAAGATTGTGCAACACGCCCTTGTAATGCATCTTCAAACAGAAGAAGTTTATCGTCGGTTTGTATCCGTAGCGCGCTGGGTTGATGACTATTTTGTGCATGACGGCAAGTCCCCGGATAGATGGGGCCGATAATGCCCCTAACGCTCGAATCTAAAATTTCTTTACGTGTGCATGTGCAAGAGTACGTCAGATTTAACTGCGTTAGTGAATGAATGGCTTCCTGGTATAGCGCGCCACGCTGACTCTGATAAACCACGCCACCATCCCAGTTCATACCTAAATGTTCAAGCGTACGAAGAATGTCGCTAGATGCACCCAACACTTCACGCGGTGTGTCGACATCTTCAATTCTAACAAACCACTCGCCACCATGCGTCTTGGCTTCTAAATAGCTGCCCACTGCGGCCACCAAAGAACCGAAATGAAGCGGGCCTGTCGGCGATGGCGCAAATCGGCCTCTATAGCGAATCGTTTTGAAATTAATCTTTGTCACCAATTAATGATATTCAATTAGATTTAGACAGTTTTATCAACGCAAAAATCTGTAACCTTTATTTTCAACCTGTTATAAAATGAATCTATATCAATTTCTAACAAAGGCATGTTGTGCATATTCATATACTCGGAATTTGCGGTACATTCATGGGCGGAATTGCCGCCATTGCACGTGAATCAGGATATAAAGTAACAGGCTGTGATTCTAACGTGTACCCTCCCATGAGTACACAACTTGAGTCACAAGGCATTAAACTCATTGAAGACTACGCGCCAGAGCAAACAAAACTAGCGCCCGATATTTATGTCATCGGTAATGTCGTGACACGCGGCAATCCTTTGATGGAAGAAATACTTAATCAACATTTACCTTACATTTCTGGCCCACAATGGCTCTCTGAACACATTCTAAAAGATAAATGGGTGTTAGCGGTTGCAGGGACACATGGCAAAACAACCACCAGCTCAATGCTTGCATGGATACTCGAATATGCTGGTTTAGGGCCGGGGTTTCTTATCGGCGGTATGCCTGAAAATTTTGATATCTCAGCAAGGCTTGGCAATATTAACACTTCAAACTCCAGCCAAAGTGAGGCGTCACCCTTCTTTGTTATTGAAGCTGATGAATATGATACGGCTTTCTTTGATAAGCGCTCCAAGTTTGTGCATTATCAGCCCCGAACGGCCATTTTGAATAATTTAGAATATGATCATGCCGACATTTTCCCAGACTTAACCGCGATTGAGCGTCAGTTTCATCATTTAGTTCGTATCATTCCAAATAACGGGTTAATTGTATCCAATGGCAGTGAAGCGAGCCTAAAACGTGTGCTAGAACAAGGCTGTTGGACACCTGTTGAAACATTTGGCACTAAAGCAGGTTGGCACACAGTAAATACCGACAATCAGACTGATGTTTATCTTGGGGACACGCGTCAAGGCACGCTGCAGTGGGATTTGTTAGGAGAGCACAACCGAATGAATGCACTTGCCGCACTCAGCGCTGCACGTCATGCGGGTGTTCCAATTGAAGCAGGTATTAGCGCATTAACACAATTCAAAAGTGTCAAACGACGCATGGAAATTCGTGGGGTCGTTAATAATATTACGGTCTACGATGACTTCGCGCATCATCCAACCTCCATTGACACCACACTGCAAGGCCTACGCAACAAAGTAGGTGACGCCAAGATCATCGCTGTATTAGAACCTCGCTCAAACACGATGAAAATGGGCGTATGGAAAAACAAACTTGCTGCCAGTTTGGCGATTGCAGACCAGGTATTTTGCTATGCTGATCAAGCAAATTTGGGTGCTCAAGCCGCGTTACAAGCGCTTGGCGATAAAGTGACTTGTTTTAATGATCTCACACAATTAATAAAAACCATTTCAACCACAGCGCAACCGGGCAACCAAGTACTCATCATGAGTAATGGCAGCTTTGGGAATATTCACGAAAAACTACTGATTGAACTTGGAAAAAATAATTAGTCGCCGGCAAACTCACACAGCGTAAACACTTTCTGGCCATTAGCTTCAAGACGCGCCCTGCCACCGACATCAGGCAGGTCTATAACGAAACAACACTCCAGGACTTCCCCGCCCATATCCTGGATGAGATTAACTGCTGCCAAAGCTGTGCCACCGGTAGCGATCAGATCATCAACCAATAACACCTGATCTCCTGATTGAATGGCATCCACATGAATTTCTATTCGATCACTGCCGTATTCAAGCTGATAATCACGTCCGACCGTTTCTGCGGGCAACTTATTCTGTTTTCTAACGGGCACAAAACCCACCCCCAATTCATAAGCAACGGGTGTTCCTACAATAAAGCCACGCGCTTCTATACCCACCACTTTATCTATTTTAACACCTTCATAGCGTTTAGTGATTTCTTGAATCGTCGCACGCAATCCAATTGGATCTTTTAATAAGGTGGTAATGTCACGAAACATGATGCCATCATGGGGATAATGTGGAATGGTACGAATTCGCGATTTAATCGGCATTGAATGTCACCAGGGATATTAGGTAAAAATTTGTTTGAAATAAAAAAACGGCTCCAACCTATATAGGTTGGAGCCGTTCAAATACAGCTAAGATTAATGTACTAAAGAATCTTAGTGATCATCCGCTGCACTTGCGTCAAAGCTATCAGGTGCTGAAACCTGAGTCATGAGATCGTCATTCCAATCGCCTTCAACGTTCACGTGAAGTGCAGCACCCATCAATACAGCTTCAATCAGGTTATGACTGAGGTATACATATAGACCAGGCTGTTTGAACTCATATGCTGCAGCAACCGCTGAACCAGCTGGAACAAACCAGGTTTCTTGGCCTGTGAGTGGTGTATCGCCGAATGAACCGCCAATCCAGTATAGATCAGCATGGCCGCCAATCAAGTGTGGGTATGAAGGGCGATTAGCTTGTGAGTGAACGAATAGAACTTTTTCACCAACTTTAGCTGACAATGCGTTGTCACCAGTAATTGCACCAACAGAACCGTTAAATACAACGTGAGTAGGAACAAGACCTTTAGCAACTTCTAACATGTCTGCCATACCTGCTGCAGGTGAGGCGTACTCTTTAAACGCACCTTTAGCATCTTGTGGCAAGTACCAATCTTGCTCACCAATGTAGAAAGCTTTGTCGTATGTATATGGCTTACCTTTTGCGTCTTTCAGACCATCACGTGGCAATACCATGATTGCACCGTTCATACCTGAAATAACGTGGAAAGGAATCATTGTTCCACCTGGAGCACAGTGATATACAAATACACCTGGCTTAATGGCTTTAAAACGAAGAACAACTTCTTCACCTGGCTGCACTAATGTCAATCCAGCACCACCTAATGCACCGGTAGCTGCGTGGAAGTCAGTATTGTGTGCCAATGTGCTTTCTTTTGGATTTACTAATGTCAACTCAACATAGTCACCTTCGTGAACTACGATTAGTGGACCAGGAACAGAACCATTGAAAGTCATTGCCCAAGCTTTAACGCCAGGTGCAACTTCAATTTGCTTCTCAATAGTTTCCAGGCGTACTTGAACAATCTTTGGTCCGCCTTTAGCAACCTGGTCATGCTTAGGTACTGCAGGTGGTGCAACCAATGTTTGTGTAACACGCTTTAATTTAGAAATGTCTACCGCAGCAACTGCTTGCGTAAAACCAAAACATAATAGGCCCAACCCTATAACTGCTTGAACAGCTTTATTCATATACCCCTCCATAAATGTTGAACATTGCGCAAACTATATCTCTTATTCAAATGATATACGCAACCATCCCGTCACTACGAAAAACAAAGAAAAATACGCTCGTTTTTTTGATCAGACAGGGTGGAAACAGGACTATACACTTTCAAACATACCATGTCCACGGATCTCTATAAATCACACATAAATTGATACTCACTAACCCTGCATCAACCGAATCTCTGCTGCTGCAAGATTCTCTTGTGCACCGCGTAACACAATAGCATCATCAATTTCTAGCCGCGTATCATCGCTGGGCAGCAGCCCTCGAATATTACGTCTCCTTACCGCCGTCACTTCTACGACTAATTCTGCTAGATTTAGTTCACCCAGCGTTTTATTCACTGAATCTGCACCTTCAACAATAATTACCGTTAACAACCTAGGCGATAATCTGTCACTGCTCTCTTCCATTTCATCTGTAATGCCATGAAAAAATCCACGAAATAATTTATAGCGTTCTTCACGTGTTTGGCGAAGACAACGTAAAATCTGACTGGACGGGACATTCAAAAACATCATTGCATGAGATACCAACATCAAGCTGCCTTCCATGACCTCCGCAACGACTTCAGTGGCGCCTGCCTCCTTCAATGTGTCAATATCTGATTCATCTCGTGTTCTAACAACAACATGCAAATCAGGTCGTATGGCTTGTACATGGCTCAAAATCTTTAAAGAAGAAAGCGTATCATTGTAACTGACAATTAATACTTTGGCTCGCAAAAGACCCGCAGCAATTAAAACCTCACGTCGTGCAGCATCACCATAGACGACAGGTTCACCCGCATTAGTTGCATCATGTACACGCTGCGGATCAAGATCCAAAGCTATAAAAGGGATCAACTCTTTTTCCAACAAACGTGAGACATTCTGACCGCTGCGACCATAACCACAAATAATGACATGATTATCATCAACCATAGTCTGTGCCGCTATATTTGTAATTTGCATGGCGCGATGCATCCAATCATTACTATAAAAACGTTGTATCACACGTTCACTATGTTCAATGATGAATGGCGCGATAAACATGGACAGCACCATAGTCGCCAATACTGGCTGCAAAATTGCATTTTCAATTAACCCAATAGCGCCTGCTTGTGCCAATAAAACAAAACCAAATTCTCCGCCTTGAGCTAAATTCATCCCCGTCTTTGCCGCCACCGTTGAATCCGCACCAAACAAACGCGATAAACCCGTAATCAGTATAACTTTCAAGATAATCAAAGAAACCAGCATCAATATGACCCAAAGGAAATTATCGATAACAACTTGTATATCCAATAACATACCGATGGTTATAAAAAACAACCCCAACAAAATATCGCGGAACGGCTGGATATCATCTTCAACTTGATAACGAAATTCGGTTTCGGAGATCAGCATACCGGCAAGAAATGCGCCTAAAGCCAGAGAAAGGCCTGCGGCTTCTGTTAACCATGCTAAGCCCAAAGTAATCAACAATACATTCAGAACAAATAATTCAGAAGATCGCTGCTTTGCCACCATATGAAACCATGGCCGCATTAATCGCTGTCCAAAGAAAAGAATCAATGAGAGCACCACCGCAGCCTTAAGCAAAGCAATACCAAACACCATGCTATAGTTAATATCAGCATTGCCCATCGCATTTCCCAAGACTGGAATAATGATCAAAAACGGCACCACCGCTAGATCTTGAAATAATAAAACACCAATAATTTGACGACCATGATTAGTATTAAGTTCAAGACGCTCAGCCAGCATTTTGATCACTATAGCGGTAGACGACATCGATAAAGTAAAGCCCAATGCCAACCCGACACGCCAATCTAACCCAAGCGCCCACACCACAGCCATAACGAACAGTATCGTCAAGAACACCTGCGCTGTACCAAAACCAAACACAATACGCTTCATGGTGACTAACTTAGGCAGACTAAACTCAAGCCCAATGCTAAACATCAGAAACACCACGCCAAACTCAGCAAGATGGCGTGTTTCCTCCTTCTCAGGTATCCAACCTAAAGCATGAGGCCCAATAACAACACCAGCAAGTAAATAACCCAACATTGGCGGCAAACGCAACTGGCGAAACACCACGACTGCCAATACAGCAATGGCTAGTAGAATAAGTACAGGTTGTAGCGCATTTGTCATAAATAAAGTATCAGTAGATTAGTTAAACCAGTCAGCTAGGAGTCTGTCGGGCTTAAGTGATCGTAGCGAACAAAATGGGCAGCGGGGGCAGATTGCTCGGGTTTTGAGGCGCATAGTCACTCTATGCAACGAAAAATCGAGGTAATATGAACCGCTTATCTCAGTTGCGCAGCAGATCAGTCTTAAGTCCGACAGACTCTTAGCAACAAATAAATATTTGTATTGTGACACTCGATAGATTGTCGCATGTTCGTCAAAATAAAATAGCGAACCCTCATACTATAATACCACTGGCACTCTAACGTTCTATCGCACACCCTACCCTCATACCTAATTTCATATTTCTCGAAGTATGTTCTGGTGTTGTGACGCGGGGTTTCTTTACGTGTTACCACGCTTAAACTAGAACAAGAGGGTACTGATGAAGAACTAGGAGGCTGTCCGAGAATAGAATGATCTACTACGGAAAAGCTATTTTGGTCATATTTCCTGGTCATTTTCGTTAAATAGAACAACTATTCGCCTCAAACGATCAAGAAATCTGTCTCAAAATGGCTTCTCCTCGCTACGATCCCTATTCTCGATCAGCCTCCTAGCATCAAAAGTTAGAAGTGCTAGCGGAAAATCGTCATTTAAAGAAAATGAAAGTGACTGAGAGTGCTTGATGCACAGGGAAGACTGTCACTAATAATGTGCCTTAGACACATCGAGAAAAAACAGGCAAGCAAACAAATGCATGCCCATCTCCGTCTAGTAATACGATTTAGTGCAATGTAACTGCTGCTACTTCCTGCTCGCAGACCAGATCAGCACAGTAGTTTTCTTGAATCCCATCCAGGAATCCCCACAGCGCATCGCAAGCACGCTCAGTTGCAGCTAGTACTTCCGCTTGCTTTTCAGGTGTGTCAGCAAAACGTTCGATTATTTCCCATTCAGCTTTAGAGTGATGAATATCAGCTTCCTGGTGAACAGTAAAGAATTCATAGTCTTCAGGGTTTGTCATACCATAGAATTTAGCTAAGCCATCAATCTTAACTGCAGCAATTTCTGGCACTTGAGATTCAAACGCGTGTAAAGCTGCTAGACCGGCATAAAATGGCTGATTCAGGCAAATATCACGGAATGTTGATACTAAGTTTTCTGTATTAGGTAATGCCGCCGCATTGGCTAAGCTCTTGTCATTTGAACCCAATGCAACTGCAAATGATTTCCACAGCGCTGGATGATTTTTCTCGCCATGCTCTTCGTCAATAAGATTCTTTAGAACTTCTTGGCGAACACTGATATCGCCACAATTGGCTTCAGTATGCTGATGTGGGGTATTGAAATGCACCGCACTCAAATAAGTCGGCTCCGCCAATACATTATAGAAATACTGCTCAGCATAATGCTTCAGTTGTTCTTTAGTTAGTTTACCTTCAGTCCATGCAACATAAAAAGGATGCTGCAACAAGCTCCTAGCATCAATAATCGCTTCTACTTTTTGCTTAAAAATATTTTCGTTGGTATTGGTTTTCATGGTTTTACCCTTTGAACAGAGATGAGTGGATAATAATCACGCGTATCATCGCTAAATAAAGCCTTTAAGTCAAATTTTGACTGATTAAATTAAGTCTCGTTTACTTAGTAAGCCAGTAGAGAAATAACAATGTTACGCAGTTTCTTGAACATGAAGGTATATATTAGTGTAAATAACGAAGTACTGGCATGCATATTATATTGCTTTGTTTACGTTGAAATTAATATTTTTCTAATTTAAGTTATCATATAGTCGCTGACGTGCGGCTATCATATTTCCAAGAGCTAATTTAACCTCATCCCAGTTACGAGTTTTCAAACCACAATCCGGATTCACCCATAATCTTTCTGCAGGAATACGTTGTGCTGCTTTTTCTATCAAGTCAACCATTGAGTCTACAGAAGGAATATTGGGTGAATGAATATCATAGACGCCTGGACCAATTTCATTTGGATAATGAAACTGGTCAAACACGTCTAATAATTCCATATCTGAACGAGAAGTTTCTATAGTAATGACATCGGCATCCATTTCAGCAATCGCTGCTATGATATCGTTGAACTCTGAATAGCACATATGGGTATGAATTTGGGTTTCATCATTGACATCATTCGCTGTAATTTGGAACGCTCGTATTGCCCACTTAAGATAATCTTTCCACTGTGCCTTTCTTAATGGCAAGCCCTCTCTGAAAGCTGCCTCATCAATCTGAATAACGCCAATACCCGCTTTTTCAAGGTCTAACACTTCATCGCGCATGGCTAATGCTAACTGTAAGCAGGTCTTAGTCCGCACTTGATCATCACGTACAAAAGACCAGTTGAGTAGAGTGACAGGTCCAGTCAGCATGCCTTTTACTGGCTTGCTGGTTAATGACTGAGCATACCGAATCCAATCAACGGTCATTGCTTTCGGACGTGAAATATCACCGTAAATAATGGGAGGTTTGACACAGCGTGAACCATATGACTGCACCCAACCAAACTGAGTAAAGGCATAACCTGTTAACTGCTCACCAAAATACTCTACCATATCATTACGTTCCGCCTCGCCATGCACTAGTACATCAAGCCCCAGACGCTCTTGTTCGTGCACGCAGGCTTTAATCTCTTGCCGCATGACTTGATAATATTGCTCTTCAGATATTGCGTCTGTTTTAAAATCTTGCCTAGCTTGCCTGATTCCCTTTGTTTGCGGAAAAGATCCAATGGTGGTGGTAGGATAAAGTGGTAAATTAAATTTTTTTCGTTGTAAAACTGCACGCTTTTGATAAGGTGATTGACGAATACCAATAGCATCATTAATACCAAGCACACGTTTTTGCACGGATTCATTATGAACACGGTTTGAATGCTGTCGATTATATAAAGCTGCGGCATTATCCTGCAATTTTTTTGTCACAGCTTCTCGTCCATGATTAAGCGCCTTTGCAAGGGTATCAACTTCATCCAATTTCTGTATAGCAAATGCTAACCATGAAAGGACGTCGGCATCCAATTTCTGTTCACTATCCAGATCAACAGGCACATGTAGTAATGAACAAGAAGGCGCAAGCCAAAGACGGTCTTGCAAACGCGAATTAATAGGTTCTAGCCTATCCAAAGTTTTCGTCAAATCTGTTTTCCAAATATTACGCCCACTGACAATGCCTAGAGATAAAACTTTATGGGAAGGTAACCAATCAACTATTTTAGCCACTTCATCTTCTGCAGTAGTGGCGTCAAGATGCAATCCGTTAACTGGTAGCTCACAAGCTAATTGCAAGTTATCTTGTAGCTGCCCAAAGTAGGTCGCCACAAGTATATTTATAGAAGTATCCTGTAACAGAAAATATGCTTTTTTTAAGGCGTGTTTCCATTTTTGGGAAAGCTCCATTACCAATACGGGTTCATCTATCTGCATCCATTCGACACCTAAATCTTTTAGCTCGTGAAATAAAAGCGCATAATTACTCACCAAATCATCCAGAAGGTCTAGTTTGTCTGATCCATCCTTAGATTTCCCCAGCCATAGATAAGTAACCGGCCCGATAATTACCGGCTTTATATTAATGTCGTGTTGTTTTGCTTCTTTGATCTGTTGAAATAACCGATTTGTATTAAGCGAGAATTTTGTGTTTTTTTCAAATTCTGGCACGATGTAATGATAGTTGGTATCAAACCATTTAGTCATTTCACCGGCATTAACAGAACAACAGCTCGAATGATCAGATACTGAACGTCCTCTTGCCACGCGAAAGTAGCTGTCTAACTCATCACCTTCTAATGCATTCACGCGTGCAGGAATATTACCCAGCATAAAACTAGTGTCCAGCACTTGGTCATATAAAGAAAAGTCTCCAACTGGAACCCAATCAAGTGCTGATTGATCTTGCCAATGCTGTCGCCTTAAGCTAACAGAAATTTCTTCAAGCGTTTCTTTAGAAATCATCTTTTTCCAATATTTCTCTAAAGAAAATTTCAATTCTCGCTTTTTACCAATACGCGGAAACCCAAGACTATGTGTTGTGACCATGATTTACCTTTTACTTAATACAATATAGATTGATTATTGTATTTATAACAAAAGATAAATAATAATGATAATATTTGCCATTCCAATTAGTTTTCCACATATATGATCGAACATAGTCATCTAAAAATTATACAAGCACTATATGTAAATGGCACATTAACTGAAGCTGCCAACACCTTATGTCTAAGTCAGCCTGCACTGTCACATCAAATCCGTTATCTGGAAAAGAAAATGGGCGTGACACTATGGGAAAGAGAAGGCCGTACTTTACGACTAACTCAAGCAGGAAAACTATTATTGGACGTCGCTAATCAAATCTTGCCGGTGCTATTACAAGCCGAGGAAACACTCAAAGCCTATAGCGAAGGCCAACAAGGTATATTACGTATTGGTGTGGAGTGTTATCCATGTTTTGAGTGGTTAACAGGAATCATGAGTCAATTCATGCAACAAATGCCCGATGTGGATATAGATATTGTGCACAAATTTCAGTTCTCTGGATTGGAAGGTTTACTAAATCATCATATTGATGTTCTAGTTACACCGGATTTCATAAAAAAAGAACAGATTTATTATGAAATAATTACTGAATATCAACTAGTATTAATGGTTTCCGCTGATCATTCTTTAGCAAAAACTAAGCAATTAACACCTGAAGATCTATCTCGAGAAATACTATTAACTTTTCCAATCCCTCAGGAACGGGTAGATATTCTGACCCATTTTTTAACACCATCTCATCTTGAGCCAGCAAAACAGAAGAAAATTGAGTCGCTGGAAATTATGCTGCAAATGACCGCATTAAAACGCGGAGTCTGCGTTCTACCAGAATGGCTAGCAGATAACAAAAGTAAACATTACAATCTCAAAAAGATTCGTATTGGTAAAAAGGGGCTGTATAGGAAATTATTTTTAGCAATAAGAGAATCTGATAAAACGATACCATACATAAAAAAATTTATCGCCACTGGGAAAAAAGCGGCAACCAATTCATTTATAAGTAATGATTAGCCGTGCTATGTCACATTGCGCTATAAATATGATCAGCAAGCATCATTTCATTGTGTGTCCGGATTAGACCGCTACATTTTTTCCTCAGGATCATTATTCATGGATGAACAAACAAGTCTACTAGCGCTATTTGCCAGTAGTTTTCTTGCTGCCACACTCTTGCCTGGCGGCTCTGAAGCAGTTTTAGCCGGTATTCTCATTACCTATCCTGAGCTTTACTGGACAGCATTAATACTGGCGACTATCGGCAACACGCTAGGTGGCATGAGTTCATACATCATCGGACGCTTCATTCCCGACGAGAGAACATTGCTTAAAAAATCAAACGGCAATTTGCGTGGTCTTGAATGGACGCGCCGCCATGGTTCGCCTGTATTACTCTTATCATGGACGCCATTGATCGGTGATTTGCTCTGCGTTGCCGCCGGCTGGCTTCGAGTTAATTGGCTATGGGCCATGTTATTTATGGCGGCAGGCAAATTTGCACGTTATTGGGTTATTGCCATCGCAGTCAGCTAGCTTACCTATGGCTTAAGTAGTGTTTGCAACTCGCCATTTTCGTACATTTCGGTGACAATATCTGAACCACCAACGAATTGCCCGTTGACATACAGCTGAGGAACCGTAGGCCAGTTTGAATAGTCTTTAATTCCTTGCCGAATCTCCTCATCAGCCAACACATCCACAGCCAAGACACTTTCCACGCCGCAAGCACCGAGAATATTAACGGCATTAGCAGAAAAACCACATTGCGGTTGTGACAAGGTACCTTTCATATAGAGCACGACTGGATTCTTCGTCACCTGTTCTTCAATAATCTCTTTTACGCTCATGCTTAACTCCTCTTTCAGTCAAAAAATTTAATATTTTTCATTCAGATTAAAATGGAAACAAATTATTTCCAACACTAAAAATTATTTTCTAATTGTCCACCACTCACCCGCATTATGCCAGCTAAATCGGGTAATGAGAATGCACGGATAAACCCTACTTCTTCCATCAGTTGTCTACAGGTAGCTGCTTGGTTATAACCATGTTCCATTAACAACCAACCACCCGCATTTAAGTGCGCTGGTGCAGCAATGGCAATCTCCCGCAAACATGCGAAGCCATCCGCTTTTGCGGCCAATGCAAGCTGCGGCTCAAAGCGTAAATCACCCTGTTCTAAATGCAGGTCATCCTCGGCTACATAAGGGGGATTAGAAACAATTAGATCAAATTTAACAACCGTCATTAGATCAAACCAATTGCCATTGATGATCGTGATATTAGTTACGCCAATCTCTTTGGCATTTCTACTTGCAACGGCTACCGCATCAATAGAAATATCAACAGCAATAACCGTTGCCAATGGACGATGTTTGGCTATGGCTATTGCAATAGCGCCACTTCCTGTCCCGAGATCAAGAACGCGGCGATATTGCTCAACTGGCACTCGTTCTAACGCCAATTCGACCAGCAGTTCAGTCTCGGGTCGAGGTATTAAAACTGCGGGTGTCACTTTAAAAGTCAAATCATAAAAGTCACGCTCACCAATGAGATAGGCAACTGGTTCACCCGTAACACGTCGCGCCACTAATTGATTAAAAGCTTGTGTTTGCTGAGATGTCAATGACCGTTCTGGGTGTGTGTGCAAAAAGACTTGATTTTCATTTAGCACATGCTGCAGCAACATCCGTGCATCTATCGGCTCTATTTTCTGACAGGATGCCCGTAATGCCTGTTCAATAGACACTGATTCCATGCTGACTCATCCTCATCACTCAACCATCATAGCAGCCAATTGATCTGCCTGATGTTCGGCCATCAATGCTGAACAAATCTCACCCAACTCACCATCCATAATCTGATCCATCTTATAAAGTGTCAGATTAATACGATGATCCGTTACACGGCCTTGTGGGAAATTATACGTGCGAATACGCCCAGAACGTTCACCGGTGCCAACCAAAGATTTCCGTTCTGCGGCTTGCTCTGACTGGTGTGCACTCATTTGCTTATCATAAATTCGTGCTGACAAAACACTCAGAGCTTGCGCCTTATTTTTATGTTGTGAACGACCATCTTGGCATTCCACAACAATACCTGTAGGCAAGTGTGTGACACGTACCGCCGAATCTGTTTTGTTAATATGCTGACCACCTGCACCGGATGCACGGAACGTATCAATACGTAAGTCAGCTGGATTTAATTTGACTTCACTAATTTCATCTGCTTCTGGAATGACAGCCACCGTACAAGTTGACGTATGCACACGCCCCTGTGTTTCCGTAACGGGCACACGTTGAACTCGATGAGCGCCCGACTCAAATTTAAGGCGAGAATATGCACCCTGACCAATAATCTTAGCAATGATTTCTTTAAAACCACCCACGTCTGATGGGCTCTGCGAAATAATTTCTACTTGCCAGCGTTGTCGCTCAGCATAACGGGAATACATACGAAACAAATTACCAGCAAATAACGAAGACTCATCTCCACCGGTCCCCGCGCGGATTTCCAAGAAGATATTGCGTTCGTCATTGGGGTCTTTAGGCAACAGTTGCTTTTGTAACTCAGCTTCTACCTGCACCAATTTTTCTTTTCCCGCTTGAATTTCTGACTCGGCAAATTCACGCATTTCTGGATCAGCGCTCATCTCCCGCGCTGTTTGAACATCACTTTCCGACTGCTGATAACTATTATAAAGTTCAACAATAGGTTGGATCTCAGCATGTTCACGCGACAGTTTACGGAATTTATCAAGATCCGCAGTAATCGTTTCACTGCTCAACAAATGATTCAGTTCTTCCAGGCGAACACCTAATTGTGTAAGCCGAGTGGACATACTATTTTTCATTGTGGACGATGTAGTTGATACAACTGATTGATCAGTTCAACTATATCCTCGCGTTCATCTGCTTGCGCCTGATTAAGTGTACTGGAAGGAATATGTAGAAACTTATTAGTTAAACCTTTACTCAATGATTCTAAAACCTTTTGAGGGTCTTCACCATTGGCTAATTGTTTACTGGCTCGCGCCATTTCATGTCGTCGGAACCGCTCACCTTGATCACGCAACGCACGTATCGATGGCACTAACTCACGTGATGACACCCATCGCATGAAATCTACCACATTAGTATCAATGATTGTTTCCGCATGTTCTACTGCACTTTGGCGAGAATCCAAGCCTTCTTTAACAATTTCAGCCAGATCATCCACATAGTAGAGAAACACATCATCAAGCTCAGCCACCTCAGACTCAACATCACGCGGCACCGCCAAGTCAACTATAAAAATGGGACGATGTTTACGTGCTTTAATAGCGCGTTCAATCATGCCCTTACCAAGAATTGGTAATGGACTCGCAGTACAGGTCACGACAATATCATTCGTCGCCAAATGCTCTGGTAATTCACTCAAGGAAATCGCTTGTGCGTTAAAACGACTAGACAATGCTTCTGCGCGCTCAACGGTACGGTTAGCCACTGTGATTTGTTTTGGCTGTCGCGCTGCAAAATGACTGGCACATAGCTCTATCATTTCACCAGCACCAATAAATAATACGCGCTGTTCGGCAATATCGCCAAAAATACGCTCGGCCAAACGTGCTGCTGCTGCTGCCATAGAAACAGAACTTGTTCCTATCTCCGTAGACGTTCGAACTTCTTTCGCCACAAAGAACGTCCGCTGAAAGAGCTTGTGTAGCATTAAACCCAATGTTCCCGCATGCTCTGCAGATTTCACGGCAGTTTTTAGCTGACCAAGAATCTGTGGCTCACCCAACACCATAGAATCGAGACCGCTGGCAACTCGAAAAGCATGCTTTACTGCCTGTTCTTGCGGTAGCTTATAAAGATAAGGCTCTAAATCACGCGCTTGCAAGCGATGAAAGTCCGTCAGCCACTTCATGGCAACATCCGGATTTTCGGTGTTGCAATAAACTTCAGTACGATTACAAGTCGAAACAATCGCCGCTTCTTTAATTGGATTGCGCCCCACCAGATCATGCAATGCATATTCCATTGAATTCTCTGGGAAGGTTACTTGCTCTCGCACGCCTAACGGCGCGGTGTGATGGTTAATACCAAAGGCAAATAGCTGCATGGAAGATAATGTAAGCAACTGGTCAGTAATCAGAAAAATTAGCGATTATAATATTATGACAGCGTAAATACCATCAATGAAAAGAAATTCATGTTTTTATTATTGTTAACTTATAGAGATTGACCAAACAAACAACAATAAATTCTTCAAATATAATAATTTTTATTTTTCTACAGTTACGTTTTTACGTTTTTTGAATTTGGCTATACTGATTTCAACATGTTTTAGTTTTCATCAATACTCAATATTTTTTTAAATCATAAAGTTGCCTTGATACTTTAAATTTCCATCAAGGCTAGCGATTTAAATAACATTAAAGCTAGTTAACCTGAATTCGAGTTAAGAAACGCAAGAAGGTTATTGTAAATAAGAGGAAAATCAACTATCACGTTTATAAAACGCGGTTTAAATTCGGCTTAGAAGGCCGTACTCAGTAAAACCTTAAGATTGATGTGTATCATACTGTCATGGACTACTCAATTTACCGATTGTCGCTTAAAATAGTATCTCGCACACGACAGCATAATTGGGAATATTCATGACATTTATTTTGCAGAAAAAATATAAACAACGTACAAATTCAATCGTTATATTCATAGCAGTATTTTTGATTC
>RCMY010001674.1_pt1 | contig 20768 bp, 19 predicted proteins | sample 2041341 | NCBI WGS metagenome assembly RCMY01 (sample SAMN09708234, study PRJNA481090) | Marine sediment metagenome, whole genome shotgun sequencing project.
ACTGAAGCTGGTTGAGCGAAGCGAAACCAGCTGAGCGTGCGCCATTGCGAAGCGATGGTGAGGAACCCGCAGGGTTCACTGAAGCTGGTTGAGCGAAGCGAAACCAGCTGAGCGTGCGCCATTGCGAAGCGATGGTGAGGAACCCGCAGGGTTCACTGAAGCTGGCTAGAGCCGGGTCAGACGCAACGAGCTGAACAACTGAACGAATCGAAGCCCGGGGCCTCTGGTCTCGGGCTTTGGTGTTCTCGGGGGGCGTGACTAGGGTCACAATCGCTGCCAGATACGAGGCAGCTGGAGATCACGTGAGCGACAACCATTTCGAGGTCAGCCCTCCGACATCGCAGGCCGTTCCCGATCGCGGCCCGTTGTCGTTCGTGCTCGTTCCGAGCTTTCTCCTCGGCGCCGCGACCTGGACGGGCGTGGGTGAAGTGCTCGGTCGCCTGGGATACGAGAGCGTCGTCGTCGACACGGTGCAGACCACCCCTCGAGATGCCGACCACATCGGGCCGTGGGTCGACCACGTGGTCGAGGTGGCCGATGCCGAGACCAAAGGAACTCTGGTTCTGGTCGCTCACTCGATGTCGTGTGCCCGACTGCCGCTCGTCGCCAAGCGTCTGATCGACCGAGGTCGCGAGATCCACACCCTCATCTCGGTCAACGGCAAGACCCAGTGGGCCGATGGACAGTCTCCGGTCGACACCGATCCACCGCTCAGAGACCTCCTCGATGGCATGGTGCGGCCCAACGACTACCTGCCCCCGTGGCACCGCTGGTGGGGGTCGATGATCCTCGACATGGTCCCGAGCGAAGAGATCCGGCGTCGGGTGTTCACCGAGGCCAAACCTGTTCCTCGAGCGTTGTTCGATCAGCCGATCGAGGTGCCGGAGCTCCCGGAGTCGGTCCGCTACGGGTTCCTGGCGACCGGGAAGATGTACGAGCCGGCCTACGAACGGGCACAGGAAGCCGGATGGTCGGTCGCGAGGCTCGACGGCGAGCACTTCCACATCGTGGTCGACCCGGTGACGGTCGCCGGGATGTTGCTGTCGTTGGTCGGACGATGCGACAGCGATCAAGAAGCGCAGCTCGACCACTGAGCTTCGCAGGTTGCCGATCTTCGCAGGTTGCTGATCTTCGCAGGTTGACGGCATCCGCTGTCTACGCTGCAGCGATGGCGATCGACCCACCAACAGACGTTGTCGCAGTCGCCGGGTCGACCGACACCTGGCAGGCGGTCGTGTCCGACGACGAGCGGGCGTCCAGCGTCTGGTCTGCGGGCGATCTCGTGATCACTCGATCGAGCTTGGGCGATGGCCGGGCCGAAGCCGAGCGGCTTGCCTGGCTCGAGCGCAAGGTGCCGACAGCGCACGTCGAAGTGGTGGCATCCGACGCCGAATCCGACTGGGTCGTGACCCGAACGATGGGCGGCATCCCCGCACTCCAGATCGACATGCACGGCGACAGCCAGGGGATCACCGCCACCTTCGCCAACGCCTTGCGCGCCCTGCACGACACGCCGATCGACCCCGCCGACTTCCCGTTCGATTCCGGCTGGGACGATCTCGCCGCCGTGGTGGCCACTGCGGTCGAGTCGCTCGACCCGTCGACGTTGCCGGATCCGTACGCCCGCTACCGCGCCGATCGCCTGGGTGAAATCTGGCGGGATGGCCGACCGAAGGCCGAAGACCTCGTGCTCTGTCACGGCAATCCGTCGCTCTCGAACCTGCTCGTCGATCCGGCGGCCGTCGGTTGGGTCGGCGTCCACCGCCTGCGCCTGGCAGACCGCCACCTCGATCTTGCGATCGCCCAGTACAGCGTCCATCGCAACTTCGGCCCCGATGCGGTCTTCGCCTTCTTCGAGGCCTACGACATCGATCCCGATCTCGTGCGGCTCGATCACTATCTGCTTGCCGGCCTCATCCTCTCGTGAGCGGCCTGCCGCCACTCGTCATCGTCGGTCCGACCGCTTCGGGCAAGTCGTCGCTCGCCCTCGGGCTTGCAGGCTCGCTCGGCGTCGGCGCGGCCGAGATCGTGTCCGCCGATGCGATGGCGGTGTATCGCACGATGGACGTCGGCACGGCAAAGCCGACCCTGGCCGAGCAGGCCCTCGTACCGCACCATCTGGTCGACGTCGTCGAACCGACCGACGACTATGCGGTGTCGCGCTTCGCCGACGAGGTGGTCGAGGTGCTCGCCGACATCGAGGGGCGCAACGTGACCCCGATCCTCGTCGGGGGCACCGGACTGTATGTGCGTGCCGTCGTCGACGGTTTCGAGATCCCGCCACAGTTTCCCGAGGTCGTGGCCGAGCTCGAAACCGACCCTGACACCGAAGCGCTGTGGATGCGCCTCCGAGTGCTCGATCCGGCCGCCGCCGCCAAGATGCAGCCGAACAATCGGCGCCGAGTGGTGCGCGCCCTCGAGGTCACGCTCGGATCCGGGCAGCCGTTTTCCACCTTCGGGCCGGGTGTCGATCGCTATGGAACGACTCGATTCGTCCAGGCCGGCCTCGAGATCGAACGCGACGAGATGGACCGTCGAATCGACGCACGCTTCGATCGTCAGATGGCCGCCGGGTTTCTCGACGAGGTCGAGCGAGTCCGCTCGGCAGGGTGGTCGAAGACGGCAGCACAAGCGCTCGGCTACAAGGAACTGGCCGCGCACCTCGATGGCGAATGCACCCTCGACGAAGCGCTCGACGAAGCCAAACGTCGTACTCGACGCTTTGCTCGACGGCAGCAGCGATGGTTCCGGCGAGATCCTCGGATCACCTGGTTCGACGCTCTGGCCGACGACCTGGTCGACCAAGTCGGAAACTGGTGGGGCGATTCGTCGAAGTGATGCGAGACTGTAGATCTTGACTGCTGTACACCTCACAAAACACGTCGCTCTCGGGAACGACTTCCTGATCGCGGTCGAACCGGCAAGAACCCTCACCGCCGACGATGCGATCGCCTGGTGCGATCGCCACCGCGGCATCGGCGCCGACGGCCTGATCTCGCTCACCCCGTCTGCCGAAGCCGGCCGCTGGACCATGGTGCTGCTGAACTCCGACGGGAGCCGGGCCGAGGTGTCGGGCAACGGGCTTCGTGGGGTCGGCCAGGCATTGGCTCGCCACACCGGCGCCAATGCACCGAGCACCTTCGGGGTGGTCACCGACGGCGGATTGCGCCAGCTCGACATCATCTCGATCGATGGTGTCGATGCTCAGGTGCGAGCCGACATGGGAGCCGTTCGCCCCGGCCCGCCGTCCTTCGACGATTGGGGCTCGTTGGGCGTCGACGTCGAACGACAGATCGGTCTCGACATCGGCAATCCCCACCTCGTCGCCGTCGTCGCCGACCCCGCGGCCCACGATCTTGCCATCGTCGGCCCTGCCGTCGAGCGCCACTATCCCGACGGCCTCAACGTCCACCTGATCCGCGTCACCTCCGACCACTCGCTCGATCTTCACGTGTGGGAACGCGGTGCCGGGATCACCGAGGCCTGCGGGTCCGGAGCATGCGCTGCGGCCGCCGCTGCACATCAATGGGGCCTCACCGGGCCGAAGGTCGACGTGACGATGCCCGGCGGCACCGCGTCGGTCGAGCGCACCGATGGCGGCAACCTGCTGCTCACCGGCCCCACCACATTCATCGCCGACATCACCATCGATGCCGGCACACCCAACAGCAACGAAGAGGTTTGATGCCAACTGGTCCGTTCGACGAGTACGACGAAGTCGAAGAGACGACGTTCGAGCCCGAATCCCATCGGGTTTCCGACGAGTCCGATCTCGATGCCGACTTCGATGCCGATGAAAAGCGAGGGTTCGTCGACGACGAAGAGTCGCACCGTGGTGCCTTCGGCGACTACGGCGGCGAGAGCCGAGGGTTCCTCGATCGAAGTTTCCGTGAACGCATCGTGCTCGTCGGAATGACCCGCGAGGGCCAGACCGAACACGACACGCAGGCCTCACTCGACGAATTGGCCCTGCTGATCGACACCGCTGGTGCCGACGAGATCGACCGTGTGATCCAGCGCCGTGACCGGCCAGACCCGGCCACCTTCGTCGGCAAGGGCAAGGTCGACGAGATCCTCGAATCGGCGTTGATGTTCGACGCCGACACCGTGGTGTTCGACGACGAACTGACCCCCGCCCAACAGTTCAACCTCGAGCGGATTCTCAAACGCACGGCACTCGATCGCACCGCGGTCATCCTCGACATCTTCGCCCAGCACGCCACGTCGATGGAGGGAAAGACCCAGGTCGAGCTGGCTCAGCTCAGGTACAACCTGCCTCGGCTTCGCGGCAAGAAGGACTTCAGCCAGCAGGCCGGTGGCATCGGAACCCGTGGTCCCGGCGAAACCCAGATCGAGGTCGATCGTCGTCGGCTCGTCCGCCGGATGCACAAGCTCGAGCGCGACCTGCGAGACATCACCGATCGTCGAGCGAACCAGCGAAAGGCTCGCCGTCGTTCGCCGTTCCGCAGCGTGTCGATCGTCGGCTACACGAACGCCGGGAAGTCGACGCTCCTGAATGCCATCACCGGAGCGGAGGTCAAGGTCGAGGATCGGCTCTTCGCCACCCTCGACCCCACCACCCGGCAGACCCAGCTGCCCGGCGGCGAGACCATCCTCATGACCGACACCGTCGGCTTCGTGAAAAAGCTTCCGCACCAACTCGTCGAGGCCTTCAAGTCGACCCTCGAGGTTGCGGCCGAGGTGGATCTGCTGGTCCACGTCGTCGACGCGTCGGGGCCCGATCCCGATGGTCACATGCACGCGGTTCGTACGGTGCTGTCCGAGATCGGTGCCGTCGAGGTCCCCGAGCTCTTGATCTTCAACAAGGCCGACCTCGATCCCGTTGCAGCGGAGCGGCTGGTTCGTCATCACCCCGGATCGGTCGCCGTTTCGGCTGCCAGCGGTGAGGGGCTCGACGACGTCCTCGAGGCGATCGCCGAAGGACTTCGGGCGAACTCATCGATCTATGACCTGTTCATCCCGTACAGCCGGGGAGACATGCTGGCCGCCACCCATCGTGAGGGCGAAGTGCTCTCGGAAGCGAGCGAAGCATCGGGCATCGCCGTCCGGGCTCGCCTCGAGCCGGCCTCGGCCCTACGTATGCAAGACTTCATCGTCGCCGCCGTGAGCGGACCGGCGAATCAGCGAGCCGGCGAGGCCACTCTCAACCCGGCAGGCCCGGCCACCGACACGAATCCCGAGGGTCTCGCATGAGCAGCGGCTTTGTCCCGCCCCCCTATCCCTACGACCGCCTGAACACGCTGAAGCCGTTGGCCGAGGCGCACGAGGGTGGCATGGTCGACCTGTCGATCGGCACGCCGTACGACCCCCCGCCGACCGCCGTGGTCGAGGCGCTCGGCCACTCCGATGCCGAGCGGGGCTACCCGCCGTCGATCGGCACTCCCGCCTTTCGTGCGGCCGCAGCATCATGGCTCAATCGGCTTGTCGGGACCGATCTCGACCCCGCCAATGTGGCGGCAGCCATCGGCACCAAGGAGTTCGTCGCCGGGCTGCCGCAGTGGCTCAAGCTCCGAACGCCCGATCGCGACACCGTCCTCTACCCGGCGATCAGCTATCCCAGCTATGCCATGGGAGCCACGCTCGCCGGTTGCCGAGCCGTTGCGGTTCCGGTCGACGACCAGTGGCGTATCGACCTCTCACAGATCGACCCGGCCGACGCCGAGCGGGCGCTGTGCCTGTGGGTGAACACGCCGGGCAACCCCGCCGGTGGCCTCGACGACCTCGGCGCTGCGGCGGAATGGGGCCGGGCCAACGGCGTGCCGGTCTTCTCCGACGAGTGCTACATCGAGTTCACGTGGGAGGGCGGGCCGCACTCGATCCTCGAGCACGGGAGCGAGGGCGTCGTTGCCGTCCATTCGCTCTCGAAGCGTTCGAACTTTGCCGGTGCTCGAGCAGGTTTCTACGGTGGCGACCCCGACCTCGTCCACTATCTGTCCGAGGTGCGCAAGCACGCTGGATTCATGGTGCCGGGGCCGGTGCAAGCCGCAGCCGTCGTCTCGTTCGGCGATCAGACGCATGTCGAAGTGCAGAAGGCCCGCTACCTCGAACGTCTCCAATTGGCTCGCGAGCTGATCGCCACCTTCGGTGTCGATGCGCCACTCCCCGGCGGCGGGTTCTACCTGTGGGCGCCGGCACCCGACGGCGACGCGTGGGCCTTTGCCGAGACGCTGGCTCGAGACGCCGGGATCCTGGTGAGTCCTGGTGAGTTCTACGGTGAGGCCGGTGCAGGCCACGTGCGAATCGCCGTCGTGCAACCGACCGAGCAGCTTCAGCGAGCGCTCGACCGGGTCCGTCCGCTTCCCAGGTAACCAGGCTTGTCTTCATACAGCGCGACGTCGGCCCGAGCGAGCGTGACGTCGATCGAGCAGTCGGCTGAGTGGATCGCCGATCCGACCGAGCAGCGAACCGCAAGCGGGCCGGTGTCGACGTGGTCGATCACGACGCGTGTGAGCGCGTCACGGACGGCCCTGTCGGTGGCGTCGGCGTCGACGAGCGCGGCCACGAATTCGTCGCCACCCATGCGAGCGACGATGGCGTCTTCGCCGGCGGTCGCGGCCAGCGCGGCACCGACGGTGCAAAGAACCCGGTCACCGAACGCGTGGCCGTGATCGTCGTTGACCGACTTGAATCGGTCGATGTCGACCGTCGTCAGCATCAGGGTGTCGAGATCTTCGGGGTCGAGCGCTGCGAGGGCGTCGAAGAATCCTCGTCGGTTCAAGAGACCGGTGAGGGGATCACATCGGGCCAGCCGCTCGAGCTCGTTCTGGGCCGCCTCACGTCGGGTGATTTCGGCTTCGAGCTTGGTATGGGCACCCTCGAGTTCGCCGATCAGTGATGACGCGATTCCGAGGGCACCTGCGAGCTGAAGGGTCGCGACCGGTGCCACCAAGAGGGGCACGGCGATGGGCAGCGTCAGTGCGGTGATGTCGACGGTCTCCATCATCCCGCCGAATCCGCCATAGACGACCATGTACACGCCAAGACAGATGACCGCCGACCCCAGGACCGAGACGGCCGTGATCGATGCGACGACTCTCGCCGTACCGCGCCGATGCTGCCAGTTCGCCAGGCGACCCTGCAGATTGGACAATTGTCTGCTGCTCACAGTGTCAGCGTCGGCACTGGCGCCCGAGAATCCAGTTGGGTCGTTTCAGTCCAACGTGAGGGTCGTGATGGTGTCGTTGTTTCCGTTGTCGGAGGTCACCCAGAGTGAACCGTCGGCTGCCTGGTGGACGCCGCGCATGCGTCCACCACTCCAGAGGACAGGCGAGCGGCCGAGGTACCGGCCGTCGTCGTTGAACAGGTAGACCTGCAGCGCCCGTCCCTTCAATGACGTGACCGCAAGACCACCTTCGTAGGCTCCCCACGCCCCACCGTCGAGCCACTCGCCACCGGAAAGGGCGAGGGTCGGTGACCCGGTCGAGAAGTTGGCCGAGAAGGTGTTGCCGAGGGACGGGTCGGTCATCGAGACGCCCTCGTTGTAGCCGGGCACCGGATTCCAGCCTGCGTTGCCACCGGCGACGAGGCGGTTGATCTCGTCGTCGCGGCTCGGGCCGTGCTCGACTGCCCACATCTCGCCGGTGTCGGGATGCTCACTGAGGCCCTGCACGTTGCGGTGCCCATAGGAGTAGATCAAGCGGGTCGCCGGGTCGGCCGAGCTCGCGAACGGGTTGCCGTCGGCGGGGGAGCCATCGGACGGGTCGACACGGAGCACTTTGCCGCCGAGGGAGGCGAGGTTCTGTGGATTGGTGCCGACGGCAGCGTCGCCGGTGCCGACGAACAACGATCCGTCGGATGCGAACTCGAGCTGGCAGCCTCCGTGTCGCCCCGACACCAGTGGAATTCCGGTCACGATCGCTCCGGCCTTCGTGGCGGTGCTCACCGACTGATCGAGCGTCCAGGCGACGACTCGGATGTCGGTGTCGCCGGCGTTCTGCGGATTGCGGTAGCCCTGGCAGGTGTAGATCCGGCGATTGGCGCCGAAGTCGGGGTCGACGGCCAAGCCCATCAGGCCCGTCTCTCCCTGGGCGAACAGGTCGCCGAAGTCGGCGGTGACCGTCGTCGGTGTCGCCCGATCGGCGATCGCCACGAGACGTCCTGCTCGCTCGGTGGCCAGAATCGTGCCATCGGGAAGGGAATCGACGTCCCAGGGGTGGTCGAAGCCGGCGATCGAGGTGACGGTGAAGCTGGGTGCGGGGGCGAAGCGGGCTCGCCACTCCGGGGTGTCGAGGAACGTGGCGGCCAGCGTGCGAAGTGGGGTGCCCCGTTCCACCAGGTCTGACCAGTACGCGAGGCCGGCGGGTTCGGGAGTGCGCTGCAGCATGCCCAGATAGATCAACGTGGTCGTGACCTCACCTTCGAGGAGGGCGCGGTGCTCTGGCGACTCGGAGATGGCGGCGATGAACTCGCTGAGCGTGAGGCGCCCGGATTCGATCTCGTCGCTCCAGTAGTCGAGGCCGCCCTGATCAGGAGTGCGGCCCAGCGAGCGGCCATAGACCGCGGCAATGATCTCGTCGGTCGTCTGTGCGTTGCTGAGCGCTTCGAATTCGGCGCTCTCCAGCATTGCGTCGGCGGTACTGGCGAGCGAGAAGCCGGCGGCGGATCGCGAGACCCAGAATCGCAGACCGGCGACGTCGGGGGTCCGATTCAGGACCGAGTGATAGAGCCGGACGATCGGAGCCGTCGTCTGCTCGAACTCGGCGGAGGTCAGCAGGAACTCGACGAGCGACGCCGGCTCCACACCGCTTCGCAACTGAGCCGCCCAGTACTCGAGGCCGGCTTGATCGGGTCCGCGAGACAGGAAGTCTCGGTACATCTGGTCGACGAAGTCCTCTTCGGTGGTGAATCGCTCGGAGAAGAGCGACGCGGCGCCGGCAGGTGTCGCCGCTGTGGTGAGCGAGGCGACGAGTGCGAGGCAGAGGACGGCGGCGAGCAAACGGAGTCGATCCATCGAGGAAACCTAGTAGAGGCCGGCTCGGGCGTGGCCGCGGCCCCGACGTCGCCGATCGGGATCAGAGTGACCAGCTACGGTGACCGAATGCCCGACGCCGTGTCTCCGTCCAGCCCCCAATACGCGCCGAGTGCATCCTCGATTGCCGAACTGACGACCGAGCATGCCGAACTCGCGGCGGAGATCACCGCCCTTTGGGGGCGTCGAACCGAGCTCTCGGCCAACGATCTGGACGCCGTCGCCGCAGTGGTGCGGGCGGTCGATCTGCTCGACTCGGGCCGGGCCCGAGTGGCCGAGCCGGGCGTCGATGGCGCTGAGCCCGTGGTCAACGAGTGGTTGAAGTTCGCCATCTTGCTGTTCTTCTCGTTCTCGGCGATGGACACCGTCGAAGTCGGCCCGTTCGAATACGTCGACAAGATCCCGCTCAAGCGTGACTACGAAGCCCGTGGCGTGCGTGTGGTGCCGGGAGCATCCGCCCGTTGGGGCTCCTTCCAGGCGCCGGGCGTGGTGCTGATGCCCAGCTACTGCAACATCGGTTCGTACGTCGGTGAGAACACGATGGTCGACACCTGGGCGACGATCGGCTCATGCGCCCAGATCGGCGCCAACGTGCACATCGCCGGCGGGGTCGGGATCGGTGGTGTGCTCGAACCGGCCGAGGCGGCACCGGTCATGATCGGCGACGAGGCCTTCGTCGGCAGTCGCTGCATGGTGACCGGTGGCGCTCGGGTCGGGACGGGGGCCGTGCTCGGTTCGGGCGTGATCCTCAACTCGTCGATTCCGGTGATCGACGCCGAGACCGGTGACGAGATCAGCCGCGGGATCGTGCCCGACTGGAGTGTCGCCGTGTTTGCGACCCGGCCACGGGAGTTTCCCGGCGGCACGTTCGGCCTTCCATGTGCGCTGGTGATCAAGCGGCTCACCGAAGGTGAACGACACGACAAGACGGCACTCAACGACACCCTCCGCACCCACGGCATCGCCCTCTGACCCTCCGGCGAGCGACGGCCGGCCCAGGTCTCAGCCTGCGAGGGTGTCGACCACCTGGTCGAGATAGGTCGAACGGCCGTCGTCGAGAACGGCGTCATCGCCGAGGGCGAGCGCCATCTGGAAGTGGCCGAGATAGGCGGCGTAGGCCAGGCGGGCTTGACGCCGGGCTGCCGGACCAGACAGGCCGAGTTCGTCGAAGATCGACTCGAGGTAGGCGACTCGCTTGTCGGTCACGCGTCGGACGATGTCGCCGATCACAGGATCGTTCGCCCGTGCCGACAGCGCCGTGTCGGTCGGGCCGTGTTGCTGGTCGCCGAAACTCACCTCGAAGAGGGAGCGGAGACGGTGCCGTGGATCGGTGATGGCCGCCATCGTGGTGATCACCTCGTCGGTGCCCAGCCGCTCCCACTGCTCGGCCGCCGCGAGGATGAGGGCGGCCCGGTCGGTGAAGTGCCAGTAGAAGCTGCCCTTGGTGACACCGAGCGATGAGGCCAGACGCTCGATCGACAGCTTGTCGACACCGTCGGTCGCAATGGCGGCGAGCGCAGCGACAGCCCAGTCGGCGGGAAGGAGATGCTTGGCGTCTGACACCTCCATACGTTAGCGTATGGCCATGACCATACTGAAGCGTGTGGAGGTCCTCGGCCTCGCTCGACCATCCTCGCCACCCGCTGGGATCGGAAGCGTTGGGAGTCGTGCGACCTGGCGCTCGCTCGCTGCCGACGCGGCAACGGCCGGTCTCGGTGCGGCCGCGCTTGTGCACGCCGGCTGGGCGACCGGCATGTCGTGGCCGGGGGAGAACCGGGATGCGCTCGCCGACCTGGTGGTCGGTGTGCGCCCGTTTCCTTCGGCGCCGCTGACACTCGGCGTCGTCGGTCTGATCGGACTTGGCATCGGTCTCGTTCGTCACGAGTCGAAGGAGGTCGAGGGTCGAGGTCTGCGTCAGCTCGATTCGAATGTCGAGACGCCGCCGATGACCCTGCCCGAGCCGCTCGTGTCACGACTGCTGCGTTGGTCGGCATGGGCCGTCCCCGCGGTGTTGGCAGCGCGTGGGGTCGGTGGGCTCGTGGTGTCCGCACTCGAGATCGGCCCGGCAGCCGACGTCTTTCGCCATTGGGATCTTCGCTTCTATTCGCCCCTGTGTCTCGTCCTTGCTGCAGCGGCGTTCGTTGCCGTTCGCCCCTTGGCGCCTCGCACGGGCAGACTGGAGCGATGGAAGACGATGCAGTGAACGTTCTCGGTGGTCCACTCGAAGAGTGCAGTACCGACCCGATGACCGGGTGGCTCCGAGACGGGTGTTGCACGTGGGCCCCCTCCGATGTCGGCTATCACACGATCTGCGGGGTGATGAGTGTCGAGTTTCTCGAACACCAGCGCTCCATCGGGAACAACCTGATGACTCCGATGCCCCAGCACGGCTTTCCCGGATTGAACCCAGGCGACCGGTGGTGCGTCACGGCGCCGAACTGGTTGCGGGCCCATGCCGACGGTGCTGCCTGTCCCGTGGTGCTGGCTTCGACCAACAAGCGCACGCTCGACGTCGTGCCGCTCGAGTTGTTGACCGAGTACGCGGCAGACGTCCCCGACGACCTCGGGTCGCTCTGATCTGCCGTCGGTCGGATCGGTGAACGGTCGACGGTCGGGGAGCCAGCCGTAGAGTGGGGGAGTGACCGACGTCTTCCAACTGACCGCTGATCTGGTGAACATGGCCTCGGAGTCGTTCGCCGAGGGGCCCTTCGTCGACTGGCTCGAGGCCGACCTGCGGGCCTTCGACCACCTCGAGGTGACCAGGGTCGGCGACAACATCGTCGCTCGGACCGACTGGGGCAAGCCGATGCGGCTGATGCTGGCCGGCCACACCGACACCGTGCCGGCCGACGACAACGCGGTCGCTCGGATCGAAGGCGACACCCTGTGGGGCGTCGGCTCGGCCGACATGAAGGGTGGGCTTGCCTGCTTCTTGGCGCTGGCCCGGTCGGTCACCGACGCCTGGGTCGATCTGACGTACGTGTTCTACGCCCGTGAAGAGGTGGCGGGGATCCACAGTGGACTGGCCGAGCTGATCGAGGCCCGCCCGGATCTTCTCGAGGCCGACTGCGCCATTCTCGGCGAGCCGACCGACGGCGAGATCGAGGCCGGTTGTCAGGGGGCTTTGCGATTCGAGGTCACGTTGGCAGGGGCCCGTGCGCACACCGCCCGTCCTTGGATGGGTCGAAACGCCGTCCATCGCCTGGCACCGATCCTCGCCGAGCTCGCCTCCTACGAAGCCCGCACTCCGACCATCGACGGCTGCACCTACCGCGAGGCGGTCCAGGCGGTCCATGTCGAGGGCGGCGTCGCCGGCAACGTGGTTCCCGACCGGGCCATGCTCCGGATTCATCACCGTTACGCCCCCGATCGGTCCGATCTCGAAGCCGAGGCGTGGGTCCGCGAACTGCTTGCCCCTCACCTCGACGAAGGCGACACCATCGAGGTCGTCGATCGATCCCTGGCCTGTCCTCCGTCGCTGACCCACCCGATCTTGCAGCGTCTCGCCGAGGGCGGAGCCTCCGGCCCTCCGGCGGTCCGAGCCAAACTCGGCTGGACCGACATCGCCCGCCTGGCCCCACTGGGAATTCCGGCCACCAACTTCGGATCGGGCGACCCCGAGGTCGCTCACATGCAAGACGAACACCTGCATCGTCACTCGATCGAACGCACCTGGTCGTCGTTGCAGCACCTGCTCGGCGTCTGAACCCGGCCGCCTCGCGTCAGTCGGCTGCGTCGGTCCAGGGTTGCTCGGGCCAAGCGTGTTTCGGGTAGCGGCCGCGTAGGTCGGCGCGCACCGCGGCATAGGAACCTCGCCAGAAGCCCGGCAGATCGGTGGTGACCTGTGCCGGTCGGTTGGCGGGGGAGAGCAACTCGACCGTGAGTGGGGTGTCGTTCGGGCCGACCGTCGGATGGGTGTCGAGCCCGAAGAGGTGTTGGATGCGGACCGACCAGACCGGGCGGCCGCTCTCATAGTGGATGGTTCGTTCTCGACCAGCGGGTGGTTTGAGCATCGCTGGGGCAAGCGTGTCGATCGCCTGGCGTTGCTCCCAGGTGAGGAGGCTGAGCATGGAGTCGGTTGCCGCCACCCGCCGAAGATCGGCGATCGAACGGCAACGGGAGACGTCGAGCCACTCGTCGAGTCGATCGAGCAAGGCGGCGTCTCCGAGGTCGGGCCACTGGTCCGGGGCTTGCTCGTGGAGCCAACGCAACCGGAGGCGGAGTGATTCGCCCCTGCCGCCCCAGCGCAGCAGGTCGAGTCCACTGGAGTGGAGCCCTTCGATGAGCGCACGAGTGACGGCCTCGGCCGGCGGACGGTCGAGGCGGTTGCGGTGCAAGACCAGACTGCCGAGACGTTGCTGGGTCTCCGCTCGAAGGGTGTCGGCCCGTTGGTCCCAATCGACATGGTCGACCCACTCGATTCGATCTTCGGCCGACTCGAGCACCGTGGCCCGGTCGATTGCCACGCCCCGGCGGACGCGAGCGGCGACGGCGTTGCCATCGGCTTCGGCAACGACGAGAAACGGGGCCGCGGCGAGTGGGTCGGTGGCATCGACGACGACCTCGCGCCCGATGGCAAGGAGGAATCGTCCGGGTCGGTCGGGACGGGCCATGGCGATTCGGTCGGGCCAGGCCCGAGCCAACAGCGCCCCGAGCTCGGCGAGGTCGTGCTTGTGTGCCTTCGGGGAGGCGCCGAGCCGCTTTCCGAGCCGTCGGGCCGGTTGTTCGAGTGAGCCCCAGCGGCGGTCGAGTTCGGCTGCGAGGTCGGGCCGTTGCGGCCAGGAGTCGTCGTCGAGGAGCGCGGCGGTGCGGAGTCCGAGCCCGGGTTGTCCGATGGCGTCTGCAGCCAAGGTGAGCGCTGCCAGTCTCGGATGGAGGCCGAGGTTCGCCGCTCGTTCGCCATCGGATGTCAACCGTCCGTCGGGATCGGTCAGGCCGAGCAGGGCGAGGATGCGTTGGGCGGCCTCGAGCCGAGGTCGACCCGGATGATCGAGGAGGGGAAGGGTGCTCGCCCACGGGTCGCCCCAACGAGCGAGCTCGAAGGCGATGGGAAGGGGGTCACCGTCGACGATCTCCGGTGGCGTTGCGTCATCGAGGTGACGGTGGTCTTCGGCCGACCACAGGCGGAAACAGTGTCCGGGAGCGAGGCGGCCGGCTCGACCCCGCCGCTGGTCGGCAGCGAATCGTGTGGCATGGCCGGTGTCGAGTCGACCGAGCCCGGTCGTCGGATCGAAGCGGGCCCGGCGAAGCAGTCCTCCATCGACGACGGCCTCGACGCCGGGGACGGTGATCGAGGTCTCGGCGACCGACGTCGCGACGATGATTCGTCGCCGCTGGCCGCCTCGTAGGACCGATCGCTGGATCTCGACCGCCGTGCTGCCATGCAGTCCGAGACATTCGAACTCGGCCAGGGCGTTCCGGTGGGGTCCCGGTTGGCCGATGCCTCGGATGGCGTCGTCGATCTCTCGCCGTCCCGGCACGAAGACGAGCACGTCGCCTCCGACGGTCTCGGCTGCTCGTGCGGTGGCGGACACGACGGCGTCGGCGAATCGTCGACGGTCGGGGCGTGGAAGGTGATGGGTGGTCACTTCGAACGTGCGCCCGGGAATGTCGAGCACGGTGGGTGCACCGACCAGCGACTGCAACCGCTCGGTGTCGAGGGTGGCCGACATCACCACGATTCGCAGGTCGTCTCGCAGGGCGCTGCGGACCTCGAGGGTCATCGCCAAGCCGAGATCGCTGTGGAGGTGTCGCTCGTGGAACTCGTCGAAGATCACGGCGCCGACGCCGGGCAGTTCCGGATCTCGTTGAAGACGATTGGTCAGGACCGCCTCGGTCACCACTTCGATGCGCATCTCACGGCCGGCGATGCGCTCGCCTCGCATGGTCAGACCCACACGCTTGCCCAACGGCTCGCCCAGGAGTTCGGCGAGCCGACCGGCGGTTGCTCGGACAGCGAGTCGGCGTGGTTCGGTGACGATGACCGAACCACCGTCGGGGCCCAGAGCATGGGCGACGAACAACGGCACCAGGCTCGACTTGCCGGCACCGGGTTCTGCCCGGATCACGACCGAGCCGTTCGCCACCTCGGCTTCGATCTGTGCACGAGCTGCCTCGATGGGCAACCCGGTGGTGGGGATGGTGAGCTGGGCGGGAGGTTTCACGGCTCACCCAGTGTGCCACCGCGCTGGGGTGTCAGGGCTGGGGTGTCAGCGCTGGAGCGTCAGAGTCGACGCATCACCGTGACGACCTTGCCGAAGATGGTGACCTCGTCGGGTTCGAACCGCATCTCCGTCAGCGACGGGTTGTGGGGGATGAGGACGACCTGCTTGGCCTTGGGGTCGTAGTAGTACCCCTTGACGGTTGCCTCTTCGCCGGGGATGCCGGCCACGACGATGTCGCCGGTGCGGGCTTCGTTCTGGACCCGGGCGACGACGAAGTCGCCGTTGAGGATGCCGGCGTTGATCATCGAGTCGCCCCGGACGGTGAGCATGAACAGGTCGCCGTCGCCGGTGAGGTCGGCGGGAACCGGGAGAGTCTCTTCGATGTGCTCTTGGGCGAGGACATCGGTGCCGGCGGCGACGCTGCCGACGAGCGGAACGTGGCGCACCGGGCGACGTTCGACGTCGTGGGCGTCGGAGGTGGCGTCCCAGCGGACTTCGATGGCTCGGGGCTTTGAGGGATCTCGGCGGAGGTAGCCCTCCTTCTGGAGCTTGGCCAGATGCGAGTGGACCGTGGAGGGAGACGTGAGCCCGACATGGGCCCCGATCTCACGCACCGACGGCGGGTACCCCTTGTTGCGCATCTCGTCGCTGATGAACTCGAGAATCGAGCGCTGACGGTCGCTGAGCTGATGCTTTTTGGCCATGAGGTCTCCCAGGAGAAGAGGCGCCGTCGAGACGAGGCGGGTGACGAGCGGATGTGGCAACGAGTATGCCACGCCAAGACGTACAAATGTTCGATCCCGAGGTTGGAATCGAACGGGTGTTTGGATTGAGTGAAGTGCGAACACCCGTTCGTTCCCACCTGATTCGCCGCTCTCGGCCGTCGTCGTCTGATGACTGTCACACCCCCTGAGGAGACTGACACCATGGTTGCACTCATCACCGGCTCCTCCCTCCAACTCTGCGGCCCCGCGTCGGTCGAGCGTCCTCGTTTGCGAGTCATCCAGGGTGGGCTCGATGCCCCCGAACGCGATTACTCCAGCGTGGTCGTCGCCGTGGCGGTGTCGCTGGTGTTGCTCATGGTGATGGGCCTCCGGATGCTGCAGGGCGGCCCGCCGGCCGACACGTCGGCGGCCGGCACCTCGCTGGCCGGCTCGGTGGCCACGGTCGCCGTGGCCGAACCCGGTGAGACCATGCTCGTCGTCCAGTCGGGTGACAGCCTCTGGGCCATCGCCGAAGCACTCGCCCCAGGCCGTGATCCTCGACCGATCGTCGATGCCCTCGCCGATCGCAACGGGGGCACGGTCCTGAGGGCGGGCGATGTGCTGGTGGTGCCAGTCGAGTTGCAGCAGGCACAACCCTCCGTCGGCCTCGCTGCCGCAGTCGGCTCCACGCCCTGACACGCTCGAGACGCCTGCGCTCGCTCAGATCACCCGTCGTGAGAAAAGCGGTCCCTCGCCGTACCGGCGGCGCTGCCCTCAGCTAGTTTGGTCCCCATGATGTGCCCGGTTTGCCATGCGGACGACACCCGTGTCGTCGACTCGCGCGGGGCCGATGATGGGCTGGCGATCCGACGCCGTCGGTATTGCAGCCAATGTGACCGCCGCTTCACCACGTTCGAGCGTTCAGAAGAACAGCCAGTGGTGGTGACCAAACGTGGCGGCGTTCGAGAGCCGTTCTGCCGAGAAAAGATCGTGCGGGGGCTGGTGTCGGCCTCCAAGGGCCGTCCGCTCGACGCCGCCTTCTTCGAGGCGTTGGCCTGCGGAGTCGAGGAATCAGCCCGGCTCGAGGCCAGCGAAGTCACCTCCGAGTGGGTCGGTCTCGCCGTACTCGAGCGGCTTCGTGGTGTCGACCAGGTGGCTGCCTTGCGCTTTGCCAGTGTCTACAAGGGCTTCACCGACGTCGACGATTTCGAGCGAGAGATGTCGCTGATCAAGCGCGACACGCCCGAGGTCACACAAAAGAACTAGGTCCTCCGGCTCAACCTGGGGCCCTTCGGAGCCGACCATGTGTGGGTGAGGCGTGTCGTTGGTGCTCGTGGTGTTGTGGCGGCCTGGCTGCTGCTGTGTGCTGCGGTGGGTGGCACACTGACATCGTCGCCCCCGGTTGCTGCGGCTCCTCAGGAGTCGGCCGCATTCTCGACCTTCGATGATGTCTCGAGCCTGGCCGAACTGTTGCCCGATCCCACCGGCATCTTCCATCCCGACATCGTCGGTCAGGTCCGCGTCGATCTGACGGGGTTGTCGGGGATCGCGACGAGGCTCTCGGCCGTCAGGGAAGCCGAAGCTGCGGCGACCACCGAGGGGCAGCAGTTGCGAGCAGCCAGAAGCCACCTCGTGGTCGTCGAGCGCGAAACACGAGCCGAATTCGGCCTCGCCGTGGTCGAGGTCAACGCCGCGACCGGCGCCCTCGAACGTTCGACCGGTGATCTCGGATCCTTTGCCCTCGAGACGTTTGTCGGCTCGTCGGCACTCGAGCTCGAATCCTTCTCGACCGATTCCGACCCGAGTTCGATTCCGACCCTGTCGGCATCAGCTGAAGTCGTGCTGGTGTCGGTCCAACGGGCTGCGACCCTCAGGCTCGAGGCGGCGCTGGCCGACCGAGACCGACTGGAAGGCGAGCTCGCCGACATCGATGCCGAGATGGATCGCCTCGCATCTGGCATCGAGGCGGCCGACATCGCACGCGATGACGCTGCCGACGAGATCGCCCAGATCGCGCCGGAGTTCGAAGCGGCACTGTGGTCGGCGCCCGTCGTCGGCGCAGGATTCCCGGTCGTCGTTCTGGATGCCTACTACCGGGCGGCGCTGCGAACGGCCGAGGAGAAGCCCTGGTGTGAAGTGCGATGGGACCAACTGGCGGGGATCGGCAAGGTCGAGAGTGGTCACGGTACGTTCGGTGGGAACGGTGTGGGTTCTGATGGCCGCACCAGTGGTGAAATCCTCGGTCCGGTGCTCGACGGGACCCGCTTCGCCTCGATTCCCGATACCGACGGAGGCCGCTTCGATCTCGATCCGGTCTGGGACCGAGCGGTGGGGCCGATGCAGTTCATTCCGGGAAGCTGGGTCCGTTTCGGCGCAGACGGGAATGGCGATGGTCGGGTCGATCCGCACAACATGTACGACGCCGCCATGGCTGCGGCCAACCACCTCTGCGGTTCGATCGGTGGGCTCGGCGACGATGCCAACTACCAACGGGCACTGCTCGGCTACAACCGGTCGGTTCCGTACGGCCTGATGGTGATGGACTTCGCCCGGCAGTATCGCGATGCCGTTTCTCTCCGGCCGACGTCGAGTTCGGTGGCCGATCCCGTCCGCTGAGGGCGAGTCGTCTCCTGTCGACCGAGCGGGTCGGGCTCAGGCCGACCGGTCGTGTGCACTCTGCTCAGCCGGCCGAATCCTGATCCATCGGCCGAACAAGGTGTCGTCGTTGAGCCAGAGCCGCGCCAGGCGCAGGTCTGGCGGCGTGGAGAGTTCGGGTCCGTGGGCCGCTCTGGCGCTGTCTCCTCCGGCGAGCATCGGGGACAGGGTCATGTTCCACTCGTCGATCAAGCCGGCGGCGAGGAACTGGCCGTTGAGGGTGGGCCCGCCCTCGAGGAGGGCCCGCTTGTGACCGCGAGCCGCGAGTGTTCCGAGTGCGACGGCGAGGTCGATGTCGTCGGTGCCGGCGTCGATGATGTCGGCGACCTCGGCGAGCTGGCTTCGGCGTGTCGGTGGGGCGTCGGTGGTGGTGATGATCAACGGGCGGGCCTCGGGGTCGGCGAACACCCGGTGGGTCGGCTCGATGGAGAGGCTGCGGGTGATGATGGCGATGGTGGGGCGCTCGGCCTGGCCACGGGCGAGTCTGACCGACCGGTGCTTGTCGCCCGGAGGTCGGTAGTCCTCGGCCACGGCGGTGGAAGCGCCCACGAGGATGACATCGGCCACTGCTCGCAGTGCACCGAAGACCGCCTGGTCGCCGGGGCCGCCGAGGGCGCCTGACTTGCCGTCGATGGCGATGCCGCCATCGAGGGTGGTCACCATGTTCGTGTAGACCCATGGACGGTGGTCGAACGCCGTTCGCGGTTCGCCCGCCACGTCGAGCAGTGGGTTGGCGGAGCGCCCGCGTTCGGGGATGAGTTCGGTGAAGATTTCTGCCTCGGTCACCTCGACCACGCTAGGCCAGGGCTGGAGCGGGATCCCCACGTCTGTCCACAGGTATTGGGGGAAAGTGGGACGAAATCCACAGGTTCATCCCCTTGTGATCCACAACACGCACTCCGTAGGGTTGGCGAATCGAGGATCGATCGGTCCGGAGAAGTGGAAGCCGGGGCCTGTACGCAGGAACCCTTGGGCGGATGCTGCACATGGGCGAGGGACACGTTTTCGTGGCAAGCCATGAGCTGTGACCAGCCTCGACCTACCTCTCCGGGCCGATCACGCCTCGAGGTCCACTGCAGCAGCGGTTTGGCTGCGATCCACCACTCTCCGTCAGCCACATTCACACAAATGAAGCATTGACATCGGCGTAATTACGATGCTGTAATGCCCCCCTACATCTTGTGCGTCGGACGGCGCAGGAAGGCCTCTCGCCACAACATCTGGTAGTTCGCCCCACTCGGCGGAACATCAGGCGTCAGCAGCGGGTTGTCATCCAACGTCGGGCGACACTCAGCAATCTTGCCGATCGTTCTCGGTGGCAACGACGCCACCGAAACACCCGGCAAGACAACGAAAACACGAGACGCACCACCCCGTTTGGGAAAGGCACTCCCCCGTACCCCCTGGACACCACAACCGAGCATCGACGATGCCACGGCTGTGTGAACACCCCGCCCGTTTCTGCGGGCAGCTCGATTCGCTCGGGCGGCATCAGCTTCGGTCTCCGACCGGGGCGACTCACAAGGCTCGTTCTGGATTCGTTCCGAAGCGGGCCGGCGTTCGCAACACCTCCCTCATCCCGACCCTCATCCCGCCCCATCGTCATCGAGCACTTCGGCTCGATGTCCACAGGAGTTACTTTTCATGGCAATCGCACCAGAGCTGACAGGCATTGGCCTCCGTCGCTACTTCACCACCGCAGGCGTAGACCCCTACGACACCGTCGTCTGGGAGCGCCGCGACGCTCGTCTCGCCAACTGGAAGACCGGCGAAGTCGCCTTCGAGCAGCTCGGTGTCGAGGTGCCCAGCACCTGGTCGGTCAATGCCACGAACATCCTCGCCCAGAAGTATTTCCGCGGAACCCTCGGCACGTCCGAGCGTGAGACCTCCCTCCGTCAGGTCGCCGACCGTGTGGTCGACACCATCACCACCTGGGGCAAAGAAGGTGGCTACTTCACCTCCGACGCCGAAGCCGAGATCTTCTCCGACGAGCTCAAGTACCTGATCATCCACCAGCGTGCGGCCTTCAACTCGCCCGTGTGGTTCAACATCGGTGTGGCCGGCGTGCCGCAGCAGGCCTCGGCCTGTTTCATCCTGTCGGTCGACGACAAGATGGACTCCATCCTGAACTGGTACGTCGAAGAGGGGACCATCTTCAAGGGTGGCTCCGGCGCCGGCGTCAACATGTCGAAGATCCGCTCGTCGCACGAGCTCCTCAAGGGTGGCGGCACCGCCTCCGGCCCGGTCAGCTTCATG
>RCMY010001675.1_pt1 | contig 20766 bp, 16 predicted proteins | sample 2041341 | NCBI WGS metagenome assembly RCMY01 (sample SAMN09708234, study PRJNA481090) | Marine sediment metagenome, whole genome shotgun sequencing project.
GTCAACTTTCCCACGCTACATGCTGCTGGCTATCAGTCAAATGCAAATTAACTACTAAAAACGTGTTCATATGAGGTTGACACGTTCCGAATCAGTAAGCGATATTACTCACCGAGAAATTCAGTATAGAATGCGGCTTACTTTACGTATGGGTTCAGAAGCAGGTAATTAGGATTCTATGAGAAAAGAAGTCAGGCTATATGAAAAAGAAGATGAGTCGTGGGATGAAATTATATACTCTTTTCCTGGGTATAACGCATATCAATCTGAAGACTGGCGAAAGCAGAAATCTAGCCAAGGCTGGGAAGTTCAAAGACTGATGGTTGTAAATGACGGAGAAATAGTTGGGTGTGCCCAAATGCAGATCAAACATCTGCCACTCAGAGGAGCAATAGTCTGGATTCCCGGAGGAATATTGGGGCAATTTTCCGTACGGGATTTAAAAATGGGGCTTAGCCAACTAAATTTAAAATATTACGTCGTTAGGGCTTCCTTCAATTATTTTATAGATGGCTATGAGAATTGTCTTGATGAGCTGGGGTGGAAGAAAGCTCCCGTTCTCGCTAATAATTGTCAAAGTATGATTTTAGATACCAATAAAGATGTTGAAGTTCTGAAGTCAGAATTATCGGGTAGTTGGCGTCACAACCTCAAACGGTCGGAAAAAAAAGAGGTCCAAATAATAGAATCGGATAGCTTTGATGCTAAATGGTTGAGAGATTTATACGCCGAAATGGAAGAAAGGAAAAATCTTGGAGTTCAGTTCTCTGTTCAAGAGTTGAACGCAATCGCAAAGAACATGAAAGATAAAATAAAATTTTTTACAGCAACGGATGTAGACCAAAATATATTGGCAATAAGATCCTATATACATCTAAAGGGAAAAGCCTGGGACTTATTTGCAATAACTACTCCTAAAGGTAGAAAGTGCTATGCGTCTCACGCATTGTTATGGAAGTGTATTTGCGATTGCGCTGACAAAAAGATTAAATATTTTGATTTGTCGGGTATAGATCCAGTTAACAATAAAGGAACGTATAATTTCAAAAAGGGAACTGGGGCTAAAGAGATAACATTTCATAAAGATAGAGAGTATTCTAATGTCCCTTTGTTGAGATTTCTTTTCAATTTATTTATTAAAATCAGGTTTAGGTAAAAAATAGCACAACTTCTCTTCAGATGGGGAACGTCAATTCTCACATCCGAACATAAGCTCCTAATGGTTGCCCAGCCAGATTTTTCAGAAACCTTAGTCGGCAATGCAACGTAAGTGCGTAATTAGTGCCAGCCCGAAACCATATAAACTTCCTGGTAGCGGTTAATTTTCGAGCCCTCGAACACTTTTCATACGCCCCATTAAATATTGCTCAATCCTGTACGATGACTATACTTCATCTTTGCAACTGTCCCACAAGGAACACGCTAGCCCATAAGATCAAGGCACAATTTGCGAGGCAAGCGTCGAATTAAGCGGTTCCAAAGATAGACGAAGTGAAGGGTAGTTGGCTCAGATTAAGCCAAACGATTCTCGAAAACTAGTGTTATGACCTATTCGGAGCTAGAGAAAATAACTTGGTAATAAAAAGCGCGAGCAGTAACTTGTATTTGAAACGAACAGTGAATCGAACGTTTTACTATGGCGTCAGTTCGATCTTAGGGAGAATCGTTGGTTTCTTGATGCTCCCTATTTATACAAATTACCTCACGCCCGCCGATTACGGAGTGGCCGGCTTTCTTGTGTTATACGTCTCACTTGCGCAAACGTTACTTGGAGCGCGGTTAGATCAGTCTATCTCGAAATTTCACTACGATGAGTCCGTGAAAAGCCCCCTGTCCTCAATATGGATCACCGCAGTAATATTAACCACAATCGTTAGCCTCGTTCCTTTGTCGCTGGGCATTCTTTTTTCAAGCGAACTATCGACAGTGCTGTTTGATTCCAAAGAATATTCATTAGCAGTTGCCATTATCTCTTTTAATATACTTTTTGGAACGCTTGAAATCTATGGTTTGCACTATCTAAAGATTGTGGATTTACCTAAGCTCTATCTCATATTAAATGTCGTAAAACTTATAGCACAACTTTCTATTAACTTAGCGCTTGTCGTTGTCTTGGAAATGGGCGTTCTGGGGATCGTTGTAAGCTCAGCCGCATCCGCAGTGCTAATGACTATACTTACTTTCGGTATAGTTATTGTTAGAGAGAAAAAAATACAGCTTGAAAATGGACTGTTCAAACCCCTTTTTATGTATAGCGCTCCCCTATGGCTATCGGGTCTTGTTGGCTTATACACGGGATCTATTCACCAAGTTTTTATTAACTATTCAGCTGGACTAAGCGACTTGGGCTTGTATAACCTCGCTAGTACATTCGGTGCACTTGTTGCAGCGCTTGCTCTAGAGCCGTTTTTTAATTATTGGCAAGTTGAAAGGTTCAGAATCCATGAAAGAGAAAACGCATTAGCAATCTATAGAAAAACGTTTTATGCGATTGCCTTTATTGGATTGTTCATGAGCTTCGGTATCGCTGTTTACTCAGGTCCGATAATTCAACTGATGGCAAATGAGTCTTTCCATCCCGCGACTGACGCTATCGCGCCGCTTTGCATATTTCATGTGTTAATGTATTTATGCTGGTATATGAACTTCAGTTTTCTCGTGACGAACAATAATAGAGAGATCGCTATAAATGGTTTTATATATGCAGCCGTCATAACGGCAATCTATGCCTTGGTCATTCCCAAATGGGGTTTTCGAGGCGCCGCTTACGGCATTATGTTGGGTAATGTAGTCAACTTTGCAATTATATCGGCCCGAGCAAAGCGATATTACGACATGGACCTTTCAGTCGCCGCCGTGCTCGTAATGACAGCTTGCTCTTTGATCCTATCATTTACGCTCAAATATCTGAACCCTGCGCCAAATAACCCGTTTGTTGAAATTGTTTTCTATACTGGTGTTATAGCCAGCGGATGCTTGCTTGCAATATTTGTAGCTTTTAAATTCAAGCCATTGGAGACTAAAGAACTTGTGCAGCAAATTCAAAGTGGACTGAGACGGGCGTAGAGCAACTAAGTGACTTCTTCGATAAATATTTTAGTAGTTTTCCATACGCCATCAAACGCAGGCTATGCAATGTCTGCTCTGGAGCGAACATTCTATGAGGTTGCTAATTCGATAACAACGCGACCTGAAAACGTATATTTTGCATTTAATGATCTCGCCGCCGGCAACCCACAGTCATTGCCTTCCAGCTTTTCGAATGTCTTCGAGATTGACAGGCAGCGCTTAGAAAGAAGAGAATATTTCTTAGAGAAGAAAGCCACAGTAAGTGCGCTAAATATTGATCTCGCGCTATGCTTTGACATACAAGTTCGTGCACCTCTTGTGAAGCTACTTCGTAAAAGTGGAGTTAAATACCTAGCGTCTTATTGGGGAGCTTCTATGAGCAGTTTAAATAGTGGCCCAAAACTATATTTAAAAAAACTAGAGGTGTTTTTATCCAAAGGCCGACCTGACCTATTCATTTTCGAATCCGAGTCGATGAGACGTCAAGCCACAAATGGACGTGGCATAAGAAGATCTGAAACTACCGTTATTCCAACCGGCGTAGATATTGAAAAACTAGTTCCAGATAGAATGAAACGCAGCTACGTTCTTAGTGAATTTGATATCCCCGAGAACCGAAAGATTGCGATTTATTCGGGGCATATGGAGGAGCGAAAAGGTGTATCGGTTCTTATGAAATCTATGATCGAAGTGGTTGAGCGCCATCAAAACAAACAGTGGCACCTGCTCGTTTGCGGTAACAGACCGGGCGAGGAGAAACAGTTTGAAGAAATGATCGCTACGTCGGAGGCCAACAACCACGTGACTTTTGCCGGCTATAGGACCGACTTAAAAAAAATTATGCCGGGCTGCGATTTAGGTGTCATTGCCTCAACTGGGTGGGATTCTTTTCCTATGTCTGCACTTGAGATGGCTGCTTGTGGGTTACCACTGGTGGTTTCTAGATTACAGGGTTTAGTTGAAACCGTAAAAGAAAAAGAAACCGCTTTATTGTTCGAGCCTGGAGATTACTCACAACTCGCTGGTATTTTGAACAAGCTATCAGCGGATACTGCCTCTCTAATGCGAATGGGAAGAACTGGCCGTCATCGAATTGAGCAAAGCTTTTCCCTCTCACATCAGCGAGATAATCTGAGAATGACATTGCTTGAGCTAATGAAAGAGTCATAGAACCATGTTAAATATAGTGAGCGAGAAAGTAGTTGAAATCCTTAATGAGCTGCCGAAAAAAGAGAAAATATACTATCGCGCGAATATTGGAAACGCGGGCGATGCTCTGATAGCAACGGGAACGTTTCACTTATTAAGCCATTTGGAGATCGATTACGAAATACTGGACATTGATACCTTCGACCCTGTTGGCAAAGTTATTTTATACGCGGGCGGTGGTAATTTAAATCATATCTATAGCGATGCTAGAGAGTTTATTCAAGCTACTCACTTTAAAGCAAAAAAATTCATAATATTGCCGCACACGATTACCAACAATGAAGACTTATTATCTGAAATGGGAAACAACTGCATCATTTTTGCTCGTGAGCAAGTTTCCTATGATCATATTCGCCAGCATGCTGCAAAATGCGAAACCTATATTGATCATGATATGGCGTTAAACATGGATGTAGAAAAAGTTATGTCTGCTACATATCCAGGTACAATCCCGCTTATCCTGAATAAGTTATTTAACAATCTGACACATGCAAAACAAGATCAAATTCCACCTATCAGTGTACTGTGGAGTTCTTTTCTGTTCGAGCGCGAGCGGGCCCGAAGTCATTCAACAAAGGGCTTAGGTGAATTTTTTCGAGAGGATGTGGAAGCTTCAGGTAAAGAGTTACCTGAAAATAATGCTGATCTATCGAAGATATACGAATTTGGCACGCGCAATAAATACTACACTGACTACACCGTGTGGCGTTTGCTCAATTACATAAAGAAATTTAACGCGGTAAGCACTGATCGGTTACATTTATGCGTCGCCGCAGCCATGCTTAATAAAAATGTGGAGTTTAGTTCGAACTCATACTTTAAGTGTAAGGCCGTATATGAATATTCGCTACAGGACCGATATCCTAATATAAACTGGCTTGGCTGATCTTTTATTACAGCGAGACCGCTCCCCCTCAAACCGCTATTTTTAATCAGCGGCCTCGCAATACAAAGCGACACGACTTCACTTGCGATTGATTGCCGATAAGGCCCGGCCGACAAAATAAAAATAAAATACGCAAGCATTAACAAATATTGTTACTAAATTCTGGCCTCCAAACTTTGTTATCGACGAGACAACTAACAATGCCAGTATAAGCAGTAAGATCAGAGGTGCCAACGAAGCTTTTATAACTAAAACAAGTAATAAAAGAACATGCAATCCAATGAAAATTACGGTCGCGATTGCAACCTTCGACCCAATCAGCGTTGAAAAACTGTAGAAATCCGAGGATCCGTGCCACGCCTCCCGCTGGATAAACGGTAAAATCGAAGTAGGAAAGTCATAGTGAATGACCTTTAGTTTGATATTATTTTCAATTTTGTATCCTTTTTCGCCAGCTCTTTGACAAAAGTCATAATCTTCCCCCGTACTTAGCTTCGCATTAAAGCCATCAATGTCGTTAAATGCCAAGCGCGACATAATCATATGTGCGCTACCCAGATGCGTATTCCGAGTATCTTCGTATAGGCCTTTAAACCAGTGAGCGAGTAGCAGATTATCTGATTCAGGCGGTGCGCAATGCGACCCTGTCACAAGCTTCTCCCCCGTGCAAATTTTCTTCAACACAGGTGCCACATGCGCGCCCCAAGCTTCCGTTAAACTGATATCAGCGTCCAGAAATACTAACACATTGCCTCTGCTTTGCTTTACACCGTGATTTCTGAGTTCAGATATATTGAATGTTGGTTCAACGAACGCGATAGCACCCAGCTCCTTGGCTATTGCCACTGTCGAATCATTCGAACCGTTATCAACAACAATCACCTCGTAGGCGCAATAAAGATCGGTCAAATACTGATGGATAGAGCTAATAGTTCCACCAATTTGTGCCTCCTCATCAAGGGCTGGAATGATAAATGACACGCTCAACTCGGCAGTCGTTTCTGTCATCTAGATGTGGTCCCTGCTATTAGTCATGCTTGTACCAGGTTTGGAATGCCAGAATAGTCCAAAGTTTATTCGCATGATCTTTCTTGCCTGCTAAGTGGTCGGCCATCAGCTTGCGAACATAATCCGGATTGAAAAATCCTTGTGATCGCAGTGACGTTTCATCTAACGAGTCGCACATCCATTCTTTCAGCTCATTTCGCAGCCAACTCGCAACCGGTACCGAAAAGCCCATTTTCGGGCGCTCAAACAGTTCACGACTAACTTGCCGAGAAAGCAGATCTCGCAATATTTGCTTCCCCGCCCCGTTCTTTATTTTGAACTCTAGAGGTAAGCGCCATGAATATTCAATGATTTGGTGATTTAATAAAGGCAATCGCGTTTCCAGACTACAAGACATGCTGGCTCGATCTACCTTCGCTAGATTATCATCCGGCAGATATTTCAGTTGGTCTGCGAGCATGGCGGACTCTTCAAAGCTCATAGACGATGAACCAGTTGAATCAAGATACTTCTCGCCCACTAATGGGCTGCTGGTAAGTAATTGGTCAATGTGTAATCCCGTAGAGACTAAATACTCGTATATCTCATTGAGATCATCATGCACCATAAGCTCTGACAGCTTTTGCAATTTTAACGCTAAGCTCTGTTCAACTCTTTTAGAGTTTTTCGACCCGATATTTAACGCGGCTCGATGAAGCGCATCGACATAGGAACCAGGCAACCTGGTTATCGCATTGTACGTCAGCTTTCGTATGCTAGGCGGCAGTCGCTGTATCTTTGCAAAAACCGCGCTCGGCAGAACATATCGATTGTAGCCACCAAACAATTCGTCGCCGCCATCACCAGACAAGCAAACCTTGACGTTTTCTCGTGCTATCCGTGATACCAGAATCGATGGCAACACTGAGGGGTTGGCGTGCGGCTCGCAGTATATGCCAGGTATGGCAGCAACCAAGTCCAGAATATCTTGCTCACCGATATACGTTTCATAGTGATCGGTACCGAGGTTTGCAGAGATCTGTCGCGCGAAAGGTGCTTCGTCGAACGTCTTGTCATTAAACCCGATAGTAAATGTCTTTAAAGCGTGCTGACTCTCCTGCTGGGCAATTGCGGTTACCAGAGTGGAATCAATGCCGCCAGAGAGAAATGCGCCCACAGGAACATCCGCCGTCAGTTGGCGTTTGATAACCGACCGGATGAGGGCATCCAACTGGTGCACCGCCGAATCCCAGTTAGTAATCTGCTTGCTGCACGACTCTGCCACGACTTCCGTTAACGACCACCATTGCTTGCATTCAATACCAGACTGCATCACGTCCTTCCAATCACCAGGAAGAAGAGAATGCTGCGCTGGCGACAAACTAATATAACTTCCCGGCATCAATTTAAAGATACCCCTGTTCATGGAATATGGGGCTGGCACATAGCCATACTTGCAGAAAAGGCTTAGCGCACGCGGATCAATATCGTTACGCTTCTCAGGAAATATGCTGTAAATAGCTTTCATTTCTGAGGCAAAAGCGAAGGCACCGTTGTGCCAACCGAAGTACAGAGGTTTCTCCCCTATCCTATCGCGGCATAAAAAAAGCCGGCGCAATTGCTGGTCCCATAGTGCGAATGCGAACATTCCTTCACTACGCGATAGCGCCTCGTCCAAACCCCACTGTTCTATCGCCGCTAGCAAGACTTCAGTATCAGAACCGCCGCGAAACTGCACTCCTAAGCCACGCAACTGCTCCATAATTTCTTTGAAGTTATAGATTTCACCATTGAACACGATCACATATCGACTGCTGGCCGAGCTCATTGGCTGATTGCCCAACGGCGAAAGGTCCTGTATCGACAGGCGTTGATGAGCTAACGCTATGCCAGCATCGTCGTCAGAGAAAACGCCAAAGTTGTCCGGTCCTCGGTGGCGAATTGTTCCTGCCATTTCTGAGACCATGCTAACAAGTTGATCCTTGTTGGCACTAGAATCCATCAGCCCCGTAATTCCACACATTTTTCAGTCTTCCATTAATTTTCACTAGCCACGAAAAATTGAGCATCGACACCATTAAGGTAGCTCCAATTCCGCAACTGCTCAAGATTTCTTAATATGGAGGGAAGCTTATTGACTACATTTAGATCATCGGTTGCTAAACGTTCGCCAAATTAGATGCGGGTCGCATACTTACATAATCGATTGGAAGAGCTGATACCCACTGCGCCAGACGATAGCATCGCTCTATACAATTATTGTAGCTTCTAGCACGTTCAACTACACTACAAAAGTGCGGCTAATTGCTGGTGGATGCGTCAGAAACAACTTCTTGCCTCTGCGTAGTAGTAAAGTTAATGCAGGCGTGACCAAGCTCGTATATTCTCAATAATCATACTAATCAAAGGCTTTGTTCAGATATGCTTCTTCATCTAAAACTGTTGAAGTTACCGTTGCTCATCGTGCTAATTCTGCTAGTAGTAGAATCTCTACTTGAGTATCGCCATTATAGGAATGGTTACATTACGCCTATCTTCGGAAACCCAAACGTCAAAACAGAGCAATTATTAAAGTCTGGCGAGCCAGTCCTGATGGGGCCAACAAAGGACTATCCCTTTCGAAGTAGCGTTCTCAAGCAACCAAGCGGCAATGGTCTTCGTATATGGATCGCATCTGCATCTCACGCAGAACATGACAGGCTACCTTCCGACAAAATTTTTCCAAATATGATTTGTCAACACTTGAAATTGGTTAATCAGGATTGTGAGGTGATCAACGGTAGTAAAGCCGGGTTAAGTATTAAAGGCGATATCGATTTATTGAACGCTTATGCACCAAAGCTAAAACCAGACTACGTTTTACTCTACCAAATGAGCATGGAAATTGAAGGGATGCAAAAAAAATTCCTCATGGAAAATAGCAGTGTGGCGGACAACAATGCTACCGGTATCATCGATTTCTCCTACCCTAAGAAAATTTTTCAAAACGCTTCCGCCAATACGCACCTCACCGAGTATCTCGGCGGGTATATTCGCTTGAACGCGCTTTTGAAAGAACGGTTTCCAAAAGCCGCCGATGACTACTTTCACGATGAACTTCTTTCATTTATACGGGCATCACGTCACCTAAATGCAGCGCCTGTACTAATGACATTCGCCGGAAGCCACGATAAGGGAAATATCGACAACATGGATTACGGTATAAAGACAAACTTCGTGCGCTACGCCGCGCGGCTGTCAGTTAATGGATGGCTAGAAAGTGTCTCCCGGTTCAATCAGATAATTATTAAAACGGCTAGCGAAGAAGGTGTTCCGCTAATCGATTTAGCAAAAAAGCTTAACGGCAAACCCGAGTATTTTGTTGACTTCGTACACTTTGGTGAACAAGGTCACCAAGCAATAGCTAAATTTATTGCTAAGGATATGTCAAAAATAATTAACGCGACACAAGACTAACATGGCATTCAATTCGTTAGAGTTCGCTCTTTTTCTACCAGTAGTACTATTGTTTTACTACGCTATCGTTCAGCGCGAAACTTGGCGCGATCTGTTTTTGCTAGTCGTAAGCTACATATTTTATATGTCGTGGTATTGGCAATATGCCGGGCTAATTGCGGTTTCTACCATTGTGGATTACGTGATAGGGCGAAAGCTCGTGGCAGAGGAAAACCCTGCCACTAGAAAACTGCTGCTGATAATTAGCATAGTCGTGAACCTGGGCATTTTGGCTATTTTCAAGTACTTTAACTTCTTTATAGAGTCTAGCCAGCAAATACTTGGTGCTCTCGGCCTCGACCTGCCACCAATTTATCTTCAGGTTGCGCTACCAGTTGGAATTTCTTTCTATACATTCCAGACATTAAGTTACACGATTGATATCTACAGAAAGTCCTTGGACTGTGAAAAATCTTTTGTGAAATTCGCGGTCTTTGTCTCCTTCTTTCCACAACTTGTGGCTGGTCCTATCGTTAGAGCTAAGACGTTTCTGCCTCAATTGAATCGTCCGATTTCAATAACACAAAAAGATGTAAACCGGGGCATGACTCTTATATTTATCGGTCTGTTCAAAAAAATTGTGATCGCCGATTTACTAGCTTACCTGGCAGTCGACGCTATATTTGATAATCCTTCGGCTTTTTCATCCTGGGATCTTTTAATAGGACTCTATGCATACGCATTTCAAATTTACTGCGATTTTTCGGGTTACTCAGATATAGCAATTGGCGTGGCTTTGTTGATGGGCTTTAAGCTGCCGCTCAATTTCAATCGACCGTACCTTGCGCAAAATCCAAGCGACTTTTGGCGGCGATGGCACATAACACTTTCCGCGTGGTTAAGAGATTATCTATATGTTTCGCTGGGCGGCAACCGCGGCTCCAAGTTGTTCACTGACCGAAACCTGATGTTGACGATGTTGTTAGGCGGACTGTGGCATGGAGCAGCCTGGAATTTTATTATCTGGGGTGCTTACCACGGAATGCTTTTAATTATTATGCGACGGGTGACTGTTGAACGAACCGTAAACGCTAGCATGGTAGTTAAAATATTCGTTCAATTTCATTTGGTGGTGTTTGGCTGGCTTCTATTTCGCGTTACAGATATGTCCGATTTTTCGGAATACGTTGCGGGACTGCTTTCAATCAGTGGTGGTTCCCAACTCAGCAGTATTGTATACGCTGTGCTGTTGCTTGGTTTCTGTATGCATTTGCTGCCTAAGGTTAAACTGGCTGGCTTAAGCGAAAAATATTTCGATACTCTTCCAATATTCTTTAGGGCTGGTGTTTTCAGTGGTGCCATTTTTCTACTAATTGGATTGAGTGTAAATGCACCAGTGTTTATCTACTTTCAGTTCTGAATATGCCCAGTAAGACAGTGTTTGTACTAGATGCAGCTCAACGTAGTGCGCTCGCGACAGTCCGATCCCTGGGAGCTGACAACAAGCTAACAATTGTAGCTGGTGACGAATATCCGTGCGCACTGGCGGGCACTTCGCGGTTCTGTTATGAGTACGTACAGTACCCCTCGCCGACCAACGAACCATTGGAATTTTTGAGCTGGGTTAAAGACTTTATTAATCGAAGTAGCATCGACTACCTGCAGCCAATGACAGAAGTCACCAGCCAGTTGCTGGTAATGCACGCCAATGAGTTGCCAAATTGCATCCTGCCATTTGCTTCAATTGAAACAATCAATGCTCTGGCAGACAAATGGTTGCTAACTAAATTGGCAGCGAAGCTGAAAGTTCCCCACCCGCAAACGCTGTACTTTGCTAAAGCCGACCAGTTAGACGTGAAAACAGTGGTTGACTATCCAGTGGTCATCAAGCCATGTATGTCAAAAATATGGCTTGAAGATCGGTGGTTAGCGAGCGCTGTACATGTCGCCAACTCCGAAGCCGAATTAGTAGAGCTTCTTGAGCATGACTATCTTCAGTACCCTTTTATGCTGCAGGAGTTTATTCCCGGCAATGGTGCGGGCGTATTCGCGCTGTATGATAACGGCACGCCGGTGACCTATTTTGCTCATCGTAGACTACGGGAAAAACCTCCTTCTGGTGGCGTGAGTGTTTTGTCCGAAAGCCGTTTACCGGATCAAAAGCTGAAAGACTACTCAGAAAAATTATTGAAGGCCGTCAATTGGCATGGCGTGGCAATGGTAGAGTACCGCGTTACAGCTGAGGGGCAACCGTACTTGATGGAGGTGAACACGCGGTTTTGGGGCTCATTACAGCTCGCAATTGATGCGGGCGTAGATTTTCCCAATCTGTTATTTGAAGTTGCTTCGGGCGAGCGGGTGGAAGTGGTCGGCGACTATCAGATTGGGCGCAGACTGCGCTGGTTATTGGGAGATCTTGATCGTTTATATCTGCTGTTAAGAAGCTCAGAAACCCATAATGCGGCTGACAAGTTTCGGGCTATCCTGAAATTCTTAACGCCTGCGGGGCGCAATACGCGGCAGGAGATATTTCGCTTTAACGACATGCAACCGGCCTGGCATGAACTAAAACAATACCTAAAACAGCTTCGGCGCTAGATGAACGCGTCAGAAAGCGCAGCAAACTTGCCTCGTACCACTTTCCCAACATCATATTAACGTTAGAAAAGGAACCGCCGTGATACGAGTTTTGCAATTAATTGAGACCGGAGGCCCCGGTGGCGCTGAGCAGGTGCTTATAGGGCTGGCTCAAAATTTTAACAAAAGCCCTAACTATTCTCATGTTGGATTGTTAAAAACTGGGTGGCTGAATGACGAATTACACAAATTTGGTATCGCCACGACCCTTACGCCGTTGAAACGCAGTTTTGACCCGGCCTGGTTCCGACAAATCCTGGCGGTAATAAAAGAGAATAATATTAATGTCATTCATGCGCACGAATTTTCGATGAATTGCCATGCAGCTGTTATTGGCCTGCTCACTCGTTTACCGGTAGTCTGTACTGTACATGGCAAAAATTATTATCCAGACAACTGGCGCAGAAGACTGTTGTACCGCTGGGTCTCCAAAACCACCGAAATGGTGGCAGTGTCTTCAGACATTCGTGATTTTCTGGCTAAAGTAGTCGGCGCCAAACATGAACGGCTCACTATCATTCCCAACGGTATTGATATTGAAAAGTTCGCATTTAATCCAGTTCATCGAACCGAAGTTAGAACAGAACTGCAGCTTTCTGATGCCGAAATAGTGGTCGGCGCCGTCGGTAACCTGTACCCGGTGAAGGGCCATATTCATCTTGTCGAAGCCGCCGCTTTATTAAGCACAAAATACCCGAATGTAAAATTTATAATTGCGGGTAGAGGAAAGGAGCAGAATAGACTGGAAGAATTAATTAGCAGCGAAGGTTTAAGCGACAAGGTTTTCTTATTGGGTTACAGGAATGATGCTGCGCGATTATTACAAGCTATGGACATTTCTGTACTGCCATCACTTTCTGAAGGCATGCCGCTTTCTCTGTTGGAAGCAATGGCATCGAAAACACCGGTGGTCGCCACTCGCGTAGGCGGCATTCCGGAGACTCTGTTTGACCGTGTTAATGGTTTATTAGTTGAGAGTCGATCCGGCTCCGCAATCGCTGAAGCTATTAGTGAACTCATTGAATGCAGGGACCTGCGTGAGTCTTTGGTTAATAACGCATTTGCCAGCGTTTCAAAAGAATATTCCGTCGAGGCGATGCAAACGGCTTACGAAAGTATTTACCAACGTTGATTGTGCCTGGAATCGCTCCGTGTTACACATCCTAACTCCGTACAACTCCAGACCACACGCTAAATCTCCACAAAAACTGGCTTTCCACAGATCACTGAGGAAAGATCGGCCGAACGGAATCCATAAGCAGTGAACATTTCCGGTATTGGCCAGTTTATAATCTATAATTGACAAAGTAATAATTGAACTGTGGGTGCCGATATGTCATTAAAAAAGCACGTTATCGATTTTCTCTGCAGTAGACCTGTGCAGAGTTTTATTAACCCTCGGCTAAAATATAATGCAGTGATCTTTATGCTGCATCGATTCACAAGCGAAAATCTTACTACACACGGCCACGACCCCGAGCTTTTGGCTGAGTGTATAGCCTATTTAAAATCCAATGGCCGCAATATTGTTAGTTTGGATGAACTGTTTTTGTCACTGACGCAGCAGTCTGATCCCATAGAAAACGCAGTTGTTTTCACAGTAGATGACGGGTTTCTAGATCAGGCTGAGGTATGCGCGCAAACGTTTAAGAACTTTACCTGCCCGGTAACAGTTTGTATTGTCAACCAGTTGATATCGCAGACCTATTGGTTAGCGGAAAGCCGAATAGCATACATCCTTGAAAGTACTTGTAAGCCAGACATTGAATTTTATTTTAATCAACGCCAATTTAATTTTGAAGTTAGCAACTCGAAAGATCGCTTTAGCGCAATCAAGGAGCTGGTGTTTTATTGCAAGTCGCTCCCTCTGGATAAGGTCGAACAACTGATTTGCATTCTATCTACAGAATTGAAGGTGGAGGTTCCCAATCAAGCGCCGGTAGCATATCGCGGCATGGATTGGCAGACTGTAAGAGCGCTTGAAGGTCATGGCGTAACGTTTTGTGCGCATACAGAGACCCATCCTGCTTTGTCAGCTGAGTCTGATGAGCGTTCCAGAAAGGAAATTTTAGAATCGTTTCAAGACCTCAAATGCAATACCAGCAATCCGTCTCGTGTTTTCTGCTATCCAACGGGCAGACCAAATATTGATTATACTGATAGAGACATTCAATACGTTGAAGAAGCTGGCTTCGTTGGCGCGCTTTCCTCAATCCCAGGCTATGTCGACTTGACACACCGTAATTTGGTCAACGTATTCTCTGTGCCCAGATTCAGTTTCCCTGACAATATGTTGGATTTTAAGCAGGTCGTCCATCATTTAGAGTTCATAAAAGACCAGTTAAGATGAGGAATGCGTTCTGAAGGCTGAAAAGATTAAATTATCCAGGCTTGATCGGTTACGTAACAGCTACGGCTCGATAACTGGTTTTATACACTTCTACCAACATAGATTGCTTTATATCCTCGGCAAATATCGTAGCTACGAGGTAGTTGATTGGCCGAGTGTAGATCGGCTTATCTTCGTTTGTGCAGGCAACATATGTCGTAGCTCGCTAGCTCATCACTATTGCTTGTCCAAGGGGGTTGTCGCAGATTCCTACGGTTTGATTTGCCCAAATGGAGATCCCGCTGACCCAAGTGCGATTAGTTTCGGGGCGGAAAATGATGTTTCACTAGAACACCATCGGACCAAAAATATTTCTGCTTACGAAGAGAAGAGTGGCGATATGATTATTGCTATGACGCCATCGCAAATCGTGGCGCTGGAAGAGAATAACTATTCAAACGCAAAGCTCACCTTGATAGGTTTGTGGCATCCGTCGAAAATACCGTATTTGCACGATCCTTATTCAACTAGCCAGGAATACTTTAGAAGATGCGAGCAAATAGTTATTGATAGTAGCGAAACGATTATTCGTTTGATTAAACCTAAATTGTAATCGTTAGTCAGATGAACCCATTATTGCAACTCAATATCAGAGAGAGCTGGCGCGCATTTGTGTCGGAAGGCTTTGCCTTTTGGATGGCTTGTTTTTATTTGCTTTTTGAGTACGTCAGGCCTCAAGGCATATATCCTGCAATAGACATTCTGCCATGGACGCAGCTTTTTATAGTTTTCGCAATAGCTGGATTTTTTCTAAACAAAAACGAAAAATATATTAACTATAGTGTTAATTTTTGGCTCATTTTATTTTTCTTTATCATACTAAACTCCTGCCAATATGCATTCGACAGAAACTTGGCGTTTGGAAGGCTCGCTGATTACTACACCTGGGTAATCATTTATTTTATGTTGATCCACGTAGTGAACAACGAAAAGCGATTGTATATATTGGTGTTCGTATTTTTCTTATCTTGCTACAAAATGTCGTTATTTGCTGCAAATCTTTGGGTTTCCAGAGGGTTTTCTTTTGCAGATTTTGGAATCGCTGGACCGCCTGGTTACTTCACAAATTCCGGCGAATTGTCGCTCTTGATGGCAATGTTTTTTTGTATGTCATTGACCGTTTACATTGCACTTAAAAAAGATTTACGAGGCTGGAAAAAGCTGTTTTTGTTATCAATGCCCATAACAGCGGCAATGGCCAATTTGGCGTCAAGCTCGAGGGGCAGCCAGATTGCTATGGTGACTTCGATTCTCCTCTTTATGTTTGTGTACAAAAAAATATCTTTTAAAAATCTCATAATAATATGCGTGTCTGTTGTTCTTATATACAACGTGATACCAGACGAACAATTAGCTCGTTTTGAGACCGCCGGTGACGACAAGTCATCGCAAGCTAGGCTTATATATTGGGATAAGGGATTAGAGATGATGGAAAAACATCCCTTTGTAGGTGTTGGACATTGGAATTTTCCAGCGTATTTTGACCGTTATTATTCATCATACAAAATTTATGAGGGGTCCGAGGTTGCCCACAACATTTTCGTAGAAGTCGGCTCGACGTTAGGCTATCCGGGGCTTTTAGTGTTCATAATCATAATATTGGAATCCTTCCGAATAACCAGGAAATTGCGATCTTCGCTAGCTGTTTCAAATCCTGATCACTGGCTCGTCCACTTTTCCCGGGGTTTAGACTTGGCAATGATCAGTTATCTAATCGGTGGGCAATTTATGTCAGTCGCATTTTATCCTTTTGTTTGGATTCACTTGGCCTTCGCAGTAGCAGCTTGCAACGTAGCAAAAAAAATCACTCAACCTACTACGGAACGCTCAAGAAAATGATGATGCAATACGTCTACTTATTGACCCAGAAAAAATGTTTTTAAAAAAGTAAGCTGTAGCAAAGCGAGCTGCCCTACAGTCGAATTATGTCGTATCCACCTCGGGAAATAATATGCCAATAAAACGTATAGTCAAACGAGGCTTGGAACATGTTGCGGCGCGCATGGTTACCCATCGGTCCAAGTCCAACATCAAGCGCTTGCTGATATTGATGTACCATCGTGTGTTACCAAAAAACGACGAGCGCATGAATGATGAAGAGCCCGGCATGGTGGTGACACCCGGCACTTTGTCATTGCACTTAGATATTCTGCGACAACATTTCGACATTATGCATCTTTCAACCTGGATGGAGAGGCGCAGCAAAGGACTCACTTTACCGCAGCGCGCTTGCGCTATTACGTTTGATGATGGCTGGCTCGACAATTATCAGTATGCTTTCCCATTGTTACAGCAACACCAGGTACCCGCTACCATTTTTCTGGTTTCGGAAATGGTGGGTACTTCGCGTAATTTTTGGCCCGAACGTTTAGCTAAGATATTAAGAGTTACAGCAACACAACATCCTGAATTATGGAATACGCCAGCGTACCGATGGCTACGTGATCTACATACGACCTATAGTTTCGGACAACAACCACCTAACTATCAACAACGGTTTGAAATAATTGATCAGGCAAAACACTTTGCTGATGAAGCTTTGCATGCACGCATCGATGCGATGCACAATAAAATCAGCGGATTTGCTGTACCGGAGGCAGCGATTCTCAACTGGGACCAGATCGCGGAAATGAACAGCTCCGGTCTAATGGAATTTGGTAGCCATACCTGTGACCATATTCGGCTCAACGACAAAGCAAACCAGCAGAGCATTGAGCACCAGATTACCGCTAGCAAAAAAACTATTGAAAATGCGACCAATAAGCCTGTTGAGTTGTTCTGTTATCCGAACGGTGATTTCAACGAAGTGGCGCTGAGCATCACCCGGCAGCATTATTCGGGTGCTGTAACAACTGCTCAAGGCTGGAACAATGTACAAACTGATGCTCATTTGCTCAATCGTATCGGAGTTCACGAAGACGTAAGCGCAGATGAGACCGCTTTTTTGGCGCGGCTTTCCGGATGGCTCTGAGCAGCCTACGAATACTCGCTTCACACAAGATTGGTGGCACAACTTGCCAAGTGCAAATTTTAGAACTCTACTATACTAGTAGCGTTAGTGGCGGATAAGTACTGTAACTTCAAAGTATATATCAGCCTTAGAAGGTAGCATCTACATCTGTTTTTTTAGATGGTTGTTGCCGAACAATTCCATTGAACCAATGTTTCGAGTAGGGCGGGCGAAGGTTGTATAATTGCCGAAAAATAGCGGCTAGTACTAAACCAGAATTGTGTTTATGAGAGTAACGATAGCGATAATATTCTGTTTGTTAATTGCCGATATTTTTATCAGAGTTGTTTCTCCCAGCCTGTCTGGAAATATTGCACATATTCAAGAGTTCCGTGCAATAACTCAAGCATTATCGACGAAACAGGCCGAAAGCGATAACACTATATTGTTTTTGGGCAACTCTCTCACGGCCAACGCCGTAAACGTTAATCAATTTGAGAATGAATTGCGTGCAAATGGTACCGAAAATACGTTTGCTTACAAAGTCGTTCCCGATGGCACCTCTTTTTGGGATTGGTATTGCATCGCAAAAAATAGCTTCGTCGATGCTCAAGTAGTTCCAAAAACTCTTGTTATAGGTTTCGCTTGGGGCAGTGAGAGTCCAACACCTTCGCGTCTCGCTACGCATTTTTGCGGCATCACTGATCTTCCCGTACTCATTAATCTAGGAATGAATAGTACGTCAGAGATCGTTGAATATTTGCTCGCAAGCTTTTCGAAGCTCTATGCACTTCGCGAAACGATTCATAAGCGATTGTTGGACAAATTAATCCCCCACTATCAACAATATACACAGGAAGCTAACTCATTAAACCGAGCAAATGAGGTACAAGGTAATAGTCAGAGTCCACCAAAACGCAATCAGGCACTGATGTCCCGCTTTTTAAATATGTTAACGGAAAATAATATAGAAACGGTGTTTATCGCGATGCCAGTAATTACACCTTATTCGATTGACCGCGACCTCGCCAAGTCAATGCAATTGGAAAACACTTACCTTTATGATTACAGAAAGTTAGAAGGTGTTAGCAGTGATATGTTTCTTGATCCGATCCACCTAAATAGTGAGGGCAGCAGAGTATTCACAAAACGATTGGCACAAGATTTTAACAACCGTAGCAATCCATAATAACCGAGCAGCCCGAACTGCCAGACTGGATTCAAATCTTAAAATGACTACCGCTTATTACGTGAACAAGCCACCAGGCAGAAATACCAATGCTGTTTAATAGTTTTATCTTCTGGATTTTTTTCCTGGTTGTTATTGTCCTGTACAAACGCTTTCGGCACACCGCCCAAAACCGGCTGTTGTTGGTAGCCAGTTATATATTTTATGGCTTCTGGAACTACAAGTTTCTGAGTCTTATCTTTCTCTCTACAGTCGTTGACTTCTACGCAGCACAAAATATTAGTAAAGCAGAACGGGTTATAGACAAGAAACGCTGGCTAGCCGTTTCAATCGTTTTCAATTTGGGAATGCTGGGCTTCTTTAAATACTGGAACTTCTTTATTGGCGAGTTTGCTGAACTGCTCGCCGCAATTGGTATTAATTCAAGTGGTCCCGTTCTTAACGTTGTACTGCCTGTAGGTATCTCATTCTATACATTCCAGACAATGAGCTACACGATCGACGTATATCGCGGTGTGACTAAGCCGACCAATAAATTTCTGGATTTTGCACTTTACGTTTCGTTCTTTCCCCAGCTTGTCGCAGGGCCTATCGAGCGCTCACAAAACCTTCTTCCACAAATTTTAGTCGAGCGCTCCAGCAGCAAGAATGATTTTTCAGAAGGTTTCTACCACGTGCTAACGGGCCTGTTCAAAAAAGTTGTTATCGCAGACAACATGGCACCCATTGTAAACACAATATTTTCAAAACCGATCACTGATCTTACCGGGCCCGAAGTCATTGTGGGCGTATATGCTTTTGCGTTCCAGATTTACGGTGACTTCTCCGGGTATTCATCCATAGCTAAGGGTATCGCTAAATGGATGGGGTTCGAGCTAATGTGGAACTTCAAAAATCCGTATTTCGCGATCTCTCCAAGCGACTTTTGGGCGCGCTGGCACATAAGCCTCTCGTCCTGGCTAAGAGATTATCTTTACATTCCACTTGGCGGAAACAAACTAGGGCGCTGGAAAACATTTAGAAACCTGATGGCAACGATGGGACTTGGCGGCTTGTGGCATGGCGCAGGCTGGACCTTCATTGTCTGGGGCATATATCATGGCGCGCTACTGATTGCATATCGTATCTTAGAAACGCGGAAAAGTGCTAGCACCGGCGGCAATAACCCCTCAGCAATAATGCACGCTTTTAAGGTAATCGTTTTTTTTCATTTCATATGCATCAGCTGGTTACTGTTCCGAGCCGAATCGATGGAACAGGTGTGGTCGATGTTGTATCTAGTGGTAACTAACCCAACATTTACCGATTACACTTCTTTCGGTTTGGCAATGATAGGTCTATTTGTTCTACCGTTAATTATTTTTGAATATTGGACCGAACGCTCTGGGAATCTTTTGGTGCTGCTTGATGCACATTGGTTTGTGCAGTTCGTTGTCTATTCTTACTGCATTTTTATGCTAATTATTTTCCCACCTTTGGTCAGCCAGGAGTTTATCTATTTTCAGTTTTGACTAGGGCAAGTTCTTAACAAGCGGAGGTCCCATTGATTTGGTCAACGCAACCGGCAGCTGCTGACACACTTTAACCATCAGCTTATATTACGGGTTATTCGGGTTAAGCTGATCAGAGCGGAGCGACGGCACCGTAGGAAACTCGCCGCTTAAATCACGCCCCCCCCCCTCTCACGCACGCTGACACCGCATTGGTGAGATAGCGTGTATATGGGATTTGTCCATTATCACTGGATGGCCTCCAAACCGCTTAACGAATACGCTAGGCGAGAGAATGGAACTCTATAAATTTAGAGCCGCGCAAGCGGGTTATTTAAAATTAACCGCAGCCAAGAAGTTTATATATTTTCGGGCTGGCACTAGCTAGTGCCCGTCCATAAACGTATAAACGCCTGAAACGTAGAATATTTTTTGACGAAAGATATAAAAAATCCCCCTGGTTTGTTATGTTTAAGTTGCAGCAAAAACTAACCAACCAGGAGGATTTCCGCATGCGAGAGACCC
>RCMY010003830.1_pt1 | contig 20744 bp, 24 predicted proteins | sample 2041341 | NCBI WGS metagenome assembly RCMY01 (sample SAMN09708234, study PRJNA481090) | Marine sediment metagenome, whole genome shotgun sequencing project.
AGTTTGTCGTCTTCGAGTTCGGTGTTTACGAGCATCGACGTGAGGTCGGTGCCATCACCGCCGCGCTTGGCCTCGACGACCTCTTCCATGAGCGCTGCAAGATCGCCGCCCGCCGTCAGAAGTTCAGTGAGAATGTCGGCGCCTTCCGGGGTGTATTCGGGATCGCCGGCGCCGAGAATCATGTTGGTCCGGTCGAACACGAACTGATACTTGTCGTCAGGGATCCCCATCAGGTCGCACACGATCTTGAGGGGAAGCGCGGCAGCAACCTCGACGACGAAGTCGATCTTTCCTTTGTGCGCAATCGACGAGACAATGCTCGCTGCGATCTCTTGCACTGATTCGTCGAGCCGCTTCAACATGCGAGGCGTGAAACCAGCCGAGACGATTCGACGGAGCCTGGCATGTCGCGGGTCGTCCATTGCGATCATTGAGCTGAAGAACTCGTTGAACTCGGGCGGGATGTCGGCGACGGTGATTCCCGCCGCCGAGCTATAGCTATGTGGATTCTTCGAGACCTCCACGATGTCGGCGAGCTTGGTGATAACCCAACTGCCGGGGCCGGTTGGAATCGGGGACTCGGGCGGCGCCTCAGGTTCGGCATGGAATGACAGTGGTTGATCTCGGCGAAGGAGCGCCAAATCTCGGTCTACTTCAGCGGCGGGCCGGACCCAGAAGAGCGGCTCAAGCGGGTTCGGAAGGTCGATTGTTTGCATGCGTACAATCTTAAACCAAGGCGCCACGTCGCCCGTAATCGGTGACGCCTGGCTCGAAGCAGGAGAGTTCCGGGTGACTCCGCTACGATGAGCGAGGTGACTAGTGACTCGCAAACGGCAGCCAGGCAGCCAACACCAGCGATTCGGCCAACTCGCTCGAAGGCCGACGAAAAGATGCGCTCATTTCTGCGTATCGACGATGCGGCCGTTGTCAGTCCTGAGGCGGCACAGTCGGCGTTCCAAACATCAATCCTCGTGTCGTCGGTCCGCTGCCTGCTGACCTATGTCATCCTGCCTTTTGTTGCACCACTTGTTGGCGTCGCAGCATCAATCGGCGAGCCGCTCGGCATCGCCGTTGCGCTCATCGCCATGGTTTCGATCACGTTTAGTATGCGTCGGTTCTTCGGCTCTGATCATCCGAAGCGGTGGCAGTACGCGGTCGTTGCTGGCGTTATGTTCTGCTTCTTGATCTACTTGCTCGTCAACGACGTAATTGGCGTACTCACCTAAGTGACTGCGTACGGAACGAGCGGACCCAATTTGAGCAGAGGCGCAATCATGTCCGCGCGTGCCGGCCTGGCAAAGGCATAACCCTGAAGCAGATCGACGCCTAGACGGGTGAGCACTTCGGCGTGTTCGGGAAGTTCAACTCCCTCCGCGACGGTCGACATCCCGACCGCTCTGGCGAGCTCGACAATAGCGCCGATGATTGACGAATCTTTCTCATTCGTGTGCATGTTGAGCACGAACGATTGATCGATCTTCAGCGTCGACACCATGTCGAGCGAACGGAGCTGACCGAGCGAAGCTCGACCAGTACCAAAGTCATCGATCGACAGCGTCACACCAAGCGCTCGTAGGTCGCGGAGGATCTCGAGCTGCTTGGCTGCGCCGGTGAGAAGCAGGTCTTCAGAGATCTCGAGCTCGAGTAGTCGAGGAGGGAACCTGTGGATTGCTAGTGCCTTCGCCATTGTGTGGACGACATCGCTTGACGACAGCTCCCGGTTCGAGAGGTTCACCGCGATTCGATACTCGTTGCCGGTCGTGCGATTCCATTCGGCCACTTGACCGATTGCCTGATCAAGCACGGTCCTGCCGACTTCGACAATGAGGCCCGACTCCTCTGCGACTGCGAGAAACTCGTATGGCCCAACGATGCCTCGCACTGGGTGGTCCCACCGGACGAGGGCCTCGAAGCCATCGATCCTGTGCGTCTTGGCGTCGATGAGTGGCTGGAAGAACGCAACGATCTCACCAGACTTTAAGGCTCGACGGAGGTCCTGCTCGGTCTCAAGCCGCTTCACGGCGTTCGTACGGAGTTGGGCGGCAAACAGCGAGACGGTTGCACGTCCGGCATCTTTGGCCCGATACATAGCCAGTTCCGCATCTCTGAGTAGATTCTCCGGAGTGGCAGACTCAGCCCCTGCGAGGGCGACGCCAATACTTGCAGTCAACACAGGAGTTGCTCCGCTGGCCAGCTGGATCGGCTCACTGAGCACTTCGATGAGTCGCTCGCCGACTGCGACCGCTTCATCGGCGCTCTCAACCCGGCAGATCAAGACAAACTCGTCGCCGCCAAAGCGGCAAAGGAAGTCGTCATCGCGTTTCGCTTTGCCAATGAGATCGGCAACAACACGTAAGCTCTCGTCACCGGCGCTATGTCCGATGCTGTCGTTCACCACACGGAGCCGGTCGAGGTCGCAGAATAGGACAGCGATCTTTACGCCGTTGGTCCGGCCCGTCGCCAGTTCGACCTCAAGTGCTTCGCTCGCCGCGACTCGGTTGGGGAGTCCGGTAAGGACGTCGTGGCGGGCTTCGTGCCTGCTTTGACGCAGTTCGCCTGCGGTCACTGCGTTGGCAGTCCCTAGCTTCATTGTCAGGACAGCGCCAAGGGTAAGCATGAGGCCGATGATGAGGACGGCGTTTGAGCCGAGGTGATTAGGAGGGACCGAAACGAAGGCCCTGACTGTCCAGGACAGGGAACCAGTTTGCAACTCGGACGTATAGGCCCGAGTCCCCGAGGGGATGAGCAACTGAGTCGATGCAACAACTTCGCCATCTCGAGACAATTCGAGCCCGAGTGTTTGGCTTGAGTTCCCGGTGACTTTTTCGAGAGTTGGGCCGGTGAGACCCTTCGCCATGATCATGCCGACTGGTTCACCATTTTGAAGGACCGGGTGGATGAAGACGATCTCGAGATCGCTGAGATTGTGGCTCTCTAGTTGGCCGAGAAGATCCAGATCGCTCTCTGGCGTTGGCGTTAGATCGAAGCTGCTCGCGCCGAGCCGTTCATCGCGAATCACTGCCTTGATGTCGCCGTTGAGGGCCGGCGTCGAATACAGATCGAGGCCACCGAAGTCGCCGGTGATGCTTTCGGTCGATGTACGGGTCAGCACCATGTGCTCACCGTCCGGGTCATCGATTCCAAGATTCGTCACGGTGAACGACGGGTCAAACGATTGCTCTCGGGTGACCAGTTCGGCGAGCGCTTCGTCGCCCCGAACGAGCTGGGCGAAGCCGAGATCGTTGTAGCCGGGATTTTCTTCGAAAAACCCGCTGCTTTCGAGGTAACGGTCGAAGCTTTGGGGCGTGTGATCAGACGAACCAGCAAACGCTGCGACATTCTGTAGCGCCCGCAAGTAATCCCGGAACTCCGATTCGAACTCTTGGGCGGCGAGCTTGGCCTCGGCGTCGCCGACCTGCTGAGCTTCAGAAAACTCATTAGACCGTTCGAGCCACCAGCCTGAGATGGTAAACAGCAGCAGCACAGCGGCCACGATGGCTATGAACGACGTATTTCGTCGGCGAGTTCGTGGCGCGGGGCGCTCAGTACGAGATAGTTCCACACCGAGCTATCGGCAGCGTAGAGACGGTTCTGAAGCTTCTGTGCTGGGACTGGACCAATGACACAGACGCCGGAGTCAAATCACCTCAAGCTCGGCTGATCCGTCAAAGAGCGGATCAATGCCGAACGCCGCGATATCGGTTTCGAGTTGTTCGGTTGTCACGCTGAGGTCAGGGCGGTTGGCGGCGGCAACAATGTGCGAAAATTGCCTCGCGTCACTACTCGTCGCGAGGAACACGTCGGGAAAGCCGAGGACGAAGGCAACTGCGTGTTCGATTGCTGCTGGGTCGGTGAGCGGCTCGTACCAGCTGAAACGAGGTTGAGTTGTTTCGTCCCACCGCCGCCGAGCGATCGCCTTGATCGTGAGCATGGCGACCGACCGGGCTGTGCAGGCTTCTTGCAACGCCTCGAAATCGTGGCGATAGGAATCAATACCCCAAAGTGAATAGTTGAGCGGGAGCAGCACACTGTCGAAGGCGTACTCTTCGAGGCTGCGCAGGTGCATCCTTGCGATCCGGGTGCCGTGGCCCGTCACCCCGATGCCTCGAACGAGCCCCTCGCTGCGAGCTTTGACCAGCGCCTCTACGGCACCGCCGGGGCCGAAGGCCGTCTGCCAATCATCTTCCTCAACAAGATTGTGGAGCTGGATGAGGTCGAGCGAATCGACCCCGAGTCGAGTGAGCGAGTTTTCAAGCTCCGCTCGGGCTGCGTCGCCAGACCGGTGCCCGGTCTTAGATGCGAGGAACACGGAGTGCCGGTTCTCTTTGAGCCAGGGTGCAAGCCGAAGTTCGGACTCGCCGTAGCTCGCCGCGGTGTCGATGTGGTTCACGCCAGCCGCCACTACGCGGTCTAGAACCTGATCAGCCTTGTCCTGACGCATACCGCCAAGGGCGGCCGCACCAAAAACGATTCGGCTGCTTTGGTGCCCGGTGTTGCCAAATGGAATACGGTCGATCATGTTTCGAACGCTAGCCGCCCAACCGAAGCGCGTCAGATTGGCCCCATGACGAGAGCACAAATAGCCGATGACCAGGCAACGAGGCCCCGGGTACTGCTGATTACGGGAGCAAGTCGCGGCATTGGTGCGGCAACGGCGGTTCAAGCAGCCGAACTTGGCTACCAGATTGTCGTCAATTATCACTCGAACGAGGTTGCGGCGAAGTCGGTTGCCGAGTTATGTCGGGCGCAAGGAGTGTCGGTGCTCCTGCATCAGGCCGATGTGGCCGATGATGCGGCCGTCGTCGCAATGTTTGACCGCGTTGAGGCCGAACTAGGGGTTGTCACCCAACTTGTCAACAACGCAGGCATTCTGCACGCCCAGAGCCGGGTTGAAGATATGACCGCGTCACGCCTCCACGAGGTGCTCGCAACGAACGTGGTTGGATCGTTTAGCTGCGCCCGCGAGATGGTCGCTCGTTTCACCCGCGCTGGGCTTGCGAGCGGAGCAATCGTGAACGTGTCGTCAGCTGCGGCGTACCTTGGCAGCGCGAATGAGTATGTCGACTACGCGGCGAGCAAAGGAGCCGTCGACACCATGACTATCGGGCTCGCGACCGAGGTGGCCAGGCAGGGGATCAGGGTCAACGCAGTTCGCCCTGGCCTTATCGAAACGGAGATTCACGCCAGCGGGGGAGAGCCGGGCCGTGTTGCGCGGTTGGCCGACGCCATCCCCATGGGACGTGGTGGCTCGGCTGACGAGGTGGCACAGGTAATTCTCTGGCTCCTTTCTGATCAAGCCAGTTATGTAACCGGGTCGCTCATCAATGTGAGCGGCGGAAGATAGTCAGCTAGATCTCGTCGAGCCAGAAGGGGACTCGATCGAGCAACCATTCGCTGACGTCGTTGCAGCGGTCGAAGATGTCGCACAAGTTCTCTCGATGCATGAGGAGGTCGGCGAGGTCGAGTTCGACCTTGGCCGTAACGCTCAGCGTGCGCTCGGCGGCGTCGGTCACCGCAGCCGTCGAATCGATTGCGGATACCTCAAGCGGAAGCGCGGTTCCGCCGACGCCAGCCAGATCAGTTGCGAGGAGGAGGAGGTCTGGCGGCTTCGCGAGCGGCGGCATCGACCAGGTAAAGAGCATTGGGAACGTGAGCCCGCGAGGCGGTTCGGCGTCGTCAGGAATATCTAGGATCTTGTCTTCGAAGGCCAGTGTGGTGCGGGGGTCGACCTCGACCGCAAGGTGAAGGTCGAGTGGGCCGCCGCACGCCCGCTCAGGGTGGAGGTCGACCTCCCAGGCTTGGCGCATTGAGTAGGTTTCGACAAAGTGCCGTTCGTCGTGCACGTGGAACCCGTGGTCAGCCGCGTGATCCTTAAGATCGGCGACGAAACCGGGCACATCGATGATGGCCATTTATGCGGCCCTCCGGACGTTACATATGAGATGGGCCTGGCGACGAGCGCTTGTGGCATGGCGAGAGAGAAACACAGCCGCCAAGCCTGCCAGCAATTGGCCTGATTCACGCCTCCGTGGCAGCGGAACTCGCTGGTAGTGTCGGTCGGCGTGAAACCAATTGCCCTGCTCGACCTATTCTCCGATCTGACGGCTCAGCTTGTTGACCAGTTAGCTGACCTCAACGACTGGGGTTGGAGCGGCGGTCGCAGCGACCAATATCAACACGACGTTGTTGCTGACGAGCTGTTCGTGCCACAGCTTCTCGCGGCCGGTCTGCGGGTGCTGACCGAGGAATCTGGCATCAGTGGCGAGGGTGAGATTACGGTTGTCGTCGATCCAGTCGACGGCTCGACGAACGCTTCACAAGGGTTGCCTTGGTATGCGACGAGTCTTTGTGCAGTCGATGAACATGGTCCCCTTGCCGCGCTGGTGTCGAATCTTGCGAGTGGCCAGACATTCCGCGCAATTCGGGGCGAAGGAGCGGATGTCGACAGTGGAACGCTCCTCCCAAGCGGGAAGACCAGCCTGTCTAACTCGATTGTGGCGTTCTCAGGGCTTCCACCGGAACACGGCGGGTGGGAGCAGTATCGAGCCTATGGAGCGGGCGCTCTCGACCTTTGCGCGGTGGCCAATGGCAACTTCGACGCCTACGTCGACGTCAACAGTGCCCATGGCGTCTGGGACTACCTCGGCGCCATGCTTGTCTGCAGCGAGTCAGGGGTTCCGATGGTCGATGCCTACGGTCGCGACCTGCTCGTACTTGATCCCGCAGAGCGTCGTGCCCCAGTCGCCGCCGCCACCCAGGAGCTCCTCGATGAGGTTGTCTCGATGCGCCTTCGTTGGAATCCGAGGCCGCCGTCGAACTAGCGGCAATCGGTTTTAGCCGCAATCGATGGTGAGAACGCCGCGACCACCCGTGAGCAAGTCTCGCGTTGCGGTCATTCGTGTGACTGCGATTACCTGACCATCGGATGGTGATGACCAACCAATGTCGCCGCTCTCGAGCCACTCATCGCCTTCAGGCGGAGTGTCAACCTCGCTGTCGACGTTGAAGAGAATCTCGATCCTGGATTCGGTAGCCGATACCCAGTAGTCGCCGTAGCCATTGCTTCCTGGGCCAGCGGCGATGAAGCTTCCGTCGAGTACGGCACAGGCGGTCGGCCTGAACGGGAACGGGGTATCGGCCACGGAAATCGACCCAGATGATTGTGACAAGGTGCCTTGGCCGGCAACGGCCAGCGTGTCGCGACCGGAGAGCCAAAACGAGAACGCCGCGATGAAGCCAGCGAGACCAAGAGCAAGAACAATTCGCGCCGTCCGCGAAAACACCCGAGGTCGAAGTGGCGTGATATCGAATGGTGAAATCTGAACAGTCATAGCGACAGCAGCAAACCTGCGAATCGAGATGCGTACCTGATCGGACGTCTAGGGTCCGCAGCACGCATAGAGGAACACATATCTTAGGTTGTAAGGGGACCCTGCTGAGTTTCGTTTGTGTGCCAAAACAATGACAGTTGGTCGGTCCGATATACGCGCATCGACGACTTTTGCCGCCGTAGACGATGGATTCAGTTCACGGTTATCTGAATTGGTTTGCCAAGATGCTAGAGTCGCCGGTCCCGGGTGATTAGCTCAGTTGGCTAGAGCGTCTCGTTTACACCGAGAGGGTCGGGGGTTCGAGTCCCTCATCACCCACCTCGTTGTGGTTTCTACAACACTTACAGTGAACCGAATCCCTCTACCGCGCTGCTCGACGATCTTCGCTAGCCATACGGCGCGAGCGCTCCCTCACATTTGCTAGGCCAAGACCGGGAGTCGCTCATCCTGGTGGAAGACGCGCGCTGTCGCAGCTTCGATCCACGCGACATCGCCGTCGAGGTCAGCGGGCCGCCGGCCGACGATCTGCGTATCCAACCACTGCGTCGTAACTTCGACCGCAGAGGGTGCGGGCGGTCGTTCGGAGCCGGCAGCGTCGGCGAGATCCAAGCCGTGAACGGTCAGCTCGACCACCCGAGTCAACAAGAACTCGCTAAACGGAAGCCAAACCTTCCATGCAGGAAAGCCAAACTTGAGATCACCCGAGGCTGAGTCGACGAACGCCCGTCCCGCGACCGCGTACTCAGCGAATCTGGTTCGGATCTCGTCATGGGTACGTTTGGCGGCGAGAGCGAGTGACATCTGATCGACCTCATCAGCGAATCCCTTCGTACCGCTGGCCCAGGTCGCGACATCGATGGCGGGCCAATCGTCATCGACGCTGCCAATCAGACGCGGCAGATTGAGCGACAACGCCGCCATGTGATACGCCAGCACGCCACAATCCCAGCCCTCGAGACGAGTGTCGCGGCCGAGATCGGCAACATCGGCCATGACGCTTTCGACTACGTGGCTCTGGTCGATGAACGCACACCGCGTCGCCTCGAAGGTCACTGTCATTGAGCACTCCCGTGAGCTGTCTGGTGGCACCCCACCTCCAGTGCGCTACATGGTAGCTCAGGGTTCGAAAGCTGTCCTATTAGGCCCACGTCGGCTTCGATCCTGGCGGATCGAAGCCCTCACGGCTTTCGTCGCTGGCGCTCCGAAACGCTCGGCCGTAGCTTGTGGCGCGGTATGGAAGCTGTACCCGAAGGCATTGTTTTTCCGTGATCTTAGGCCATTCGAGATCGTGTTTTTGACTGGTCAGGCCCGTGGGCGCGAGACGAGTATCTGGCGTCTTTCAACCCGAGAGTCGGTTCAGACGCCTCGGTAGCGGCCCATCTATGATGACGTGCAAGTGGGCTAGGGTCCCTTTGGGCCGGCTTTGCTAGGTTCCGGCAACCACTTACGGAGGGGTCCTCATGAGTCTCGTGCCTGACTACCGAACGTTTTTCGATTCGTTCGATCCATCGACGCTGACCGACGAGTTCTCCGGAGACCTCGTCGCGGGCATCAATGGGTGTGTGGAGTGCTGCGACCGCCATGTCGGCGAAGAGCGCGTTGCACTGATCTGTGCCAATACAGCAGGTGACCGCGCCGAATACACCTTCGAGCAGTTGCAGTCCCGTTCGGCTCAGGTTGCCAATCTGCTCGTTGAACACGGCGTGCGCCCCGGCGATCGGGTCTCCGGCCTTCTCCCACGCATCCCAGAGCTCGTGGTTCTGATTCTGGGTACGATGCGCGCCGGGGCCGTGTATCAGCCACTGTTCACCGCATTTGGCTCGAGTGCTATCGAGCATCGGCTCGGCACTTCGCAGGCGAAGGTCGTCGTGACCGATGCCGCGAACCGTTCCAAGCTAGACGGGCTAGCCGATCCGCCGATCATCATGGTGGTGGGTGCTTCGGGGGTTGACGTCGACTTCATCGATTCGCTCGACCGGCAGTCACAAAGCTTTGAACCCGTCATGCGGACGGGCGACGATGCGCTTCTGATGATGTCAACGTCGGGAACGACTGGACTGCCGAAGGGCGTGCGGGTTCCGATCGGCTCGCTCGCGGGAATAAGCGCGTATATGCAGTTCGGGCTCGGTCTGCGTCAGGACGACGTTTTCTGGAACATCGCCGACCCCGGTTGGGCGTATGGGCTCTACTACGCAGTAATCGGGCCGTTGCTGGTCGGTCATCAGACGACGATGTTTGACGGTCCGTTCTCGGTAGAGAGCACAGTGTCATTGATCGATGAGCTCGGCGTCACGAACCTGGCGGGCGCTCCCACCGCGTACCGCATGATGATCGCTGCCGGGGCGCAAGCCCTCGAGCCGATCGTGGGACAACTTCGAGTCGCAGCAAGTGCGGGCGAGCCACTGAATCCGGAAATCGTGCGCTGGTTCGATGAGCATGTCGATTGCCCGGTCCATGACCAGTACGGCCAGACCGAGTGCGGCATGGTGCTCGCCAATCACCACGGGCTGCGCCACGAGGTGCGGGTGGGTTCGGCCGGATTCCCAATGCCGGGTTTCCGGCTTGCCGTCGTCGACGACACGGGAACACCCGTCGCTCAGGGGACCGAAGGAATTCTCGCCGTCCACCGCGCTGACTCGCCGCTGTTCTTCTTCGATGGTTATCTCGGGGCAGAAGGCAAAGGGTGGGTCGGCGACTACTACCTGACAGGCGACGCCGTCGAGCAGAACGACGACGGCTCCATCAGCTTCGTTGGCCGCAGCGACGACGTCATATCTTCGGCGGGCTACCGGATCGGCCCGTTCGATGTCGAGAGCTGCCTCTTCGAACACGATGCTGTCGCCGAGAGTGCCGTGGTTGGCAAGCCCGACGACCAGCGAGGCGAGATCGTCAAGGCGTTCGTCGTGCTGCACCCGGGGCACATTGGAGACGACGGACTTCGGGCTGAGCTGACCGAACATGTCCGTGGGCGACTCGGCAAGCACGCATTCCCGCGAGAGATCGACTTCGTCGAGTCGTTGCCCAAGACACCCAGCGGCAAGATTCAGCGCTTCCTCCTTCGCAACCAATAGCCACGGCCTGCTGCCCAGCTCGATCAAGCTGGATCAAAATTGGCCACGGCAGAATCTCTCGACGGTGATGCATGATGACGCAAGCGTCGTCATGATCAGGGACAATTCACCTCGAATGTGCCAAGGACTGGAGCGAGTGGATAGTTGTCTGCACCAAGATCGGAAAAGAGATTGACGAACGATGCTGTTCCCTCGGCATATTTTCCGTCGATTGTGAACGCATCAATGAAGCTTGTTCCGGGTTCGATCGCTGCCTCTGAATGTGTCGGATCGGCGGTCATTCCTGCCATCGTGCCATCGACAAGGATGTCAGCGCGCACATATGTGTTGCGTGTTTCGTCGGCATAAAGCTTTACATTCAGCACCTCCGTCAGGTCAGCGACGTAGAGAACGGCGCTGAACGTCCCCTCGTTATCGAGTTCGCATTTCGCCACCGGACCGTTCATGCCGAATTCGTAGGTGACGCCGTCGAGCGTGATGCTTCCGACCGTGTCACTCGAAGCCTCGTCGGGTGGAACTGTTTCGTCGCTACCGTCGCTCGATTCGGCCGTGGATGTTGCCGTGGGTTCGCCAGCTGAGGCTGCCACAGGGGTGGTCGCCTCGGTATCGTCGGCACCACTGCTATCCCCGCCACATGCTGCTAAAAGTAAAGCGCTACCTGCAATGGCAACAACGGTCGCAAAATTGGTCACGTCTGTTTCCCCCCATGATCGTTGGCGACAACTTACACGGTCCCTCTGAACGACCACTTGACAATGCGCCGAAAACGGTCGGAGCCTGAGCCCCGAGCCGGAGAAGGTTCCTTTCGGGAACTCCTGGCACCAGCCGACGACGCCACGTCCGCAGGTGTCGCGAATTCGCCAGCGATGTCGCGTTACTGGCGCTCAGAAACGCCGCGTATTTTGGCCTACCTGTTGGTCAGCGCGAAATCGAGCCCTGCGCGTACAGCAGCAACCTGCGCTTCGATGCAGATCTGTGGTGTGGCGTTGGGGCTATCGGGATACACCTCGGTTGTTGTCGTGAACCGTGCGCCGGACACGCCTGCGCACAACCCCCACTCCGTGTACCGGTAGTTGATCACTCCGGGCTGGGTGACGTCCGATCCGATGATCTGGCCAGCGTCATCTGGCGGAGCGATGTGTGTGACCCGTTCGACTCCCGCGATGATCGCGGCCTGGAATGCCGGCTGGGGGTTCTCGCTATCGCCAACCGTGTAGAACCCGTCGGGGATCGATCCCGGTTGGGATGGAAGGCCGTCACGGGCGGCGAGTGCGGGCCGGAATTCGGATTCGTCGCTGTCGGTTGTCTCGTGAAGGTCAACGTGCATGAGGAAGTCGACATCTAGGTCGTCGATCAACTTCATAAGCGCAGCAGCCTCTTCCGACGGACTGTCCGGGGCAAACGATCGATTGGGGTCGACACAGTTTGGATTCCATCGGTTGATCACCTCGTAGCCCCATGGGCTGACACACGGCGCAACAATCAGATTCACGCGGTCACGATAGGTCGAGGCATGCATTTCCAAGAACGCGATGGCGCCCTGCACACCGCTGGTTTCGTAGCCGTGCACACCGCCGGTGATCAGGACCCACGGCGCATCGGGGCGATCAGCTGGAATCTTGGCGGCCATCAGCGGGTAGCGCTCTGGATCGTGGGGGAGCACTCCGTACTGGAAGACTCCGAACGAACCATCGAGAGCCTCGAGCTTGGCAAGGACCTCTTCTTTGTAGCTGCGTTTGACCGAGCGAGATTCGAACCACGCCCATTTGTCAGCGTCGTTCCATGGCTCGCCGGGGGTACCAATCGGAAAGTAGCGGTTCATTGGGTGTGGAACTTATCAGAGTGGTTCGCGGTTGGGGATAGCCGTTCGCCAGTGAGTGCCGTCGGATTTGAAGATTTTGAGTTGGCGATCAGGCAACAGTTTGCGTTGCCAATGCGGATCATGGACTCGGTGATGATGATGAGAACACAACGGCACAAGATTCTCATAATCGGTTCGCCCGTTGCGCACCGTGCGACCAAGAGATGCAGCCCACCGACGAACGACGGCGGCACATGGAACCCTTCAGTGGTTTCCTGCGTCGAATTCTCGTGTGGCCCATGCCGGTTGTTTGGTCGTGCCAGGTGTTGATTTCGGAGCGTTTGCGGTCTTCGATCGCCCGGCCGATGTCCCAATCGTTCTTTGCTTGGTCAACCAGGTGTGTCGCGGTCCGGTTGAATTCATCCGGTGTTGACGAGATAGCGGCGTCGGCCAGTTTCTTCACATCGAGGTGGGCTCGTTGTCCGGGGTTGAGGACTTCAGGCGCTGACCCGGCTTGGCCGTCGGCGGCGTCCACACGGATGGTGCGGAGGAGTGATTCGATTTGTTGGACGGTTGTGGGCATGGTTCACCTCCACTGGTCGTGCACGCCTGAGGCGTGCGAAAGACTCATGTTGGGGGCTGAAAGCTCCGAGCTTCGTCGGAACGAAGTGACGTCACTGTATGGAACGTATGATCGAGAAACAAAACGTTTATCTCATATTCAAGCATATTTATTTAATCACGCGGCTCATCGAGGAATTCTCGGCCGTTGCTGCATCGTGGATCGCTGCATATGGTCGATAGCCCACCACCATGGATGTACGAATGACCGATCAACGACCGATTAACTCATTGCAAGGCTTTCTCGACGGCGATCTGAAGGTGAACCCCCGAGGCATCGAAGACTCGGTTAGCGATATCGCAACTCGCATTACTGATGCCCGCGTTTCCGCTGGGCGCACACAGACAGAAATCGCGAACCAGTTGGGTGTGAAGGTGTCGAGTCTCGAAAAGTGGGAGCGCGGTACCGCTTCGCCACGAAGCAACCGGCTGACGGCACTCGCGGGAATATTGGGAGTCAGCGTCTCTTGGCTAATCGTTGGGCACGGCAACGAACCGACATCGACCGACGACCGCGATGAGATCCGGGTAGAGCTGACCCGAGTGCACGCACAGCTCGCTGACGTCCTCAACGAGGTCGATGTGTTGCTGGCCCGACTCGGCAACGCTCACGACGCCAGCTGACCGAAAGCGGCGCGATGGGCCTAGGGCCGAAGTGTTCTCCTATGATCGTCCCTAATGTCCTCCGAGCAAGCGGAACGATTCGAAGAATTCACCGATCCGGTCGATGGCACGCGATGGCGAATCGACGTGGCTTTCACGGATTCGAACTGGCAATGCCTGTGGGGCAACGGATGCCAGGGCATTCTCGATGTGCCAGCACCAGAACTATCGCAAGGATGCTGTAGCGAGGGCGCTCACCTGCTCGGCGAAGACGAGGCGATGCAGATCGAGGCGCTTGGCCTAACGCTCGATCCAGCCCGATTCGAGAACCATGCCGAGGCGGCGAAGAATGGTGTTCTGCGCGATGCTCCGACCAACCTCGACGGTGGTCGCGCCACTCGAGTCGTCAACGATGCATGCATCTTTCACAACCGTCCGGGCTTCAGCGGGGGTGAAGGCTGCGCTCTCTACCTCGCGGCGCTTGACGAGGACGAATCGCCGATGGACTGGCGCCCCACTATCTGCTGGCAAGTGCCGATACGCGTTGACCAGAATGAGGATGGCTCGAAGACTCTGCGACGGTGGCGCCGGTCTGACTGGGGCGAGGATGGCGACGCGCTTGCTTGGTGCTGCACCGAACATGACCAGCCCGAGGGCCTTCCTTCGGCCTACGTCGGCGACGTACCCGTAGCGATCAGTCTGCGGTCTGAGATCAGCGGCATCGTCGGCCCTGAAATCGCGCAGGCACTACACGATCGCACACCTCACGATCGCACACCTCCTACAACTCCCTGACGGAGCATGACATTCGGCTCTTGCGGTCGGCGCCGGGCGGGTCAGGATCATAAGTAGAGAGACCGTTTCCGCAGATGTAGCGGAACAGGTTTCCTGAGAGGCTGCGGCTTTACCGCACTCCAAAACACGTGCCATCCGATCACGACGAGGAGGTAAGCGCGATGACAACCCTAAACGAGCGACCGACTGAGGTCGGAGGTTCCAAGGATGTAAGAGGCAGCAAACGGTTCCTGGTATTGGCCGCCGTTGCATTGCTGGTTGCCGCGTTGGTCGGCGTGAGCACTCGCGTCCTCAGCGACCAGGGAACAACGAGCCCTGACGAGGAGATCCAACTATTGCTCGGCGACTATCTGACAGCGTGGGAGACCAAAGACGAGGCTGCAGTGCGGTCAGTCACAATAGGAGAGGCTTTCGTGATCAACGAGTACGCCTACACCTTTGATTCCGTCGGGTTCAGGCTGAACTATCACGTGGTCGACAACGTCGACGGCGTGATCAGCGAAGGCTTCGGCTACAACTGGTCGACTGAGCACGTAGGTGACTTGATGGTGACGGGGGAAGGGCCGTGGTTCGTCTCGGTCGAGGAAATCTGGGAAGAGACTGGCTACTCCTACAAGGGGCAAGCGAACTACACGATCGTCGAGGTCGATGGGGAGTTCAAGATTGCCAATCATTACTGGGCCGGGCTTAGGAGCTACCGGACCGACTGACGTCCGTCGGCATAATCGGGGAGATCGATCGCGAACGGATTCGCAACTCGCTGACGGTCTAGTGACGGAGTACTCAGGCCTGCCCGACGACGTAGATAAACATGTTGGTGTCGAATGCAATGCTGCCGTCTTCGGCGGTGAGTGGCTCGACGGCTTTACGAGTCGCTTCCTCGACGGCGTCGAGTCCCGCTTGACCGATGGCCATCTGGGTCGGACCTGCGGCCCGTGTGCCGCGCCAGAACTGGTCCCAGCTTTGGTACGCGAACGGGCAGTTGACCTCACCAGTTCCCGACACGTCTATTCCGGCCGAGGTGAAGCTCTCTTCGAGCACTCCTGGGGCAGACAGGCGGAAGGGGCCACCGGGCTTTCCGCCAGGCGGAGGGTTTGGCATGAACGGACCCAAAGCTTCGAGAACAGGCTTGTACGAGACGCCTTCGGGCGGCCCGAAGAGCCCGGCGACAATGGAGCCACCGGGCTTACACACCCTCCTGAGTTCGCGGAGTGCAGTTTCCAAGTCCGCAGCGTATTGCACGGAGTTCGCGGCGAAGACCACATCGAATTCGTCATCGCCGAAGGCCAACTCTTCGAGTCCACCGACCCGGAAATCGACGCCATCGAAGGACTGGTTGGCGAAGTCGACCATGCCCTGCGCGGCATCGACACCGACGACTGTGGCACCGGCCGAATTGATCAACGCACTCGCGTGTCCGGAACCGCAGCCGATATCGAGGACGTTCTTGCCGGCGCCGATACTTGTCGCCTCCATCATCGCTCTCCATAGAGGCGAATGATTCGGCTCGTGTGAAGCCCAACCTTCGGGCTCAACTCCCCATAACAGTCCTTGAGCTACTTCTGATCCCATAAACCCTGGCTAACACACTTCCGAGACTTTGTCGCCGGTCGCTCAAAAGCCCTCGGCCACTGAACCCGCGCCATCACGCCTTTCGCGACCGAGCCGACGAACTTCACGCTCGTCGACCCGGTATCTCCCGAAGTTGTTTCTGTGTCAGACCAACTGGGGTTCGCGTGTTTGGGTCGGCTCCAATTCCGATTCATTGCGACCGTCGAGCAGGCCGAGGGCGGCGAGCCCGACGAGCAGCACACCCGGGATCACGAAGAACCAAGTGAACAGGCGGAAGTCGGGCAGGCTGGCGACCTTGTCGTAGTTCACGACTTCGGCCTCCATCGTCGTGACGAGCGGCTCATAGTGATCGAGCCCAGCGGGCACTTGTTCGAAGATGCCGACGTTGTTGTCCATCAGGCCGAGGAGATCGGAGAAATCACTCTCCATCTGGGGTAGGCCTTGCAACATCCCAGTCATCGCTGGGAACTGTTCGCCCATGAACGCTTGCACGTCCGCTTCGGGCATCTGCATTGCGCCTGCGAGCGCGGGGACCATGTTCTCGGCGTCGACACCAAGAGCGGTGAAGCCGGCGAGGTACCCGTTGAACTTGTCGATGTTCTCCTGGGTCATCGCAGGGACGACATCGCCAAGTGGGACGAAGACGTCGTAGTAGTAGGTCGCGGTCGTGTCGACGTTGTCAGCTTCCATGATCGGCCCGAAGGCATCGATCATCTGCTGACCTCCGTCGGCCTTGTCCGGGAGACCGATCGCGAACGGGGCAGCGATCATCGTCACCCCGACGAAAAGGACCGCCCACATCATCTTGCGAGCCATGGCACACACTCCTTTCGGGAGGGCACAATCGCAACTCCCAATTCCTCATACTGCGCTTCGGCACGCGTTGCCGCCATGGCCGTTTGTCCCAAGAATTGCAGAAGTGTTGGGACGTGCGTACCCAGTTCGCGCTAGCGGGTTGGCGAGAGAAGGTTCGTGGCCCGAAGGGCCGAGAGCAGCTCTGTGAGGTCGGGGACAATCAGGTCGGCCAACGACTCGGTTTTCGGCGACGGGGTCTGATTATTTGTCACGAGCACGGTGGCGACGCCGGCGGCACGACCGGCTCGTAGGTCATGCTCGGTGTCGCCGATCATGACCGCTTCTGTCGGCCCGACGCCGCAGAGGGCCAACGCCCCATTGACCATTCCAGGGTTTGGCTTGGCCCCGTAGCCGCTGTCGGAGCCAACGACATGGCTGAAAAGGTCAGTCCACCCGAGTTGATCGAGCTGCCGTCGAGTTGGCTCCTCGAAGTCGTTCGTCACGACGACGAGTTCGACCCCGAGATCGCGTAGCTCATGCAGCACCTGAGGCATGCCCGCACTGGGAGCGGCTGCATCAACTGCCGCCGTGTTGAGAAGAGCTCCGAACCGAGTGACGTCGAGGGTCGCTCGAATCAGGTCGATGACCTGCTGGTTCGAATCGGCAATGAGCGCAGAGTCTGGCCCGATTGTGTTTGATTCGAGATCGAACCGGAGTAGCTCCGCCGCATCGCCCAATGCCGCTGCGTCTGGTGCTGCACCGCGGAGGGCAATGCCGACGGCGGCGTCCCACGTGCGATGGAAGTCGATGAGCGTGCCGTCCTTATCAAACAATGCCGCTCGGATCATCAGACGGGGTTGACGACGCCGTATGTCGTCTGCACCATGCCGTTTTCGAACGGCTCTGTGCTGATGTGCGAAAGACGCAGGTCGTGGGGGAGCGGGCCGAAGAGAGAGATTCCCTCGCCGATGAGCACCGGCACGGTGGTCAGGATGAGTTGATCGACTAGCCCGGCGGCGAGAAACTGTTGCACAACTGAGCCGCCGTCGATGTACGCGTGACGGCGACCAACGGCGGCGAGTGACGCAAGCAATTCGCGAGGCGCTTGCGCAGATGCGCTGACGGTTGCCTGCTGTCCGACGGGTATTGGCAAGTCTCGGTGAGTGAGGACCACGACTTGCGTCGTTCCGTATGGCCAGTCAAACCCCGAGTTGGTGACGAAGTCGTATGTCGAGCGGCCCATGATGAGAACGTCGACTGACGCCATGAAATCGGTAAAGCCCATGTCGCTTGTTGGCGGTTCGAAGTCGAGAAAGTCCAGCGTGTGGTCTCGACGAGCGATATATCCGTCAACGCTCACGCCAACATAGACGGTCGTTTTCAACTGAGCGTCTTGGGCATCCATGGCGCGACCATACCGGGTTGGCGAGCGGCGATAGAGCGTTCGGACTACCCGACGATCTGAAGAGGGGTTGGTATACCTACTCAATCTCCTGGTCGGACTGCCGATAACAACGGTATGCATGACATCTTCTCAGGTGATGATCTCCGGGCCCCGGACCAGTTGCCACGCATAACTGAGCGCTATCGAATCGCTGGCCTCAACCTCTATTGGAGCCCGCCGAGCACGAAGGTGCTGAGTTTTGGCAAGCCGACCGAGGTCGAGGCGCAGGTGCTCGATCTTTCTGTCGCTGGTGCGCTTCTTATGGCTCCAGTAAACGTCAAGCTGAGAACTGGACTCCGTGTACCGGTCCGTATCGGCAACTCGAATGGCATGGTCGAGGTGCGAAACATCCGTAAATCGTCAGTCTCCGGGATGGCCTTCTACGGCGTTGGATTCGTCCGAATGAGCGACCGGTTTACCGAGAACGTGAATGCAGTCGTCGCTAAGCTCCGCACGTTGAACGATCCGAATATCAGGATCGCTCAGAAGTCATCTGTCAGGAACGTCAAGTAGCTCGCAGCTTGGAAATCTGCTCATGACTCGGCCCGTTCGGCCCCATATTCTCGGTATTTCGGGGTATGTGGAGAACGGCTTTGGACATGAAGGCATTGGCGGGACATCGAGCGCGAGTTGGCTTTGGATTCGTACTTGTCGCGTTTGGGGCCCTCATCGCATCTCTCCAACTCGCCACGTCGTCACACGTTGGCGCCGCAGATAGCGATGTACGTCAGGCCGACGTTGATCTGGCTATGGCTGCGACCGTGCGATTGTCGGCCCGATCGTGCGACAGTCAGGTTACCGGCAGCGGATTTGCGGTGGCCTCGGTCGAACGCGATGAGCTTCTGCTGCTCACCAACCAGCACATCGTTGGTGACGCGACTGAAGCGAAGGCTGATCAACCGATTCGACCCGCGCTGACGGGCGTGGTTGCGACGAGCAATGTAATTGATCTGGCCGAGCTCGCTCCCGTTGGGTCGATTGCGCTTGAGTTCAGCGAACAGGTTCCGGCCCCCGGCGACTTCATAGCAATTATCGGGCACCCCGCCGGGCGTGAAGCTATCGCCCTCCATTCCCAAGTCAGACTGGTCGCTGACGGCGAGACCTGGGGCCAACAAGGCAAGGTTCTGCTCTTTGACGCTGAACTCGTCGCCGGATTCTCCGGCGGGCCAGTCATAGGTTCCGACGGCAAGGTTGTTGCCATCGTGACCGGCTACAGCCCAACCACGGGCCTTGGCGTGGCGTTGCTCGCCGAGGACGTACAAACGTGGCTTCGTTCACAGCCATCGCCGCAGTACAAAATCATTGCTCAAGGTGAGTCTGATTGTTCCGATTATTGACATAAGGTCATGGATGCTTGGGCGGCGCGTCAGCTGATATACAGCTTGATGAGGGGGATTGTTACGTGGAAGTTGGAAAGGCCCCCACCGGGCTTGGGAAAGGGCTCGCCGGAATTCTTGGCGATGCTCTTCGTCAAGATCGAGCCCCCGAGGTCTCTCAGCTACTTGGTAGCAAAGCTGTTCGACGTAACCCTGAGGTCCGCAAACTCGTAAGCGAGCTCGGCCTTCGTTTCATCGCAGACACTTTTGCCTCTGACGGCGCATTTATTGTGCGACGCGAATCTGACGCGAGCCTTGCGGCGATCACGTCGCAGCTTCCGTCGAATTGGAACGGGCTAGACGCAATGGGCTTCGAGCTCGCGGGTCGGCTCTGGAAGACGATGGAATCCGCCGCCGACGGAGCCAACCAGATCGAGGTTGGCGGGCGAGCCGTGTTGTTGACGAAGCAGACCGACTCCGATGGCCACCCGACCGCAGCGGCCGTAGTGCGTTTCCGACCATTCGATGCGCATGAAGAGGCGACGATCGTGCAATTGCTGCACTCGATTTCTGCGGCTGCCTCAGGCGACGGCTTTAGTGTCAACGTTGCCGAATTCGTCGGGGTAACGAGCGAAGCCCAGCCCGACCAATTCGATGTGAGCCTCCAGCTCCGAGCTCCCGGCCTCACCGCGTCAGCTTCTGCTCTGGGTAGCTCCGAGACCACTTCTGCGGCGAAGGCCGCGTGCGCGCTGTGCGGTGTCGATCTCAGCGTGCAATTTGCAGGGGAGACGATTGCGAATGACACTCTCGTCTCAATCGTGGTACTCAGAACGGCGAGGCCCCAGGGTTATGGCGTCCCGTTGTTCGGGCTTGCCGTTGGCGCAGAAACAGCCAGTCTGGGGGCCGCAGAAGCGGTGTTTCGGGCTGCTCGTGTGATAGGTGCCGACCCATTCCAGGGGCTTGGGTTGGGATGACCCCGGACGGGGCCGTGGTGCGAGTACGCTCGTAACTCGTGTTGCTACTCCTGCGTCTGATCAAACGTTTCTCATCCCTTGGCCTGGTGATGGTCTGTATTGCTGCGATAGCGGCGAGCGCGTTTGCCATTATCGTGCCCCAGGTTGGCGCCATGATTGGTTCGACCGAATCAACGGCGGCTGACCTCGACCTCGGTGAGATCTCACAGCGATCCGAGATGTATGCCGCCGATGGCTCGTTCCTCACCCTGCTCGTCGGTGAGGTGAACAGCGAACCCGTCACCCTCGACATGATTCCACAAGAGGTCATCGACGCAGTTCTTGCGATGGAAGACGCCGACTTCTACAGCCACGACGGCCTTAACTACCGCGGCACATTCAGGGCCCTAATCGAGAACGTCAACGCCGGCGGCATCGCTCA
>RCMY010002046.1_pt1 | contig 20735 bp, 24 predicted proteins | sample 2041341 | NCBI WGS metagenome assembly RCMY01 (sample SAMN09708234, study PRJNA481090) | Marine sediment metagenome, whole genome shotgun sequencing project.
TGTTGATAGTATAGTTCTTTATATAGTCTTACGGCATGCAATTCAGTCTAAGGAAGATATGCTCACAATAACAAAAACATTTTGTTATTGTGTATTGTTCCTCCTCCCGTTCATTCTTTTTGAATATTTTTCTGCTCAAAATGTTTTTTCGATTTTAGGACGTGATTACATTTCCATTCGGGATGGAGAAATTAGAGCGGCAGGTACTTTCAACCATTCAATTCTTTTTGGTTCGTTTGCTGCTGCTTTAGTTCCAATTCTATGGGGTGGCTATAAACATAAAAAAAATAATGCGTTATTATTTAGTATAGCCTGTTGTGTGTTCTTTGTTTATTCTTCATCTTCAAGTGGCCCTATTGTGGCCCTTGCCGCTTCTGTTTTCTTTTTGATCTTTTTTAAATGGAAGCAGTACTCTACGCACCTTGCATGGTCCATGCTGCTGACGGCACTGTTTATTCATTTTGTTAGAGAATCGCCCATATGGCATTTTTTTTATGTCCGCATTTCAATTAAGGCAAGCTCAACAGGATATCATCGTTATTTGCTTACAGATGCAGCAGTCAAAGAGTTTTGGAACTGGTGGTTGCTTGGCTATGGCGATATTGGCCCCCAATGGCATATAACTTATTGGCCTTGGACTCATGCGACATTTACCGATGTAACCAATCATTACCTTCTTGTGGGTGTACGTGGTGGTTTTTTCGCAATGCTTCTTTTTATAATTTTATGCTTTAAAGCTATTAAAATTTTAGGTGTGCATGCGATTTCTCAATTAGACCAGAAAGATCAGTGGTTATGGTGGGGCTTTACCGTTATGATGATAGTTCACTGCGTCACCTTTTTATCAGTAGCATATTTTGGGCAAATTACAATGCTTCTCTATTTAACAATTGCAGTTGCGGCGTATGCATTGGATGAATCAATAAAAACACCAAAAGTGACTAAGAGAAGGCTTATAAAAAAGCGGGTTACATTGAATCAGATTGAAAATAGTTAGTAATCATTTTTTGTACCAAAGATAAAATTCTGAATTACCTTAATGAGCTTCTTGGAAATTCTGACATCCTTGGTATTTCTGGCAGTATTCGCAATCTCATATAGATTTCCTAGTTTATTTATGAGTGCTGGCACATCTAATGCGACTGAGATATATCCTTGCTCCAAAAACCGTTTAGCAGTGGCGAGCTGATGATCGTTGCGATGTTCACCAAAGCATGCCTGTCGGGGCATTACAAGAAGGGGTTTTCCTAATTCTAAAGCCGTGATGATTGTCCCCATACCTGCATGGGCAATAATTACATCCGCTGCAAGAAAAACACGTTTAAACTCAAGAGGATCAAGATTTTTTTGGTATTTAATCGCAGTGGGTTTTAACTGACTGTTACCAATCTGAGCAAATACTTCTTCGCCGGAATCAGAAGCCCATGCATCAACTGCACTAATCAACCTATCAAAAGGGAGTTGTTCACCGACTGTGACGAAAATCATAAAAGGCCTCCCTCATATCTCGGGCCGTCTGGTGTTGCCAAGTGTTCCCATTGAGTAAGCCATAGATCGGCATAACTCTTGACTTTTTGTCCTGATAATGAGAGCTCGTCGACATTGGCTATACTATCAAGCCAGATTGTTTTAGCGCCCAGTTTTTTTCCAAAAAAGAGGGCAAAAAAGCCAGGTGCAGCACCGGTAGAAACGACAACATCAGGTCTTGTAATTAGAATATGTTTTAGCATAACAAGAGCCAGGTGCAGAACACGTAATTTATTCCAACGATTGGCATCAGGAACCAGAAGAAATTTATTTGCTCCCACGGTTACTTGATATTTCAACTCTGTGGTGACAAAGATCTTCTCGCAACCATCAAAGGCAGGTAATAATCTGTTCAACTGAACCCAGTGCCCCCCCGATGAGGAGACTAACATTATTTTCTTTTTCATGTTTTCTTAAATATCCTCTCGACTCGATTCATCACGCCCCCACCCGGCAAACCCATGAATGCATGGCATATTCTTTTGTTTTCGACCTGGCTTTCAATTTAACGTATAAATACACTGGAAGTTTAGGCCATAAATAAATCTAGCCTAATATCCAAGCGCGGCATTGCTGTAACTTTTTCCTCGTTTCCAAGCAGTTCTGGAAACTTTTTCTTCAGTTCGTAACGACCAAGGCGGCTTCGAATTTTTATTTTGAGTAAACTCGCCAGGTTGGCTGGTGCCCGTACTAAGGAATAACAGGAATCAACCAAAGTTCGCTCATCGGCTTTGAAAAGTGCCCTGACATAGCCATCATCCGCAATGATTTCTGGAAACGCATCAAAACGTTTCCGGCCTTTTTCAGATAGGGCATACACTTCAGTCCCAATCATACACTCCTGGATGTGTGGAAGTTGCTGCCAGACCACATAGTGACTACGTACCACTAAGGATGCATTCCGGAAATCCATCCGTACAGCTGGAGCAGCGGCAAGGAAATTGTCGGTCTGTAAAACCAAAGCAATTTGCCGAATGGCTTCAAATGAAAGCGCTACATCGGCATCCTGGTGGATACGGGGGAAACCACTGGCATTAGAATCACCCAGGTGCAGGCCGTTCGTCTTAAACGGTATCGGTGTTTCAATACAGCTAACAGCATTGCTGAATCAGGCAACAGCCTCTACTGTATTATCAGTACATCCGTTACAAACAAGGATTATTTCAACGCCTCCGCTGGCAACTGCTGCCCCAAGTGACTGAGCGCTACCGCGATGACTTTTGTTTCGTAATGTGCCGGAATTGATTATGGCGATAATATCAGCCAGGGCTAGTCCATCCTACAGCATTATTCATAATGTTTGCCATTCCTTACGACGCTGCCATATCTCTTTCCAACTCTCAGCATTTTTGTTTGGTCGGCTGGGCCTGAAGAGAGTGATGAACATGCAGGCAACGGTCCGGGATAAAACAGAAAATCTAAGAAGCGTTAAACCAACAGATCTGGCAAGCGGATTCCAATGCCTTCTTATTAACTGTTCTTTGGCTCGGAACAGTCGGACCATTTTATCTGCACGTATGTTCTCGGATGCTCCACAGTAGTGTACGATGGTTGCATCGGGTGTAATAACAGGCTGGGCGCCTTTTTCTACAGCCCGAAGACAGAGATCGGCATCCTCACCATACATGAAAAATTGAGGGTCAAAGCCCTCGAGATGATTCCAGAGTTGTTTGTTTATCAACAGGAAACAACCGGTAACAATATCCACCTTCCGTACACTGTTCCGCTGCCAGGCCCCGTAAGATTCCGGATTAAATAACACGTTCTTCCTGAAAATTGATGTTAGTCCTGTAGCATAGCAGAAGAGGCTCCAGAGCGTTGTGCGGCGCCAGCAGGATGTTGGATTTAGGGAATGATCACTGTATAGTGTGCGTCCGCCATAAATCAAATTTCCAGGATTTTCCATGGCGAATGCATGGAGTTCCTGGATTGCACCATCCAAGACAACCGTATCAGGGTTAAGCAGGAGTAGATATTTACCCTTTGTTTGTTTTGCCGCGAGATTATTGGCGCCTGCAAAACCGAGATTGTCATTGGAAGAAATCAGGTTAATTTTAGGGAAGTGCTCTGCAATGGCTAGTGCAGAGTTATCCTTAGAATTATTATCAACGACAATTATTTCAAAAGAAATAGCGGAGGTTTGTTCGTAAATCGAACGAATACAAGCCAATGTCATTTCTCTGGTATTGTAGCTGATGATAATTATGCTGACATCGGTTTCATTTTTTTTTACTTCACACATAATCAAATTATCATGTTCGTTCCAAAAATTTGTAGGAAAATATTAATACTATGAATCGTAATAGCATTTTTATGTGTTGGTGCGCATTTTGTGTCTACCTTGGAGCTTCTGAATTAGTTTCCTGCGCACTATTTTAAAATAATAAGCTAAAAAACCACGCACTCCCAACTTTAGTTGAAAAACGCCGCAGGTGGTTTCTAGAGTACAAGGAGAATTTCTAATTTTCGACCATTTTATTTTGAACTTTTCTGCGATTTTCCAGAAAGCACTGTCAACTTTGCCGCTTGATAAATGTTCAAAAGGTGCGTCGATTGCGTAACATTTCTGGCTGGCTTGTTGTGCCTGTAAGCATATATCTGCACCATATAAATGAAACCCCCCTAGCGATTCGTCAAAACGCAATTGCGACTCTTTTTTCATAATTAAACAAACTTCATCTAATGCTACTACTTCGCAAGGTAGTTTGCCCATTTTGGCACGGGTATGCGGGTCGATTATGTTTCCGGCAAAAAAACCATGGGATGTTACTCCCATAATACCGAGAACACCCCATGTTTGATCTTTCTTATTTAGAATTCCAATCTGCAGGATAACTGTATCCAACCAAGATATTGGGAAATGAATGTCTTGATGACAGAAAAAATAAAAACTGCCTTTAGCACGGTTTATTCCAGAGTTTAAGGCTTCAGGAAGCGTATATACTCCGTCGTTATTTTCGATTTTGACAATTTCATAGTTGGTAATATTGGTGTTTTTTAGCGTTTTAATAAACTGGTTGAATAACGCTTGATTATTGACACAGACAATAATGCTGTACACTATTTTTTCAGAGTTTGTCATCATGCTCCAGTGATTTATCAACCCATGTCTTACTATAGTATGTAAGATATTTAAGAAGATTTTTTAGTGAAATGCGAGCTAGTAGTCCTTTAAGCAAATATCCCCGAGCTTCTTTCGGGTTTTGACATTTAATAGCGTAGCTAAAATAATTATTGCTTCGAAATGTTTTAACCGAGCTCATATACCTGTATTGGTGTTTATCTAAGCTGATAACCTTTTCAAGATTATCAGCTACTGCATTACCAGCAAGCATACGAAATCTGAGATCATCATTGCAACGCTGGGTTAAGCTAAGAGCTGAACTTTCTGATCTTCTGAAATATTTTACCAATATGTCAGTCCGGAGTAACCAGCTTTGGGAATTCACAGCTATCTTCGCAAGATATTCAAAATCTTCTAGGTATTGCATTGAGCCATTAAAGTAAATCGACTTTTTTTTGAGGACCACAGATGGAAGACAAGCATATTTAAACTTACAAAAATGGACGAATGGATTATTTATTAATTTCAATGATTGTTTATGGTCTGTAATACCACGCAACAAAAACATGTTCTGAACCGTATGCCCATCGACATATTCCCCATTGCAGATATGAAGATCAATATTGTCATGATGCTGAATGTCTTCAAATTGTATCTCTAGTTTCTTTGGTAACCAGATATCATCTGAATCCAGGAAGGCAATCCATTCTCCTTTTGCTGCTTTAAGCCCTTTATTCCGTGCAGCACTGACCCCTCTATTTTCTTGGTGGATATAGATAATTTTAGACAGATAAGGCTGCAATAACGCTTTGGTGCTGTCCGTTGAACCATCATCAATAACGAGAATTTCGTAATCAGTGAAAGTCTGAGCCAACACACTCTCAATTGCTTCAGTCACATAGCGCGCGCGGTTATAAGTTGGAATAATTACTGATACAGCAGGATGCCCTTCGATGCTATTCATATCTTTTCCTCCACAGTTCTATAATGGAAGGAAACAATATTTTTAGTTGAAGCGCGAAAAACTTGGTAGGCATGACAGAAAATGCCTTCGGGTGCTTCGCAAGGTGTGTTTTGATTTCTGCTAATCGCTTACGACTGAAATAGGCATTAAACTCATTTACTGCAAACATGGCTAAATGTCGATCCAACATATTACAATAAGATTGCGGGCAATTCTTACGAATATGTTGAGGGTCTGTTATCGCAGGCCAAAAATCTTTCGTAATATTGAAAGTAGCCAAACCAGATGCTTCTTTGTGGTACCAAAACATCATTCTTGGATCATAAAATATAGGATGATTTAATAAAACCTGAAGCCACAAGTATCTATCCTCGCCCCAAGTACATTTTTTTTCGTAAAATCCTCCATATTTTTCTATTACATCCTTGGCACAAACAACGGTACCCGCCGAATGCACATTTCCTGTTATATACCCAAGGATAGTGATATCAATATCCGGAGGAAGCCGGTAAACTCCCGGCGGTAAGGAAGCAAGCTGAGTCAATCGAGATTTTTTACGTTGTATATCAGTAAAATAACCACAGGTTGACAATACACATTCAGGATTATTCCGAAGATTCTCCAGAGAGTTAACAAGAAATTCCGGCAACCACTCGTCGTCAGCATCCAGAAAAGCCACATACTTACCCTTCGCCTCCCGAATAGCACGGTTACGGGCTGCGCCAGGTCCCAAATTGGCCTGTTGGATAAGCTTCATATGAAGGCCTCTATGCCCCATAGCCTGTTTAAGGCTATCATCTGTCGAACCGTCATCCACAACAATGACCTCGTAGTCTTGAAAAGACTGAGCCAAAACTGAATCTAGAGCTCGGTTTATATAAGAGCCCTTGTTATATAAAGGTATGATTACGCTAACTAGGGGCATGGTTTATATACTCCGATCTTGTAAAGACCAATTTTCAACAGAAAAGCCGCATTATCTACTTGGCCAATTCCTAGTCTAATATGAGCGAATTTCAGAGCATAGCGTGCTAACCATGCGCGCACTAATTTCTTCCTCTCGGGTAAACTATTTAATATAACTGACTCGGCCCACAACATGAAAGCTTCCAGAGGCCTCATTTGGTACCCACCACTAGCAAGATCCGACTCATCATAGGTACCACGCAAGAGGTACAGTATTGCGATAAAAAATATGATTAAAGGCCAATTGCATCCATAAATAATATATTGACTTTATGATGATAAGACATTGCGTCGACCGGTCCATTCTCCACTAGAGTTCCAATACTCCTATAAACATCCAAAATATTTTTCCATTTGTGTGTGCTTTCTCCTTGTACTGTACCATGATTGTCTTGGCATCAGGTGGACACAAACACATCACATCCAGGATTGATCTGCAAAATATTTTAAGATAGCTCCAAAAACTCTGGCAACCACTCATCATCCTCATCCAGAAAGGCGATAAAAACCATGGCTTCATCAAGACCTCGGTTTCGAGCTGTACCCCGTCAGGCGTTTCTTTGGCAAATCAAACGCAGTCGAGAGTCACTATACACTCTCACCTTTTCGGGGCCCATCATCCGTCGATCCATCATCGAATATAATGACCTCGTAATCTTGAAAAGTCTGGGCAAAAACTGAGCCCAAAGCCCGCAGTATATAGGGACCTTTATTATACAGATAAATAATAACGCTTACTTTTGGCATTGTTTTTTTAGCCTGTGATTCCTGAAAGGAATTCTCCTGCCCACTAGGCACGTTCTTTACCAAGGGGAACTTCCTTTTTTAGCTGTTGCACAATAGTTGATTGATTAGTTTTCATTTTTCCAAACAATTCGACCAAAGCTTGTTTTGAGAGATCAACATGTGCGAGTACGTAGTTATGGGTTGTTAATAGATCGTTGTTAATGCCAATTGCCTTTACACTATATCCAATCGAGCAGAACTGGACATATGAGGAAAGGCTTGCTATGTTACTGTGTGTATAGGGCATCGATAACATAACATACTGTGCAGTACTATATTTATCAAATTCCACTGCATTCAGATTCTAAGTAGACGCCCTTTAAGACTACAAAGCCATGACTCCATTACAAGCTTGGGGGTCATCAATCAATTATTATAAAATCCTTATCAACATTTAAAGCTACCCACTCTTTCTTGAATTTGCTCAATTTTTGCACGAAGAAGGTCCCGTTTGCTTAATTTATATTTCCCATTTTTTGCCATATTGGATAGTTTTGCGGCAACTTGCCTCAAGTTCCACTCGAGATAAGGCTTTTTGATAATGCGACGTAATGTATTACGTCCTGGCCAAGGCAATATATGTTCAATTATTGGGGTGGTATCTAAATCCAGAGATGCACCCCAATCCTGCCACTTAAAATCGACCCTCTCTCGACGACCAAGCCTCCTGTCAAATAGCGAAACTCTTTGCCATGGAACACCTACAGCATCAGCAACGATAGCACCATGCATAGCCTCAGCTAAAACCATCGGAGCCTCTAAGATATCGTCTAACACCTCCATGGGTGGACGGGTAGGATCAACAAATCGCAATCCAGCCATTTCTGCTATTCTATTACAATCAAATACGGCACATGTGGTATGATGTGGTATAAATCCAACTCTTTCATCAAGTTTTGATGGTCGTGTAATTTCATTTGCTATGAGTACTGCCGTGTCAGCTAATGCATATTTTTCATCAATTCCCAAAGCCCGACACGTATGCGGCCCGCGGACAAAACCAATGCGACATTTTTCCAAATCAGGTTTGCCATCTTCTGTTGGCCAATATCCAGACCCCATAATTAGCTTTGTTCCAGGCAACTGGTCCAACCTGCCTGTGAAAATTGAGCCAATACCAACCAGCCAGTCAGCCTTTGTATATTGCTGATAATCAGGCCAGACATTGTCCCAGATGAAAGCATTGAGGTCATCACCAAAATTTCCAACGGGATCTTTATAATAGTCAAGTTTCAAACAATGCTCCTTAGTTAAAAGTACTACCTTAAGAATAGTTCATTTATCCAGTTGTCTTTGGATCTAGCGTGAAAAAGGTTATGCTCGCGTGTATGTTTTGCATTACCATTCTTAAGTGTTACGCGTAAAGCCTTTTGGCAGAAAAGTTTTGATGGCTACGAAACTACGAAAAATCGAGAGTGTCAACCGACGAATATTAGGCGACAAAAGACAAACTACTAAATAGTAAATCCCCCCAATTACGATTGCCCAACCTACCAGCGAGAAATAAGAATTGCATTCTATTAGGCTGAATTTCCAGAAAATAGACACAAGGTTATGTGCAAAGGTTATTGCTATCGAAGCGACAAATGCAGGAACTAATGCCTTTACATAGCTACTCAACTGAAGGCCAGCTATCCGCGATACATACATTGGTTGAATAAATATTTTTATTATCAACATCGGGATTGCCGTACCCAAAGCGACACCTATAATTCCCCAATAGCGCACCAGCACGATACTTAGTATAACGTTGGCAATTGCCTCAGACATGGTCGCGACAGCGTAATACCGGTGTTTGTTGAGGGCGTACATCAAGCCAATTCCTGGCATCTGGCACAAGGCAAAGGCATAAGAAACAGCCAGAATGGTCAACACCGGAACGGACCCTGCAAATCCCCCACCCACCCAGAGGAAAATAAATGGCCGACCAAAGAGCACCAATAGCATGGTAATACCGCAGGCTATAAAGCTGGAAATAGACAACGCCCGTAAAAAGATATCCTTTATCTCATCTTTTTTATTTGCACCATCCAGAGAAGCAAATCGAGGGGTCAGGACGCCCATCCCTGAAGAGACAAAGCTGAGCATGTAGCGAATTAATATGGCGGCAATACCATAAATTCCAACTTCAGTGACACCGATCATCCTGCCGATCACGATACTGTCAATTTGCAGCCTGAGAATATCAGCAATGGCAATAATGGTTGTGAAACCACCATAAACCAGCAGCATCTTAAGTTTGGAACCCCGAACACTGCCAGTGCTGAGTCTAAATTCTGGTATCACTGCCCTTGCCAGGAAAATAAAAGCGATAAGTGAAACTGTCGTTGCCGCAAGAGCTGGGTAGGCTAAGCCGACCAAACCATGCCCTGCAAGCAGGATTGAAACCGTTAAGCCTGTTCTCAGTAACGTTGCTAATATATTAACTATATTCACAACAACATAACGCTCACGGGCAGCTATCATAGCTGCGAATACTCCACTTGGAAAGCTTAAACCAGTCGCAATACCAAGTATCAAAACAAGATGTTTGAAATCATTAAAATATTCGGGTGCTATCTTAAAATAAATTGCCAAAGGTTCTGCAATGATGAATGAAATAATTATTGCGCAAAACCCAGTGAGACAGAACATTGCGAGCGCTGTGTTGACGGTCTCGTTAAGACTTTTTGTATCTCCCTGGACGGAATAACGTGCGACATAACGGCTAATCGCCGAACCGACGCCCAAGTTCAGCAAACCATAATAACCGATAAACGAGCCCACCAGCACCCAAATACCATAGCCGCTCTGCCCTAAGTGAGAGATAACAAAGGGGGTCAAAAAAAAGCCGACAGCAACCTGAACAACGAGAGATACCCAATTGCTGATTGCATTAATTTTCAATGACGGTCGCTTGTCAGCCATTTTCTTTTGCTCCCCACCGGTTGCCTTGACTACGGAAGCGTCCCAAAAGCCCTGCAATACCAAATGCAAGGAACAACACAGTTGATGGTTCCGGCACTGGTCGTGGAGCAAAGCTTGCTTTCAGCCCACTAAAAGCAAGCGAATCACCCGTTGTGGCCTCTGCATACATTGCCAGTTGGTAGATATGGGTGATGTCAAGTGATAGACTTTTAGACCAAGAAAAATCCATAACGGGCCCACCACCATTATCCGCAGACTGATACGGCTGGAAGGAGTAAGACAAAATGTCGTTGCCGAGGGTAAGGTCGAGCAAGAATATGGACACCATATCCATACCATGAGTTTGCTCAGCATATCCCGTAGTGGAGAGTTCAAGACGACTTGAATCTGACATAAAGGTATAGGTGGATGTACCAAAAGCATCAGCCTCCCAGCGGCCAGCCACCAGAGCGATTTCAAAATTTCCGGCTTGGGCGGTTGATTGGCTTAATTCCAACATATCAGGACAATCGAAATAATAGCCACTGGCTGCACCACTAACTGGATGGTTCGCAATAATATCATAACTGCCTGCTGTCTCACCAGCTCCGGTGCCACCTGCCAGCCCCCTTACTTGGTGCGTCTCAGAGAGAATACTGATTTCGGTTGCATATACGGATGGACAAAAAAAGAATAGAGTGAACAATAAAAGCACAAGCTGTTTCATATAGCATACTCCACTACAAAAGCACCAACATATCTTACAGTATGTCCAAATCGATGTTTTGCAAACATCTGCTGGTTGCGACCAGGTCGTCTATTCATCATTGTTTATTTATACTTTTTGTTTGGCTAACCGTTTTGATTTTCAGCAGCATGATGTGGGAATAACGAAGGATTTGGTGTTTCATTTATTTTAATTTAATTCAATTTCATTACACGGCCTAACTGCTCTTTTCTGATAAATGTGATGACATCTTTCGGCAGTTCAATCTCACTTCTTTTCAAGAAATTCCACAGGTATCCAGCCAACCGCAATACACCGCCGATCAAATAGGGTTTTTCAATTATCATTCGACGAAAGACCTTGATGAGAAAAAAGAGAGGGTGGCTGGCCAGGTGATACTCAGCAACTCCCTGGCGGAACCGCGCAGCATATATTGAGTGAGCAGCACCAGTGCCGGTAGGCCGGAGATGGACAACTTTGATGTCCTGGAAAGAACAAGCTTTCCTCCCGGCCATTCGGGTCATGACACAACTCACAGTGTCTTCACCTCCATAAGGCAAGGGGAGGAATCCGCCAATTCCTTCGAAATTTTCCTTGCGGAAAACCTGGATCGCCTTTGGGGTTGAACGCCAATCATGGGGAACTTTGTGCAGCTTGTTGCCAATGAGATTTTCATAGATACCAGAAGCAACACCGAGAAGCTGCTCTGCTGCAAATTTATCAAAAATTCTCTGGTAGTAATCATTTGGCAGTCGAATATCCGCATCAAGTATGGCCAAAAAATCATGGGGTACATGTTTGACCCGACCATATCCGGCCATGATGGCAAAAACATTGGACGCGAAATATTTTTGGCCTTGTGGCTTTTCCCGATAAAAGTATTCTATAAAGTCGTAGCTTTTCGCATATTTTTTTATGATTTGACTCGTAGAATCTGTCGAACTGTCATCTACAATAATCCATTTTTGCGGTAGAATGGTTTGCCTGAGCACACTCTCTATAGTCTGCTCGATAAACTCAGCCTCGTTGAAGGCAGGAGTGACAATTATGTATCGGGTTATATTAGCCACAGTCCTACAATGTTCCGTATCCCATTTACGGGTTCTTCTCTTAAGTTCATGAGCATTAAATTAGCAAGCCTATATAAACAAAAACAATCCTAATAGCTACCAGCAACAGCAGAAAAAAAGAGAAATATGCAGATTTCCCGCACAGGCAACTCCTGCAACAGATACAAAATTTTGAGCAACTTTTCTTCTTAAATCATACCTGCAGCTGTTTGTCACAACAAGAACAACAAGCAGGAGGAAGACCTCCTGTTAGTGTGTATTTACACTGCTATAGCTGTTAAATGAGTCTAATCAATCAGTCAATATTACCACACTATGTATATTTTCTTACCAGGAATTTCCGAGATAATTCCTCTTTCCCGTCACTCTCTTTTTAGTCTGGCCATTTGCGAAATCGGTGATTTTGTCGAGCCAGTATGTTGGAAATCGTACGCACGGTCGGCAATGCCTCTGGCGACCGACCTCACTTACCCTTTAAATCGGAAAGTTGCGAGCACTTCTTCAAACGCATCTTCGATAGCAGAAATAAAATAGTTCTGTAAAAAACAAATGAATATAACCGCATTCTCACTGGCCAAATAGTGACAAATCTTAAGAGATATGGTTAATAGTGGGGATATTAATGAAATTTAAACCTCTTTAGAAGGAGTTGATTATGTTACGCATGCTGATATTTTTCTTTTGTCTGCTTATGACAGGTGGCCAAACGGCGGTGTATGCCGCACAGTCGACAGTTGATGTGCCCATTTCAGTTAAACAAAAAAATTTCGCCTTGCAAGAAGTGCTTGGTGCCGATGTGAGCAAAATGCAGCGCGATAAAGAATATGTTATCGGCCATGGCGATATCCTTTCCATCGCCTTATACGAGGAAGGGGATATGTCTGCAACCGCTGCTCAGAAACAGACTGGCAATGATGCCGGGGCAGCTAAATCAGGAATACAAGTGATGATGGATGGGCGGATTTCACTGAAAGATATCGGCGATGTTGAGGTGGTAGGACTCACCCTTGCCGAGCTGGCCGATTATCTAAAAAAACTCTACTCTACTATCTATGATAACCCCATCGTCATCACCACCCTGTTACAAAGCAACAGCCTGCGTTATACGGTGATGGGGCAGGTTCTAAAACCCGGCATTTTCAAGCTTGAACATCCGCTGACCCTGGTCCAGGTGGTCGCCCAGGCTGGTGGCTTTACTGAGTGGGCCGGAAAGGAAATTACCGTTGTCCGCAAAGACCTCAGCGCGGAAGACACAAAACTCTTCAAAGGCAATACCCTGAAGTTCGACTATGACGATTTTGTCGCCGGGAAAGCCCTTGAGCAGAATATTTATGTCCACACGGATGATATTATTATTATCGATTAGGCAAAGTGGCCCTCCTAATAATAGCCGCTGTGATAAGAACCATAGCCTTTAACGATCGATTCCTGCAGAGGGTTAATATCTTGATCGTTAAAGACAATGCCGAGAATCCGTTCCGTACCGATGACATCGAGGATCTTCTGAATCTGCGCCTTGCCCGAGCCGCTCTGGCGAACAACCAGTATCACTGCATCGACCTGACCGGCAAGAACACTTGTCTCCGCCGCAAGGAGCAGCGGCGGACTGTCGAAGATAATGATACGATCCTCATACCTCTCCGATAATTCATCAACCAGTGCAGCCATTCGGCTTGAGCCGAGCAACTCCGCAGGATTAGCGGGAGACTTGCCGCTGGGCAGGACAGACAATGTTTTAATTGTTGTTTTGGCGATCAACTCAGACAACATGACATCGTCTCTCAGATAATCAACCAAGCCGACGCGGTTGTCCAGCCCGAACAACTTTGCCATGGTTGGTTTACGCAAATCACAATCGACAAGCATGCAATGCTGATCCATCCCATGGGCCAGAGAGATACCAAGATTGGCCGATACAAAGCTCTTGCCCTCTTTGGGGATAGCTGAAGTGACCATGATGGTTCTTGGGATCGCTTGACCATCAAGAGGGTGCAGAATTCGCGATCTCAGGGTTTTGAATACCTCGGGCAGATAGTTGTTATCGTTGACGGCCATATCAAGACGTTCGTCCCAATTGGCGCTCGAAATTTCTACCGGTTGCCGATGTTCCGGCAAATTTTCCCGGGTTGGCAAGGGATCTGGAATTGATCCCGGTCGATCTGACTGCGGTTGCTGTATAGTGTTTTCCGGTCTCTGAGCAGGCGATTTGTTCATATTTGCCTTGTCGAGACTTCTCGAAATTTTAGACATTGGGTCTTACTCATCCTTTTTTATTGCCGAAATCGTTGCGCGTATCGAAAGGCTGCGCGTATCTATTGAGCTCTTTCAGCAGAGAGATTTATACAAGAATATCAGATAATAATCCGGCCCTGTTTCCAGAAAAACCCCAGCACTGCAATGAGCACTACGGCCCAGGTACAAAAAGAGGCCGTAGCGGCAATTGTCCAGAAGCGCTTTCGCAATATCTCTCTTTTCAATGGCAAGCGGGGAACTGAACAGAGAACTTCAAGTGGAAAGGCTGCTTCGAGTTGTTCTGGAAAGCGAAAAGAAGTATCCATCTTTTTCAGCAGGAAAGACCCTACTACGCTGGCACCGCATCCCATTAACAAAGCAAGCCCCATGATCTTGAGAAAATCGGGCTTCACTGGTTTTGTTGGTGGTTGGGCAAAGTCCTCAATTTTAAACTGACTCCCCCGCTGCTTCCGTTCAAGGTTGAGTGCTGATCCAGCCTGGAGATTCTGGCCCATAAGGAAATCGTAATGACGTTTCAGTTCGCCATATTCCCTGGTCAGACCGGACCATTCAGCCTCGCGCACCGGCGCTGCTGCCACCCATTTGTCATATTGAGCGATCTGTTTCTGGATATCTTCTTTTTCCGTTCTGATATTGGCGATACTGGCAGTGATGCCCTCGAGTTGGTTCTGCAAACTGACAATTGTCATATCCGTCGAATCATAGGAGTTGCTCCTGTTTTGAGACGATGCAGCCTGCGAATTATTGCGGACGGATTTTTTAAGTCTGGCGATCTTGGCTTCGAGGCTTTTAATTTTCGGATGTTTTTTCTTGTATCGCAACTCCAGGCTTTGCAGTTCAGCCCGCGCCTGCGCCAATTGCTCCCTGGGGCTTAACACCTGCAGGGCATTGCGGTCAGCAGAAGTAGCATTCATCTGTTTGGCTTCCAACAGCTCTTTTCGTGTCGCAACCTGATCACGCAACATCGCAGACGTCTGTTCCATAGTCTGAATGGACTCCTGTCGGCTTTGATAATTGTTTTGCAGGGCAATCAACCGGGCCATATTGGTTTCGCGCTGGTCGCCCATTTCATTAAAGTACTTGAGCTTGTAATCGCGCATGACCGCTTCTTTAGTGTCGAGCATCTTTTTGGCCATGCTCAATTCTTCTTGAGTATATGCTGACGTTTCAGAGGCTCTTTCTTCACGATATTTCATATTTTCGCCAATGAAACGTGCCGCCAGGGCGTTTGCCACCTTGGCAACTTTGTCCGGAGTGTTATCCATGTAGCCTACAGTGAAGGTATCACCATTTTTTGATGGTACAATAGTGATCTTATCGCGCATACTTTCCACGACATCTTCCATAGGGAGAGATTCTCTCTCCTTTACGAACAGATTTTCGTCGTTAATAATCTTTTCAAGACTGGTCCTGCCCTTTACAATCTGGGTCAAGGTGCTGACGACATCCTCCAGTCGCGATTTATCGTCCGGAAGCATCCTGCCGGTATTGACCATCTGCTGCTGGTAACTGAGCAAACTATCACTTTGAAAAACTTTCGGCTGGAGAAGATAGACGCCGAGTCCTATAGTTAAAGCGGTGAGGATACAGCTTGCAATAAGCGCTTTCCGGCGACTGGCAACATCAATCAACTGTACTATTAATGGTACTCGCGATGGCTCCATCGCTTGCATTTGCATCTCTTCCATCTACTTCCCTACTCCCTTATTCAATTTCCAACAATTATCCAACTATGAAAAGCAACCATGACAGAACATAGAGGAAATAACAGTATTTTTCAATTAGAATACTTGTACCCAGAACGAATACAAGGAATCTCTCTTGGTCATATTGAAGCGGCGCATGAAATCGCTGAGGTCGGGCCGTTTATCATTGCGGGCCGCTACAATGAGACAGCAGAACCTCCCCACATTTATAGTTGCGGGGAGGTTCTGCTGTTATGATTTAGTACTTGGTCCCGGCTTGCGATTCCGTCTAACACTTACTCCCAAAAGGCCAATGAGACCAGTCCCGAACAAAATCATTGTAGTCGGTTCTGGAACAGGTTGAGACGACAAGTTTGCTTCTAAGTAAGACCCAGCAGGACTATCGCCGCCCGTACTTTCTGAATACATATACAATTTATACAAATGGTTTGTGTTAAGAGAAAAACTCGATTGTAAGTAAAAAATTTGCATAAAATCCTGCCAAGAATAAGCAGAAGCAGCACTCAGAAATTCAACATTATCATTCATGTCGAATAAAGAAACCCTCACTTCATCCAGGCCATGTGTCTGATCGGTATATCCAGATGCGTTTAAGGTTAACTTATCATAATCTATTTTGAATATATAACTGGACTCTGCAAATGCATTATAGCTCCATCGCTGGCCCCCTACTTCCTGTTCAAAATTCCCTACAGTGGCAGAGGATCTCTGGGGCTCTGGAGGATCAGTATCCACATCCACACTGAGACCATTTGCCGTATGCGAGATAGGGTGGGAACTCGTTATATCGTAACTTTCATATGACAGGGCTGGGTCGCCCGCAGACCCCCAAATATGATGTGATTCAGAGAGTAACTCGATACCCAGAGGACCAGAATAAGCGGGAATAGATGATATTACAAGAAATACCCCGCATACAACACTACCGATAAAAATACGTTTCATAACGCCCCTTTTTTTTAAATGCAACATGATAACTGTAGCTGACCAAGGAACAAATGATTATCAAATCTTTCGCAAACTTTAACCATTACTAATTATAAAACCAACTGCTAATGATGGGGGGCTTTTCTCTTGGCACTTCTTGCGCCCTAAAGTGGATCCCTGAGTCAAGACAAAAAACCACCGATTTTAAGCTGCACATTGTTCTTCTGTGACAACCGGGTAATACTGCCCAGCTATCTCTTCACCTACCATGTTCGATCCTGCCTCCGCGGTGGATGAATTGCCTGTGGAGCGTAGCGGAACAGGCAATTCATCCACCGCGCGTGGGTACTTATCCACAATCATCACTCCTCCTCCAATCGCGGTTCTATATACCACCTCAGGCGTTACATTCCCCAGGGACTGGTGTGGACGTTCGTTGTTATAAAAAGTGAAGTACTGCGTCAATCCTGCAGTCAGCTCGACTACTGTGCCATACCCCTGCAGATACACGTCTTCATATTTGACATTGCGCCAGAGTCTTTCCACGAAGATGTTATCGAAAGCCCGCCCTCGTCCATCCATGCTGATGGCTCTACCTTCTCGTTTCAGTACACCGGTAAAGGCATCGCTGGTGAACTGGGATCCTTGGTCACTATTGAAAATTACCGGCTTACCGTGTGTGCGCAACGCTTCTTCCAGGCAATCAACACAAAACGTCGCTTCCATGCTATTGCTAATTCGCCAGCTCAGCACTCGGCGGGAGTACCAATCGATGATCGCCACAAGGTAGACGAAGCCACGGGCCAGCCGAATAGAGGTGATATCGGTACTCCATACCTGGTTGGGCCTAAGTACGGCAACGCCTCGTAACAAATAAGGATACACCTTGTGTTCAGGATGCGGCCGACTGGTATCAGGGCCTGGCGCCATACCGGTCAGCCCCATCATTCGCATGAGCCGTTGGATTCGTTTGCGGTTGGCCTTATGCCCCGCCTTCCTGAGAACAACCCCCATCCGGCGGCTTCCATAAAACGGGTGCTTGGTATATTCTGTGTCGATCAAACCACACAGCAGCAGATCGTTTCCATCAATTTCTTTAGGTTTTTGTCGTGCATAGAGCGTGGCACGGGATATGCCAGCCAGCAAGCATTGTCGAGCGATTGGCACTTCATCTGCTTGGTCAACCCAGCTCTCTCGTATCATGAGCGGCTGATCCCTGACTTTTTTTTTAGCCAATCAAGTTCTACCTTCAGCCTACCAATTTCGCTGTACAACAGTTCGGGTTCGAGGTGTGCGGCGATCGGCTTCGGGCCTCGCTTACCGTCAAAGAGCTTTTTAGCTTGCTCTTGAATTTCCTTTTTCCACTGCCCGACCATCACCGGATGAACGCCGTATTCCTGGCCGATCTCGTTGATTGTCTTTTGCCCTCGCAAGGCTTCCAATCCTACCTTTGCCTTAAACTCGGATGTGTGGACCTTTCTCTTCTTTGCTTCACTCATGGTTTTTCGTTCCTTATGGATGCGCACAACTTAAACTACTGTCTTGAATATTGGGTCCTACGGGGAGAAACCACCGTAGTGTCTGACCTTCATGAAGCCGCTTGATAGCACATGCTGCAGGAAGCGTCTGTTGACATGTACATCTTTTAGATGTACATGTATAGTATGAAATTTGAATGGAACCCAGAAAAAAACGAATGGTTGATGGAAAATCGTAATATTTCCTTTGAGCAAATTATTTTCCATCTTGGGCAAGGAGATATTTGGATGACTGCCGATCATCCAGACCAAAAGAAATATCCAAAACAACGAATCTACTTCGTAATTATTGAAAACTATATATATCTGGTTCCTTATGTGATTGAAATGGAATATATTTTTTTAAAGACTATCATTCCAAGTAGAAGGGCAACTAAAAATTACTTAAAAGAGAAGAAAGAGGGCTCATGAAACTCAATAAAGAAGAAAAAGAAATTTTGGAAGCCTATGAATCCGGCAAGATGAAGCTAACCAGACCTTCAGAGAAGGAAATTCTTGCAATAAAAGCTGCGGCAGAAAGCACTTTCAAAAAAGACAAACGAATCACAATACGTCTTTACGACCATGACTACAAAGGTATTCAAAAAAAGGCACTACAAATGGGAGTGCCCTATCAAACTTTGATTTCAGGGATCATTCACCGCTATGTTGAAGGTGATTTGAAATCAAAAAACAGTTAACAGTATCACCTTGGTGATCCCATTTGGGGGGAATCAATTAAAAGCGAAAGCCCTAACCCCCAAAACCGCCGCTGCTTGTATGAGTTTCTGATCTGATGTAACTAACTCAATTTATTCCAACGAGGCAATGGCAAGATGAAGTGCATCAAGAGTCCGCAAAGGTGTATTGAATAGACCGATAAAACTTCTGGCAAGTCGCCAATGTTTCTTTTCTACAGACAGCAATGGAGAAATAGGGGACAGACCATGTTTTTTCTTTCCATAAAACGTGGTCTGTCCCCTATTTCTCGCTCAATACTAATTGAAGGCCTGCTTGCACCTCCTTAATTCTTTCTAACGATAAGGTACCTATCTCTTCTTTTATGCTCATTTTATCAACGGACTTAATTTGCGTGACATTAACAACACATGTTTTTGGGAGATTAGCCTCGCCTTTTTTTAATACCACGTTCCCCGGCAAGTCACCAAATTTCATTGTCGTTGTAATTGCAACCATTACTACCGTGTTCAGCCTGCTGTCGTTTAGAACATTGTTCTGGATAACCAATCCCGGCCTTCTTCCCTTGGGCTCAGAACCTTTCCCAGGTGAGAAATCAACCCAGTAAATTGTACCATTTCGGATTACCATTCTTCACCCTCTTCCCTACCCGCCCCTTCATAAAATCGTGATGTTTCCAATTGTTCTTTCTTGATTTTATCATCAGAAAAAACCGTATCGTATACTTTTTTGATTTCTATATTTTTCTCTGCCGAAATTTTTTCACGCAAGAGAGAGGATATGTATCTGCTCCTCGACAATCTTTTCTTTTTTCGAATGTTATCTATAGAAATGAGAAGATCAGAGGGCATGCTAATGGCAATTTTTTGAGTATTCATTATATTCTCCATAAAAGTATTCTGTTTTAAGAATACCACATAGAACGCCCACGTTCAAGCAAGTATTGGAAATAAGGGACAGACCACGTTTTTCTTTACATTATTCTTTGATTTTAATAGGCTAAATTGCATGCCAAGACGACCACGACTTATTCACCCTGGTATTCCTCTCCATATCATCCAGCGGGGCAACAACCGACAAGCATGTTTTTTCGCTGACGAGGATTACCTCTTTTACCTTGACTGGTTGCATGAATACGCACAGGAAGTTGATTGTGCTATCCATGCCTTCATATTAATGACCAACCATGTCCACATCCTTTTAACCCCGGCAAAGAAAAACAGCGCAGGGGAATTGATGAAGAGACTTGGGCAGCGTTACGTTCAGTACATCAATCGAACATATAAACGAAGTGGAACACTCTGGGAGGGGCGTTTCCGTTCGTGCATTATACAGCAAGAGAACTATTTGCTATCATGCCAGCGCTATATTGAACTAAATCCAGTACGTGCTGAAATGGTTGAGCATCCCGGAGAATACAGCTGGTCCAGTTACCGCACCAATGCCCAAGGTGAAAGCAACGTACTCTTAAGTCCGCATCCCATATACCTGGATCTTGGCAGAGCAGAAGATGAAAGACATGCGGCTTATCGGGAGTTATTTCGTTTTCACTTGGAACCGGAGATAATTGACACCATTCGCAAAGCTACCAATGGGAATTTTGTAGTAGGGAATAACCGTTTTCAAGATGAAATTTCACAAGC